>Ga0102812_10000105_pt1 | contig 59000 bp, 54 predicted proteins | sample ColrivemetaGS713_FD_79334 | JGI IMG/M metagenome (GOLD analysis project Ga0102812, IMG submission 79334) | Estuarine microbial communities from the Columbia River estuary - Flood tide ETM metaG S.713 | ecosystem: Environmental > Aquatic > Marine > Intertidal zone > Estuary | place: USA...
CGGGTCGCCCGGAAACTTGAACGGAACCCCGTGGCCAAAACCTGTCGGGCGGCTCCAGACCGGGCCGAGCGACCGCAGACCAGCGGCATGCCAGACATAAAGTGCGTCTAACGCGGGATCGATCGCTTCGGCCCCTTCCATGTGCATGACGGCTGCAATCGCACCTTTGGCAATCGTGGCGCGGATTTCGGCCCCGGATGTGCAGACCTTGAACTGTCCGGCGCTGCTGCGTTCCATCCAGCGCAGATGTGCGGCCTCAGCCATGGCGATGTGCATCGCTGCCTTGTGATCGATCAAATCCGGCAAGGGCAGATGATAGGGCGGGCTATTCATCAGCGATTCGAAATCGGGCGCGGCGGGGTCATGGGGGCTCGGGACATAGATCGCAAAGAAACCGCCGACGAATGCCCCTTTTTGCATGCGCGGCAGATCCAGATGTCCTTGCCCCTGCCCTTTCAGCCAAATCGCCTCGCGCTGGGACGGGTTCATAAGAAATTGGAACAAAAGGTCGTTGTGACCATCAAAAACGGGGAACTGCGGCATGGATATTCCTTTCGGTCTGCTATGACTGTATCTGCAAAAGAGGTGCCCGCAAGCCCGCCGTGGGCTGCCAACATGGGAAAGGCTGTGGATGATCGAATTGGTCATTTTTGATTGTGACGGCGTGTTGATCGACAGCGAAGTCATTTCAAGCGAAGTGCTGATCCAAGAACTTGCCCTTTTGAGCATCACGATTGACCGCGCCTATGTCCGGCAACATTTTCTGGGGCGCAGCTTTCCGACGGTTGCGCGCATCATTTCCGAACGATTTGCGACCCCTTTGCCGTCCGATTTCGAACAACGGTATCGCAGCGCCCTGTTGCAACGGTTCGAATACGACCTGCACCCCACTGAGGGCGTCCGAGAGGCTCTTGCCACCCTGAGCATACCGAAATGCGTGGCCACATCTTCATCCCCCCCCAGGGTCAAGAAATCGTTGGAAATTACTGACTTAAAAAGCTTTTTTGGCGAAGACGTGTTCACCGCCAGCCTTGTCGAACGGGGCAAGCCCTTTCCTGATCTGTTTCTTTATGCCGCCGACAAAATGGGTTCCAATCCCGAGACGACTTTGGTGATCGAAGACAGTTTGCCGGGCATCATGGCCGCTCGGGCTGCTGGAATGCATGTCGTCGGCTACGTTGGCGGCAGCCATCTCAAAGGGTCCGGAATTCAAGGCGTCGAAAGGCTTGTTACCTTTGACAACTGGAAAGATTTGCCGCAGGTCTTGGAAAACTATTCAACGAGGTCCCAGTGAACGTCGGCAGATTTACACCTGAAACAACGCGTCTGGATGATGCCGCCCGCGCGGGCTGGCTCTATTACGTCGCAGGCAATACTCAGGACGAAATCGCGCGGAAACTCGGCGTGTCGCGGCAGACAGCGCAGCGGTTGGTGGCAATGGCGATCAGCGAGCGACTGGTCAAGGTCCGGCTTGACCATCCGATCGGGCGTTGCATGGACCTTGCCGGTGCCCTGACAGAAAAATTCGACCTGAAACTTTGCGAAATCGTTCCGTCGGACCCGGACGCGCCCGATCTGTTGGCTGGCGTCGCTATCGCAGCCGCCGCCGAATTGGAGCGGATGCTGAAATCCGACAGCGAAAAGATTATCGCCTTGGGGACCGGACGCGCGCTCAAGGCGACGGTGGACCAATTGCCCCGCATGTCATGTCCGCATCACCGGATCGTTTCGCGGCTGGGCAACATGATGTCGGACGGTTCCGCCACACCGTATAACGCGACCATCCAGATGGCCGAACGGGTCGGCGCGAAACATTACCCCTATCCGCTGCCTGTTCTTGCCAAGGACAAGGAAGAGTTGGATCGATTGCACGGCCAAGAGGCAGTGCGCAACACGATCGAGTTGTGCAACCGCGCCGATCTGACCTTGGTCGGCGTCGGTCAATTAGATGATACCGCCCCCATCCATGTGGACGGATTTGCCAACGACGATGAAATGGCACGACTGGTCGCTGCAGGCGCTGTGGGCGAGATCACAAGTTGGGTCTATGATCGCGACGGCAACCTTTTGGACTGCGCGCACAACCAGATTGTAGCCTCTGCCCCCCTGCCCAGAAGCGCCGAAGGGCTGGTCATCGGTGTTGCAGTCGGCAAGGCAAAAGTACCTGCCATCCATGCTGCACTGCGTGGAAAACTGATCAACGGTTTGATCACATCCGAAGCAACAGCCGAAAGAATTCTGGCTTTCAAGTAGGCCGGCTTCGACTTTTTTTATCCAAAATCAAGCAATTGCGCGAATTGCCGCAGGGCAGCGTGACTACCCTATTGACTCGACTCACGTCCATGTATGAGTATTTGCCCACTGACTAAGCATTTGCCCATTCGGGCATTGGGAGGAAATCAATGAAACTGACTGTCCGCGCCCTTCTGGGCGCTACTGCACTCGTGTCTGCCGGCATGGTTGCCAACGCCGAGACGATCACGATCGCGACCGTGAACAACGGCGACATGATCCGCATGCAGGGCTATACCGATCAATTCACTGCCGCGACCGGCATCGAAGTTGAATGGGTCACCCTGGAAGAAAACGTTCTGCGCCAGCGCGTCACCACTGACATCACCACCAAAGGTGGTCAGTTCGACATCATGACCATCGGCATGTACGAAACCCCGATCTGGGGCAAAAACGGCTGGCTGGTTCCGCTGAACGATCTGTCGGCTGAATACAACGCTGCAGACATCCTGCCCGCAATGGCCGGTGGTCTGTCCTATGACGGCACCCTCTACGCTGCACCGTTCTACGGTGAATCGTCGATGGTCATGTACCGCACCGACCTGATGGAAAAAGCTGGCCTGTCCATGCCCGACGCCCCGACCTGGGACTTCATCCGTCAGGCTGCCGCTGCCATGACCGACCGCGCCAACGACATCAACGGCATCTGCCTTCGCGGCAAAGCCGGTTGGGGTGAAGGTGGTGCGTTCATCACTGCTATGTCGAACTCGTTCGGCGCACAGTGGTTCGACATGGACTGGAAACCGACCTTCGATGGCGAAGCTTGGGCCAACACCGTCAACTTCTTCAAAGGCATGATGGATGAATCCGGTCCGACCGGTTACGCCACCAACGGCTTTAACGAAAACCTGTCGCTGTTCCAGCAAGGCAAGTGCGGCATGTGGATCGACGCAACTGTTGCGGCGTCCTTCGTGACCAACCCCAACGACTCGACCGTTGCTGACCACGTCGGCTTTGCTCTGGCCCCCGATAACGGCCTTGGCAAGCGTTCGAACTGGCTCTGGGCTTGGGCTCTGGCCATCCCGGCAGGCACCCAGAAAGAAGCTGCTGCCAAGCAGTTCATCGAATGGGCCACCTCTACCGGTTACATCGAAACCGTTGCTGCAGCCGAAGGCTGGGCCAACGTTCCGCCGGGCGCCCGTACCTCGCTGTACGAAAACCCGAACTACATGGAAGTCCCGTTCGCGAAAATGACGCTGGACTCGATCCTGTCGGCTGACCCGAACAACTCGACCGTGAACCCGAGCCCCTACGTTGGTATTCAGTTTGCTGCCATTCCTGAATTCGCCGGTATCGCAACCGACGTAAGCCAGGAATTCTCGGCTGCTTATGCCGGTCAGCAGACTGTCGAAGAAGCGCTTGCCAAAGCTCAGGCAATTGCGGCCGACGCTATGGAAGCAGCTGGCTACTAAGCCTCGCTTTGAAATTGCCAGGGGGCGGCTCGCCCGCCCTCTGGCCCCTCTTCCGATTTCATTTTCAAATCGCGATCAAACGGCATTGCACGGTTTGTGCAACCTCAGGAGATTTGTCTCATGGCTACCAAAGCATCCCGTTCCGCCGCTCGCCTGATGATGGCGCCAGCGGTTATTCTACTTCTCGGGTGGATGCTGGTTCCGCTAATCATGACGCTTTGGTTTTCGTTCCGGAACTATCTGCCGCTTCGTGGTGGCGACTTGGGTTTCGCGGGTTTCGATAACTACGTCCGGTTCGTGACATCCTCGGCTTTCTGGCCTGCCGTTCTTGCGACCCTGACCATCGTGGTCAGCACCTTGGTGATCACAGTGGTTGTCGGTATCTTGCTGGCGATCCTGCTAGACCAGCCGATGTGGGGACAGGGCATTGTCCGTATCCTTGTCATCGCACCATTCTTTGTCATGCCGACAGTGTCGGGTCTGGTCTGGAAGAATATGTTCCTTGACCCGATCAACGGTCTGTTCGCGCATCTTTGGCGGTTTTTCGGAGCAGATCCAGTTGAATGGATCAGCCAGGCCCCCTTTACCAGTATCACCATGATCGTAAGCTGGCAGTGGTTGCCCTTTGCGACCCTGATCCTTTTGACCGCGATCCAGAGCCTTGACAGCGAACAGCTAGAGGCCGCCGAAATGGACGGCGCACCGGTTCTCAAGCGGTTCTGGTTCATCGTGATCCCGCACCTGAGCCGCGCCATCACCGTAGTCATTCTGATCCAGACAATCTTTCTGCTGTCGATCTTCGCCGAGATCTTTGTGACGACTGCCGGTGCCTTTGGGTCGAAAACCCTGACCTACCTGATTTTCCAGCGGGTTCTTGAAAGCCAGAACGTGGGCTTGGGATCTGCAGGCGGCGTATACGCCATCATCCTCGCCAATATCGTCGCCATCTTCCTGATGCGCATCGTTGGCAAAAACCTGGACGCGTGAGGAATTACAAATGGCAAGAGCAACAACCCCCCGCCGCAAGATTGCCTTTACGATCCTTGCTTGGACCGTCGGCCTGACCATCTTCTTTCCGATCCTTTGGACCATCCTGACCAGCTTCAAGACCGAAGGCGATGCCATCGCCTTTCCGCCCAAGTTCCTGTTCTTTGACTGGACGCTTGAAAACTATGCGGTGGTGCAGGAACGGTCGGATTATCTTAAGTATCTTTACAACTCGATCGCGATTGCCTGTGGTTCAACCCTTCTGGGCGTGATCATCGCGGTTCCAGCAGCATGGTCGATGGCCTTTGTGCCGTCGAAACGGACCAAAGACATTCTGATGTGGATGCTGTCCACCAAGATGCTGCCGGCTGTAGGTGTTCTTTACCCGATGTATCTGATCTTTATCAAACTCGGTCTTTTGGACACGCGTATCGGCCTGATCATCGTTCTGATGCTGATCAATCTGCCGATCATCATCTGGATGCTCTACACCTATTTCCGCGAAATTCCGGGCGAGATTCTAGAAGCTGCCCGGATGGATGGGGCCACTTTGCGCGAAGAGGTGATCTATATCCTCACGCCCATGGCCATTCCCGGGATCGCCTCGACCATCCTTCTCAACATCATTCTCGCCTGGAACGAAGCTTTCTGGACCCTGAACCTGACCGCAGCAAAAGCCGGACCTCTGACCGCCTTTATCGCAAGCTATTCAAGCCCCGAAGGCCTGTTCTACGCCAAACTCTCTGCCGCAAGCACCATGGCGATTGCGCCGATCCTGATCATGGGATGGTTCAGCCAGAAACAATTGGTCCGTGGTCTCACCTTCGGCGCCGTCAAATAAGGAAACAAAATCATGGGACGTATTACACTTGATAAAGTGGCCAAGCGGTTCGGCGACGTCGAGGTTATTCCGCCGCTGGACCTGACCATCGAAGACGGTGAGTTCGTGGTCTTCGTCGGACCTTCGGGCTGTGGCAAATCCACCCTTCTGCGTCTGATCGCAGGGCTGGAGGATACTTCGGGCGGTCATATCCGTATCGATGGCGAGGACGCGACCAACGTATCCCCTGCCAAACGCGGCTTGGCGATGGTGTTCCAATCCTACGCTCTTTACCCGCATATGTCGGTTCGTAAGAACATTGCTTTCCCGCTGCGCATGGCGGGCTTGAGCAAGGAAGAGCAGGACAAGAAAGTCGAGGCCGCCGCCTCGGTCCTCAACCTGACGAATTACCTTGAACGTCGTCCTGGCCAGCTTTCGGGCGGCCAGCGCCAGCGGGTGGCCATTGGCCGTGCCATTGTGCGTGAACCTGCCGCGTTCTTGTTCGACGAACCACTGTCGAACCTTGATGCCGCCCTGCGCGTCGGGATGCGTCTGGAAATTTCCGAACTGCACAAGCGTCTTGAAACCACGATGATCTATGTGACCCACGACCAGGTCGAAGCAATGACCATGGCCGACAAGATTGTGGTGCTACAGGCCGGTGTTATCGAGCAGGTGGGAAGCCCGTTGGAGCTATACCACGAACCGCGCAACACATTCGTCGCTGGATTCATCGGTTCGCCCAAGATGAACCTGTTCACCGGTGCTGAGGCCGCAAAGCACAATGCCACAACGATCGGCATCCGCCCCGAACACATCGGCGTGTCGATGACCGAAGGTCTGTGGAAAGGCCGTGTCGGGGTCGCCGAACATCTGGGGTCGGACACATTTCTGCATGTGCATGACACAGGGCTTGCCGACGCCATGACAATCCGCGTGTCGGGTGAAGTTTCGCTGAAATACGGCGACACCGTTCATCTGGTGCCTGACCTGACCAAGATTCACCGTTTTGACGAAGCAGGGCTGCGCATCAAATGAACCGACTGGCAGGCAAGACCGCACTGATCACAGGTTCGGCACGCGGCATCGGGCTTGAGTTCGCAAAGGCATATGTGCGCGAAGGCGCAAAAGTAGCGATTTGCGACATCAACCTGAAAGCCGCCGAAGAAGCCGCGCGCTCTATCGGCACCAATGCGATCGCGGTTCGTCTGGATGTGACAGATCAATCCAGCATCGACGCCTGCGTCGCCGAGGTCGAAAGACTATTGGGCGGCGTCGATATTCTGGTGAACAACGCCGCCCTATTCACTGCGGCCCCGATCGTCGAGATTCAGCGCACAGATTATGACCGCGTGATGTCAGTCAATGTTGCGGGCACCCTGTTCATGATGCAAGCCGTCGCCAAAGGCATGATTGCGCGCGGACGTGGTGGCAAGATTATCAATATGGCCAGTCAGGCGGGCCGGCGCGGTGAAAGCCTTGTGGCGGTCTATTGCGCGACCAAAGCCGCTGTCATAAGCCTCACGCAGTCAGCGGGCCTTAACCTGATCCATTACGGGATCAACGTGAACGCAATCGCGCCCGGGGTTGTGGATGGGGAACACTGGGACGGGGTGGACGCGTTCTTTGCAAAATACGAAGGCCTGAAACCGGGACAAAAGAAACAGATGGTCGGGGCAGCCGTTCCCTATGGCCGGATGGGCAAGGCATCGGATCTGACCGGTATGGCCGTTTTTCTGGCCAGCGCCGAGGCGGATTATATCGTCGCCCAAACCTATAATGTCGACGGCGGGAACTGGATGAACTGACATGGCAAAGCTATTGAACAACACTGTTTTGTCCGATCTGGGACCAACCGTCAAAGGGCCGGACTATGACCGGACCAAGCTGACCGCAGGCATTCTGCATGTCGGTGTCGGGAATTTCCATCGCGCCCATATGGCGGTCTATCTGGATAAGCTCTTTGCCAAGGGGCTGGGTCAGGAATGGGCGATCTGCGGTGCAGGCGTGCGCCCCGGCGATGCCGCGATGCGCGACAAATTGCAGGCGCAGGATTGGCTGACGACCGTAGTGGAACTTGACCCGACAGGTTTGACCGCCCAGGTCATCGGGTCGATGATCGATTTTGTCGAGGTGGACCCGGCTGTGACCGTCGCCCGCATGGCCGATCCGACGATCCGGATCGTGTCGACCACAATCACCGAAGGCGGGTATTACGTCGACGCCCTGACCGGCGGTTTCAATCGCGCCCACCCCGATATGGTGGCGGATGCCGCCAACCCGGACGCACCCACAACCGTTTTCGGCATGATCCTTTTGGCTCTGCGCAAGCGGCGGGATGCAGGCAACCCACCGTTTACCGTTATGTCCTGTGACAACCTGCCGGAAAACGGCCATGTCGCAAAACAGACCGTCGTCGGCCTTGCCCGACTGTCGGATGCGGATTTCGCGGATTGGATTGCAGCGAATGTCGCCTTCCCCAATACCATGGTCGATTGCATCACCCCTGCCACGTCAGACCGCGAACGGGCATTGGTCTCCGAAAAATTCGGGATCACGGACGCGGCCCCCGTTGTCTGCGAACCTTTCCGCCAATGGGTGCTAGAGGACAACTTTCCCCAAGGCCGCCCGCCACTTGAAGAGGTCGGGGCAGAGTTTGTCGCCGATGTCGCCAAATACGAATTGATGAAGCTGCGTATTTTGAACGGCGGGCATGCAGCCATCGCCTATCCTTCGGCGCTTCTTGGGCACCACTTTGTGCATGACGCAATGGCCGACCCCCGCATTCGCGACTGGCTCGTCGCACTTGAAAACCGCGATGTGATTCCGACTTTGGCACCGATTCCCGGAGTTAGCTTTGACGCCTATCGGGACAAGATCGTCGAACGGTTTTCGAACCCCGAAGTCGGCGATACGATCCCGCGGCTTTGCTTTGACGGATCCAACCGCCAACCCAAGTTCATTCTGCCGACCGTGCGGGACGCTCTCGCAAACGGGCTCTCGTTCGATGGACTGGCGCTCGAGATGGCATTGTGGTGCCGGTATTGCATGGGCGTCGATGAGGCAGGCAATGTCATTGCGCCTAACGATGACAACCACGCCGACCTCAAGGCCCGCGCGACCGAGGCAAAGACCAGACCGGCAGCCTTTGTCGAGAACCAAGCGGTGTTTGGGGACCTCGGATCCAATGACGTTTTCGTCGCGGCTTTTGCCCGACATTTGAACGACCTTTATGAATTTGGTGTCGCAGCGACATTGGCCAAATTCGTTCAGTCGTAAGGATCCTCCCTGATCCTGACAGCGGTCCGAGGGTCCCCCTCGGACCGTTATTCTTTGTCAGCGCCCCGCCTCAGGCCAGCGGTCGTGGTCAAAGCCGTTTTCAGGAAGCGTGAGCTTGATCGGGAAAGCGTCGTGGCCATTCTGGCACAATTGGCCGATCCAATTCCAATAGACACGGTGCAACTGGACTGCGGTCCGATAATCCAGTGCACGGGCCAAAGCGTTCGGCGCCGCACCTTCGGCGATCAGGTCGACCCCAAATTGCGCCCCGTCGCGCACCACGACAGGCTGCGCTGGCCGCAAATCCCGGCGCAACCGGATCTGTCGTGCATTTGTGCCTTCGTTCCAATGAAGGGTGCAGGCCTTGGCGATTACGGTTCTGCCCTCGACCACAAATTCGGGTTCCGCACGGACAAGGGCAACGGCCTCGCTTTGTCGCGTTTTCTGACCGAACAACCGTTTTAGCATCTGCCCCGTCCTCCCCTAGTCAAAAGATAGACATGACTGACAGAGGAAGCCAAGAAGGGAAAAGGGGTCAGGCGGATTGGGCCTGCGACATCCAGCGATCCAAAGTAGTAATTTCGGATTCTGACATCCGAAGCCCGAGTTTGGTCCGCCGCCAGACGACATCTTCTGCTGTGCGGGCAAATTCGTGGGTGACGAGCCAACGCACCTCAGCCTCGGTCAGGGTCGCGCCAAAGTCGGTTCCTAGATCGGCGGTGCGCTTTGCTGCGCCCAAGACCTTGGTTGCGTTTGTGCCATAGGCGCGGACCAGTCGCGTGGCCCATGTCCGCGACAGGAACGAATATTGCTTCATCAAACCCGCTATCAGGTCGGCCACCCCGTCAACCGCGAAATCCCCACCCGGCAAAGGCGCACCCGCAGTCCATTTGCCAGACAGGTCCGGAAACACGCGGCGCAGCTGGTCCATCGCGCTTTCGGCCAGGCGGCGATAGGTCGTTATCTTGCCGCCAAAGACATTCAGAACAGGCGCCGCCTCCATATCCAGTTTCAGCGTATAATCTCGTGACACCCCGCTGGCCGAGGAAGAGCCATCATCATGCAGCGGGCGAACGCCGGAATAGGACCAGATCACATCCTCGGCGCTAATATCTTGCCGGAAATACTGATTGGCAAAGGTGATCAGATAATCACGTTCCGCATCCGTGCATTGCGGTCTTTGGTCTGGGCTCTCGTGATCAGCGTCGGTGGTGCCGATCAGGGTAAAGTCGGTTTCGTAGGGTATCGCAAAAATAATGCGCCCGTCCGTGCCCTGAAAGAAATAGGCCTTGTCGTGATCATGAAGACGGTTCGTCACGATATGTGACCCGCGTACGAGACGCACACCATCGGTCGTTTTCAGGCCCATCGTGTCCTTGATCATTTTGCCCACCCAAGGGCCAGCGGCATTGATCAGCGCTTTGGCCCGGACCTGCCGAATGCCGTTCGCGGTTTCAAGGGTGATGTCCCAATGATCTGCGTGACGGGCCAAAGCGGCCACTTTGGTCCGCACGAAAATGTCGGCGCCTTTTGCATGGGCGTCCTGCGCGTTCAGCGCCACCAGTCGCGAATCTTCGACCCAGCAATCCGAATATTCATAGGCACGGGAAAAACGGGGCTCCAGCGGTGCACCCAAGGGACTGTCGGCCAGCGACAGCGTTGACGTCGGCGGCAAAATCTTGCGCCCACCCAGATGATCATAAAGGAAAAGGCCCAGACGGATCAGCCAAGCAGGCCGCCGCCCCCGCATCCACGGCATCACGACCCCCAACAGACGGGACGTCGGTGTGTTTCCTTCGAACCGCATGTCAGGGTGATAGGGCAACACGAACCGCATGGGCCAAGAAATATGCGGCATTGCCCGCAACAAAACCTCGCGTTCGATCAGGGCTTCGCGGACCAGGCGGAATTCAAAGTATTCCAGATACCGCAACCCGCCATGAAACAACTTGGTCGAAGCCGAGGAGGTCGCCGAAGCAAGATCGCACATCTCGGCCAGACCGACCCGCAGACCACGCCCGACAGCGTCCCGCGCGATCCCGCAGCCGTTGATCCCGCCGCCGATGATGAAAACGTCATAGTCCGAGGAATGTTCCATTTGCGCCACCGACTCATTTCTGCCCGATCCCTACACAAAAGAGCGATAAAAGAAAATGTTGGTTTTCGTTTTTATTCGTTTTAGACCGCACATAGCGAATTTCGAACATTACCGAACAAGGCACCCGATGACACCTCGCCAAAGTGAAATACTGGAATTGCTGCGTCGTGACGGCCAGGTGACGGTCGACGATCTGGCATCCAGGTTCCAGGTGACCCTCCAGACGATCCGGCGCGATCTGACCGAACTTGCCGAAGACGGCAGGCTCGAACGCGTGCATGGCGGGGCCATCAGGCCCTCGGGGACGGTGAATATTGCCTATCTGGAACGGCAAGACCTGAACGCCGCAGACAAAGCAAAAATCGCGGCACTTTGCGCCGCTCGCATTCCAGACGGCAGCACCCTGTTCCTGAATATCGGCACCACGACCGAAGCCGTGGCGCGGGCCCTGTCAGGGCATCGCGACCTCTTGGTGGTCACGAATAACCTGAATGTTGCAACCATCCTGCAGACAAACCCCGGGGTGGATGTCGTCGTCACAGGTGGCGTTCTGCGCCCTTCGGACGGGGGGCTTTTGGGCCCAATTGCCGCGTCAAGTGTAGCGAACTACCGTTTGGATATTGCCGTTATTGGCTGCTCTGCAGTGGATCCGACCGGCGACCTGATGGACTTTGATCTGGCCGAAGTCGAAGTCAGCAAAAGCATGGTCAGACAGGCCCGAAAAAGCATCCTTGTTGCAGATCATTCGAAACTGACCCGCACGGCCCCGATCCGTATTACCCATCTATCGGAAGTGGATGAAATCATTACCGACCGCCCCCTCCCCCAAGTGCTCGCCACAGAGTCGCGCGCTTGGAAAACAGAGATCATCTATGGACCCTTGGCCGAAAAAACATGACCCGACCGACAGGTCGGGTCGCTACTCGAAAATTGCATTAATGCGGCTACAAACAGGCGCCAAAACTTGAACTGTCGATGCCAAACTGGTGACCGTTCACTCGATAAAAGCATCAACTTCAATTCGTTACTCGAGACACGTACCAATATGACGCCCTCACAAACACCTTAGCGTAGTAAGCTTAAGAAATCCTGCATCCACCAGGTTGACCCCAAGCCCAAGACAAATAGAAATACGGACCTAAAGAAGTAGTTTTTGAGCGGATCAGCGCCCCAACCGGATGAACCGATGCTCGCACCTGACACAACGCCGGCCTGACGACACAACTAGATTGAACTCAGAAAATCAAACCACAATCATTGCACAGAATGCAAAACCAACAGATCTGTTCATTCTAGCAAAAATGGTGCCCGGGGGCGGAATCGAACCACCGACACGAGGATTTTCAAGACTTGTGTTTATAATAAGCCATTGAATATAAATGGTAATTAAGATCGAAAACGTGGTGTGCTAAAAACTGTGCGATAGCTGTAATGTAGGGCAGGCGGGCAAGCACTATGTTGAACACAGTAACCTAAGGGATGAAGTACTTATCGATAGCCTTGATGTAGTCCTTGAAGACCTTGCGCCCGGCACCCGCATCAAGCTGCCGCTGCATATCCACAGTTGCCAACCGTGCCACGTCTTCAAACCTCTTAGTGACAACGGGTAGGTCGTGCTTGGCGCGGAATTTGTAGTCCAGGTACTGCTCACGAGCGACTGTCTTGGCTTCTTCCAGATCGCGCTTGCCCGTGCTGATGCGCACCCAGTGTCCGTCAATTTGAAACGTGGCCTGCCAGCGCTTGCTGTTGCCGCGTTTGTACACTTTGACAGCGCCATCCAGCAGCACATGCGTATCATCGTTCAGCTTGGCCATCAGCGCCCCTTGAATGCTTCATCACACACTAAGTTCGTGTGTTGGAGATGTCATTCGGAAACCGCGAGGTGCAGGTGTATCTTAGGGCAAGGGTGATGCTGAGTGCGGTAGACGGTCGGCACAATGGGCGGCTTGACGATTTTGGATTCTGACCACATGGTTAACAGGCTAGCTAAGGTTTAGCACATTCGATGTAAGTAGGAGATAGATTTGATCACGCAATTTGATAACGCATGAGAATTGATCATCTATCTCGAAAGATCGGCCTCGCATTAACTGGTGGTAATGACGCCTCTGTTAATCTGGAAGATGTTTTGGCCAGGGCGCTTTCCGAACCCGTTGACCGGCGAGCACCTGCAAGCATTCGTTCGGACACTTCAGAAATATTGCCGTGGCCGCAACATCTGACCTTTTCATTGAGCGATAGGATTGACCGTTTGATCCAACACCGAGAGAAGAAGGATGCACTCGAGAGACAAGGCCTCAATGACACACAACTAGGTCTGCGCCAACAGGAGTTGGATAGGGAATATTCAGTCTTCCACTTAGACATCTACCGTTTTTTCCATGCTGGTCGTTTTGGCACCGACGACGTGCGGCAGCGCCTGTCATATTTTTGGCTTAACCATTTCACCGTCGGCGCGAAGGAAACTACTCCTGAATTGATAGGGGACTACTGGGATAACGTTATCACCTCAGGGCTTGATGGCAGTTTCGCAGACTTGCTGTACAGCGCAACCAAGCACCCTGCGATGCTCACCTATCTAGATAATATTTACAATATCGGCGGCAATTCACCAAAAGCGAGGGAATGTAGTCATGCTGACTGTGTTATAGGGCTCAACGATAACCTTGGTCGAGAGCTGATGGAATTACACTCGGTCTCACCAGCGCGTGGGTATTCAGAAACTGACATTAACGAAGCTGCGAAGGTTCTTGCTGGCTGGGGCAATATATTCGACAAGCCGTTCCGAGCGCCCCCCACAGACTACTATTCTCCTTGGGAGGCGTACCATTCGGAGCCGGGTGAAAAGACTGTGGTTGGCAAGATCATTCCGGAAGGGCCCAACGGCCTGCGCGTACTGACTGATCATCTTGCTAGCGATAATTTCACAGCTGACTTTCTGTCGCGCAAGCTTGTGCAACATTTCGTAGGCGAGCCGACGTCAGAAGCAGACGTGGTCCGCGTTCGTGATGTTTGGCTTGCGACTGGAGGCCGGCTGCCTGATGTGCATCGAGAGGTGTTGTTGATTGCCGCCGAGAGTCCTGCGAAAAAGTTTCTATGGCCCCTAATTTGGGCATTTCAGGTACAACGCATGAGCGGTGCTACGCTCGCCAAAGGTATTGATGAAATTGATACTGAAATGATGGACGACGCAGAACGCGACCCGAAATGGCTTATGGGTGAACTCGGCAATTCGTTTTGGTCTGAACGCCAGCCGAACGGCTTTTCCGATCGCAAGTCAGACTGGATATCAACAGAACATCTGGACCGCCGAATTCGCTTTGCATCTCTAGTGCATGATCACGGGCAACTGGAACGTTCTGCGGATGAAATTATCACTGAGCAGGGCCTGAGCGAAGCAACTGCTGCGCTTGTTGCAAAAGGAGGCACCCCAAGAGACAAATTCGTTCTGTTGATGTGCAGCCCAGAAGTTATGGAGGTTTGAATGGTAGGGCGGCGTGATTTCCTAAAAGCGACCACGGCCACGGCTTTTCTTGCGGGATATCCAATTGCGGGTTTCACCCAAGACACTCCGCCCGGCCGGATTTGCCTCATAATCTTGGAAGGAGGGATGGATGGTTTGACCTGCGTGGCTCCGATCGGAGATCAAAATCTGCTTCGTGCAAGGCGCGACCTCTTGATCAACAGAGCGTTGGAGCTGAATCCTTTCTTTGCACTGCATCCAAGCCTCAAATCCTTTGCCGAAATGCTGGCTGGCGGTGAAGCTGCGATCGTTCATGCGACCGCTTTTCCATACACTCGCCGCTCCCATTTTGAAGGTCAAAACATCGTTGAGGCCGGTGTGCTGACTCCGTTTTCCTCGAGCACCGGCTGGCTGGGCCGTGCCATGGATCTAGCGGGTATTGCTGGGCGTTCCCTTTCGCTCGACACACCTCTGGTCATCCGCGGCGCGACAGGATTGGACAGCTTTTATCCCGCAAGTCTGGCTGGGTCGCGAGGCGCTGATCAGAATATTCTAGCATTGATGTCATCGGTTCATGGGCAGGAAATCTCAAACGCGCTGCAATCCCTGTCTGGCCAGCTAGAGCACCTAGTGGATGCACCGCGTGTGCGGGATCCCGCAGGACTTGCACTTGCAGCTGGCAAGGCTATGCGCCTCGACAATGGCCCCCGCGTAGATGTCATTCGCGTCAACGAATTCGACACCCACGCCAATCAAGGTACCGACGATGGACGTCATGCAAGACAGCTTGGGATCGTTGACCAAGTATTCGCCAATTTCAAACGTGGCCTTGGTGACAAATGGTCAGACACTGTGGTTCTGACCGCGACCGAGTTTGGTCGAACAGTTAGTCAAAACGGATCGTCTGGAACTGATCATGGCTATGGATCTGTTGGGCTGATTGCGGGCGGTCTATTGAAGAAATCCAGCGTAATTGCCGATTGGCCCGGATTGGCCAAGAACGACCTTTTCGAAGAACGCGATCTGCAATCAACGCTCGACTATCGCGCAGTTTGCGCAGCCTGCATCGAACGCGCGCTAGGCCTTTCACATGAAGTGATTAGCAACCAGATCTTTTTCGAACCGTCGCTTGAGCGCGTCCACGACCAGTTGTTCACATGATAAAAAGTGGTAGAATCAGGCTCAGCCTATTTGCGGCTCTTGCAGCGATCATAATGGCACAGCAGGCCACGGCTAATGTGCGTTGCGTCCAAGAATTCCTTTCCGAAACGTCTTTTGATCCTGGCCCGATTGATGGGCTTTGGGGACGCCAAACTGAGCAAGCCGCATCAGCGCTATTGGACCAGACGGGCTTGTCGGTTTCGGGCGGTGTGACGCGGAACAATGCCGACGCTGTATGCGCGTTGTTCAATGGTCCGGATCGGGACAAGTTATTGCGATTTGGCCGGTACCGCATTTATGCGATCACGATCGATCCAGAAGATCTTTCCGCTCTTACAGGGAAGCGCCTGATCGACTTCTCGGACGTCGACGTGGCCTCGACCGTCAGCTTTGATCAGTGTCGCTTTACAATAGGCCGCAAAGTACGAAGTGATCAGCGAGAAGAAACGTTGGCGAGTGGTCTGTTGTCAATTGATCGTGGCAACATCATCTTTGCGCAGCATATCTGGAACACAGGCGGACTGGCTGACGAAACCTATCTGCATAACGAAGCGCGACTCGTTATTGATAAGGATGGCATCGTGCACGGTCGCATGCCGTACTTTCATATGTTTGAGGTTGCTGGCCAAACTGTCGAACCCCCCTTAGACGTGGAGTTACCAGGGACACACGACGCACCTGGTGCTTTTCCTTTGGGCGTCACTCGTTTTCCGGTGACTTCTTTCGCTGATGGATTCCTTGATATCTACGTCTGTAGCGGTGGCTCCACTGAACTCGAGCGTCCAAGCTTTCCCAATGTCGAAATTGCCGACGATGCAAATTTCGGTTCTTGCTTTTTTCAATTCGAACGAAAATGGCGGGACAATGGACGTGTGGAAGTGATGGCTACCGGGCAGATCTCTATCGAAGATGGTTACGTGACGTTCGCCGACCACAGTTGGCGGACAGGTGGAATGGCAGACGATACGTTTCTATCCGACGTCGTTCTGGCAATTGACAAGTCTGGTCGCGTCCACGGCCGCATGCCGTTCTTTCACTTGTTTCAGGAACCAGAGAAGGATCTGCATCCCCCAATCATCGTGGAGCTCTCTGAAGGTTTTTCACCCGGCAGCGGGTTCCCTTTGGGGGAAACGGTTTTCGATCTTGACCACAACATGATCGGTCGGATGCAAGTACGTCATTGTCGCTCTGAATAGGGTTTTCGGAGGTGGTAGTAAGTCACTGTCTGCCATGTCGTGATGAGCCGCCTATGTTATCTGCGCCCATTTCTTAAGCTTTATGCAGATTGGCCCAAGCCCAAAGACGCGACTTCGACAGCGATCAACCGAGCCATCGCAAAACCAGCTAAGTTGTGGTCAAGGACTGTGTCGAGTTACTGTGTTCCAAGAGCAAGTTCAGTTACTGTGTTGAAGTTACTCTGGGGCAAACACTGTGTTGCAAAGACTCTGTTAGCACAGCGATTCCAGACACTGTGTTCAACACAGTAAATCACCTCGCCAACACATGAAAAACTGTGCGATGAGTGTGCAACGCAGGAAGTAAAAACTGTGCGATGCTACAGTGCCTTGTTTTTATGGTAAAAATGGTGCCCGGGGGCGGAATCGAACCACCGACACGAGGATTTTCAATCCACTGCTCTACCCCTGAGCTACCCGGGCACGGGATGCGATATTTGATCGCTTGGGTGGGCGTTATCTAGACGGGGGCTTTGGGGGTGTCCAGAGGATTTTTAGGGAAACTTGCCCCTTCGCTACAATTTTTCCCAAAGCCCTTTCGCCTGTCCAATCAACGGGTCCGCTGCGGACGCCCCGAGAGGTAGAATGAACTCTTCCATTCATAGCCGTGTTGCCGGACAAAGTCTGCCTTGCGCAGGCCACCAATCACGGTGGCAAGGATCGCACGGGCGGCTGCCCGTCCCCGAGGGTAGGGTGCCAATGCGCGGGCGAGCCGCGGGCCAACCCGCCAGTAGACCCAGATAAAGACGCGACCTAGCCAAAAATGGACAAGAAACCGGTCCCGGACTTGCCGAAGATATGCGACGTCGGGATGGTTCTGGTCGGCATAAGCGGCAGTTGCGACAAAACACTCGGAGCCCGAGTAAGTCGCGTGGCTGGCTTGGTCAGGGTCATTGTATTCCTCTTCGGTTGTTCCAGTTGTTGTGGATGTGTCGCTGCCCGGATGAACGGGTATGCCGCCAAAATCAGAGCCGGGCCCCGAAGGTGTGCCGGTCGAACCCGTCGAGTCGCTGGGGAGCGCGAGTTTGCCGTCAGCCAGTCGGTCGGTCAGAGCGTCGGCGGCATCTGGATTGAAGACATCCAACATCTTCTGAGCGTTCATCCCGATTGCGGCGAAGTGTTTGAACAACGCCTTGGGTGAGAATTGGTCGACCGTGTCTTCGAGTGCTTCGCCATTCAGGGAATTCAGGAAGGCTGGCAGCGCTTTATCGTCCATCAGGTCCAACAGCACGTTCAGATCGAGCCCTTTGAGTGCTGCGGATATCTGTTCGGGTGTCATGCCTTTGAAAAAATCGGAAATCTCGCCGGTCTCTCCGTCGATGAACATATTGGCAAGATCGTAGTTCGAGAGCACATATTCCTGGTCGAGATCGGCATCGGGGAGATCAAAACCCAAGACATCGTCGACCACGTCTTGCACGGGCGAGTCAGCCATAAAGTCACTCAGCGACGCTTTGAGGCTATCGAACTGATCGGCGGCACCGACCAATTCGGTCACGCCCCCGGCCTCATGCGTAAAGAGGATATCATTGCCATCGACAACCGCGTGCTTCATCGCCGCGCCGGCGCTGTCGTAGGCGCGCAGAAAGCTGAGCGTATCGCCTTCGGCCGCGTCAAATCCGTGGATGATATTGATCCCTTCGACGTTGACCACGAAGTGTGTGACGTCATTGCCCGCGACGAGCATGTTGTTCCCGGCGTCTGCAACGAGGATATCGTTGCCTTCACCACCGAACAGCTTGTCGTTACCGGCCCCCGCAACCAGCGTATCGTTGCCATCGTTGCCGGTCAGGACGTCATTGCCAGCGCCGCCGTCGATGTAGTCGTCGCCGCGCATACCATAAAGCGTATCGTCCCCAACAAAGCCTTCGATGGTGTCGTTGCCTGCGCCGCCAACCAGTTTGTCGTCATATTCGGCTTCTGGATCGACAATCTGATCATCGCCGAACATATGCACGCCCGTGGATCCGGTCGAAAACTCTACCTTGATGATCTCATAGGGGTCGAGCGAGACATGGAGCTCACCTGCATCAATCAAATCGCCTTTGCCCATCGTTTCGATGTGGCCAAGGGTTTTCACCTCCAGCGGGTCGCTCTCGTCCTTGCCGGTGCCGGGGTCATCCACGGCAGACAGGAGCTGGCCCCAGACATGCGCGTAATTCGGAATGAGAGTGTCGATGTTGATATCGAGGTCCAAAACGCCGTCGGTACGCGACGAGATGAACAGGACAGTTTTTCCCGCACCTTCGAACCCGTGGATCAGGAATTGATCCTCTGCACCGTCCGGTCGATCCGCATCATCCAACCCGATTGAGTTTGTGAACATTGACGGCAGCTTGATGTTCAAAGCGCGGGTGCCTTCGAGGCTCGCGGCCATCATTTTAAACATCTGCCCGGCGGGGGTCAGCTGCATGTCAAAACCATCGACAGCGTCGGGGTTCTTGGTCAGGACAGCCAGTGAACTCGACAGGTTTTTATAGGTCGTCCCCCAGATGTCCGCCTGATCTACGCCACGCTCGACCATGCTCTGAAAGGTTTCAACCAACGAAGATGCCTGCGACAGGCCCTGATCCGCGGCAAAATCCGCGCGGATGTTCCATTCAGAGACAAAGTAATCGAGCTTTCCAAAGCCATCTGCGTTCTGAAAGATGTCCAGCATCTTAAGCGGATTGATGTAGGTAGATGCGGCGACATAATCGACCGGGTAGAAATGGGTTTCCACAGCATCGATTGCCTCGCGAGCTTCCATATCCAGCTGATCGATGATCGTGTGGCTTTCTTCAGGTTCATAACCCAAAGAACTTTGAACGGCGATCTTGGGTTCGATCCAGGTTTCGGGCTGCTCTAGACCTTCGCGGTGGACATCGAACAGATGCTGCAGGCCCTTGGACATGACATTGGCCATCTTGCCGTATTCCGAGGCCGACATGCGTTCGTTTTTGTACCAGTATTCGTTTCCGATCGAAACCGTATCGAGCGTTACATTCCCGAACTCGCCGCTCAGGATGCGGCTCACTTTTTCAAGGATCATATAGATCCCGAAATCATTCGGAATACGGTCACCATCATCATCGAGTTCGTCGCTAAAGAAATTCATCGTCGGCAGCACCAGATCGACAGATCCGTTATGTTCACCGACGAATTGAAAGAAATCCTTTGCCGTCAGAATACGCTCGCCAGTTTCGGGATCAATTCCGCCGTTATTATCAAAGTCGAAAATGTTTTCGAGCATCTTGCCGTCGGCAAGGATCTTCTCTTCGGTCACTGTCCCGCCGGGATAGCGAAATGAATTGACGCCCATACTATCGACAAAGCGGCTGTAGAAACTGCCATCATCGACAAAGTCTTTGGTGAATATCGTATTCACGCCAAAAAGGCTGTCGGTGATTGTTTCCGATACATGGACCGCTGGCCCGAGATCGATAGCGTAAGCCCCCACGGCTACCTCCATCTGAGTGCACGCAAGGGCCTTTCCCTTGGGTGGTGGCGATGCTGGCCACACTCAGATGATTGCCTCGGAAGAGATTTATTTCTTTATTTCAAAGGGTTATTTTATGCCTCTTGGGTATGTGTCCTTATCTCTTTATTGCCAAAACTATCCAATGGTGTAGTCACGGGAATAGTCTTTAGACGTCCTGAGAATCGCCATTTTTGCCAAGAGCTATTCCTGTCAAACCGAATCCTAGACTTTGGTTAATACCGAACTGATTCTGGTACGACTTGCGCCAGAATTAGGCCGTTATCTCGTTGAAAATCCGCCATATTTCAAATTGGCCGATACGGATTTTACCTAAGCTTTCTCTGATTTGGCGGAAATAAAATTAACACTATCGGCCCTTTGGAAATAGTTCGTTTCGATAAACTGAATTTCCATTCTCAATTTTATTTTCCCTCGTCAAATACCAATAGATACGGAAAGGTTGCGCCAAATATACTGAAAGGTATCTATTGGAAAATGGCAAAATCTGGGCTTTGTATCCAATTGCAAAACAGTTCTCAGTGGTGCCCAAGAAAGCAAAAAGCCCGCCAGGTCATGGCGGGCATAGCTAGAAATCCATTTTTCAGCTTATCAGTTGGGCTTCGGCAGTGACTGTTCAATCTCTTCTAGCGCCGCATTTATGTCTTCTGGGTCGTTTGACGGCACGGCGTAGCTGCCGGTCAGCCATTTGGCCAAATCCAGATCAGCGCAACGCTTTGAACAAAACGGACGAAAGTCAGGAACCGTGTCCCTTTTACAGATCGGGCAGGTCATCAATGCCCCGCCCAAAGCTGGGTTGCCAGCGGCAGGCGTTCGCGTTTGCGCTGTAGTTCGAACAGGCCCATCGGGGTCCACCCGACAAGACTGGTTTCAATCGGGTCGTTGCGGAAAGAGGCCCGCAGCGATTGTTCGACCTGTTTGCGGTGGGCTTTGGACATCGGCGCAAAGTCAACACTGACCTGCCCGCCCAACCCGCGCAGGCGCAGGGCCCGCGGCAGAGCGCGGCAGGCCGCCAGATTGGCCTTGAGCGCCGCAGCAGGCGAGGTGTCACCGCCAGTGTTGACATCCACAGCCACCATGGCGCGGGTAGGTTCGACATACATGGTGCCGTCGCCCAAGGGCACCATCGGGTCCCTTAGCGCGTCGATCTGGTCGAGGACGCCTTCGGCCTCGAAACAGCCTTCTTTGGTAATGACATCAGCGGGGGCAACCCATTCTCGCCAAGCAAGGATATGGGGACCGTCGCCTTCGGTCAGGGCTTCGGGTTCATTTCCATCGGCATCGGCCATCACCGAATTGGCAAGGTCCGACATGGCGGCAATGTCTTCGGCAATTTCGTCTTCGTCAGCGCCGGCACAGGATGACCGCAGGATCAGACCAAAGGGGCCCTCCATCACCGATTTTGCCAGAATTTGCAGCCGGTCGCGTTCGTCGTCTTCGTCGATCTGACGCGAAATATTGATGCCCGGTGCGCCGGGGGTCACAATGGCATAGCGGCTTTTGAAGAGCACCCGGTCGGTCACTGGCACGGCCTTTCCGGCCTCGGTATAGCCGGTAACCTGAACTAGGATCGCCTGACCGGGGCGGAGCCCTTTACCTTGCCGCAGAAAGCCTGTCATGCCGTCTGGTAGGCGGAGCATCATGCCGCCCTGCCCTTTTAGCGGTCGGTCGCAGATGCCACGGAATATCGCGCCGGGGCGCGGGGCGTTGTCGTCGTCGATCAGAATGTCGTCCAAACGGCCCTCGACCAAAAGTGCTGCCGCCTCACGGCCGCCAATATGATCTAGAACAATGGTCCGGCGGTTCATGTCGGGACTCCGTATAGGGGATAGCCTGCCGCAATCAGCAGGTTCGCGGTTTCGGCAAGGGGTAGCCCGACGACGCCCGTGAACGACCCGTTGATCCAAGGGATAAATGCACCGGCGGGGCCTTGGATCGCATAGCCGCCCGCCTTGCCCTTCCAATCGCCGCTGGCGAGGTAGGTATTGAGTTCGGGGTTCGACAGGCCCTTCATCGCGACAGTGGTCATGACATCGCGCGCCCAAATTTGGGTGCCCCGTTTGACCACAACAGCGGTGATGACCTGATGACGCCGCCCCGAAAGGGCCGTCAGAAATGTCGCCGCCTCGCCCGCGTCGGCGGGTTTACCCATGATCCGGCGGCCAAGGGCCACGGTCGTATCTGCGCAAAGAACGATTTCATCATCGGCGATCGGAACCGCCGCCGCCTTTTCCCGCGCGATGCGTTTCACGTAATCGCGGGGATGTTCGCCTTTGCGTGGGTCTTCGTCGATATCGGGGGGGCGCACGGCATGGGGTGTCACCCCAAGCTGCGCCAACAGCTCCAGCCGCCGGGGCGAACCGGAGCCGAGGATCAGTTTCAACCCGGATTGCGCCGGGAGAGTGCTCACTTGAAGCGGTAGTTGATCCGACCCTTGGTCAGATCGTAAGGGGTCATTTCGACCTGAACCTTGTCGCCTGCCAGAACACGGATGCGGTTCTTGCGCATCTTGCCTGCCGTATGTGCGATAATCTCATGGCCATTCTCAAGCTCGACCCGAAACGTCGCATTCGGCAGGAGTTCCTTCACGACACCGGGGAATTCGAGAATATCTTCCTTGGCCTTGTGATCTCCATTGTGACTCATCCCGCCCAAATCCGCGGAACGGCGCCTAAATGCGCCTGCGCTGGCGAAATATCAAGTCCAAAGGCAGAACTTGCTTGGTTTGTGACCGCCTGCTGTGCTGAATTGCAGAAAAACAGGGGGATTTCCGCATGTGTTGGAGCATGGCTGCATCAATCGGGATGTCGACATTGGGTGTTGGTGCAACGACTTATCTGGTGGCAACCAAAAAACCCGCTGCGTTTTACCTCCCCACCGGATACTTTACCGCGATGGAAATCCTGCAGGCGCTGTCCTATCCGGTTGTGGATCAATGCGGGCTGGGCACCAATCAGGTCGTAACCTTGCTGGGCTTTATCCATATCGCGTTCCAGCCGTTGTTCTTTAACATCCTGTGCCTGTTCTTTCTGCCAAAGGACTATGCCAACCGGATCAGGATACCTGTTCTGGCGCTTTGTATTGTGGCTGCGATTGCATCGCTGTCGATGCTCTATCCATTCGCGAATGCGGGACTTTGCGACGACGAAAGGGCCATGTGCGCCCGCAGGCTCTGCACCTATATGGGCGAATGGCATCTGGCGTGGGAGCTTCCGTTCAACGGCTATGGCAACGGGTTCCGCGATCATTGGCTGATGTGGATCGCCGAAGACGGCTTCATCGCCTATCAGGCGGCCTTTTTCTTTATGCCTATTCTTTATGGCAGCTATCGGCTCGCGCTGTATTTCTACCTGACGGGCCCTTTCCTCGTGCAGTTCCTGACGCCCAATCTGGACGAACAACCTGCCGTCTGGTGCCTGCTATCGATCGCGATGCTGTGCCTGATCTTGTTTTCGCCGTTACAGAATCTGTTCTATGTCAAAGCGCCGCCTGTTTGGATGCGGTGGCTCCGCCCAGCGCAATAGCGGTCACGCGGTCGATCCGGCCATCTTCCTGTTCGCCCCAATGGGCATAGTTGCCAACCTGTCCACCCTGACGCGGGGCGGCAATCGCCGATGGGTCGGCATCGACCAAGACCCAGCCGTGCCGGTCTAATTTGCCCAGCGCGAAAATCCCGTCTTGCGGTAGACCGTAATCGGGCGGGCAAAACGCGCCAGCAGCCCCTGTGCCGGTGTCAATGACTTCGCACCCATCGACAGGGCCAAGGATTGGAGACTGGACGATCAGACATTGCCCTTCGATCGCGCGAGCGCGGCAGGACTGGCTGACGCGGGTATAGCCGCCCTGCAGGTCTGTGGCAGAGGGCACAAGGATCATATCCACACCAGCCGCGACCATGGCCCGCGCCAACAGCGGGAATTCGCTGTCATAGCAAATCAACACCCCGATCCGGCCCAGCGTAGTATCAAAGACCTTGATACCGTCCCCCGCCACAAGGTCCATCTGCGTCCGTTCATAGGGGGTCAGGATCAGCTTGTCCTGACAGTCGGCGGTGCCGTCAGGGGCGCAAAGATAGGCGCGGTTGACCACGCCGCGCGGTGTTGTCGCGCAGATCGAACCCGCGAGTATATGCACGCCATAGGTCGCAGCCAGTCGTTGGTGCAGGTCCAGCCAATCTGCCGCCCGACCAGTAATCATATTCCGCCACCAAAGCGCGCCCTGCGCACTTTCTGGCGCACCGATCAATCCGGCTTCGAACCCGCCATATTCGGGAAAAACCAGCAATTCGGCGCCCTGACCTGCGGCCTCGGCGACGAAGGCGGTCAGATGGGCCTCGAGGTCAGCCCAGGTCGCATGCCAACGGGGCCGATAGGCAGAGATCGCGATTTTCATCCGGGGTCCTTTCAGGGGGCAATCTGGCGCATCCAGAATTGCAGGGGCTTTGACGTGCTGGCGGGTTGGTCGATGTCTTTCCAGTCAAACTCTGCCACGACACCGGGCAAGGGTCGATATCCCCGTTTGCGCCAAAACGCATCCAAGGGCCGGTAACTTGCGGGACGCAAAGGATGGTCGGCGGGGCGCTGAACGGCGCAAAAGGCCACATGGTCATGGCCCAACGCGGCGGCATGTGCCTCTCGGAGGTCGAAAAACGCATGGCCCGCCCCCTGCCCGCGATAGTCCGGCAATAGAACGGATTCGGCGCAGTAAAAGACCCGGGCCAGATCAATCCCTGTCACGGCAAAGGCAGCGGCGAATTCCGACGCGTGATCCGCCATTGGGAACCCTGTCGCTGCACCGACAATCCGGTCCCCATCCAATGCGGCGACCAGAATGGCGCCGAGATTGTCGCGGTAGGCCGTCAAATACCCGCGTTCATAATCGCGATCCCCGTCGTAAAGGTATGGCCAGTCCCGAAAGACTGTGATCCGCAGATCTGCAAGATCATCGAGCCGGGCGGTTATCTCTGGCCCATGCAGGACCTCGAACCTTAGCGTCATTGCACCTGAGCGAGCCAGTCAGCCAGATTGTAATAGGTGGTGACCCGCGAAATCTTGCCATCGCGCAGGGTCATGAACGATCCGCCCGGCAGGCGATAGGTCTGGCCGCGCGCCTCTGGCAGGCCGGGGTCTGTCGCGAGATAGGTGCCGTTGACGATGAATTCCGCCGCAGCGCGGGTGCCGTCTGCATTTCCGAAAATCACCAGATCGGTCAGTTCTTCGCGATAGCAGCGGGACATATGAGCACAAAATTCGGCGAACAGGTCCTTGCCTTTGCGGATTTTGCCTTCGTTGACGTGGTGTTCCACATCATCGGTCAGCTCGGCCAGCATCGCGGGGACGTCGCCAGCATTGAAGGCCGCAAAGTAATGGGCAAGAACCTGTGTCGCGTCAGTCATCTGTCAACTCCCTTGGCGGGCCCCAGCGTTCCTGCAGACGGCCCATGATCTGATCCCGCGCCTGCCGATAACTAATCAGCCGCGCCTCTCTGCTCTCGCCCAGTCCGGTGGGGTCGAGGATTGGCCAGTATTCTACGGTCAGATGAAAGACCCGCGTAAGCTCTAGCGCCCTTCTTTGGCTCGCGGGCGACAAGGCAAGGACAAGATCGAAGGACGACAGATCATCGCCCCAATCCTGCATCTCGTCGAAACTGCGGGATCTGTGGCGGGAAAGCTCTACCCCGATCTCTTGGCAAACAGCGACGGCAAATCCGTCGATTTCAAGGTCATTCTTTACGCCGACCGATTGGATATAACATTCGGTCCCATAAAATTTCTTCATGATGCCTTCGGCCATGGGGGACCGGACAGCATTGTGGTCGCAGCAAAATAGCACTGACTGAGGAAGCGGTTCGTAGCGCTTGTCGCCCTCTTCCATTCCTAGCCCCCGAAATGCAGAACGCAAATCAAGGTAAACAGGCGACGGGCCGTGTCGGTATCAACCTCGGCCTTGCCTTCGAGCCGTTCCTGCAAAACCCGTGCCCCTTCATTGTGGATACCACGCCGCGCCATATCGATGGTTTCGATCTGGCTGGGGGCAGCAGTTTTCACCGCGTCAAAATAGCTTTCGCATATCTGGAAATAGTCTTTGACCACCTGACGGAATGGCCCAAGCGACAGATGGAATTCACCTGCTGGGCTATCGTTTTCGGTCTTGATGTCGAAAACCAGCCGACGTTCACGGATCGACAGCCCGAGTTTGTAAGGCCCGGCCGGAACCTCGCGCCCGTCGCGGACCGGCAGGTCAAAGCTGTTGTCTTCCAACAGGTCGAACATCGCCACGCGGCGTTCCTGTTCGATTTCGGGGGTCGGTGGCGGCAGCCCGGTGTCGTCCAGATCGATGTGAATGATTTTCGACATACCCTACCCTTTGTTCAACCGGTCCAGCCGCGCCCGCACCGACAACCCATGGGCCTGAAGGCTTTCCGATTTGGCAAGCCGTTCGGCAGAAGGGCCAATCGCGGCAAGCGCCTCTGGCGTCATTTTCGCGATGGTGGTGCGTTTCAAAAAGTCCATGACAGATAGGCCACTCGAAAACCGTGCAGACCGGGCAGTTGGCAACACGTGGTTGGGTCCGCCGATGTAATCGCCAATCGCCTCGGGCGTCCAGCCCCCAAGGAAAATCGCGCCCGCGTGGGTGACCTTTTCGGCAAGCTCTTCGGGGTTTTGCACGCAAAGTTCGAGATGTTCGGGGGCAAAACGATCGGACAGGGCCGCCGCCATATCAAGGTCTGGCACCGTAATAACCACGCCAAAATCCCGCCAGCTTGCGCCCGCGATGGCCCGCCGTTCCAGCGTTTCTAACCGCGCCTCGACAGCGCGGGTCACGGCCTGCGCGAAATCCGGATCATCGGTTATCAGGATCGACTGCGCGCTTTCGTCGTGTTCGGCCTGCGACAACAGATCCAGCGCGATCCAGTCGGGGTCGTTGTGACGGTCGGCGATCACCAGAATTTCCGACGGACCCGCGATCATGTCGATCCCGACCTTGCCAAAGACACGACGCTTGGCAGCGGCAACAAAGGCGTTGCCGGGGCCAGTGATCTTGTCCACGGGCGCAATAGTCTGGGTGCCATAGGCAAGGGCCGCAATCGCCTGCGCCCCGCCGATCCGGTAAACCTCGTCCACGCCTGCGATGCGGGCCGCCAGCAAAACCAAGGGGTTGGCCACACCATCGGGTGTCGGCACGACCACCGCCAAACGCCCCACACCCGCAACTTTGGCCGGAATTGCGTTCATCAGAACGGATGAAGGGTAAGACGCCAAACCGCCTGGAACATAAAGCCCCGCCGCTGACACAGCCGACCAGCGCCAGCCAAGGGTGGCCCCAGCCCCATCTGTCCAGCTTTCATCCGCGGGCATTTGCCGCTGGTGATAGGCGCGAATGCGGGCTGCAGCGAGTTCCAGCGCCGCGCGATCCTCTGCCCCGACCTTTGCGCATTCCGCGTCTATTTCCGCCTCTGAAAACCGGATCTGGTCAGCGCGCAACGTAAGCCGGTCGAATTTGGCGGTAAGTTCCAGCACCGCCTCATCGCCACGGGCGCGCACATCCGCGATAATTCCGGCAACCACAGCATCCACATCAGGGCTGTCTTCGCGTTTCATCCCCAAAAGGGCGTTGAACCGCGTTTCGAAATCTGCGTCCGAGGCGTCAAGAAAATGGGGCATGGGCGAACTCCTGTTGACGGTCTGATACAAGGTCAGGGTTTTCGCTGCAATGCGGCGGGTGCGCCGCGGGCGTTATGAATCCAATCGACGGATCATATGGATTTCGTCCAGATAGTGCCCATCGACCAGTAAGGCGCGGGGCGTCACCGCATAGCGGACAAAGCCGTTTCGGGCATAGGCTGCCCCGGCCCGTGCATTGCTTTCCGAAATCGCCAGTTCCAACTGGGTCACCCCGTCCTGTCGGGCCTGTTCGACCGCCGCAGCGATCAACTGGTCAATTGCGCCCCTACCCCGAAGGTCCTTGCGCAAATACACAGCATGAATTCCAGCACGATGGCGGGCATTGCCCCCCTTTTCCCGATCATAGGCCAAAAGCCCCCCGAGCCCTTTTTCAGTGAATAGCCCGAAGATGACCCCATCCTCGATCCGCCGGATGTAATCTGCCTGCGTTTTGTCCTGCCAATCGGCAAGCGTCGACCCAAAGGCATCAGGGTGCAGCCGCAGACAGTCCAGCCTGATGTCCCGAAAGGCCAGCGCATCCGCAGCGGTAAGCGGGCGAACGATCACTCCGGATGGCCGGGCGCGCGACCTGATGGCGCAATATAGGGCCGCGTCACATCGCGAAGCACCACTTCGAGCGCTTCAACATCCAGCGCAATCGCGCCATCGCCAGCCAGTTCCAACGTCAGACGGCCTGTGCCATCTTCGCCCGGGGCCCACGACAGGGACAAAAGCGACAGGACGACGTCCTTTTCGCTGCGATCCAGCCCTTGAGATTGCACTTTCTGGACATCCTCGACAACCAGAACCGATTGCACGCGTTCAAAGCTGCGCTTGCGGGCTTGGGCGTTTGGAGCGTCTTCCCACCGGAAACGGTTCAGCAAAATGGCAAAGCGGCGATCCTTGGCCGACCATGTCATTTCAGTGATCGGAAAGACCGCATCCTGCACCAAAGCAGACAAGACGTTCAGATCCTCAGCATCGAGCGCCCTTAGGCGCAAGGGCGCTTCGGCTCCGTCTTCGAATCGTGCGTCTTGCGGGGCGTTCGGATCGGTCATTCGCCCTTGACCCTTTCGATCTGGGCACCGACTGCGCCGAGTTTTTCTTCGACATGTTCGTAGCCGCGATCAAGGTGATAGACGCGATTGACGCGGGTTTCGCCTTCGGCGGCAAGGCCCGCAAGAATCAGCGACACCGAGGCGCGCAGATCGGTCGCCATAACGGGCGCGCCTTTCAGCCGGTCAACGCCTGTCACCGTGGCTGTGCCGCCGTGCACTTCGATATTGGCACCCATGCGGACCAGTTCAGGGGCATGCATAAAGCGGTTTTCAAAAATCTTTTCTTCCAGAACCGATGTGCCCTTGGCGGTGCAAAGCATCGCCATCATCTGGGCCTGCAGATCGGTCGGGAACCCGGGGAACGGTTCGGTTGTCACATCGACCGCATGGGGGCGGCCATTGGCGCGGCGGACCTTGAGCCCGTTTGCGGTTTCTTCAACCTCGACCCCTGCCAGCCGCAATTTGTCAACAAACGCCGCGACCAGATCGATCCGGCCACCGATACATTCCACTTCTCCACCCGCAATCACAGGGGCCAGCATATAGGTACCCAATTCGATTCGGTCAGTCACGACAGGATGGGTCGCCCCGCCAAGTCGATCCACGCCCTGAATTTCGATCCGGCTGGTTCCGTCGCCTTCGATCTGGGCACCCATGCGGCGCAGACAGGTCGCAAGATCAACGATTTCAGGTTCACGGGCGGCGTTTTCGATCACGGTCGTGCCTTTGGCGAGCGTGGCCGCCATCAAAACGTTTTCCGTGGCCCCGACCGAGGCAAAGCGCAATTTGACGACAGCGCCCTTCAGCCCGCCTTTGGTCGTGGCGTGTAGGTATCCGTCTTTGAGTTCAATCGTGGCGCCCATCGCCTCGAGGGCGGTGGTGTGAATGTCCATCGGGCGGGCACCAATCGCACAGCCCCCGGGCAGGGACACAACTGCATGACCAAAACGCGCAAGCAACGGCCCCAGAACGAGGTTCGACGCACGCATTTTACGCACGATTTCATAATCGGCGGTGGTCGAGGTCAATGTATGCGACGACATCGCAAGAACCTTACCCGCCTGCATCGACGTCACCTCAGCCCCCAACGACTGCAACAGGGCCGTCATCGTCTTGATATCCGACAGGCGCGGCGCATTCGTCAGTGTAAGCGGTTCCTCCGACAAAAGCGTCGCCGGCATCAGCGTCAGTGCCGCATTTTTCGCGCCGGCAATGGTGATTTGCCCGCTGAGTTCCTTGCCGCCTTTGACAATAATCGAATCCATGACCGCCTACTCTTTCTCTGTTTTATCTTTTTGGTCGGCCCCGAACCTAGCACGGGCCTGCGCCTTGCGGCGGGCCATATTCGCCTTAAGCGCCGCTTTCAGCCTGTCTTCACGGCTTTCGGGGGCTTTGGGCTTACGCGAGGGGGTCGATTTCTGCTCCATAGGTGCCCTGTTACCAAGGGATGCAAAAAGCGTCCAGAGAGGGCTTGCGCCCCGAAACGTTTGCCGCTAATTCCCCGCCACACGGTCGCTGCTGTAGCTCAGTGGTAGAGCACTCCCTTGGTAAGGGAGAGGTCGACAGTTCAATCCTGTCCAGCAGCACCAGTTTCCCGATTTTGCTTTTGGTTTGTGGCGGCCGGACCGTGCTGTTATGAGCTATTCAGTGTTTGTTAGCTGGGAACCGCCTCTTTTGACCAAAAATTATTTTATTGCAGGCCAAAGTAACGCCGGGTCGATGCGCCGATCGGATTTTTTTGGTGTTCTGACCGAATCGACAAATTTTTCGCTAACAGATGTGATCGCTGGTGGAACATCGCTGGGCCCGAATCCAAACAAGGATGACTGGCACCCTGTAGACGATAATGATCCGACCACAGGGGAATTGCTGGAACTTCTTTTTGCGCAGATCGATGCAAAGATTGCTGACCCCGACCAGGAAATTGGTGGCCTGATTTGGGTTCAGGGCGAAGCAGATAAGAACAACCAGCCTTGGACGGATGCTTATGCGACAAACCTCGAATTGTTCATCCAAGCGATCACAGACCGATACGGATCGGGCTTCCCTATTGTCATAGTGGCGCTGTCGGAACATGCCCCTATCGGCCAAGGCTCTTATTCAGCGCGTTGGGAAACCATAAGAGCAGCGCAGTTCGCCACGGCGGCTGCACATAGCAACGTGCATGTTGTCGATCCTGATGTCGTTATTGCGGAATATGGCCTCGACCCAAACACCGTCTTTCGCGACGAAGTCCACTACACCTTTGATTTCGCTGATTTACTTTTCCGCGAGGCGCTCACACTCATCGGTGACACCGACGCGACCGAACTTTCCGATTTCCTTACCGGCACCGGTGACGACGAAACAATCTTTGCCGGGCAAGGGAATGACACGGTCGAGGCACTCAATGGTCGCGACTTTGTTGACGGTGGCTATGGTGACGACCGAATCGAAGGTCAGGGCGGCGCGGATGAAATCCACGGTGGCGCCGGAAATGATACCCTGTACGGTGGCGGCGGGTCCGACACGCTGTTCGGCGGCGACGGCGAGGATCGGCTTTCGGGGGGTAACGGCTTCGACTTTATCGCGGGCGGTGCCGGAGACGACGAGATATATCTGAATTCCGGCAATGACACCGCCACAGGCGAGGCCGGAAATGACATGATCTGGGCTGGCGGCGGTCACGATCTAGTATTCGGCGGTGACGGCGACGATGTTCTGCGAGGCGGCGGTGGCGGCGACACGCTTTTGGGCGATGCTGGTCGAGACGCGCTGATCGGCAATACCGGCGACGATACGCTTGTCGGAGGGGCCGGCGACGATCTTTTGACCGGCGGTCTGGGACACGACGTGTTTGTTTTTGAACCCGATGGCGGATTCGACATTATCGGTCGACTTGGGGCTGATGAATTTTTTTCCGGCGACATCTCCCTTGCAGTTCAAGATCTTCAATTGACCGCAGATCGCGTCGATCTAAGCAGTTTTTCGACCTTGTCTGCCGGGAATGTCATGTCCCACATATCGGACACTGATCAGGGGGCACTTTTGGTCGCCGAAGGAACAAGCATTCTTTTTGTGGGTGTATATGTTGCAAATTTGACTTCGGACATTTTTGACTTTTAGGCATCGCGGCCGTCGTGGCGCATCCACCGGCGGCCTATATGGTTGAACGTCTATGACAAGCGTTGCATCGGAACCCACATGGTGCAAACCTGTGGTCAATCCCAACCGGAACTTCGCGACATGTCGATGCCCGCCCAATTGCCGATCAAGCTGCGCACCGGTGGCAAAACCGATGTCCGGACGCAATTTGCGGCTCTGTGTTATCGCTATGTGTCTGACGAACTGCAATTTTGTCTGATTACCAGCCGCGGAACCGGGCGCTGGATTCCGCCCAAAGGTTGGCCCATGCACAAACAAACCCCGGCCGAGGCCGCCGCGACCGAAGCCTGGGAAGAGGCAGGTTTGACAGGTTTCGCCCATGACGTTTGCATCGGGGTTTTTTCCTACGTCAAACCCTTTTCCAAAAAGCAAAAGCTGCCGGTGCTGGCGCTGGTCTATCCCTTCGAAGTCACCAATGTACACAGCGATTGGCCGGAAAAATTCGAACGCAAGCGTAAGTGGTTCAAACGCGAAACGGCGGCTCGTAAGGTCACAGAACCCGAATTGCGCGCGATAATTCTGGGCTTTGACCCCCGCCACCTGCGCGGCTGAACCTTGGACATTCCCGCCAAGACCGCTATTTGTGATAAGGTTCCCCCTTATCCTTGGGCGTTCGTATGATCCGCTATGTTCTCAAATGTGACCAAGATCACGAATTCGAATCGTGGTTCGGTTCCGCCGCCGCCTATGACAGCCTGAAAACGGCGGGTCAGATTGCTTGTCCGTTTTGCGGATCGGCAGCGGTGGACAAGACGATCATGGCGCCTGCGGTGCGCACGGAACCGGCCAAACCGCTGACCCAGCCAGAAAACCAGATCGAACAGGCACTGGCCGCCCTTCGCCGCGAGGTCGAGGAAAATTCGGACTATGTCGGCATGGGATTCGCCGCCGAAGCCCGCGCGATGCACGAAGGCACCGCCCCCGAACGGTCAATCTATGGCGAGGCGAAATTCGAAGACGCCAAGGCGCTTATCGAAGAAGGTATTCCCGTCACCCCCCTACCGTTCGCGCCCAGACGCAAAACAAACTGAAGGATCGCAAATGACAGTCGTTATCACCGGAGCGAATCGCGGGATCGGGCAGGCAATGTTGTCCTGCTATCAGGATCAGGGCGCCACCGTCATTGGCACCGCACGCAACGGCACCGCTGGCCTGGCTGCACTTGATGTGACCGATCCTGCGTCGGTCACCTCTTTCGCCGCGGGTCTTTCGGGCCAGACACTGGACCTGTTGGTCTGCAACGCGGGTGTCTATCTGGACAAGGGGCATCAGTTGTCGGGCGGCTATGGCGCAGACCTTTGGGACAAAAGTTTCGCAACCAATGTGATGGGCGTTTTTCTGACCATTCAGGCGCTATTGCCAAAGCTTATTGCAGCCAAAGGCAAGATTGCGATCATTTCATCGCAAATGGCATCGGACCAGAACGCGCCGGGGGGCAGCTATATCTATCGGGCGTCCAAAGCAGCGGCTTTGAATTTGGGGCGCAACCTTGCCGTTGATCTGGCAAAGGAGGGCGTGGCTGTCGGCATCTACCATCCCGGCTGGGTCCAGACAGACATGGGTGGCAGCTCGGCTGACATCACTCCCGACCAGGCAGCAACAGGCCTGCGGGACCGGTTCGCGGCGCTATCGCTAGCAACGACCGGTTGCTTTGAAACATGGGACGGGCGGACAATTCCGTTCTAGGTGCTGGATTGCGCAACGTGGCGGGCGATTGCCTCGGCTTCGCGGCTCATCTGGAAGATCTGCCCATTGGCAGAGGTGACATAGGAACAGAAATACAGCCCCTTTTGCGCTGTCGGCCCGCCGCTGACAATCGGGCGGCCCTGTGTATCAAGAACCCCATCGGCATCCGGCAAGAGCGACCGCAGATCAACGCGATAGCCCGTGGCAAGAATGATCGTGTCATAGACCGCCATTGACCCGTCGACAAAGGTGCAAGCCGCGCCTTCGAATTCCGCGGGGGCCGGCCGGATCGCAATCTTACCGGCCTTGATCGCGCCCAAGGTTCCCACGTCAATCAGGGGGATGCGCCCGTCTTCGATGATTTGCGAAATTGGGCCCTTGCCTGCGGGAACCAGACCATAGTCCTCGGTTCGGCCCAGTTTCAGGCGCACGATCGGCTGGGTGATTGCATCGGCAGCCTTGTAGGGCAGGATCTTGCGCAGCAGCCCAAAAGACGTGATCGGAATTCCGAACAATTCCTTTGGCAAAAGGTTCACCGGCCCACGCACCGCCATCTCCACGGTGCCCCCCTGTTCAGCAAGGTCGAGCGCGATATCCCCGCCGGAATTTCCGAAACCCACCACCAGCACCCTTTGCCCCTGAAAAGGGTCGGCGCGATGGTAAGAAGAGGCATGCAGAACCTTGCCGGGAAAACTCGCGAGCCCCGGCCAATCGGGCAGATAGGGCCGTTCATTCAGACCCGTCGCAAAGACAACCACATCCGACTGGTCCACCCCGCCCGCATGCCGCACATTCCACCCGCCACCGGGGTTGGTCGTGACCGCTTGCACCTCGGTGTCAAACCGCGGGGCTAAATCGAAATGGCGACAGTAGGTTTCAAGGTAGTGAACGAATTCATCGCGGCTTGGATAGCGGCCCGATGAATCGGGCAGCGCCAACCCCGGCAGATTTGACCGCCCGCGCGACGTGTGCAGTTTCAGCCGGTCATAGTGGTTTCGCCAGCTCGACCCGACATTTGCCGCTTTTTCAAGGATCGTCACATCGACGCCACGCTGTTTTAGCGTCGCCGCACTGGCCAAACCTGCCGGACCTGCCCCGATGATGATTGCCCGCATCTGCGCCCCGTTGTTTTTGTCACCTGTCGCCAAGGCAAGCGGATGCACAACGGCGGGTCAAGCCCTGTCAGCCCCCATGTTCATTAATAGAAACTTTGCGGGTCGATATCGATAGACAGTCGCAGGTTTGTCGGCAGCTTGAACTGCGCCACCCACTCTGCCAGCGCAGCCTGAAGTGGGGCGGTTTTGTCCGCCTTGACCAGCAAACGGACGCGGTGCCGCCCGCGTATCCGCGCAATCGGCGCAGGTGCGGGGCCGAAAACCTGCGCCCCGATCCGCGTCAGCGGGGCAGACCGACGGGCCATATCGGTGCCGAGATCGAAAACCGCCTGCACATCGGGCGACGACAATACGATCCCCGCCATACGGCCATAGGGCGGCACGCCTGCGGCCTTACGCTCGGCGGCTTCGGCGCGCCAAAACCTGTCTTCGTCCCCCGCAAGAATGGCGCGGATGACGGGGTGTTCTGGCTGATAGGTCTGCAACACGGCCTCGCCCGGGGCCTCGGCCCGACCGGCCCGGCCCGCAACCTGTCGCATCAATTGAAAGGTGCGCTCTGCAGCGCGCAAATCGGACCCCTGCAGGCCCAAATCCGCATCGATGACGCCAACAAGCGTCAGTAAAGGAAAGTTATGCCCTTTTGCCACAAGCTGGGTGCCGATGATGATGTCAGCCTCGCCGTTGGCGATGCTTTCGATCCGTTCCTTGAGCGCGCGCGCCGATCCGAACAGGTCCGACGAAAGCACCGCAAGCCGCGCATCGGGGAACAGTGCCGCGACCTCCTCTGCCATTCGTTCGACACCGGGACCCACGGCATTCAGCTTGCCTGCAACATGACATGAAGGGCATTCCTCGGGCATCGGTTTTGTTTCGCCGCACTGGTGACAGACCAGCCGTTTCAGAAACCGGTGCTCGACCATTCGGGCATCGCAATGATCACACCCGATCTGATTGCCGCAGGCACGGCAAAGGGTGATGGGCGCATAGCCGCGGCGATTCAGAAAAACCAGAGATTGTTCTTTTCTTTCAATTCGCTGCCGGATCTTGGCCTGCAAGGTCGGGGACACCCAGCGGCCCGACGGCAGGTCTTCGACCCGCATGTCGATGGCCCCCATTTCCGGCATTACGGCGGGGCCGAAACGGGATATCAGATCAAGTTGGCTATACTTGCCCGCTTCGACATTGGCCCAGCTTTCAAGGCTGGGTGTGGCCGAGGCGAGCACGACCTGCGCCTGATTGATATGCGCGCGCAGCACCGCCATGTCGCGGGCATTATACAGGACGCCATCTTCTTGTTTGTAGGATGTGTCGTGTTCTTCATCGACGACGATCAGGCCCAGATCGCGAAACGGAAGATACAGCGCCGACCGCGCCCCCACGACCAGTTGCGCGGCCCCCTGCCCCACCATTTTCCAGGCACGGCGGCGTTCTGTCATGGTCACGCCCGAATGCCATTCGGCGGGGGGCATACCAAAACGGGCCTCGACGCGGTGGATGAATTCGCTGGTCAGGGCGATTTCCGGCAAAAGCACCAAGGCTTGCCGCCCCTGCCGCAAACATTCGGCAACGGCCTCCAGATAGACCTCGGTCTTGCCGGAACCGGTGACACCGCGAAGCAGGGTCGTGCCATAGGCGCCTGACCTTACAGCGGCACACAGGGCGTTGGCACCAAGGGTCTGATCTTCGGTCAGGGTCTTGCCGCCATAGTCGGGGTCAAGCGCGGGATAGGGCAAATCGCGGGGGGCATCCTCTTCGCTGATCGCGGCGAGTTTCACCAATCCCTTGACGACCGAGGTGCCGACACCCGCCATTTCGGCCAGTTCGCCCAAGGTAAACGACAACCCGCCATAATCACGCAAGGTATCCAGAACCTTGGCGCGGGCATCGGTCAGTTTGTTGGGGCGGGCAGAACCCAGACGATAGACTTTGCGCATTGACGGCGCATCGCCCAACCCCGGCGCACGGGTCGCAAGGCGCAGCATGGCAGGCATCGGGGTCAGGGTGTAATCCGCCACTCGCCCCAGAAACTGGCGCATTTCTTCGCGCATCGGGGCCACGTCCAGAACCCGGGACACCGACCGCACTTTGGCAAGATCGAAATCGCCGCGCCCCGCGCCCCAAACCACACCCAATACACGGCGCGGCCCCAAGGGAACCTCGACAAAGGCGCCAAGCCAGCATCCGCCTTCGGGGGCTTTATAGTCCAATAGACGATCCAAGGGCTGGGTGGTCAGCACCCCTACCAGTTCGCCCTCTTGGAAAAAGTCTTGGGACATCGGACTCGCTTTTCGGGTTCCGCCTTTGATCCCCATGAGGTAAACGCTGGCCATCCAAGTGCCAACCCTTCCAAAGGATCCAGAGCCATGAAATTCTTCGTAGACACCGCCGATATTGATGCCATCCGGGAACTCAATGACCTGGGGATGGTGGATGGTGTCACCACCAACCCATCGATCATCGCGAAATCCGGTCGTGACATCCTCGAAGTGACCAAGGAAATCTGTGACATCGTTTCTGGCCCCGTTTCGGCCGAAGTTGTCGCGCTGAAAGCCGACGACATGATCGCCGAAGGCCGCAAACTGGCCAAGATCGCCGAAAACATCGCGGTCAAGGTTCCGCTGACATGGGACGGTCTCAAGGCCTGTAAGACGCTGACCGACGAAGGCACGATGGTCAATGTCACCCTGTGTTTCTCGGCCAATCAGGCACTTTTGGCCGCCAAGGCCGGCGCGACCTTTATCTCGCCCTTTATCGGTCGCCTTGATGATATCAACCTCGACGGGCTGGAACTGATCGAAGATATCCGCACCATCTATGACAACTACGGGTTCGAAACCCAGATCCTTGCAGCCTCGATCCGGTCGGCCAACCATATGTCCGAATGCGCCAAGATCGGTGCCGACGTCGCAACCGCCCCGCCTGCGGTTATCAAGGCGATGGCGAACCACGTTCTAACCGACAAGGGCCTTGCCGGCTTCCTCGCCGATATCGAAAAGGCCAAGATCAAGATCCTCTGATCTGTGCCATAGTTGCACTAATCCCGCCTTGCCGACCCTTCGGAAGGCGGGAAACGCAAAAAAACAGAAGAAATCCGGACTCGGTGCTGTTAGAGTGCCTAATGAACCTTATCCAAAGAGTATGGGCATGACGAGCAGACCCCAGATGGACGCGCAACTGCGTGACCGGATTATCGCCGAGCCGGAAGTGTTGCTGGAAGACAGCGACATCATGCGCGCGCTGGTCGCCGCGAATGAAAAATCTATGGGCGGGAATATCGTCGATCTTCGCGGTATCGCGATGGAACGGCTGGAATCCCGTCTGGACCGACTGGAAGACACCCACCGGTCGGTGATCGCTGCGGCCTATGAAAACCTTGCCGGAACCAACCAGATTCATCGTGCTGTTCTGCGGATGATGGATGCCACCAAGTTCGAGGTTTTCCTGCGCGATCTGGGCACCGATGTTGCCGACATTCTGCGCGTCACGTCGATGAAACTCGTGCTTGAATCCCTTGCCAGCGCTGATGAGCCTTCGGTGAAGCGTCTGGGCGATGTCCTGAATGTCGCAGAACCGGGTTTTGTCGAAAACTACATGACGCAGGGCCGGAACGTTCCTGTTCGGCAGGTAACCCTGCGGCAGGTCGACCCGGCCATGAATAGCCCCTATGGCGATAAATCCGATTATATCCGGTCCGAAGCCTGTTTGCGGCTCGACCTTGGTTCAGGTCGTTTGCCGGGCATGCTTTTGATGGGGTCCGAAGACCCGCATCAGTTCACACCCCAGCAAGGCACTGATCTTTTGGCCTTTTTCGCCGGTGTCTTTGAACGCGCCATGCGGCGCTGGCTGGCCTAGGCCTTGCTTTCCCCCGCCCTCGGCACCGCCCTTTCGGCGTGGCTGGACAACCAGCGGGCCCTGAATGGTGCCGCTGAGAATACGATCAAAGCATATCATTCTGATGTGCTGGGCTTCCTGTCGTTCATGGCCCAGCATCACGGTGGGGCGCAGGGACTCGGCCCGATTTCGCGGATCACGGTATCGGACATGCGGGCATGGATGGCCCATGAACGCGGGCGTGGCGTGGCGGCACGGTCGCTGGCGCGGTCGCTGTCAGCGGTCAAGACCTTCTACAAATGGCTCGCAGAACGCGAAGGTTTCGAACCCACCGCTGTCCTTTCAGCGCGGGCCCCGAAATTTCAGCGCAAATTGCCGCGCCCTCTGGCCGAAGGCGCCGCACGCGCGATGATAGACACGGTCGAGTTACAGGCGCGGGACCCTTGGGTAGCTGCGCGGGATTCGGCCGTTATCACGCTGCTTTACGGTTGTGGCCTGCGGATATCCGAGGCGCTGGGCCTGACCGGCGCTCAGGCGCCATTGCCCCGAACGCTCCGCATTGTGGGGAAAGGCGACAAGGAACGGGTTGTGCCGGTCATCGACGCCGCACGGGATGCCGTTGCGACCTATCTGCGGCTATGCCCCTATCCGGTTGAACCCGATGGTCCGTTGTTCCGGGCTGTTCGCGGCGGCCCATTGGCCCCGCGCGCGGTGCAAAAGGTGATGGAACAGACCCGGATGCAACTTGGGCTGCCAGCTACCGCGACGCCCCATGCGCTTCGCCATAGTTTTGCGACGCATCTTTTGACCGCAGGTGGTGATTTGCGCGCCATTCAGGAATTGCTCGGCCATGCCTCGCTTTCGACGACCCAAGCCTATACAGCCGTCGATACCAGCCGTCTGATGGAAGTCTATGACGCGGCCCACCCCCGTTCGGGCCAAACAGAAACGATTGCACGCAATCCCTAATCCATACAAGAATACCGAATGACCGCTTCAGCCAAAGCCCTCGCCGTGCACCTGTTGACCGCTACCGGTGCCGTTTTCGCAATGCTCGCCCTTTTGGCTGCAGTCGATGAAAAATGGAGCCTGATGTTCCTTTGGCTTGTCATCGCCTTTTTCGTCGACGGGATCGATGGCCCGCTTGCCCGCAGATATGACGTGAAAAAGAATGCGCCGGAATTCGACGGGGTTCTTCTGGATCTGATTATCGACTACCTGACCTATGTGTTCATTCCAGCCTATGCTCTGTTCAAACACCCTGACCTATTGCCGGGTTGGACAGGTTGGATCGTGATCATTGTCATCACATTCGCCAGTGCGATGTATTTTGCAGACACACGGATGAAGACAAAGGATTATAGTTTTTCCGGCTTTCCCGGGTGCTGGAACATGGTCGTTCTTGTTCTCTTCGCCCTGAAACCGGGGTTCTGGATCATTCTTGCGCTGGTGGTCGTGCTGGCCATCGCGATGTTTATCCCGATCAAGTTCGTCCATCCCGTGCGCACCCAACGGTGGCGGAATATCACGCTCCCGACGGCGCTATTGTGGACAGGGTTCGCCGGTTGGGCCGCTTGGGTCGATTTCCACCCTGCCAGCTGGGCGCATTGGGGCTTGGTTCTCAGCTCGGTCTATCTATTGGGTGCCGGCGCGAAGCAGCAGGTTATCCACGGCAAAGACGGCTAGATCCGCGTCAGGACCACCCCTAGGACAATCAACCCCGCTGCCGCTGCTTTGGATCTGTCCATCCGGTCCCCGAAGACCAGCCAGCCCAGCAAAACCGCGAACAGGATCGACGTTTCGCGCAGCGCCGCCACCAACGCGAGTGGCGCGACCGTCATAGCCCAAACCGCAATGGCATAGGCCCCAAAGGACGCGGCTGCCGCGATCAGGCACAAAACCCAGGCTCGCAGATCGGCCCGCAACACCCCGCCCCCGCGCAACGCAATCGCCGCCGGTGTATAAAAGCAGGCCGATAAGATCATGAGCCACCCGACATAGGCCAGCGGTTCCCCCGAAACTCGCGCCCCGAGGCCATCAAAAAGTGTATAACCGGCAGTCGCGAGGGCGGACCCGAAGGCATAGGGCAAAAGCCGACGCGATTCCCCGTTTGAAAATACGCCGCGGGCCATCAGCGCGATCCCCACCCCCAGAACAGCGACGCCTGCGTAATCCCATGTTCCCATCTCGTCTGTCAGAAACATCAGACTGTAGATCATCACGATCATTGGGGCCGCGCCCCGCGCGATAGGGTAAACGCGGCTTAGATCGCCCTGTTCATAGGCGTAGGCCAGAAAAAGCTGGTAGAGCATGTGAATGACGCCCGACCCCAAAAGCCAGGGCCAAACCTCGGCCGCGGGCACGGGATGGGTCGCGGCGACGCCGATCCCGATGATCGCATGACCGACCGACAAAAGGAGCATCGATGTCTGCTTGGACACGCCGATCTTGATTATGGCATTCCAGCCAGCATGGAGGATTGCGGCACACATCACCGCAAGAAAAACGCCGAGGGTCATGATGGCTCCGGTTCAGAACGGACCAGCAGTAGGCGCAAGACCAGATCAGATCAATAGCCCACCGCCGCCTTCGTGACGCAAGAGATCGACCTTGGTCTCGACCCCGGTGCCGCCAGAAAACCCGCCCAGACCTTGCGCCCCAAGGACCCGGTGACAGGGGATCAGGATCGGAATGGGGTTCGCGCCGCAGGCCTGCCCGATCGCCTGCGCCGACACGCCCAGATCTTTGGCAAGATCGCCATAGGTGCGGGTTTCACCAAAAGGGATCGCCAAAAGGGCGTCGTAAAAGGCACGCTGGAACGTCGACCCGCCCGGCGCGAGTGGTAGGTCAAAAACCTGCCGCTGCCCCGCGAAATATTCGGCCAGTTGTAGTGCGGCATCGATCAGCACGCCCCTAGGCGGCTCGGTCGATTGGCCCCATCGCAGACCGACGACGGACCCGGCCTCGGCGGTCAGGACAAGCGGCCCGAAAGGGCTTTTGATGCCAGCAGTAATCACTTTGCCTCGGTCTTTGGTTGGCGGCCCTAAAATGGGCGGGATCGGTGACGGACTATCCCATTGTGGGCCATACCGTAAAGCGGACCTTTCACATGACGAAATCGATCATCAGGGTGACGCCGTTGTTTTCGAATTCGTCACCTTCCTCAAGGCCCTTCATCTTTTGATAGATCGGGCTTTCGGTGGAAATCCCCATCAGAACGGTATCGCCCAGTTCAAATGCCTGCGTCGACACCGAAATCACGAACAAACGCGGGCCAAGCGCGACGATAGCGCCGGGTTCGACCACGGTTTTGGGACCGAAATCCAACGCCTGCAACTGGCTGATCTTGGTGGAATGGTCCAGCACGGGATCGGCAAAGGCATGGGCCAGATCAACGGCCATGCGCGCCGCTGCCATTTCGTCGCGTTCATGCGGTTCGCCTTCGGCCAAAATGGCTTCGTGCAGGAAACTGGCATAGTGGTCCCGCGCCGCTGCCAGTTCTTCGGTCTCGAGTTCCAGCATACGAGCCTTGAGCGCGGTTTTGTCGATCGTCATCATGGTCCGCTCCTGTTCTATAGCCCCAAAGTGACTACGATCCGGCCCCCGCACAAGGGGCCAGATCAAAGACAGGTCCGTTAGGGACTAGCCCAGCGCCGAATCGCAGCGCGCGCAAACGCCCGCGTGGCGATGTGTTCCAACGTCCGGCAGGATCTTCCAGCAACGTTCGCATTTCGCGCCATCAGCCATTTCGAACACGACACCGATCCCCTCGACCTCTGGCAGGCGGAAGGCTTCGGCTGGCATCGGATCGGTGGTCACATTGATACCAGAGGTGATGCACAGGTCGTCAAAGGACACACCTTTCAGCGCCTCGAGTGTTGCGGCATCGACGTGGACAACCGGCGCCGCCTCAAGGCTGGCACCGATCACCTTGGCGGTCCGCTGCACCTCGAGCGCGCCAGTCACGACACGGCGGGCACGGCGCACCTTGGCCCATTTTTCGGCCAAAGCGGGGTTCAGCCAATCAGCAGGCGTTTGCGGGATATCGGTCAGGTGGATCGAGCTGTCATCGCCCGGATAACGTTCCAACCAGACTTCCTCCATCGTGAAGACGAGGATCGGCGCAAGCCACGTTGTGATCCGGTGGAACAACAGGTCCAGAACCGTCAGCGCGGCACGGCGGCGGGCGGTATCGCCATCGCAATAAAGCGTGTCCTTGCGAATGTCGAAGTAATAGGCCGAAAGATCCAGCGTCGCAAAGTTGAACACAGCTTGGAACACACCGGGGAAATCATAGGCTGCGTAACCGTCCCGCACGACCTTGTCCAATTCGGCCAGCCGGTGCAGCACCCACTGTTCCAATTCCGGCATATCAGCCGGTGCAACGCGCTGGTCTTCTTTGAAATCGCCAAGGCTCCCCAAAAGGAAACGGATCGTGTTGCGCAGACGGCGATAGCTGTCGGCGGTGCCTTTGAGGATTTGCGGGCCGATCCGCTGGTCGACCGTGAAATCGGTCTGCGCCACCCAAAGACGCAGGATATCGGCGCCGTATTCGTTGATCACGTCCTGTGGGGCGATGGTATTGCCGATGGATTTAGACATCTTCATGCCCTTTTCATCCAGCGTGAACCCATGCGTCAGCACCCCGCGATAGGGCGCGCGGCCCTTGGTGCCGCAGGCCTGCAGCATCGAGGAATGGAACCAGCCGCGATGCTGGTCGGTGCCTTCAAGGTAAAGATCAGCAATCCCGTCCTTGGCCCCGTCGGCGCGGTCACGCAGCACAAAGGCGTGGGTCGATCCGGAATCGAACCAGACGTCCAACACGTCAAAGACCTGATCATAATCGTCAGGGTTGACCACACCGTCCAGAACCTTGGCCTTGAACCCATCGGTATACCAGACATCCGCACCTTCGGCCTCAAAAGCCTCGCAGATGCGCTGATTGACAATTTCCGACCTCAGCAGGAAATCCGACGCGGTTGGAAGGGTGTCTTTTTTCACAAAACAGGTCAGCGGCACGCCCCAAGCGCGTTGACGCGAAAGCACCCAGTCCGGCCGCGCCTCGATCATGGAATAAAGCCGGTTGCGGCCTGTCTGCGGGGTCCAGTTCACCAGCTTGTCGATGCTGGTCAGCGCCCGTTCGCGGATCGTGGTGCCATAAGTGTCTTGTCCGTCGCCAACGGGCCGGTCGATAGCAGCGAACCACTGCGGCGTGTTGCGATAGATTACTGGCGCCTTCGACCGCCACGAATGTGGATAGGAGTGTTTCAACTTGGCTTTGCCAAACAGCGCACCAGTTCCCGCCATCGCCTTGATGTTGCTGACGTTTGCAGGGCCTTCCTTGCCATCGGGCAGGATGACATGCTGGCCGCCGAACACGGGCAGGTCAGCGCGATAGCTGGAATCTTCGGTCACGTTATAGGTCATGGCCAAGCCGAATTTGACGCCCATCTGATAGTCGTCATCACCGTGGCTGGGGGCGGTGTGAACAAACCCCGTCCCTGCGTCTTCGGTTACGTGATCGCCCGGCAGCATGGGCACGTCATAGTCCCATTCACCATTGCCGCCTTCAATGCCGCGATAGGGGTGGGCAAGGATCATGCCGTTGAGTTCCGCTTGATTTACATCATTTACCCTCTCGAAGCCTGTGACCCGGCAACCCGCCATGACGCTTTCGACCAGCGCATCGGAAATCAGAACCGTCTCACCCACCAGCGCGGTTGAATGTTCGTGGACTTCGGTCACGCGATAGAGACCGTAGGAAACTTCTGGGTTGAAGGCCACCGCGCGATTCTGGGGAATAGTCCATGGCGTGGTGGTCCAAATAACAACGCTAGATGCTTGGATTTGTTCGTTTCGGGCGCGGGCGTCATTCTTAAAGTCTTCCATTGCGGAATAACGTCCGGGAACCGAGACCGGCCTAAACCGCACCCAGACCTGATGGCTGGTATGATCGTGATATTCGATCTCGGCCTCGGCGAGAGCGGTCTTTTCCACCGGCGACCACATCACGGGTTTCGACCCTTGATAGAGCGTGCCCGTCATCAGGAACTTCATGAATTCCTCGGCGATCACGCGTTCGGCGTGGAAATTCATGGTCAGGTAAGGATCCGCCCAGTTGCCGGTGATGCCGAGCCGTTTGAATTCCTCACGCTGGACGTCGATCCAGCCTTCGGCGAACTTGCGGCATTCCTGCCGAAAGGCGACGGTATCCACGTCGTCCTTGTTCAGGCCCTTGGCGCGGTATTGTTCTTCGATCTTCCATTCGATCGGCAGGCCGTGGCAATCCCAACCGGGGATATAGCGGGCGTCCTTGCCCATCATCTGCTGGCTGCGGACAACCATATCTTTCAGCGTCTTGTTCAGCGCGTGGCCGATATGCAGGTGACCGTTGGCATAGGGAGGGCCATCATGCAGCGTAAAGCTTTCGCGGCCCTGTTTTTCGCGCAGGCGGTCATAGACCCCGATCCGTTCCCAACGGGCGAGCCATTCGGGTTCGCGCTGCGGCAGGCCCGCACGCATCGGAAATTCGGTTTTCGGGAGGTTCAGTGTGTCTTTGTAGTCAGGGGTTTCGGCGCACATTTCGGGCGTCCTTCGCATAGCATTTGTCAAACAGGTGAAGGGGCGGTGCGCGGTCGCAGACACCTTGGCCCGGCGGCTCTGGCGATCAGAGCGCCGGGGGAATAATTCGAATGATCGGCAGGTCGCGGTTCATCATGCGCGGCTTATAGGGCGAGGTCGCGCTGTGGTAAAGGTGCTGCGGCAAGCTAGCGCTTGCAGATACTCTGCCAAAGACGGATCATCGCGCCCATGATACCGCCCCGTTTTGACATCACCCCCGAAGACATCACCCGTGTCGTGACCAGCTTTTACGAAGCGATCCGGCGCCACCCCGGTCTGGGGCCGGTATTTGCCGCCCACGTCACCGATTGGCCCGCGCACGAAGCCAAGATCGTCGCCTTTTGGCGCAACGCCATTTTGCTGGAACGCGGCTATGACGGCAACCCGATGCAGGTCCACAAAGACGCGGGGAACGTGCGCCCAGGCATGTTTGAACCCTGGTTGGGACTGTTCGATTCTGTCCTACGGCGCGAACTGCGGCCCGATCAGGCCGCCGCCTGGTCGGCCTTGGCGCATAGGATCGGTCAGGGCCTGCGCTTTGGCGTAACAGAACGCCTGCGCGACGAAGGTGGCGCACCTATCCTGCGATAACGCATCCCAAAGTTGTTGCCAGAACTGGTTTTGCCTGCTATCAGCCCGCCCCATGTCCATGATGATGAAAAAAACCATGACCACCAAGACCACCGCTTTGGCGGGGGATCTGGTCATGTGCAGCATCTAAAGCGACACTGAACCCCAGAGCCCCGCCAAAGCGGTCGGGGCTGGTTCGCAAGGATGGTCCCGATCTTTCCAGACAGAAAGACTGACCATGAATGCCCAAGTTCCAATCTCTGCCCGCCCCTCTGTCGTCGCGATTGTCGGCGCAACCGGTGCTGTCGGGATCGAATTGATCCGTTGCCTTGAAACCCGTGCCTTTCCGGTCGCTGAATTGCGGCTCTTGGCCTCGGCGCGGTCGGCAGGCCAAAGCCTGCCTTTTGCCGGCCGTCAGGTCGTCGTGCAGGAACTGACCGATACCAGCTTTGATGGCTGCGACATCGTGTTCTTTTCTGCCGGTGCCAGTGTCAGCCGCCGCTATGCGCCGCTTGCCGTTCAGGCCGGCGCTGTGGTTGTCGACAATTCCTCGGCCTTTCGGATGGACCCGACCGTGCCGCTGGTCGTACCCGAGGCGAACGCCACGGCCATCGCCCCCCACGCAGGGATCATCGCCAATCCCAATTGTGTCGCCGCGATTGCCACGGTTGCCCTGGCCCCGCTGTTGCGGTCGTGGTCGATCCAGCGGCTGTCGATGGTGACCTATCAATCCGCCAGCGGCGCCGGTGCCGCCGGGATGGAAGAACTCCGCCAATCCACCGCCGCCGCACTGGACGGTCAGAACTTTGCCCCTTCGGTTCTGCCGCATCCCTATGCGTTCAACCTGTTTTCCCATAACGCCGAGGTCGACCCTGAAACCGGTTACAACGGCGAAGAGCTAAAGGTCGTCGCCGAAACCCGCCGCATTCTTGGCCTGCCGCGGCTGCCCATCGGGATCACCTGTGTCAGGGTTCCGGTTCTGCGCGCGCATTCCATCGCCCTGTCGGTCCGGTTCGATACCTTTGTGACGCCGGAACTGGTCCGCAACCGTCTGGCGGCCGCACCCGGGTTGCGCCTGGTCGATGACCGCGCAGGCAACCATTTCCCGATGCCCTGCGAAGCAACCGGCGTCGAAGAGGTTCTTGTCGGTCGCATCCGCACCGATCTTGGTGATCCTACGGGCCGGACCATTGCGATGTTCCTGTCGGGTGACCAGTTGCTAAAGGGGGCCGCGCTGAACGCTGTCCAGATCGCGGAGCAGCTGGTCGCAAAAGTCGCAGCCTAGGGACTTGCGAAACATCCCCGCCCCTGCCAACGCTGTCCTATGAATAAACGGTTGGACATCGCTGTTGTCGGGGCGGGGATTGGGGGGTTGGCTGCGGCCAGCCTTTTGGCCGATCAAGGCCATCACATCACCATCTTTGACCAATTCGACAGCCCCCGCCCGATCGGGTCGGGGCTGGTGATCCAACCTGTGGGCCAGATCGTTCTTGGGGCGATTGGTATTGATACTAGTGGAGCCAGCCTCGGCACCCCGATCTATCGCCTTTTGGGGCACGAGGCTGCCAGTGGCAGGCGCGTACTGGATGTGACCTATGGCCACAAAGGGGGGCGCGCTTGGGGCCTTGGCCTGCATCGCGGCGATTTGTTTTCTGCACTTTATCAAGCGGCCTTGCATCGCGGGGTTATGGTTGAAACCTCTGCCCGCGTCACTGGCCGCGACGGTCAACGACTGATGATAGAGAGCCGCAAAACCGAATGCTTTGACCTGATCATCGACGCGAGCGGCGCTGGATCAACGCTTTCGGGACTCAGGGCGCGCGCCCTACCCTATGGCGCCATTTGGGGCACGGTGGATTGGCCCGATACGACGCTTCCGATGGACGAGTTGCGACAAGTCTATCGGCGGGCCGACCGGATGTTGGGTGTTCTGCCACTTGGGCGCGGGGCCACGTCCGACCGGCCAAAGGCTGCGATTTTCTGGTCCCTGCCCGCGGATACGCATGATGCATGGAGGGCGGCGGGTATCGCGGCTTGGCGGGACGAGGCAACCCAGCTTTGGCCCGAATTTGCACCCTTTGCAGGCCAGATCACCGACCCGGAACAAATGACAATGGCCCGCTATAGCCACGGAACAGCGCGGCACCCTTGGGGGGATGGGATTGTATCCATCGGGGATGCAGCCCATCGTGCATCGCCGCAATTGGGACAGGGCGCGAATATGGCCCTGCTGGATGCCTATGCGCTTGCGCGGGCCATCGGGGCGACGCATCACCTGCCCGACGCGCTGCGCGCCTATGGCTTGGGGCGCAGATGGCACGTGCGGACCTATCAGGCCTTCAGCGCTGTTTTCACCCCGCAATATCAATCAGATAGCAGGGCCCTGCCGGCCTTGCGGGACCATGTTCTGTTCCCGATGTCGCAGATCCCGCCCGTTCCTCGGGTCTTATCAGCGCTGGTGCGTGGGACGCTTTTGCCGCCCTTAGGCTCGCTCGGGCCGCTTTAGGAATTGCCGAACAGCCCTGTCAGAGCGCGTTTGACCAAAGCCGTGACCGATGGCCTTTCCTGACGGACAAAGGGCAAGGGCCGGCAAACCTCCATCGCGGCGACACCAACGCGGGCGGTGAGGGCGCCATTGATGACCCCTTCGCCAAAGCGGCGGGACAGTTTCGACAAAACGCCCCCGCCTGCAACCGAATGGATCAAATCATCGCCCACGGCCACTGCGCCAGTCGCCGCCAGATGAACCAAGACCGTCCGGATCAGACGCCAAGACCCGAACCAGCCCGCACGCCCGCCATAGATTTCGGCAATCCGGCGGATCATCCGCAGGTTGGCGGTAAGGGCGGCAAAAACATCCGCCAAGGCCAGTGGCACAATCGCCGTCACCAAGGCGACCTGGCGGGCGGCGGCCTCGACCTCGGACCGGGCGCGCGCATCCAGGTCCTGCATCACCGTCACCTCGGCCAAACCCAAAAGGGCACCGGCATCCATCTGGTCACCGGCCTGTTCGGACAGCCGTTGCAAGCCCCAGACCGCATCGGCGCGACCGGCGTATAACTGTTCGATCTGCCGCACGACCAGACGGGCGGCAGGCAGGTCATCCGATGCCGCGGCATCCGTCGCGGCTCTTTGGAGACGGTCCAGCCGGCGCATACGGGAAAGTGCCAGAAATTCGCGCAAGGCCAGTGCTGCCAGAACGGCCACAAACAAGCCAAGCAAACCAAAGGCGATCCCGCCCAAAACAGGCGAGCGCGCCAAAAGCCCCATCACATAGTCATAGGCCGCAAGGCTGACCACAAAGCCGACCAAGGCCGTCAGGACCGACCAGAACCAGCGCGCTAACCGCGAAGGCCGCGATTGGGCTAGGGCGACAACCCGCGTCATGGCAGCGGTTTCCGCCTGCTCGGGAACCAAGGGGGCCTCGTCTGGTCGTGCGATGGGGCTGGTTGGCTCCAATTCTATCAGAACAGGGCCACTGCGCTTGGCGTCGGTCATAGGCTGGACCTTTCCCAAATCATACGGACATCCGGCAGGTGTTCGTCATTGTCTGCCCCGTCCGTTCGTTCGATTTCTGAAAATCCTTGGGCCACGTAAAACCCGATCGCGCCAAGGTTGGCTTGAAAAGTCCAAAGGGACAAAGTGCCCCTTTCCTGCTTGACCCGGTCAAGCAAGGCCGCACCAAGCCCCTTACCCCGAGCGGCCGGCGCAAGGTAAAGTGCCGGAACCTCTTCCCCGTCGCGCGCGATAAACCCGCTGGCATCGGAAAGGCACCAAAGTTCGGTTGTTTCACGCAGATGGCCGATAAATCCAACGACCTCATCCCTTGTGTGCAACAGGGGCATCCATGGCGTTTCAGCAATCCAGTACGAAAGCACGCGACCAAGCGCGGCATCGTCTTCGGGCGTTGCACGGCGAATCATAGGCGATCCCCGATCAGAAACTGCAATGCGGCATCCATGCGGATATGGGGCGGCCCGTCTCCCGGCCTGAGGGTCAGGGGGGACGGGGCAAAGTGCATTGCGCCATAGTCCTCTTCCAGCCAATCGGCGGCACCTGCACGGGCGGGCGACAGGATATGCGACGGATCATCCGGCAATGACCCGGGGTAAAACGCGGCCTGTTTGCCGGTGCTTGCCAGTCGCCCCCGCACCACGTTCAATTTGCCCCCGTCGTGATCGACGGTATCTTCGACCGTTGTGCGCAGGGCGGCGATGGACAGGGCCTTGGTGGTGGCCCCTGCAAAATCGGCGCGATCCTTGGCGTCGCGCAGCAGGGCTTCGGCAATGGCGGTCAGGGCACCGTGCTGGCTATGGTGCAAATGATCGGCCTTGGTCGCGGCAAAAAGAATCCGGTCGACCTTTTGCGTGCCCAAAAGACGTGTGAGCCAAAGGTTCCGCCCCGGACGAAAAGCCCCGAGGATATCCGCCATCGTGCGCCGCAGATCCTCGACCGCGCGGGGGCCTGCGTGGATCGCCTCGAGCACATCGACCAGCACAACCTGCCTGTCGATTTTGGCGAAATGGTCCCGAAAGAACGGTTTGACCACGTTGCGTTTATAGCTTTCGAACCGACGTTCGAATTCGCGCCACAGCGCCTTGCGCACCGGGTTTTCGGGCTTTGGTAAGGGGGCGAATGTCAGGACGGGCGATCCTTCTAGATCACCAGGCAATAGAAACCGTCCAGGGGTGCAATCCGAAAACCCTGCATCCCGCGCCTGATGCAGGGACTGCGTGAAAATCGCGGCAAGATGGGTGGCCTGTTGTTCGTTCAGCGGGGCGTTCGGATCGGTTTCCGCACAGAGCGAAAGGTAATCCTTGGCCCCCGGCCGCGTTTCCATGCGGTTCAAAGTATCCGCGGACCAATCGGCATAGGTTTTGTCCAACAGCCCAAGGTCCAAGAGCCATTCACCCGGGTAATCGACGATATCAAGGTGCACCGTCCGCACCCCCTGAAGCCCCGACAGAAAACCGCTGGGCTGAACCCTGAGTGAGAGGCGCAATTCACTGATCCGGCGGGTGCCTTCGGGCCAATTGGGATCGGCGCCGGTGATCGTGGCGAAATGGTCTTCGTAGGGAAAGCGTGGCAAAGTATCGTCCGGCTGCGGCTGCAGATAGGCGGACCGGATCGCCCCGTTTGCCGCTGCGACCAACCCGGGCATCCGCCCGCGGTTCATCAGGTTTGCCACAAGCGAGGTGATGAAAACCGTCTTGCCCGCGCGGCTAAGCCCCGTCACGCCCAGCCGGATCACAGGATCGCTAAAGGGCGCAGTAAGCGTTTCGGTAACGGTCTCGATGCTTCGGACAATACCGCCCGCGAATTCGGAAATGGCCAAAGTCGTCCCCTTATGCCCGACAGTCTCAATATAGGCAGGCGGGCCCCCTTGCAAAAGGGGGGCTAGGTCGTGGCCGTGATTGCATTGTTACGGTCCTGTCGGCTATCAGGCTGCCATGCCCAGATATGCGATCAAAGTTGAATACAACGGCGCGCCCTTTGCCGGATGGCAAAGGCAATCCGACCAGCCCTCGGTCCAAGGGGCGATCGAAACCGCATTGGCCAAACTGGAACCGCGCGCCCATACCATTGCTGCCGCGGGGCGGACCGATGCAGGGGTGCATGCCACGGGCCAAGTGGCCCATTGCGATATGGCGGGGGATTGGTCCCCTTTCCGACTGTCCGAGGCGTTGAATTGGCACCTTAAACCCCAACCCGTGGCGATCACGGCCTGTTCGCTGGTCGCTGACGATTGGCACGCCCGATTTTCTGCGGTGGAACGGCGCTATATGTTCCGGCTGGTGTCGCGGCGGGCACCTTTGGTCCACGATGCAGGGCTTGCCTGGCATATCCGGCACGATCTAGACCCGATTGCGATGCAGGCGGGCGCGGACCGTCTGATCGGACGCCATGATTTCACGACCTTCCGGTCGTCGATCTGTCAGGCCGACAGCCCCGTGAAAACCGTCGATGAAATCCGGGTCGAAACGCTGCCCCTGCCCCATGGCACCGAATACCGGTTCCATGTGCGGGCGCGGTCATTCCTCCACAATCAAGTCCGGAGCTTTGTCGGAACACTGGAACGCGTCGGCGCGGGGGCCTGGACGCCCGAGGATGTCACATCCGCGCTAGAGGCACGAAACCGCGCGGCTTGCGGGCCAGTCTGCCCGCCTTCGGGTCTCTATCTGGTAGGGGTCGGGTATCCCGACGACCCGTTCGGCGACTGACCGGCAAAGGCCCGCGCATCACATTTGGGCCATTGGGTTCCCGCTGCATATCCGCTAGATATGGGGTGTGCCAAACTAGGTGGCACTAGTGTCGGGGAATGCAGGGGGCACCGTGGCAAATCGGACGGCAAGCTGGATATTGGCAAGCGTGACAGCCGTCGCGCTTTTCAGCACCTCTGCCATGTCGCAAAACATCGGCTTTGTTGTCGAAGGCGCACCGGACAGCGTCGCGAAAACCCTGCGCGCGAATTCGCTTTTGGTCGGACTTGAAACCGCCGGGAACGGAACATCGCTGGATTTTGTGGCAGCAGCGCGGGCCGATTACAGGCAAATCCTGACCGGGCTCTACGCCGAAGGCTATTATGGCGGAACTGTTTCGATCCTGATCGACGGGACCGAGGCCGCGGCAATCGCGCCTTTGGATGCGCCAACTCAGATCAACAGCATTTCTATTTCGGTCTCGGCAGGCCCAAGGTTTACCTTCGGACAGACCCAAATCGGACCACTGGCCCCCGAAACGACCCTCCCCCCCGACTTCGCGACGGGACAGGTTGCAAGATCGGAAACCATCCGCACAGCGGTCATCTCCGCCGTTGACGCTTGGCGCGCCCAAGGTAATGCCAAGGCAGATGTGGCCGACCAGAGTATCATCGCCCGCCATAACGAACAAACCTTGGACGCCTCGGTCACCATTGCGCCCGGGCCAAAGCTGACCTTTGGTGCCCTGTCGGTGAGCGGCAATGTCGCGGTCGACCCTGAGAGAATTCGCCAGATTGCAGGTCTGCCCGAGGGTCAGGTCTATTCCCCCGACGACATGGACCGCGCAACCGCCCGATTGCGCCGGACCGGAGCGTTCCGTTCCGTCGCCTTGGTCGAAGCTGACGCGATCGGGGCGGGAAATACGCTACCGGTCGAGGCGCAGGTCGTCGAACAAAAGCCCCGCCGTTTGGGCTATGGGGTTGAACTTTCATCGGTCGATGGTCTGACATTGAGCGGCTACTGGCTACATCGGAATTTTCTGGGCGGGGCTGAACAGTTCCGGGCTGATGCCAAGATTTCAGGTCTGGGCGGTGAAACGGGTGGGCCGGACCTGTCGGTCGGCGTCAGCTATCTGCGCCCCGGAACCCTGCATCCCGACGCCGATTTCTATGCCAAGGCGGGGATCGAACACCTAGACGAACCCGACTATGTTTTGGACCAGATCAACGCCGAAGTCGGTTTGACCCGCATCTTGCGTGATGGAACAAAGATTGCCAGCGGACTGGGCCTGATCGCCGCCCGCCAGACAGACAGCGGCGGCACCCAAGATTTCATACTTGCGACCCTACCTTTGTCCGCCGAGCGCGACAGGCGCGACTCTGCGCTCGACGCGACCCAGGGCTATTATCTGGCATTGGATGTCACACCGTTCATCGGGCTTCAGGGCAGCGCAAGCGGCGCAAGGGTCTATGCCGACGGTCGGTATTACAAAAGCATTGGCGCGGATGACCGGACAACCCTTGCCTTTCGCGGGCAACTTGGGTCGGTAATCGGCACATCGGCGACCGATGTCCCTGCTGATTTTCTGTTCTATTCCGGTGGTGGCGATACGGTGCGGGGACAACCCTATCAATCGCTTGGCGTCGATCTGGGCGGCGGGGTGACAATCGGCGGGCAATCCTTCCTCGCACTGTCGAGCGAGGCGCGGTTCGATCTGAACGACAAGATCGGGCTGGTCGGGTTCTTTGACCTTGGTTTTGTCGGCGCAGACAGCCTGTCGTTTGCAAACGGTGGATGGCAATCCGGCGCGGGACTGGGATTGCGATATCAAACGGGTATCGGACCGATCCGCATTGATGTCGCCACCCCGACCAGTGGTGCAAGCGTCGGAAAATCGGTTAATTTTTATGTCGGGATTGGGCAAAGCTTTTGATGCGACGCATTCTGCTCCTTTTGATCCTATGCGTCTTTCCGACATTGGTAGCGGCGCAGGATAGCGCACAGGTCGAGGCCGATAAATCGAGCCTCGAACTCTGGCTGCAGGAAACACTGTCAGGCGCGGGTCGCAAGATCGAGATTTCGGGGTTTTCTGGCGCGCTCAGCGCCCGTGCGACCGTTGATCGACTGCAAATTTCGGATGACGGCGGCCTGTGGTTCGATGCCAAGGAAATCACGCTGGACTGGAGCAGATCCGCGCTCTTGTCGGGCCGGATCGAGATTGATGAGTTTTCCGCAAAGGAAATAGCGATCCTGCGCAAACCCTCGGTTCCAGCAGCGGCCCCAGATGCGCAAGCGACCCAGTTTCAGGTGCCCGAACTGCCGGTTTCGATTAATATCGCCGCAGTCAAAGCCGACCAGATCACCCTTGGCGAAAGCTTTTTCGGCGCGCCTGTTCAGGCAAAATTGACGGGGGCGATCCAGCTTGCCGATGGGGCCGGAACTGCGACTCTAACCGCCCAGCGCACCGATAACGGGATCGGAACCTTCGAAGTGAGCGGCGGATATGACAATTCGACCCGCGTCCTCAGCCTCGATCTGACACTGCAAGAGGGACCGAACGGTATTGCTGCACAACTGCTGGACCTGCCCGACCAACCTACTGTCGATTTACGCCTAACCGGCACCGGTCCGATTGATGATTACCGCGCGGAAATGGCGCTTGCGACCGATGGTCAGGATCGCTTGACCGGTTGGGTCGAACTGTCCAAACTGGTATCGCAGGATCAACCGGAAACCCCGCTGGGCAATGGCTTTGCCGTGGACCTGCGCGGCGATGTGACTGCGCTGTTCCTGCCGCAATACCGCGACTTTTTCGGCACCGATGTCGCGCTGCGACTGCGCGGCCAAAGGTCGAACGAAGGCCGTTTGGACCTGCAAGACCTGACCGTGTCGACCCGGTCTTTGCAGCTTGCAGGGACCGCAGCCCTTGGTGCCGATGGCTGGCCGGAACGGTTCGATCTGTCCGGCACCCTGCAAGACCCGGATGGGTCCGAGGTTCTGTTGCCCCTGTCAGGCCCTGAAACGCGCGTTGGTGCGGCGCGTCTGAAACTCGCCTATGACCGTCAAACCGGCGACAGATGGACGGCCGACCTCCGCATCGACAGCGTCACACGCCCCGAAGCCGTGATCCACGACCTGCAACTGGCAGGCGGTGGGCGGATCGAGGGCGCGACCGATACGACCAAAGCACGGTTCACGGCCGGCATGGTCTATGTGGCCAACGATATTGCATTGACGGACGCCGCGCTTGCGCGGGCGATCGGGCCGCAGATTTCAGGCCAGATCATTTTGACACGCGCCGCGGACGGGCCGGTTGTCATTGACAAACTGACCCTAGCCGGGCCTGGGATCGAGCTGGACGCCAATGCCACGCTTTGGGGGCCGGACAAACGGTTTGCTGTCGATAGCATCCTGTTGTTCACGGCCAAGGATTTTGCCCGTTTTTCGGACCTTGCCGGGCTTTCCCTAGGGGGCGAGGGCACGGTGTCGCTGGTGTCGACATTGCTGCCGTTCGACGGAACAATCGACGCGGCGCTCAGTGGCAGCACCAATGATCTGCGCACGGGGATCGACCAGCTTGATCCGGTCCTGACGGGTGCTAGCAAAATCGCAATGGGATTTGGTCGCGACACCGCAGGAACACGGATCACCGGCCTGACCGTCGAAACCGCCGCGACCCGCCTGACCGGCGACGCGACCCTGACAAACCTCGGCGGCAACGCCAACCTTGACCTCGCCCTTGCGGATATCAGTATCGTCCAGCCCGAATTGCGCGGGCCCGCGACCCTGAACCTCAGCGGATCAAAGACCGAGACCGAGGGGATCACGGCAATTGCCACCTTGGGCCTTGCAGAAGACCGGATCACCCTGAACGCGACCCAGCCTGCGGGCGATATGACAAAGCTACCCATCACTTTGGACCTGACAGCAGGCCTGCGGGACCTATCCCGCTATTCCGCGATAGCGGGACGGCGGCTGGCGGGTCAGGTAGATACAACCCTTTCAGGCTCCACGACCCCAGACAGCGGCAAGGTTGATTTTACAGTTCAGGCACAAACCCGCGGCTTGCGTACCGGATCAGAGTCACTCGATAAACTCGTGGCAGGGACTGCGACCCTGTCAGCGCAGGTCGGACGCGAGCGGTTCGGCGCGCTTAGCATCCAGAACTTGAGGGTCACCGCCCCGAACCTAAGCCTGTCGGGCACTCTGGATGCCAGTGATGGCGGCGGGACTGCGACCTATCAGGCGCGGATTGCCGATATCCGCACCTTTACCCCCGATTTTTCCGGCCCCTTGTCCGCGACCGGAAACGCGACCCGCGCAAACGACGGCATTTGGTCAGTTGACAGCGACATCACAGGACCCGGCGGCGCGAATGCCCGCGCCAGTGGAACCATCTCTGCAACCGGACAATTGGGGTTGGTCGCACGGGGCCAACTCCCACTCGGCCTGTTGAACGGCATTCTGGAACCGCGCCGCCTGACGGGTCTTGCAGATTTCGATCTGACGATGCGAGGGCCGGCGGCATTGGGGTCGCTGGGCGGGACCATACGGACAAGCGGCGCGGCACTATCCCTGCCAACACTTGGGCAAGCCATCAACGATATCACCGGCCAGATTACCCTAGCCAACGGGCGGGCGAGTCTGGCGCTCAGCGGCAGCACCGGGCAGCAAGGGACCCTTGCAACCGACGGATCGATCGGGCTGACAGCACCCTATCCCGCGGATATCCGTATCGGGCTGCAAAACATTCTTTTGCGGGATCCCCAACTTTACGAAACAACGCTGGGCGGCCAGATCGCATTGACTGGCCCCTTGGCAGGCGGAGCGCAGATTGGCGGGACCATCGATCTGGGCCGGACCGAAGTTCAGGTGCCTTCGACCGGTGTCGGCGCATTGGGGGACCTGCCCGATGTGACCCACGAAAACGCGGACCGTGCCGTTGGTCAGACGCTCGCGCGTGCGGGCCTGACCCAAAACAGGAATAGTGCGGGATCGGGGCAATCAAGCGGGCCGAGTTACGGGCTCGATATTACTGTGCGCGCGGGGTCTCGGATATTCGTTCGGGGACGCGGGCTCGATGCCGAAATGGGCGGGGCCCTGACGCTGGGTGGCACCACGGCGAATGTCGTGCCAAGGGGCCAGTTCGACCTGATCCGTGGCAGGCTCGATATATTACAGCAAAGGTTCAACCTGACCGAAGGACAGGCAAACATGCAGGGCGGCTTTGTGCCTTACGTCAAATTGCTGGCCACGACGACGGCGGATACTGGAACCCTGATCACCATCGGAGTCGAGGGCCCAGCGACCGAACCCGAGATTACCTTTACCTCTGCGCCGGAACTGCCGCAGGACGAAGTTCTGGCGCAGCTGATTTTTGGCCGGAACCTGCAGTCGATCACGCCGTTGCAAGCGATCCAGCTTGCCGCCGCTATCGGCACTTTGGCAGGGCGCGGCGGCAACGGGATTTCGGACAAGTTCCGGCACGGGATCGGGCTCGATGATTTCGATGTGGTCACTGATGAGGACGGCAACGCGGCTGTGCGGGCGGGCAAATACCTGTCTGACAATATCTATGCCGACGTGACCATAGGTTCGCAGGGGAAAAGCGAGATCAACCTGAACCTAGATATTAATCCGACAACCACAGCGCGGGGCAGTTTTGCGACCTCGGGCGAAACCAGTATCGGTATCTTTGTCGAAAAAGATTACTGATCCCGCCCGACGGCCAATTTAAACCGCAGCAGCCAGAACCTCGACCGCTTCGTGATAGGGACAGGCGACCGCATGGCCCTGCCCCAGATCGATCCGCGCGGGACGTTCACCGGCACAGGATGCCTGCGCCTTGGGGCAACGGGTGCGGAACACACAGCCCGACGGCGGGTTCAACGGTGACGGCAATTCGCCTTCGATCACTTGGCGCGGGCGGGCTTTTTCCAGCGCGGGGTCTGGGATCGGCACCGCCGAAATCAACGCTTGGGTATAGGGATGGCTGGGGCGGGTGCAGAGGGTCTTGGCATCGGCCTCCTCCATGATCCGGCCCAAATACATCACGGCAATACGGTCGCTGATATGCTTCACCACCGACAGGTCATGGGCGATAAAAATCATCGACAGGCCCATATCGCGCTGCAGTTCCATCAAAAGGTTTACCACCTGCGCCTGCACCGACACATCCAGCGCCGAAACGGGTTCGTCACAAATCACCAGTTTAGGTTTGAGGATCAGCGCCCGCGCGATCCCGATCCGCTGGCATTGACCGCCAGAAAATTCATGCGGATAGCGGTTTATCAGGTTCGGCAACAGACCGACCCGTTCCATCAGGGAAGCAACGCGCTTTTTGACTTCGGCGCGGGGGGTGTGGGGTTCGTGGGTGATCAAGGGTTCGGCGATAATCTCGCCCACGGTCATGCGCGGGTTCAGCGCGGCCAGCGGATCCTGAAAGATCATCTGGACATCGCGCCGGTGAACCCGTCTTTGGCGCGGGTTCATCCCGGCCAGATCCGCCCCTTCGAACAGGATCGACCCACCCGAGGACGGAACTGTGCCGACAATCGCGCGGGCAAGCGTGGATTTGCCCGACCCGCTTTCGCCAACGATCCCCAGACATTCCCCCGCCGCAAGGTCAAAGCTGACCTGACTGACCGCGTGCAATTTCCGCGACTTGGCCCAGGGCAGTGCGCCCGAAGGCCGGATGTCGAAGGTTACGGATAGGTCTTTGACCGATAGAAACTGGGTCATTACGCGATCTCCTCGACCGGAACATGGCAGGCACGGCGGCGGTTACCGGCGATTTCCTGCAAGGCCGGTTTTTCACTGGCGCATTCGGGGCGCACGACAGCGCAGCGCGGGCTGAACGGGCACCCTGCGGGCAGGTTCGACATATC
>Ga0102812_10000108_pt1 | contig 58763 bp, 53 predicted proteins | sample ColrivemetaGS713_FD_79334 | JGI IMG/M metagenome (GOLD analysis project Ga0102812, IMG submission 79334) | Estuarine microbial communities from the Columbia River estuary - Flood tide ETM metaG S.713 | ecosystem: Environmental > Aquatic > Marine > Intertidal zone > Estuary | place: USA...
ATTGCTAATTCATATTTTTTTTCAAAAATAAATAGAGTTGAATTTATTGAAAATGCCTTATGATTAAAGCCATAGCTAGTAACCTCAACTTGCAGGACACTTAATTCTTTGCTATATCTTCGAAGTTTATTCAAAAAAACACCTTCCATTGATTCCTTTTTCATAAACATATTAGACAGCTCATAATAATAAGAATTCGCTATCCTTTCAAATTTGTCGATAATTGCACTCTCGTCAAATATCCTTTGAAATTTTTCTCGCTTTTTCTCCTCAATTTTCTGAATACTGTAATACTCAGCTAATTGAGAAGAAATTAACTTTGCATATTCAGTTATTTCATATTTCAAACAATATGTTAGAGTCTCCTTTAAAAGAGTAATAGAAAGAGGTCTATTCCCTTCCAATCTCAACATATTTGCAATTGTGTAATTTTTAAGTATCTTATAATAAGCATTTTTTAAGCTTGAATACTTCTGAATGGATAAATCCATCGTAAGCAAACTATTAAGCAACTTTTCTTTCAGGCGACTTTTAAGTCTTTGAAAAGTTGCCAGACTAACCTCATTATCATATAATAAAAGAATAGCTTCTTCTTCAGTATGAACTACTCCATTTTTGATGGCCAGGTACAAATGATCTTGCTTATTCCCCTCCATTTCGGACTTTAAAATATATTTATCGCTAATTTTTTTTCGTGTAATCAGTTGAACCAAAGAAATTAAGTCATCCATATTATATTATATCTTATTGTTAATCAATCTTTTAAAAACTATTAAAGATTTTTTGTAATAATATTCCCCTGTCAGTAAAATTAGGCATACGTTTTGATTTATACAAGATTTAAGCGCACATTTGTATTGCTAAAACAAATAAAAAGTCTAAAATTCAGTATTCAATAAGGTTCTAGCACCCTTATTATGTTGATTTTCAGGTTTTTGAGTTATAATGACATGTAGTTTTGATTAAAATCAACATGTCAGATTAACTCATTTTCTGTTTTGAAAGTGGACGATAATAATTTTAGATTTGTACCATTAATTGATTTAAATCATAACGCTATGACTTATTTTGTAGAATTACTAGAATTGTTATTACTTGGTTTTATTGGAGAAACAGATGAAGAGATGTAACTAAGTAAAGTGAATTAAATCGACAAAAGAATTATTTAAGAAATATATCATTCTCAGTTTTACCGTTAAAGCGGTTATTTAAAAAAAACCGATGAGTCAACAGTGATTACATCGGTTTTTTTGTGCCTGAATGTCAGCTATTTATAAATAAAATACCCTGCCTTTGATTATGCTTTTTGGGCGAAAAGAACCCTGAAGTTTCCCTGAAGATCAGAATGAAAATCTATTTCCAAGTCCGGAAACCCATCTGTATGCTTTTTCAAGGTCTCAATTTGAAACTGATTGATCTCCAAAATTATCTTTCCTCTTTCCTTTAGGTGCCGCTTACAAAACTCAAATATTTCCTTGTAAAATATGTTTGGATCCTCTCCTTTTGGGAAAAGCGCCGCCTCTGGTTCGTATTTAAGCACATTATCAGGCATTAATTCTATTTCTTTGCTGGATATATAAGGAGGATTGCTTAATACCATATCGTATTCACCTAGTTGGGACCAGGCGGACCTGTCCAGGAAGTCCAATTTAAATAAATTAATTTCTACCTGCTGGCTTTCAGCATTTTTTCTGGCAATACTTAAAGCATCCTCAGAAATATCAATTGCATCAAATAGTAAATCGGGATACTTCTTTTTCAAACTAATGGCAATACATCCTGAGCCTGTGCCTATTTCTAATACCTTAAGTTTCTTCTGGGGGGAAGTCATTATAGATGAAATGGCCAGAGCAACCAATTCTTCGGTTTCAGCCCTCGGAATTAATACAGCCGGACTAACTTTGAAAAAATGTTCAAAAAAATAAGCTTTACCCACTATATATTGAACAGGCATTCCTTTTAACAGATTTAAAGAATCCTCAGAAAACATTGCCGCTTCATCAATTGTCAACTCCCTGCTGCGATCAGTTGGATGAAACCTATCCGTTATATATATATTTGTGATATTTTCAGCTTCTCTTTTACCATATATTGGTTCCAGCAGACAAATTAAGTCCTTCTTTAGCGCCTGAAAATTCACTATTTATTGGTTTTATCAAAATGGATGCTCCCCATTTTTTTCTGTTCTTCGACGCGGATAGCTTTATATTCGCTTACTAAATTTTCCAGATTTTCCGGATTTCCATTTAATTTTCGATGGAATACCCTGATCAGGACACCAGCCATATCATCCGGATGTAAAAGACCTGCTTCTCTTAATACATGAGACAATCTGGATCCTTCATAAAAACTCCAGTTTACGATCATCCATCTCCCAATTCCAAAATGAAGCTTTTTTGCTGCTATTACTTCATCCATTAGTTTGAACTGGGCAATGGATTCATCAGGTGATAGGTGAATAAATTCATCGTATGCTTCAGCAATGTCTTTTGGTATATAAACACCATTAATTCTTGACTTTAAAATATTCGAATTGTAAATAGAATCCAATTCCTGGCGACTATCAGGCAGTTCATCCTGAGCGCTTAGGTTCAGGTAAAATATGGATACAAGAGCCAATAAAATAAAAATAATTTTTTGATTCATCGTTTTCTTTTCTAGGTTTTTCGTTTCTTCTTCCTGGCGGCAGGAAATAAAATATTATTTAATATCAGTCGATATCCGGAAGAATTCGGATGCAAACTCAAATCTGTTTCAGGATCATTGACAAAATGCCTGTAATCTTCAGGATCATGTCCTGAATAAAAGGTCCAAAAGCCCAAACCATAATTTCCATGAATATACCTCGCCTCCCCTGCCGGCTTCATTTCCCCAAGAATCAATACTTCAGGTTTAAGTGTTTCGTTCTTAAAAGCAGTGGTTTGACCCATAAATCCTTTTACGGTTCGTGTATGATTCTGCGTAAGCATGGTAGGGACAGGATCCCATTTAGCAGAAAAATCAAATAAGGTAAAATAGTCGGACTGCGGAGAAACTGTTCTTGGTTTATGGTCAATATTCGAATGTTCGTATTCCATTGGATTCAAACTGATACTGAAATTTTGGAAAGCAAAAGTTTTACTATAATCCAGCCTTTCCTGAATATTCTGATCCATTCCGTCCCCGTCAAACATTTTCTCGCAAACATCCAATCCCTCAGCAGCCAAAGCTATGTCATAGGTGTCTGTAGCAGAACACATGGCGAACATAAAACCTCCCGCACCACAATATTCCTTTATCTTTTTGGCGACATCCAGCTTGAGATTTGAAACTTTAGAATATCCAAGACTCTCCGCCAGATCCTCCATCTTTTTTTTATTTTCCTTGTACCACTGATGTGTTTGATAAGCAGCATAAAATTTTCCATATTGGCCGGTAAAATCCTCATGATGTAGATGCAACCAGTCGTATTGCGCCAATTTATCTTCAAGTACTTCTCTATCGTATACTACTTCATAAGGTATTTCTGCATAGGTCAAAACCATGGTCACAGCATCATCCCAAGGTTGTGTTTTCTCACCACGTTGATTAAAATCCGGTGTATAAACAGCAATTTTCGGAGCCTTTTCTAGTTTCATTACTTCCATGTTCACCTCCGGATTGGCAATTTCATTTCTGATCCTTGCAAATTCCCCATCTGTTATAATTTGATAGCTTACATTTCTGATCTTGCATTCCCGTTCGATTGGATTTGCGCTTTGCATCACAAATGCTCCACCCCTGTAATTCAATAACCAATATACTTCCACATCCTGATCCAAAACCCAATAGGCCAAACCATAAGCTTTCAGGTGATCCCGCTGAGATTCATGATCCATTGGGATCATAAGGTAGGCTCCATACCCCTTGAATGTAAAGACAAGGATTATGAAGGTGCTAATTATAAATTTTATAAAATTCATATGAATTTTCAATTAATACAAAAAATCATTAAAATGGTCATGGACCCGTTCTCATTTCTTAACGACACAATTATAATACTATTATCAATATATATAAACAGATGGGCTTAAACATACTATTTATATCTCAAAATTGTTTTGAACTGTAGTAAGAGGACATTTATTTCTATTAAATCAATTTTGCAGACTGGTTGAATCGTCAAATGATAATTATCTTATTGTATATTTGAGCAAAATTTTTTCAAATTGGGAAACATTAACACACACTACCCTATATGGTTTATAGTTTTAGTAATCGCTGCCGGCCTTAGCTATGCTATGTTGTTGTACTGGAAAGAAAATAATTTTAAAGATAAATCCAAATCTTTAAAGTCTAGCTTATTCTTATTACGGGCAAGTTCAGTTTCATTGATCGCATTTTTCTTACTGAATCCTTTTTTTGAAAATATAATAGAAGAAGAAAAAAAACCATTATTGATCATTGCTCAGGATTTGTCTCAGTCTGTAGCCCTTTCAGACAAAACAAATGACAAAACTGAGATCCTTGAAAAAATTGAATCCTTAAAATCAGAACTTGGATCATCATATGATTTCAGAGAGTTAAATTTTGGGGCAGAGGTCAATTTTGGATTAACCGACAGTTTTACGCAGACGAGAACCAATTTTTCAGACTTATTTTCATTTATCGAAGGCCAATATTATGGTTTACCTATATCTGGATTAGTCGTCATCAGCGATGGAATATATAATGAAGGGCAGAATCCTATCTATGAAAAATCACTTGCAAATGTTCCTGTTTATTCTATTGCCCTGGGGGACACGATCAAAAAATCAGATATTTCCATCAAAAACGTATACCATAATAAAATAGGATTTCTGGGAGATCAGATACCCATCGAATTTGACATTTCTGCGCAAGGATATTCGAGTCAAAAACTAGATCTAAGTATATCGGAGATCACATCAAATGGGAAACAGCAAATAAACTCAAAATCAGTCCCGATTTCAGGCGATAACTTTTTTACCTCTGACCGTTTCATCATTCCTGCAAATAAAACAGGAACGAGACAATTCCAGATTTCGGTAACACCGAAGAAAAATGAGTTGAGCCGCTCAAATAATTATCGTAATATATTCCTTGAGATCATTGATTCCAGAATCGATGTTTTGATCCTTGCAAATTCGCCGCATCCCGACATTGCCGCATTGAAGCAGACCTTGGGAAGCAATAAAAATTATATGATCAGGTCCGAATTATTAACGGATTTGAAGGATCTGGGAATACCCGATGTGGTCATCTTACATAACTTACCATCAAATTCAGGGAAAAGTAAAAACATATTGGCCGATCTAGTCCAAAAGAAGATTCCGCACTTATTTATTGTTGGCCAGCAAACGATCATTCCTGACTTTAACGAATCACAGGAAATTGTTTCTATTAAAACCAATTTAAATACGGCAAATGAAGTTCAGGCAAAATTCAATAAGAATTTCAACCTATTCACTATAGAAGATGAATTAATAAAGGATTTTGAACAAATGCCCCCCCTGACCAGCCCATATGGAAATTACGAAACGCAATCGGATGGAAAAATTCTTTTATTTCAAAAAATTGGAAATATAGAGACCGCTTACCCCCTTTTGGCATTCAATGACAGGAATGGACTCAAAACTGCGACGCTGCTTGGCGAGGGGCTATGGAAATGGAAATTGAACAGTTATGGAAAAAAAGGAAATTACAAAGCTGTGGATCAGCTATTGTTAAAATCTGTTCAATATCTCTCCCTGAAGGAAGACAAACGAAAATGGCAGGTTCAGATCGAGAAGAACATCTGGAATGAAAATGAACGGATTATTTTTAGTGCGACTTATTATAATGATAATTTTGAACCGATAAACAATTCCGAAGCCCGGATGAGTATCATTAATGAATCGGGTGATAAATACGATTATGTTTTTTCAAGAGCTTCTAACTATTATACGCTGGATGCCGGTTATTTACCCACAGGTAAATATAATTTCGTAGCAGAAGCAGATGCGCCGGGTGAAGGAAATAAATATACGGGCAGTTTTGTCATACAGGATCTTCAGTTGGAGCAAACAAATCTTGAAGCAAGGCACGACATTTTGTTTCAACTTAGTGAAAACTCAGGAGGCAAATTGTATTATCCGAATGAATTTGAGCTTTTGAGGTCAGATCTCAAAAATAAAGAAAGCAAAGTGGTTGTCTTCAGTTCCAGGACACAAAGCGCTATAATAAGTATTAAGTGGTTATTCTTCCTGATCCTTGGGCTTATCAGCCTTGAATGGATTTTAAGGCGTTACCACGGTTCCTACTGATAGCGCTGCTTCCTCTTCTCCGCCTTCATCAACCTTAAATAATAAGAGCAGATCATTAATTCGCTCTTTCAGGTCTTTTCTGTCAACGACAAAGTCCAGGAAACCATGATCAAGTAAGAATTCAGCCGTTTGGAAACCTTCCGGCAGATCTTTTCTAATAAATTCCTTGATTACTCTTGGACCTGCAAAACCAATCAATGCTTCCGGTTCTGAAAAATTAATATCACCCAACATCGCAAATGAGGCCGTTACACCGCCCGTGGTTGGATCGGTCATGAAGGAGAAATACGGAATGCCGGCTTTGCTTAATTTTGACAGCATGGCAGAGGTTTTAGCCATTTGCATCAGTGAAAAAGCGGATTCCATCATCCTTGCTCCACCCGATTTTGAAATGATCATCAGGGGAAATCTGTGTTCCAGTGAATATTCTATGGCACGCGATATTTTTTCACCCACGACAGAACCCATGGATCCACCGATATAACCAAAATCCATTGCGGCAATCACGAGATCCTTTTTCTTTACTTTACCAACAGCAACACTGATCGCTTCTTTATTAGGTTTTTTTGCTTTAGCAGAAGCCAATCGCTCTTTATAGGATTTCAGATCCGTGAAATCAAGAAAATCTTTAGATTGCAAATCAGAATATAATTCTAACCATTTGCCATCAAAAATCACCTCAAAATACTTTTCAGGAGTAATTCTCACGTGCAGGTTACAGGAGGGACATTTATAAAAATTCTCTATTAGCTCTTTCTGAGTTGACGTTTCATTACATCTCTTACAATGAAACCACAAACCATCCGGCGCTTCCTTTTTATTAATGGTATCCGTATTTACACCTTCTTTTAATCTTTTAAACCATCCCATTTATACAAAAAATTATTTACGCATATGATTGCGATATAAAAAAATTGATAAAATAAAGTAAATAACCGTAGTAAAGGATTTATAGCATACTACAGCACCTTGGATAAAATCATGGAGATAAGAAGCAAAAATAATCAAAATGTTAACATTTTCTTACCCTCAGCAAATTTTGTTTAGGTAAAAAAATGTCAACATTTAATATATCAGTAATTACAGTAGTTTCTCTAAAGAAATCTTCAGCCCGGAAGTTGATACCCCTGTTCCTGAATTATTAGTTTTCCTAACGTTCTGTAATGCTTTCTTTATTGTATTGGAAACATCGCTGAATATTGCTTCGTCGGTCACAATCGCATCATCTTCCATCAAATAGGCAAATACTCTCGCCATACCACAATTTGCAATGAAATCAGGGATCAACCCGATCTTATCGTCCACCCATTTTGCGGTTTCTCCAAAGAAAACTTTGTCATCTGTAAATGGCACATTTGCACCACATGAAACAAGCTCCAGGCCGTTGTTGATTAGCGATTCGATCTGAGTTCTGCTCACTATTTTTGATGCTGCAGCCGGAATAAATATATCCGTTTTCAAATCCCAGATCCTCTGGTTTATTGCATCAAAAGATTCCATGTCCGGAGCTGACAGCTTATTGCCATTTTTATTATTGAACAGTTGTTTGATTTCATTCAAACTAAATCCTTCCTCCTTGATCATTCCACCATCCTTATCAATAATTCCAACAATCTTTGCACCATATACTGCTAAATACACAGCCGCTGCTGATGCCACATTTCCCCAGCCCTGAACAATAACTTTCTTGTCTTTCAGGCTCTGGTTTTTGAATAAATCATAATAATGAAAAATGGATTCTGCAACCCCATAGCCGGTGATCATGTCAGCGACAGCCAATTTATGCGGTTCATCTGGTGCATATTGCGGATTTTCAATGATTTTGGCCACCCCATAACGCAGTTGACCTAAGGTTTTAACAGCTTCCCCTTTTCCCGAATTAAAATGACCATTGACAACACCTTCCTGAGGATGCCACAAGCCTAAAGCTTCTGTCATCGGAACAACCTCCTTCAACTCATCCACATTTAAATCGCCTCCGGTTCCGTAATAATTTTTTAGTAAAGGGAAAATAGCCCTGTACCATCTTTGTAAAACTTCTTTTTTTCTTGGATCAGTAGGATCAAAATCAATTCCTGACTTGGCACCTCCGATAGCTGGACCACTTACAGAAAACTTAATTTCCATGACCTTTGCAAGAGAAACAACCTCATCTTTTGTGAGTCCAAGACGCATTCTTGTACCACCACCTGCAGCCCCGTTTTTTAATGAATTGATCACGACCCATCCCTTCGCTTCTGTTTCGCTGTCATTCCATTCAAAAACAATTTCTGGGGTTTTATCTTTATATTTCTTTAATAAATCTTCCATTTATATGTATTTATTTTTTTTTATAATGTCCCTCGTAATTCTTGTTCGCGCTCAATAGCCTCGAACAAAGCCTTAAAATTACCTTTCCCGAATGATGTTGCTCCTTTTCTTTGAATGATCTCAAAGAACATCGTTGGTCTGGCCTGAACAGGCTTGCTGAATAATTGAAGTAAATATCCCTCATCGTCTCTGTCTACCAAAATTCTCAATTTCCTAAGCACCTCAATTTCTTCATCTATTTCCCCTACCCGTTCCTTCAATACGTCATAATATGAATCAGGAACTTCGAGAAAACTAACACCCCTTTGCCTGAGTGCTGTTACCGTTTCTATAATATTATTTGTTGCCAAAGCAATGTGTTGCACGCCTTCTCCTTCATAAAAATCCAGATATTCTTCTACCTGGGATTTTTTCTTTCCTTTTGCCGGCTCATTGATCGGAAATTTGATCCTTCCGTTCCCGTTACTCATCACTTTACTCATGAGTGCCATATATTCAGTAGAAATATCTTTATCATCAAAAGATAATATTTGGGCAAAACCCATAACATCTTTATAAAAATTAACCCAATAATCCATCCGTTTATCTCCAACATTGCCTACCATATGGTCAATAAACTGGAGTCCGATCTGGTCAGGATTAAAATCACTTTCCCATTTTTCATATCCAGGAAGGAATAATCCGTGGTAATTTTTTCTTTCAACAAAAATGTGCACGGTCTCTCCATAAGTATGGATACCGGATCGAACCACTTCACCCTTTCCATCCTTTTCTGTCCTTGGCTCAAAATAGGATTTAGCCCCTCTTTTTACTGCTTCATGATACGCATAAGTAGCATCATCAACCCAAAGTGCTATTACCTTTACTCCATCCCCGTGCTTATCAATATGCCGGCCTATTTCTGTACCGCTTTTCAGAGGGGAAGTCAGGATCAGTCTGATTTTATTTTGCGCCAATACATAAGACTCATACTCTTTATTACCCGTTTCCAGTCCACTTTTTGCTAAGGATTGAAAACCCATCGCAGTTTTATAAAAATGAGCAGCCTGTTTGGCATTTCCAACGTATAATTCTACATAGTCTGTACCATTAATCGGCATAAAATCTCCTGCCTCCTTATATAATTTTTCCATTTTATTTGTTTTAAAATATTGATAAACTATTCAATTATTAATGTTCCAACCAAGACTTGTAATAATCCGGATCTTCGAGTTCAATCGCTGCCTTTGTCAGTTGTAAAGGCTTGAAAGTATCAATCATGACAGCTAGTTCAGCTGTTTCCTTTTGACCTATACTTCGTTCGTAAGCGCCTGGATGCGGCCCGTGAGGAATTCCTGCCGGATGTAAAGATACATATCCTTTTTCAATATTGTTTCTGCTCATAAAATCTCCGTCTACATAATAAAGCATTTCATCTGAATCAATATTTGAGTGATTATAAGGCGCTGGAATAGCCAGCGGATGATAATCGTATAATCTCGGGCAAAATGAGCAGATCACATAGCTATCTGTTTCAAAAGTCTGATGAACAGGTGGCGGTTGATGTACTCTTCCAGTTATTGGCTCGAAATTGTGAATTGAAAACCCATAAGGAAAATTATATCCATCCCAGCCTACCAGATCAAAAGGATGACTTGCATAGACCAGGTGATGAACCATGCCTTGTTTTTTTATTTTAATCAGAAAATCCCCCTTTTCATCATGCGTTTCAAGATTCTCAGGCAATTTATAATCTCTTTCGCAAAATGGAGAATGCTCCAGTAATTGTCCAAACCAGTTGCGATACCTTTTAGGCGTATATATCGGGCTGTAAGACTCCGCAAACAGGATCCTGTTGTCTGAGCCATCGAATTCTATTTGATAAATTGTTCCCCTTGGGATGATCAGATAATCACCATATTCAAAAGAAATATTACCAAAAATGGTTCTTAAGGTTCCGGTTCCCTGATGAATAAACAACATTTCATCGGCATCCGTATTTTTATAGAAATATTCCGTCAGGGATTTTTGAGGCGCCGCCAGACCGATCTGTATATCACTATTAAGCATCATTACTTTCCTGCTATCAAGGAAATCCTTTTCAGGTTTCACATTAAAACCTTTCAACATCCTCGATGTTAGATTATTTCCTACAGCTATGTCCGGTGCCAAGTCAATACAGGGGCCGACCTCCTTAACCATCGTCGGTCGATGATTATGATACATCAATGAAGACATCCCATCAAAACCAATGGTTCCGAACAACTGTTCGTAATACAAAGATCCATCCTTCTTAGTGAATTGAGTGTGCCTTTTTTGCGGTATTCGTCCAAGTTTATGATATATTGGCATTGCAGCGAATTTATGGAAATATTAGAAAATTATTTTACCAAACTTAAATATTTTACAAGAGAAACAAAAAAATATTTTTCGCCCTTAGCTTCATTCTGCAAGTTCCTCCGCCACCCATAATAAGGCCAGCGCTTTTTCTACCTCCCCTTTCTCCAGTGATTTTTGCACTTCTCTATGAATTTGTTCCGTTTTTTGACCTTCACCTTGTTTTAAAATGCCGGTTTCTGCCAGCGCTTTTTTTATCGTCTCAATATAATTATGAGAGGGTATCTTTTCCTGATTTCCAAGCCGTCCCAGCTCATTACCTGTCAATACATTGCTGTTCTTTGCAGATTGAGGCAAACTGTCCACCCCAATTCCCTTTGTGGTCAGCGGTTTTGGTATTTCAAACAAAGCCTCCGGATTGGTTCGACAATACCAATTTCCGCCCATCCTGCCAACCAGGTCCAGTTTGGTAGGATCCGGAATATCCATATCATCCACACAGTTTTCATTTACATGGATCGCCAGCACTTCACAAATGATCAGGTTGCCAGCGCCGCCTTGTTCACCCGTTTCAATGATCTGATTCACCTTACATTCATAAGCAACCGGAGATTCAGCCACCCTGGGTACTGAAACAATATCTGATTTCAAAGCGGTGAGGCCTGATTTCTCAAATTCATTCACCCCTTTATCATATTCAGTACTTGCCAGAGACATTTGTTCCACCATGGAAAAATCCACCATATTTACCACAACTTCAGCATGTTCATAGACATTTTGAAGTGTGTGTTTAGTTGTATTATCGCGAACTCTTCTTGCTGGTGAAAAAATCAGCAAAGGTGGATTTGCTCCGAACACATTGAAAAAACTAAAAGGACTCAGGTTTACATTCCCCTGTGCATCTTTTGTACTTACAAATGCAATTGGCCGGGGCGCAATGCCTCCCAATAAATATTTATGCATTTGCTGTGTATCAAGTGCATCAGCATGAACACTGATATATTTATTTTCATTGTTTTTCATCGCGTTTATACTTTATTGTTTGGCAGGTAACAACTGAGACCTGACCTCTCCAAAACCAACCCGCACCGTTCCTTTTTCGCTGTATCCCCTCATGATCACAGTATCATTATCCTGAATAAACTTCCTTTCTGTTCCGTCCTTCATTTTTACGGACCTGGATCCTGCCCAGGAAATTTCCAGCATCGATCCAAGAGAATCCTGATCCGGTCCACTTAAAGTACCAGACCCCATCATGTCCCCGATCCTAACATTGCAACCATTAACAGTATGGTGTGCAAGTTGCTGACACATATTCCAGTACATATATTTAAAATTAGAATTACTTACGGTTGTTTCTTCTCCACCCAAAGGTTGAATGCCTACCTGTAATTTGATATCGTAGTTTTTGTTACCATCATAAGAAAGGTATTCCAAAACAGCTGGATCTTGTTTTGGACCTGGCACCCTGAATGGTTCCAGTGCTTCCATAGTTACGATCCATGGTGAGATGGAAGAAGCAAAACTTTTACCCAGAAATGGTCCGAGTGGAACATACTCCCATTTTTGAATATCCCTGGCTGACCAGTCGTTGAACAGAACCATTCCAAAAATAAAATCATCGGCCTGCCCAGTGGAAATACTATCACCTAACTGTGTGTTTTTCCCTACTATAAAAGCAGTTTCCAATTCAAAATCAAGTAATCTGCTTGGGCCAAATTGAGGGATTTGCTCGCCTTTTGGAACGGTCTGCCCCTTTGGACGATGAATATTCTGTCCACTGACAATTATGGAAGATGCCCGGCCATGATATCCAACGGGTAAATGTTTCCAGTTAGGCAATAAAGCATTTTCAGGATCTCTGAACATCATCCCCACATTCGTTGCATGTTCAATGCTTGAATAAAAGTCTGTATAATCTCCAATTTCCACGGGCAAATGCATCACAGCATCCTTTTGGCTGGTAAAGGCGTCCGAAATGGTGTAGACAGATGAGTTGACATCCAACAATAATGCCTGAATATCCGTTCGGACTTTAGACGTAATTTCTTTACCCAGGGCAATAAATTTATTCAAACTGCACTGCGCAAAAACTTCTGGCTCGATATGTTTAAAAATGCCTTCTTCCGACAAACGTTTTAGGTCCAGGATATGATCACCGATGGCGACACCCACCCTGGCCGTTTTACGGTTTGTAGAAAAAATTCCAAAAGGAATATTATGGATTGAAAAATCAGAATTTACAGGAATTTCAATTTTCATTTGAAAAGTATTTTATCAATAAATTTAGACAAATTGTGTGATTCCAGGAGAAGGAATTACAAAAACTACAGGAACAAGTTTGAAAATGTTATTAGTACTGTTCTTTTTCATTCGGGAAATCACCAGTTCTGACATCACCGATATACGATTTAACAGCCTGATCGATTTCATCAGACAAATTTAAATATCTTCTTAGGAATCTAGGATGAAAATCTTTTGTGATCCCAAGCATATCGTGAATAACGAGCACCTGACCATCTGTTTGATTTCCGGCTCCAATACCAATTGTTGGAATTTCAAGCGATTTACTGACTTCACCGCCCAGTTCAGCTGGGATTTTCTCCAAAACCAATGCGAAACAGCCCAATTCTTCGAGCAAAAGTGCATCACTTTTTAATTTATCCGCTTCATTTTTTTCCTTAGCTCTTACGGAGTAAGTTCCGAATTTGTAAATTGATTGTGGTGTCAGTCCCAGGTGTCCCATCACGGGAATCCCGGCAGAAAGAATCCTTGAAACAGAATCACTAATTTCGGCGCCACCTTCCAGTTTGACTGCATGTGCACCGGATTCTTTCATGATCCGAATGGCTGAAGCCAGAGCTTTGGTTGAATTCCCCTGATACGATCCAAAAGGCAAGTCTACTACAACCAGTGAGCGTTCTACTCCTTTCACAACGGATTGTGCATGATAAATCATTTGTTCAAGGGTGATCGGCAAGGTTGTTTCATTACCGGCCATTACATTGGAAGCAGAGTCCCCAACCAGTAATATATCAATACCAGCCCCATCAAGAATTTTCGCGATGGAATAATCATAAGCGGTAAGCATGGCAATTTTCTCACCTTTTTGCTTCATAGCTCTGATTACGTGTGTGGTAATCTTCCTTGCATTGGAATGGACGGACATAGTTTAAGCTTAAAAGTATTTGAAATTATGCTTGTATTCAATTTTCAGTAAAGTGTGATACATCAGTTTTATCACGTTCTCGACATCATCAATATGAGCCATTTCTACAGTAGTATGCATATATCGCAAAGGCAGTGAGATCAATGCTGAAGGAACGCCCCCATTTGAATAGGCAAATGCATCTGTATCCGTACCGGTAATTCTTGAAGAAGCCGATCGCTGATATGGAATTTTTTCTTCCTTAGCCGCATCCAGTATAAGTTTGAGTAGTTTTTGATGTACAGCTGGTGCAAAGGTCACATCCGGACCTTTACCTGCTTTGATATCACCCAGTGTTTTCATTTCCAACATAGGCGTATTCGTATCATGTGAAACATCGGTCACAATGGCAACATCAGGCTTAATACTTTCAGTGATCATCTGTGCGCCTCTCAGCCCTACTTCCTCCTGAACAGCATTTACAATGTATAAAGAAAATGGAAGATCCACTTTGTTTTCCTTTAACATCCGGGCAACTTCAGCGATACAAAAACCACCGATCCTGTTATCAAGTGCCCTGCCCACATAGAATTTATTATTCAATTTCATGGTCTGGTCCTCGAAAGTGATCACATTCCCGATATTGATGCCCATTTGAAGTACTTCCTCTTTGGAAGAAGCGCCAACATCGATAAATATATTTTCTAACTCAGGTGTTGTTTTTAAGTTTTTACCTTTTCTGGTGTGAATCGCGGGCCAACCAAATACGCCTTTGATAATTTCACCCTCATCTGTATGAATATTCACTCTTTTTGAAGGTGCTATTTGATGATCTGACCCCCCATTTCTGATGACATTAATAAATCCAAATTCAGAAATATGATTAACAAACCAGGAAATTTCATCTGCATGTGCTTCAATCACAACCTTAAAGTCCTTTCCGGGATTTACGACGCCATAAGCTGTCCCGTAATTATCCAGGTGCCACTCATCAATATAAGGCTTCAGATAATTAAGCCATAATTTCTGTCCCTCACTCTCGAAACCTGTAGGTGAAGTATTATTGAGATATTTAAATAAAAACGCTTCCGCTTCTTTAGTAATTAACTGCATGTATCAATTATTAATAGATGTAAACCAATTGGCAGGATCAACACTCCATTTTTCAAGGGTGGCAATACTGTCCGCGTCGATAATATTCAGTGCAAGTGCTTCTTGCAAAAGTATGTGGTAGTCACTCAGCGTACTGAATGAACAATCAGATTTTTCAAAATTTATGTTTGCAGCTTGAAAACCATAGGAAAATATAGCAATAACGCCTACGACCTCATTTCCAAATTCGCGTACAGCTTCAACTGCTTTAAGACTACTGCCTCCGGTGGAAATCAGGTCCTCAACCAAAAGCACCTTCTGACCTTCCAGTAAGCGTCCTTCGATTTGATTTTTCTTTCCGTGCGATTTTGCTTTGTCCCTGATATAAATAAAGGGTACCCCTAAATAATCTGCAACAAGTGCTCCGTGAGGTATCCCAGCTGTGGCAACCCCGGCAATTACATCAAATTTATAAGATTTTGTTAACTCTGCAAGTCCTTCTTTTATTATTTTTCGCACTGAAATTTCAGACAAGGTTAACCTGTTGTCACAATAAATGGGTGAAATAATTCCTGATGCCCATGTAAATGGATTTTGAGCATTGATTTTTATTGCATTTATTTGCAATAAATTCTGGGCAACTATTTTTGACAGGTTATCTTTATCCATTATAATTAAAAGCGACAAATGTACAAAATATATATTAATGATTATCCCTTAATATTGAGTTCCAGCGATGAATTTCAAAAATTCAAACTTACGAAAAGTGATTTATCATTTTACTACACTGGCAATAGAAAACGATTGCACAATGTAATAGATATGATGGAAAAAGGAAATAATTATGATAGGATAATTCTATATTCCAGCGATTTGCGTTCAATGTGGCGTGATTTCAAAAGCATTCTTAAAAGAATCAAGGCTGGAGGGGGTATTGTCTATGACCAAAACAATGCTTTACTTGTAATATTCAGAAAGGGTTTCTGGGACCTGCCCAAGGGTAAATTGAAAAAAAATGAATCCATTAAGGACTGCGCGGTTCGGGAGGTTGAAGAGGAGTGCGGCATCACGGATATTATTTTGAAAAAGAAGGTCGGAACAACCTATCACATATATAGAGAAAAAGGTCAAAAAATCCTAAAAAAATCTGTTTGGTTTCATATGACTACCCACAACCAAAGTCTGACACCTCAACATGAAGAAGGCATAAAAGAGGCGATTTGGGTCGATGAAGATGCATTTATGGAACACTATTCCATGTACCCGAACATCCGTGATATAATGGACAAGGCCATTCAGAAGAAAAAATTAAATTTAAATGAAAAAATATAATAATGGAATGGACAAAATTTGAGAATCATCTGGAAAAAGAATTAATATTTTCGGATTTCAGAGAAGCCATGGGAGCAATGGTTCGCATTAGTTATATCGCCGAAGAAATGAACCACCACCCCGAGTGGTCAAATGTATACAATAAATTAACCATAAAACTGACAACCCACGATACCGGGGGAATTTCAGAAAAAGACCATGAACTCGCTCGAAGGATAGATAAATTATATAATTAATTTATTTAATATATAATTATATTAATTTGAGATATTTAGTACATTCAGCTTTTAAAGGATCCAATTTTTCTGGTTGGCAGACGCAGGCAAATGCCATCAGCGTTCAACAAACAATTGAAACAGCATTATCAAATGTATTAGGCGAAAAAACACTGATTCATGGCTGTGGCAGAACGGATGCAGGCGTACATGCAAGTCAATATTTTTTTCATTTCAACAGCAGACAAACACTTTCTAAAGACTTCATTTATATCCTCAATAAAAACCTGCCGGAAGACATTAGCCTTTTCAATTACGTGGAAGTTGATCCTGCTTTTAACGCGCAACTCACCGCTTTTGAAAGGGAATACAAATACTATGTTCATACCCATAAAAATGCTTTCCTTTCAGATCTGAGCACTCTGATCACCGAAACTTTGGATACAATAAAAATGGAGCAAGCCTGTTTATTGGTTCCTGCCTGCAAAGATTTTGAAGGATTTACGATTACACCCGACAGACAAGACAATACACTTTGTAAAGTTAGATCTATTTCTTTGATAGTAAATATGGATAAGGATCAGCTTTGTTTTACCATCCATGCAGACAGATTTATCCGGGGCATGGTTCGAATGTTGGTTGGCAATATCCTGGAGATCGGAAAAGGAAAATTGAGTTTGGAAGATTTTAAGTCAGTACTGCATTTAAAAAAACCTTTAAAATTCACTAACCTTGCCTATCCTCAGGGTTTATACCTTTCCAGTGTGAAATATCCGGACATGGAATTTCCCGTCAAGGGTAAAATGCCATTTTAAAAAGGCAGGATAACCAGATTCAATAGGGAATTGTATATACATTTACGATATGAATCATAACATTATGGATGTTGAAATTTGCATCATTGGAGCGGGCGTAATCGGATTGGCAATTGCCAGAAAATTAAGCGAAAGCCACAAGAATGTTTTTATCCTAGAAAAAAACAACAAATTCGGGCAGGAAACGAGCAGCCGAAATAGTGAAGTGATTCATTCAGGCATCTATTATACCCCTGGTAGTTTAAAAGCAAAACTTTGTGTTGAAGGCAATGATCTATTGTATGAATACGCCGCAAAAAAGTCAATTCCTTTTTTGAAATGCGGAAAACTAATCGTTTCGACAGATGAAAAGGAGAACAAGCAGTTGTTGAATTTATTAGAAAATGGCAAATCAAATGGGCTAAGCGGCATAGAACTTATAGAAGCGGCAGGGGTACATAAGCTCGAGCCGAATATCTGTGCCCTTCAGGCCCTTCACCTCCCGCAAACCGGCATAATTGACAGTCATTTGTTGATGCAGCACTTGTTAGGTGATGCAATATTGAATGGATGTGAAATAAGTTATCTTTCGAATGTTATTGGGATAAAAAAAATTCACAACGGATATCTGATAAGTATTGAAGATGAGAAAGGGCAATTTTATAGTTTTACTTCTTCTACAATTATCAATTGTGCAGGTCTTGAGTCTTACAATATTTCAAAACTTGCAGGATTGGATGATCCATCTTACCAGCTGAGTTATTGCAAGGGAGAATATTTCCGCGTACGCCCTCCAAAAAACAAAATGCTAAGCAGATTGATCTATCCCTTACCCCCTCAAGGGCATGAAGGTTTGGGAGTCCATGCTACGCTTGAACTGGACGGCGGCCTCAAATTAGGCCCAAACGCGATTTATTTGGATCAAAATGTTTATGATTATAGTGTGGAAGCAAGAAATAATCAGGCCTTTTATAACTCAGCCAAAAAATATCTGCCGTTTTTGGAATTAGAGGATCTTTCCCCGGAAATGGCTGGCATCCGGCCAAAATTGCAAGCTAAGGGCGAAGCGACAAAAGATTTTGTAATTAAAAATGAATATGAAAAAGGCTTTCTTAACTTTATCAATTTAATCGGTATCGAATCACCTGGACTTACTGCTTCAATGGCGATCGCAAAATATACTGAATCGATAATCCTCTAAATTCTTCATATGAAAACGGCTTTAATTATTGGTGCTTCAGGGATGATTGGAAAAGAACTGACCCGGGCCATCCTGGAAAGCAATGAATACGAAAAATTAACCCTGTTACTCAGAAGTCCACTCACGATCCGGAATCCAAAACTAGAGCAACACATTTACGATTTTGATCAGCCAAAACCCGAGAAGATCATGGCAGATCATATTTTTTGTTGTCTGGGTTCAACCATCAAAAAAGCAGGTTCAAAAGAACGATTTTATCAGATCGATCACGATTATGCTTTGACAACAGCCAGAATGGCATTATTAAACCACGCTAGTTTGTTCAGCCTGGTTTCTTCTATGGGCGCTGATCCAAAAAGTAGGATTTTCTATAACCAAACCAAAGGAAAATTAGAAGAAGACCTGAAAGGTCTGAATTTTCCATCGCTACAAATTTTCAGACCATCCTTGTTATTAGGCGAACGAAAAGAAAAGCGTTTTGGAGAAAAAGTGGCCCAGGTTTTAATGACAAAACTTGATTTTTTAATCCCTGAAAAGTATAAAGCCATTGAAAGCAAAACCGTCGCCATGGCGATGGTTGCGAATGCATTGGCGAATTCGACCGGATTCAAACTCATAGAAAACGATCAAATCCCTGAATTTTAATAGAAATCATGAAGCATACAATTGAAGACTTCAAACAGGTCGTAGATCTGGTATTGGAAGAACTGTACACATATGTTGATCAAAGTCAGCAAGGAAAAGGAAAAGTCCTGGATCAAAAAAGACCAGAAATAATTTCATCTGGTCTGGACCTTGAAAAACTGATCAGAATAGGCAAATTGGACAAGGACAATATTTCTGCATTCATGCAGAAATACCTGAGTTATTCTCAACACATGCATCATCCGCATTACATTGGACATCAGGTGGCTGTTCCTCATTTTTCTGCGGGCATTGCAGATTTGATACATGGGGTGGTAAATAACCCAATGGCTGTTTATGAAATGGGGCCGGCTGCAGCTACCATGGAAAAAGTAATCATCAACTGGATGCTTGACAAAGTACAATGGTTCAAAGGAACTAATCTTGAAGAATCAAGAGATGAAAGGATCGTAGGCGGTGGCGTACTCACCCATGGTGGTTCGCTCGCAAATTTAACGGCAATGCTGGCTGCCCGTGCAAAAGCCGATCCTGATGCCTGGACGGAAGGGCCGGATAAAAATCTGGTTGTTTTGGTTCCGGAAACATCCCATTACTCGCTCGCAAGATCTGTTTCCATCATGGGGCTTGGGGCAAAAAACATGATTCCGATGGCTGTTGATCAATTTGAAGTAGTTGATCCATCCCTGGTTGAAAAATCAATTCTTGAACAAAAAAACAAAGGTAAAAAGATCATGGCATTGGTTGCGAACGCTTGTGCTACTGCAACTGGGCTATATGATCCGATCGATGAGATCAGTGATATCTGCCAGAAGCACAATATTTGGTTTCACGTGGATGGAGCCCACGGGGCAGGTGCCTTGATCACAGAAAATAAAAAAGACTTGATGAAGGGCATTTACAAAGCAGATTCGCTGATCTGGGATGCGCATAAAATGTTGCGTACCTCAGCACTGAGTGCTGCCGTTTTATTCAAGGACCATAAAAACCTGGATCAGACATTCAGACAAAAGGGGGATTACCTGATCTTCGACAAAGAACAGATCGGTTATGATTTTTTGAATAATACAGTCGAATGTACCAAATCAGGTTTGGGACCAAAGATTTTCTGGGCGCTGGCTTCTGAGGGTGAAAGTGCCATTGGTCATTATATCCAGGAACAATACGACAAGACCAGTCAGTTTTATCATTTTATAAACGAACAGTCAGATTTCGAATGCCCGTACCTGCCACAATCCAATATTCTTTGTTTCAGGTATTCTGCCCTGGATCCGGGCAATGCTTTTCAATTGAAATTGCGAAATAAATTAACGGAAGATGGTAATTTTTATATCACCTCTGCGAATATCAGAGAGAAAAGATATCTGCGTTTAACGGTAATGAACCCAGGCACTGATCTGAGTCATATCGGTAAATTACTGAATAAGATCAGAGATTTGGCTTCCGGTATTGATTCATAAAAAACTATTTTCGTTTTTTACGCTTCTTTCGATTTTCAAATTCCTCTATTTCATCTATCACGGATTGATAATCATTTTTCCGTTCCCTTTCGATATGAATGGTATTTGAATATTCAAGCTTGTCCAATTTGATAACGTGAATTTCCTTGTCCAAAAAGCCCTGGATCTCATCCAAAATTTCCTTTTCTTCAGGTGCACAAAAAGAATATGCATCCCCTTTGTTTTTGCCTCTTCCGGTTCGTCCTACCCTATGCACATAGTTTTCTGCTACCTCTGGCATATCATAATTAATAACAATTTGGATATCCGGAATATCAATACCCCTTGCACTTACATCTGTAGCGATCAGCAGATTCGTAGTACCATCCCGGAAAGTCTGCATCACTTCAGATCTTTCTTCCTGATCCTTCTCGCCATGGATCGTCAGTGATTCTATTCCAACCCTTTCCATCGCTTTTTTCACACGTTCCGCCCTAACTCTTGTTCGAACAAAAACCAAAATTTTCGTGTCCGGATTTTCAATAATAACCCTCTCCAAAAAGTATCTTTTATCGTCCATACCTATAAAGATCACGGAATGTTCAATGTTCTTAGCAACCGGATCCTTTGGCGACAATTGAATACGAATGGCATTCTGTCTAACGATTGAGTAGGCAATTTTTTTAATCTTGTCATTGATCGTAGCTGAGAAAAAGAGCGTCTGTTTACGCTTTGGCAATTTAAACATCAGATCCCTGATATCTTTAATAAAACCAAGATCCAACATATAATCCGCTTCGTCCAGAACCAGTGTTTCAATCTGATGCGTAAGCAAATGTCCCTGGCTGATCAGATCAAACATCCTTCCGGGAGTTGCTATGACAATATCTATCCCTTTATTCAATTCATCGATCTGTGGCTGTTGATCTACGCCTCCGATCAAAGCAACCGTCCGAACTGTTGTAAATTTTCCAATTGACTTGAACACTTCTTCAATTTGAATGGCCAATTCGTGGGTTGGGACCAAAACCAGACATTTCACTCCGGTTTTCCTCCTCGCAGCAAGTTTATTGGAGTAGATCATATCGATCACGGGAATAGCAAAAGCAGCTGTTTTGCCCGTACCAGTCTGGGCAATCGCCAAAAGGTCCTCCCCTTTCAAAATACTGGGAATAGATTTGAACTGTATATCTGTGGGTCTTTTGAATCCTAATTTATTCAGCCCCTTTTTTATTTTTTCACTAAATGTGTATTGTTCGAATTTCATATGCTTGTAAGTTACAACGTATTGGACAATATTTTTTGTAATTTATGGTCAGTAACCAGCGTCCAATTCTCTTTTTTTTAATTATTATTTTTAAAAAAGCCGGATAATTCAGGATTTTCTATTCCTGGAGATATATTTTATCAATGAAAATAATGATATCATGGCCCAGATCGCTTCCAGAACGACAAATGGATAATATGCCAATAAAACAGAGGCAAGGCAAGCCATTGATGCACCAAAAAGATTCAGAAGTATAAATAATAGATCTGTTGTATTAATCTTCTTCAATACACTCAGGAAATAAGCGAGTAATATTTGAAAGACACCCAGGGCGCCGATCCAATCAATCACATTCATTTGCATTAGTACATTAGTTACTTTTCCTCTTTGGTCCCTTCACCTGTGGTTTTTTATATTTTTTCTCCAGCTTTCTTCTGTAAGAACCACCCTGATTCGTTTTTCTGTTTTTTGCCTTTTTTTCATGAAAAGCGGCACCGCCCAACCTTTTCCTTTGATTTCGGAGGGCACTTTTCCTCAATGAATTTGCAGATCGCTCATCGTCGATCATTTCATAATTCATTTCTACATCCTCTGGAAAATCAAGTTCAGTTATTTTAAGCTCCATCAATTCTTCAATCGCCTGCTTAAAGGGCAATTCTTTTTGCGTAAAAAACAAAATAGAAACGCCTTCTTTTTCTGCCCTACCCGTTCGGCCGATTCGGTGGATATAGTTTTCAGGAAAAGCAGGCGTATCAAAAACGATAACATGCGATACATCATCCATATCCAATCCTCTGGCCATCACATCGGTTGTAATGATAATCCGCTTTTCACCTTCCTTAAACTGCTTAATGGCCCTTATCCGGTAATTTTGTGTTTTATTGGAATGGACGATTCCCATTGAGGTTTCATATTTTTCCTGCAGGTCCGTATAGATTTTATCAGCCAGTTTTTTACTTGGAGCAAAGACCAATACCCGGGAATATTCTTCCTCATCCTCAATCAATTTGCTGAGCAAATTCACTTTTGTATTAAAGTTCAGTACAGGATAAGAAACTTGCCGGATATTACCAAGTGGTGTTCCACTCAAGGCAACAGATATTTTAACCGGTGCGATGAAAAAATCTTCAATGATCTTGGTCACTTCCTCCGTCATCGTGGCTGAATACATTATATTTTGCCTTTTCTCAGGAAGCAGCTCAAATATATTGGTTAACTGATATCTAAAACCCAGGTCCATCATAACATCTACTTCATCGATAACCAATTTTTTTACCGATTTTAGTTTCATAGCACCGCTCAATGTCAGATCATAGAGGCGACCCGGTGTGGCAACAAGAATATCTGTCCCTTCCATTACAGCTAACTTCTGGGTGTTGATATTTGTTCCACCATATACACCCAGAACGCGAATACTCAGATATTTCGCATAAGATTCTATTTGTTCGACCACCTGCAATACCAATTCCCGCGTGGGTACAATAACCAAAACGGCGGGATGAACATCTTCATTAAACCGGTGACTTTGAAGAATGGGCAACATATAGGCTAGTGTCTTTCCCGTTCCAGTTTGAGCAATACCAATGACATTTCTGCCAGATAATACAATTGAAAATGATTTTTCCTGTATGGGTGTAGGCTTCTCGAATCCAAGCTCATTTATAGCATCGAACAAAAACCTGGATATTTTGAAATCCTGAAATGTACTCATAATATAATTTGTGATCTGAACCGCAAAGCTAAGCGAAATTTATTACAAGTAAATAAAAAGGGATTAAACCGGTTAATATTTATATTTGCGCCCAATTAAAAACCAAATCAAGGTTAAAACGTTAAAACAGGGGATTAAAACCCAATAAAAGAAGAGTATGAGCGCAGGATTTAACAAATCAGACATAGAAAAGAAAAAGATAACTTACGGTGGCATTAAAAACGCCGTTAAACTTTATAAATTCATTAAACCATACAGGGGAGCATATATTTTAGGCTTGTTTTTTCTCCTGGGTTCTTCACTGGCTAATCTGGCATTCCCAAAATTGCTGGGAGATCTGGTAAATGCAGGGGATATAGGAAACCTGGGCGAGGAATTAAATAAAATTGCCCTTATCATACTACTTCTATTGGTCCTTCAATCCGTATTTTCGTATTTCAGAATCGTTCTGTTTGTGAACGTAACGGAAAAAACCCTGGCTGACCTTAGAACATTTACCTATAAACACATGATAAAGCTGCCTCTTGAATTTTTCAATAAGCATCGTGTGGGCGAACTAAATTCACGTTTATCTGCTGACATATCATTATTGCAGGAAACACTGACTACTACTCTTGCAGAGTTTTTGCGTCAAATCATCATTATTATCGGTGGGGTAACCCTTTTGATCATCACTTCATTCAAATTGACACTTTTCATGCTGGCCATTTTGCCTGCAGTCGTCGTTTTGGCAGTCGTTTTCGGTAGATTTATTCGGGGATTATCTAAAAAAGCGCAGAAAAAAGTGGCTGAATCCAATACCATTGTTGAAGAAACACTACAGGGCATTCAAAGTGTAAAAACCTATACCAATGAAGGATATGAGATCAACCGTTACCGATTAAAAACGGATGAAATTGCAAAAGTCGGGATCGAAGGAGGAAGGTACAGGGGCGCATTCAGTTCATTTGTCATCTTCGGACTATTTGGTGCTTTGGTTGCCGTAATCTGGAAAGGCGCATTGCTTATGGCAGCCGGTGAGCTGGAATCGGGTCAATTATTTTCTTTTGTTTTATATTCAGGTTTCATCGGTGGAACCATCGGAGGCATGGCCAACGTATACACCAGGATCCAGCGATTTCTGGGTGCAACAGAAGAAATATTTGAAATATTCGAAGCTACTGAAGAAGAAATTTCCCAGGATATTGCCATTTCACCTGAATTCACATTAAACGGGAACATCAGTTTTGATAAGATAAAATTCACTTACCCATCCAGACCTGATGAAATCGTACTGGACGATGTTAGTTTCAAGATAGAAAAGAATCAGATGGTTGCTTTGGTGGGACCGAGTGGATCAGGTAAATCCACCATTGCATCCCTGTTATTACGTCTTTATGATCCTCAGGAAGGAAAAATCATGTTTGATAGTTTACAAAGTCTTGACATCCCATTAAGTCAGTTGAGAAATCAAATTGCCCTGGTTCCACAGGATACTTTTTTGTTTGGAGGCAGCATTCGGGAGAATATTGCTTATGGTAAACCTTCAGCGGATGAGGCAGCCATCATCGAAGCTGCTAAAAAAGCAAATGCATGGGAGTTTATTGAACGATTTCCTGCCGGAATGGATACGGTAGTTGGAGAACGAGGCACGCAACTTTCAGGAGGTCAGCGTCAGCGAATTTCAATTGCCAGAGCCATTTTAAAAGAACCAAAAATTCTAATTTTGGATGAAGCTACTTCTTCTCTGGACTCTGCTTCTGAAAAAATGGTACAGGAAGCAATGGAGAAATTGATGGAAGGCAGAACTTCCGTTGTCATTGCTCATCGTCTGTCTACCGTTAAAAAAGCAGATCAGATCCTGGTGCTGGATCGAGGTAAACTCGTTGAAACGGGCACACATGAATCCTTGAAAAACATCAAAGGCGGTTTGTACAATAAACTCAGAAGATTACAGGAATTTTAATGGTTCAGGGAAGTATTTCTTTTTGATTAACGAATATTGCCATAGCTTATTCAACTACTTCAAATGATTGTTCCAGGGTATTCCCTGCATCATCTACAACCATTATTTTGTATTGTCCGGGTTTCTTGAGGATCTGCACTTCGTGAAAATCAATGGTAGTTGCGATCAACTCATTTTCCAGATACCAAAAAACGGATGTCTGGGGATTCCGGTGAGCCAGTTTAAAGATCACTCTGCCCTTTTCATTATTATATTCAACCGGAATCAAAATTCGGGTAATATCGGTTGGATAAATAAATGCCATCGGGTTATTCTCCGTTAATTCGCCTGAACAGGACGGATGCCAATCCGGGATACTTCTGTATTCAGGATGATTTTTGGCATAAAAATATTCCATCAGGGGTGGCAATAAAAATTGCTTTTTTACAATTGTCTCGAGCTCTGGATCACAATTTTCCAGCATGCGCCATTTCCCGCTTACATCGGTGATGATCACCTGGTGATACGGACAAACCTTGTGAAATTTTGAGTTGTATGGAACAAAAGTACTGTTAGCTTTTTCACAATTCGGGGACAAGGGAAATCCGGAATCAGCGCAAAGCACGATCTCTTTCAGGTCATCAACTGGTTCATCAAACCAGGAAGAGGCATCAAGATAACTAAAGGCCTCAAATAAAACAGGGGCTGCAACATTCACACCGGTCATACCAGGTCTTCCTTCACCCGTAGCATTACCCACCCAGACACCAACAGTATATTTTTTTGTAACACCTACTGCCCAGGCATCCCGAAAACTATAAGACGTACCTGTTTTCCAGCCAATTTTACCCGGTGAACTGAATTTTTCCCATTTCCCCAATTCGTCAGGTCTTTCAACCTGCGTCATCGCATTAAAGGTCAGCCAAATGGCAGCTGCTGAAATACGATCAGCTTCAGATTGGATGTGTAAGTTTTCATTTGAGACGGAACGCATCAATGAAGGAGGTCTGATATCGCTGACTGCATATTTACGATCCTGCTCACTATATCTGTTCAATATTCTCGCAAGCGACGCGTAGGCTCCAGTCAGCTCCCATAAATTTACATCTGCTCCCCCCAGGATCAGTGGAAGTCCATAATGATCAGCCGACCGGTTGATGGATGAAAGGCCAAGATCATTTAAATTCAGTATGAATTTATCTATGGAGTATTCCTGCAAAAGGTATACTGCCGGGATATTCAAAGATCTGGACAATGCCTTGTCTGCCTGAACGGCCCCTTCAAACCCCCGATCAAAATTCCGCGGTCGGTACCCGCTGATCCTACCGGGAATATCGGGCAATAATTGTTCAGGATTTATCAATCCCTCATCTACAGCAAAAGCAAATAAGATTGGTTTCAGGATCGAACCACTGGAACGGTTTGCCCTGACCATATCAACATAATGTTCATGGTTTATATCTCCTGTTTGTTCTGTATTCCCAACATACCCCAACACATTTCCCGTTTCATTTTCAATCACCAAAACACCCATATTATGAATGGCGTTTTGGGAGGTATTTTTATGTTGCAGGCGAACAATTTGGTTCAACTTTTCCTGAAGACCCTTTTCGATCGTGCACTCACTATTCTTGCCTTTAAAGCCTGATTTATCCAGCCACTCAACGAGATGGGTAGCCATTTGAGGCAGCGGATATGGTTTGTCCGGCAAATTTTCAAGGAGCGACAATTCAAGATACAGGGAATCGAATTCCCCGGATTTGTACAAACGATACAGCAGATCATCTCTTTTTCGTTTGAGTTCCTGTCTGTTTCTGCCAGGGTGGATCATGGCCGGGCTATTGGGCAATACAGCGAGCGTAGCCGTTTCTGCCCAGGTTAAGTCTATTGGTTTTTTTTTGAAATAGCGCCAGGATGCGGCCTCGATGCCCACAACATTACCCCCAAATGGAGCATTGTCAGCGTACATTCCCAGTATTTGCGTTTTCGAATACACAAATTCTAATTTCAGGGCAAGAAGCATCTCATACATTTTATTCAGTATGCTTCTCGACGGATTTTTGCGAAAAATTCTGGCCAATTGCATATGGATCGTACTGCCCCCGCTTTTCACCTGTCCCGCTTCCACATTATCATAAGCTGCCTTTAAAATTCTTAATATGTCAATCCCTTTATGATAGGCAAATTTGCGATCCTCATACAATATGATCGCTTTTCTAAATTTTTCAGGGATCTGATCTGCCGGAGGAAAGCGCCATTGTCCGTCATCTGCGATCTTAGCCCCAAGCAATTCGCCTTTTGAAGCTTGCACGACCGTGGATAGCGGATCATTAAATTTGATCACCGGCACTATGGTCAAGCCTCCTGCCAGCATTGAAAAACTAATGCAGCATAACAAGATGACCCGATTTTGTCGTACAGAATTTCTATTAAAAATCATATTAAATGATGGCTCCGAATAATTCCCTTTGTTGAAATGTTTGAACAAAATACATAATTTTCAAAATAGGCGTATTTTTACCGCCCAAACAAATTGACATGTATAAAATAATTTTTTTTTTAATCTTCATAAGTCTTCTGTCATGTAAGAATGATGCCGAACAGCAAATTCACAAAACAGACCCTGTTTTAGAAAAAATAGCAGGAAAGAATTATGCAGATCTGATTGAAATACCGACCAAACCAAATGGGATGGTTGATGAGGAAGCCATGGCCAGGATCGTTTTTGATTCCCCTGAATATTTATTTGATACGATTTTCAGCGGAGATATCATCAACCATACTTTTGAATTCAGAAATGAGGGCAAAAAGGATTTATACATCCTGGAAACTAATACTTCCTGCGGATGTACCGTCCCTTCCTATTCAAAAGAGGCCATTGCACCCGGAGCTCGTGGAGAAATCCAGGTATCTTTTAATTCGAAATCGAAATCGGGGAAACAATTCAGGCGAATTTCAGTGATTACGAACTCTTATCCGGCTGAAAAGGTTATCTCTTTTAAAGGCTTTGTAAAACAAATGAAAAAGGATTAGATATCCGCAATTCATTTATTTCTATATTTGTACCGAATTTAAAATTTAAAACTAACGCACATGCTTAATTTAATATTTTTGCAATCAGCTGGAAACCCAGGAATGATGAATCTTATCTTCTTCGGTGGTATTATACTGGTATTCTATTTCTTTATTATCAGACCTCAGCAAAAGAAACAAAAAAATCAGAATTCTTTTATCACAGATATGGCCAAAGGTGACGAAGTAGTAACTTCTAGTGGCATCGTTGGTAAAATATCTAAGATCGAAGATGATTTTGTATCATTGCAAATCGACCAGAAAACTTTTTTGAAGGTCTTGAAAAGTGCTATATCTAAAGATATGACGGATGCCATCAAGCCAAAACCAGATAAAAAATAAATGGGTGAAATGGATCAGCACATTGAGTTGGTCCAATTTTCTTTTTCTTCCGTTTATTTTAATTGCTACCTTTCTTTGGTTGAGCACCAAGCTCTCCAATAAATTGCAGTATCATAAAGAGATACATGTGCGATATATTACATCCGATGATGTGATCCTCAAAGATAAGTTGGATGAAAAACTTACCGTAAAACTGGAAGGTAAAGGATGGGACCTGATTTTTTTAAAAGATTTTGGGGCTGATCAGCCATTTGATTTTCAAATTAATACGGATAAGATTTATCTTAATAAAGGAGAATTCATTTCGCAATTGAATCGAATTCTTGATAGCAAGAACATACAGATCCTGGATATTAATTTTGTTAGTCAGCCTATTCGACTGGAAGAAAAAGGAACAAAAAAAGTGCCGGTCAGTTTTGACGGCAAACTCGAATTTGCTGCATTTTACAAATTACAATCAAAGGTTCAATTCCTGCCGGACAGTGTTTCTGTTACCGGACCAATCTCTGAATTAAATTTATTGAATTCCTATCCAACTGAATTTAAAAAATTTGATAACATTGATCAGGATATTGAATTGACTGTATTGCTTAAAAATCCAAGGGCACACTATACCCTGATTGAGCCCACGGAAGTGACCATAAAGATAAAAGCGGAACAACTGACTCAGAAAAGTTTAACAATTCCAGTTCAGATCGCCAATCCAAATCTTCTCAATGTTACGATCGTACCTCAGGAAATTGAGATCAGTTTTCTGATAGGCTTGAGTGAATTTGCACACATGAACCCGGATGATTTTAAAGCACAGATCATTTTACCTGAAGATCTTTTACCCAATCAACAATATGCGGTTTCCATTGTTAAAAAACCGAGTAACGCCGTGATCCAGGAAGTATCTCCAGCTTATGTTGATGTTTTCTTTGACAATTAATTAATTACCGAACTGCTATTCATGATGCAATTAGAACCTGTATTCAAAACAGACAAATGGCCGATTTTAATCGCGGGCCCCTGTAGTGCCGAAACGGAGGAACAGCTTATTCAAACGGCAAGGGGACTGGCAGACATGAAAATCGATCTGTTTAGGTCTGGCGTTTGGAAACCAAGAACAAGGCCGAATGCTTTTGAAGGAGTCGGAGAGCAGGCACTGCCCTGGTTGCAAAGGGTACAAAAGGAATTTGGTTTTAAAGTTTGTACCGAAGTGGCAAACACCGCCCATGTTGATATGTGTTTAAAAGCAGGTATTGATGTTTTATGGATAGGTGCCAGGACGACGGTCAATCCATTTTCGGTTCAGGAAATTGCAAATGCCCTGACAGGGACAAATATTCCCGTATTGGTCAAGAATCCGGTAAGTCCGGACTTGTCTTTGTGGTTGGGCGCCATAGAAAGATTATATAATGCCGGCATTAAAAAAATAGCGGTTGTACACAGAGGTTTTTCTACCCTTGAAAAAACCAGATACCGAAATAAACCCCAATGGGAAATTGCGCTTGAACTCAAGCGACACCTCCCTGATATACAATTGATCGTGGATCCAAGTCATATTTGTGGCAACAAAGAAAACCTGCAACACATTTCGCAAAAAGCACTGGATCTCAATTATGATGGCATCATGTTGGAAACACATATTGATCCGGAAAATGCCTGGTCCGATGCAGAACAACAGGTTAAACCATTACAATTCAAAAACATTATTGACTCGCTTATCCTCAGAAATAAATTTTCAAAGGATTTGGCATTTCTTGAAAACCTGAAGCAATTAAGGACACAAATAGATCAGATAGATATAGACCTTATCCATCTTTTATCTGACAGAATGTTGATCTCTGAACATATCGCTTGTTTGAAGAAGGAAAATAATATCTCAATTTTCCAACATGAACGCTGGAATGAAGTCATCAGTCATTCTATTGAAGAAGCCCAGAAAGTAGGCCTGAGTGAAGCTTTCGTCCATAAATTGCTGAATGCTATACATGAAGAGTCTATTAATCATCAGGATATTGTGATGAATATTCAGAAAAAAGACAGAAATATTTAGTAGCTTGGAATTAGCAGAAAGACAAATATGAAATTCATACTAATGCCTTCTGAACAATGTTATATTATCTATCAAAACAACCCAAATAAACATTAAATTTTTACAAATGAGAAGTTTATTATTTTTATTAATCTCAATGATCAGTTTTGCTTCCTGCGCACAGAATGGTGGTGTCCCTAAAGTTTATTCTAACATAAGAATGAACGGCAACGGAGAAGTTTTTCTATACCATAATAAGAAAAACATGAAAGCACAGGACAAACAACCCGCATTCAGTTATTCTAAAATGAGTAGCCAGCCAGTCGGTTATGATACCGGAGTTGATTTTGACTTCCGTGACAGCACCTTCAACGGCAAAATGTATTTTGGTCTGATCAAAATTGAAGGTATTCAATTTCCTCAACCCGTCTATTTTAAAAGATATGCAAAAATTAAGAACGGGAAAGCCCGTATTGACATTCATAAGAATTTTAAGGGCAAGTATGATTTTATAGATTGGGAGGAGTCCGGAAAAATCCGTTTGGGTTACAGAATCATCAACGCAGATGGAAAAATGTTGTATGACGGAAAAATAAATCTTTCCGGAAAAGGACCTTTTAAAATAGATCATACGATAGTTGAAGGTCCATTTATCAACCTATTATCCTCAGAGGAAACAACCATTTCATTCAAAACAAATATGGCAGTTCAGGCACAGATCCTGGTAGATGGTAAAATATTTTCAGATATTGAAGAAACAAAGAATCATGAAATAAGAGTATCTGGTCTGGTTGCAAATACCAAGTACAATTATGACATATCTTACGGGAAATGGATGGAATCGTATCACTTCACGACGGCTCCGGCAGCAGGCTCCAGAGAAAAATTCACATTTGCGTATGCAAGTGACAGCAGGGAAGGCCTTGGAGGAGGGGAAAGAGCCATGTATGGTACGAATACCTATATAATGAAAAAAATGGTCACACTGGCCATGCACAGAAATGCCTCATTTTTTCAGTTTACGGGAGATATGATCAATGGATACCGATATAATAAGGATCAGGAACAGCTGGAATACAGCAACTGGAAAAATGCAGTTAACTATTTCTGGCAATTCGCTCCTATCTATGTTGGAATGGGAAATCACGAAGCCCTGTTAACAGATTTTGACAACAGGATTTCCGTGGATAAATTTCCATTTGCAAGTGAAAGTGCCGAATCATTATTTGCAGACAATTTTGTTCTTCCGCTCAATGGACCTGAGAGTGAAGATGGAGCTAGTTATGACCCTGATCCGGATCAAATTGATTTCCCGAGTTATAAGGAAAATGTATATTATTATACTTATGGTAATATTGCCATGGTCGTTTTGAATTCAAACTACTGGTATAGTCCAAATGCTAAAATGATCCCTGTCCATTCCGGGAATTTGCACGGATACATAATGGATAAGCAATTGGAGTGGTTTGCTGCTACCATGGAAAAACTGGAACTTGATGACAATATAGATCATGTTTTTGTTACACTTCATACCCCTGCCTTCCCAAATGGAGGACATTCGCATGACGATATGTGGTATTCAGGCAATAATGACTACAGGCCCTATATAGCAGGACAACCCGTTGATAAAGGCATATTGGAAAGAAGAGATGAATACCTGGATATTGTGATCAACAAAAGTCCGAAATGTGTGGTCATGTTGCACGGAGATGAGCACAATTACAGCAGGCTCAGTCTGAATGCATCGACGCCAATTTATCCGGACAACTGGGATAAGGAAAAACTAAAGATCAGCCGTGAATTTGTCCAAATTACCAATGGTGCGGCAGGCGCCCCTTATTATAGTCAGGAGGTATTGCCTTGGAGTGATTATGTAGACATATTTTCAACACTGAATGCATTGATGCTCATACATGTTGAGGGTCAACTGGTTGAAATTGAAGTATTGAATCCAGATACATTTGAAGAAATAGAACGTGTAATTCTTAGAAAATAAAGTTATTTCCAGCACAAAATGAATTACCTTGGATGCTTCTGAAATTAGACAGAAATGAAAATGCAGACTGAAAATTTATATTGAAAACTGTTTTATAAAACCCTAAAAATAAAACTATGAATAAAATAATATTAATCACAGGGGCAACCTCCGGTTTTGGGGAGGCTTGTGCCGATTTATTTGCTTCTAAAGGAGATAAACTGATCATCACAGGTCGAAGAGAAGGCAGACTGAAAGCACTGGCTGAGAAACTTACAAAAACCTATAAGGTAGCCGTTTTACCTCTATGTTTTGATGTCAGAAAGCAAAACCACGTGAATACTATTTTAGGGAATTTACCTGAGGATTTTCAAGCTATTGACGTATTGGTTAACAATGCCGGTCTTGCCAGTGGATTCGATGTAATTCATGAGGGGGACCTTGAAGATTGGGACAGAATGATCGATACGAACGTTAAAGGTCTCTTATATGTCTCCAAAGCAGTTCTTCCGGGTATGGTGAAACGGGAGACGGGTCATGTGATCAACATCGGTTCAACTGCCGGAAAGGAGGTCTATGCAAAGGGCAATGTTTATTGTGCTTCAAAACATGCTGTTGATGCCATCACAAAGGGGATGCGAATCGATCTTTTGGGAAAAAACATCAAAGTTACCCAAGTGGCTCCAGGGGCAGCAGAAACTGAATTTTCAGAAGTAAGGTTTGATGGTAACAAAGAAAAAGCAAAGAGTGTCTACGAAGGATATAAGCCAATGACCGCACGGGACATTGCTGAAATGGTTCATTTTGTGACCACTCTTCCACCTCATCTATGTGTAAATGATCTGGTAGTTACTTCTATGGCTCAGGCCAATAGTTTTTATATAAACCGAGATTAATCAAGTAATGTTGATCTTAGCTAATAACAAATAGTAAGCAAAGATCTCTGTAAACTACACAAACAGAATAAAGCATAAAAAAATCAATCGTTGACTCAATCGGTTGATTTTTTTATTTTTTAATTTAATATTATTTGTTTTTAGGGCTTTCCATTACTTTTGCAAAAATTTTTCAAATGAATTTTATAGATGAATTGAGGTGGCGTGGCATGTTGAACGATGCAACCCCTGGTACTGAGGAACTTTTTGCACAAAAAAAAGTCAGAGCATATATTGGATTTGACCCAACTGCCCCGTCCATGACAATCGGCAATTTTGTACAGATCATGATACTGACGATATTGCAGAAACACGGGCATACGCCAATCGTTTTGATGGGAGGAGCAACGGGAAGAATCGGTGATCCATCGGGTAAGGATCAGGAGCGACAGTTGAAGAGTTATGACGAACTGGACAACAACCTGAAACACCAGGTTGAACAGATGAAAAAATTCCTCGATTTTGAAACTGGTTCAAACAAGGCTATCCTTGTCAACAATCTTGATTTCTATAAAGAAATGAATGTGCTTGATTTTCTCAGGGATGTTGGGAAGAATTTGACCATCAACTACATGTTATCAAAGGATTCTGTAAAAAACAGACTTGAGACCGGACTTTCATTTACAGAATTCAGTTACCAGATCCTTCAGGCTTACGATTTCTTATTTTTATATAAGAATCTGGATTGCCAGGTTCAATTAGGTGGTTCTGACCAATGGGGAAATATAACAGCCGGGACTGAATTCATCAGAAGGAACATCAGTGAAAGCAAAGCCTATGCCGCTACTACCCCATTGCTAACCAAATCAGATGGAAAAAAATTCGGTAAATCAGAACAGGGCAATCTCTGGCTGGACCCAAAAATGACATCGCCCTACCAGTTTTATCAATTCTGGATAAATGCGGATGATGCTGATATTCCAACTTTCATGCGATATTTCACACTGAAACCGAAGGAAGAGGTTGAGGCGATAGAAAAGGATAATTTAGAAAACCCAAGAGAATACAAAAGAATTTTGGCGGAAGAACTTACGATCCGGGTCCATTCACAGGAAGATTATGAATCCGTACTCAGAGTTAGTGATATTCTTTTCAATAAAAACGCATCTGCGGAACAATTGAAAACCCTGAATGAAAATGAATTAAGTACTATAGCGACTGAAATTCCATCTTTTGAGATCAGTAGTGCGCTGATAACTGAAGGTGTGGATATTTCGAGCCTGATCGCTGAACATACATCGATTGTACAATCGAAAGGAGATGCCAGAAGAGCTATTAAAGCCAATGCATTATCAGTAAACAAGGAAAAAGTTACAGATCACATGCATAGGATCGGGACCAGTGATCTGTTGCGGGATCAATTCATCATGATTGAAAACGGAAAAAAGAACAAATTCATCTTAAAGCTGGCAAAATAAAGCAGTTGATTTAAGGGATTTTACCAATCAGCCTGTCCGATAGATTTAAGCCTTTTTATGGTATCGATCGGATCGGGTGAATTGAATACACTGCTGCCGGCAACCAGCACGTCTGCACCTGCCTGTAAAAGGGGCTGGGCGTTTTGCAGTCCGATCCCCCCATCCACTTCAATGAGTGTCTTCAGGTTTCGCTCGATGATCCTTGCTTTTAATTGCCGGATCTTCTGTAAACTTTGTGGAATGAACTTCTGCCCGCCAAAACCCGGATTAACTGACATGATCAGAACGAGGTCAAGATCTTCCAGAACATCCTCCAGTAACATAACATTAGAGTGTGGGTTGATAGAAACGCCTGCTTTTGCTCCGGTTGCTTTAATTTCCTGAATCGTACGGTGTAAGTGGGTACAGGCTTCAAGATGAACCGTTATGTATTCTGCTCCGGCATCTCTGAAAGCCGGAATATACCTTTCCGGTCGTTCAACCATCATATGCACATCCAGCGGTTTATCACAGTATTTATGCATGGTTTTTGTGATGGATGGTCCAAATGAAATATTTGGAACAAAGGTCCCATCCATAATATCAACGTGCAACCAGTCTGCCTGTGATCGATTAATCATTTCAAGCTCCTGACGTAAAATTGAAAAGTCCGCAGCTAAAGCGGAAGGTGCAATAAGATGAGGCATTTGAATAATTTTATTTTCACAAAACTAATCAAATATTGTGATTTCAACAACTGTATCCAATGGCTAATTCCAAGCCCCTACTCCATGCATTCGAATCTAAAATATTTCCCAAAAAGCCTTCCCCAATTATTACTCATTATTAAGAAAGTGTCCATTCTTTCTTAAATAGCAGGTACCATAAAAATTGGAGTCTTTCAATTCTAATCGAAACAACAAGAATCAAAGAATGTCTTTATAAATAAAAGACGTGATTATTCAGATAAAATAATTTTTTCATCCGGAATCAGATCCATGCCTTTCAAAGCCAGAAAAACCTGTGCGGTCGTTTTTACATCTTTTTCACAATAGGCCGTAATCCTATCAATATCATTTTCCTCCCAATACACACTTCCAACCTCACTTCCGTCTATATCATCCTTAGGAGAAGGAATACCCAGAATTTGGGCCAAAAGTCTCAGGGAAGTATAATGCTTATAATCTCCAAATTTCCACATATCCAAGGTATCCAAAAGGAATTTGGTTTCCCATGGTTTCTTATCTGATATATTCAACAATGCAGGAAGAGTTATTTTATTAATGATCATTCGTCTGGATATATATGGGACGTCAAACTCTTTAATATTATGTCCGCACAAATAACTATTGTCTATATCCGGATAGTATTTTTCCAGTAATTCTGCAAAATTCATAAGAATTTCAGCCTCATTATCACCTGAAAATGATTTTAGTCTGAACGAATGTATGTTGGAGTCTTCCAAAAAAATCAGCCCAACTGAGATACAGACGATCTTTCCAAATTCAGCATATATTCCTGCTTTTTGAAGATATATATCCTGTAATGCATCGGCCTTTTTATCAGCTTCTACGGCCTGTAGCCAGTATTTTGCCTTCATTTCCCACAATTCCTGCATAACGGGTGAAAGTTCAGAATACGTTTTTTCTGTTGAGACTGTTTCTATGTCAAGAAACAATATTCGGGGTAAGGTGGTAGTTAACATGATATGGTTTTATACACAAAATAATAAAACAGAATTAAATTGATTTAAAGGATTGAAACTAAATATTGAAAAAATGCATCTACAAAGCAGGGATGTGTATATTTGCTAAGCATTTCCCTTTACATTTCCGAATGATATTATAAGTAAAATCAATTATTACTTTTACACTCCAATGAAATAAAATATTATGGCAACTAGAAAATCAAATCAAAGATTCATGGCATGGTCAATCGTCGCTATTATCCTTTTGCTGGCGACCAGTGGATACTTATATTGGAATAGTATGCAATTGACGAAGAAACTCAATCTTCACAAGCAGGAGCTCGCTGCGGTAGAATTGACTCAAGGTCAATTGGAACAGGATTATGAATTAGCTTTAACCAGTCTGGATGATCTGAAAGGTGAAAATACAGATCTGAATGAACTGATCGAGACACAAAAATTAGAATTAAAAAATCAGAAAAATAAAATTTCAAATCTGATCTGGAAATCGGGAAAACTAAATGAAGCCAAGAAAGAAATTGAAAACCTCAAAAATGAAGCCTTGAGTTTTATTGATGAGATCAATAAATTAAAATCTGAAAAAGCAAATCTTCAGGCTGAAAACTCAGAACTAAAAACAGCAACCGTTCAATTAAAATCCACTATTGACAACATCAGTGAGGAAAAGGATTTTATTTCAAAAGAAAAAGATTCTATCCTAATTGTAAAAGAACGTCTTAAAAAAGAGAATGCTAAGCTTAACATCAAAGCGGTAAGAGCATCTGTTATTGAAATTCAGGAGATTGCGGTGACTGGTTATGACATTAAGGAAAGTGGCAAATTAAGTCGTAAAAGAAAAGCCAAAAACATTGAAATGCTCAAGATCTGTTTTAAGATCTTACCAAACGAACTTGCTGATGCAGACAAGGAAACGTTTTATATCAGGATTTTATCACCTGCCGGTGAAACCATTTATAAAACGCAATTAGGCGCTGGTATTTTTACAAAAGCAACGGATAATACCAAAACAAAATACACTTTTGACTCGAATTTCAAAATGCCTTTGAGTGAAGAAATTGTTTGCGCAAATTACGAAACAAAAGAAACTATTTTACCAGGATTATACCAGGTTGAGATCTATAATAAAGGATATCTCTCCGGCTTAGGTAGTTTTAACCTAAAATAAAGAACTATTGTTTGATGAGTTGATGTATTTCATTTCCATCAACGCCACTTACATACATGAAATAAATACCTGAAGCCAGGTGATTCAGATCGAGAGATAACTCCTCATCCGCCTTTATTTCATTTAATGTCAAAATATTTTGACCTGTAGCATCTATAATATTTAAGGATACTGCACCGGATTTTAAATTAATAAGGTAAAAGTTAGCCGTTATTGGATTTGGAAAATATTCAAGATTGCCACTTCGGTTCTTCCCTGTTAAATAGATTATTTTTGAATAATTGATGTTTCCATCAGCATCCTCCATTTTTAATTTATAATAATTGTGGACCATAGGAAGTGCATCACTTAACTTATAATTCAATTTTCCATTTTCAGAACCAACCATTTCCATAAGACCAATTTCTTCAAAATCAGAACCATTAATGCTTTTTTCCAACCAAAGCCTGTTATTGGTATCAGGACCCAATAGAGTAGCATTTAATTTTATCGCATTTTCTGTTTGATCCCCCCAGAAATCCGTAAGTTCTACTGACGTAACCGTACAAACATAACCACTGGTCATAGTGGTCTGACTACAAACACCCGAACTAAAGCTTAAAATATCATCACCGGCATCCCATTCATCATCATTTATTGCTCTGTGTTCATCACCAGCTCCAATACTATAATGCATAACATCTCCGCTGCTAATGGAATGGTCGATCAGATGTGCATGCCCCAACTCATGCACAGCAACGGATTCAAAATCAAATTCTGTATTACCGGTTGACCCATCTGCCTCGTCATAATTCCAACTATAACTTGAGGTGGATGGTGTGGCATCAAATGAAAGGTCAATATCCGTAACATACCAGACCCAGTCTCCCCCGCTAAAACAAGCTGAATATGAAGTTGCAGTAACTGCCAGCGCACCTCCCAGTTCACTGTTATCCGCAAATCGAACCACATTGGTTCCATCATTAGTCATATCATCCACCGTAGTTGATCCGGCATCAATAAAATAAATACCGGTACCGCTTTCGTTGCTGCAACGCCAGGTATTCAGTGCCCGGACAAAAGCATTCATTGGATCCGGATCGTTAAAAAAATCAGTTTGAAATTCAAATTCTATCCCTCCACTGCTTAATTCAACAATATTAGGCCTGTAGGCATTTTGATTGTAGTTCAAATTGATCAGGTTATATGTGACATTTAATTGTGTATTGGATTCATCTGTTTCATTCAAATCATTTTCAACAGAAAAAAAACCTGTTCCTGCATCGTTTGGCACCTCAACTACAATCTGCGTATTGCTCCAGGAAACATACTCGGAAGCTAAGGGGCTGATCGTACCAAACCCCCCGTTATCTGCATCATCAAAAATCACCCTACCAGAACCCTGGCTGCTTCCGAAACCTGTTCCGTTTATTGTCAATTCTGTTTTAGTACCTGCAGAAATAGTTGAAGGGGTGAAAGAGCTAATAACAACAGCATCAGGTGAGCGATCATCCAGAACCATCTCTATCTGAAGCGGATTCTGAATTATATATCCTTTTTGCTCCAAGGCTCTGTAAATATCATTTTGTATACTGCTATAAAATCTGTAAGGATCAAAACCAGTCCCTTTTTTTGTGTCATATTGAATAAAACTGAGAGTGGAAAATTGAAGTTCAAAAGCAGCATTTTCCAATTTAAACTGCAGGTTTTTTTCGCTTGTCCGAAGGAACAATAAACCAGTTTGTCCAACGGGAATATCCTGTGAAGGAAAAACCAATTGCATAAAATCATCGAGTTTTCCTCCTCTGGTAACAATATCAATTGGCTCAAGCTGACCAACCCCTTTCACAACATTCAGAAGGTTACATGTATAAATAGTGTATAAATTTAATTGTTCCAAATCCCATACAGTTCTTGCAGCAATAATTCTGCCCTCAATAATATTTTCTGCCCTGTCTATCCGATCTTCCAGTGAAACTTCGGGAACAAGCCCTTGAGCAAATCCAACACAGAGGGGAGACATAATTAAAATTGATACAAACATATATTTGAACAATACAATCTGAAATTTGGCTCCTTTACTTCTAACCATTCATAGCTATTTTATACATTATTGATGCATGAAAGTATATACATGTAACAACTAAATTAGCTTTTTAATTATTAAGAAATATAAATGAAGTCCAAAAAAAGAGAGAAATGTAAGCTGGAAGATATTTTGAAATCATCAAAAATCCAATATGAAATTTTTTATAAACAAATAAATAACAATGTATATAGTTCAAATTTCATTTTGATCCAAAAAAAAAAGCATTTCTAAATTCTTAGAAATGCCTTAGTAACTTACTAATAATTAATTGATTTTAGCAACCTTCATCCGCTGCTGGTTTTTGTTCAACCGGGATGATCTGAATCGGAGTGGAATTCTTAACCGGTGTCTTATTCAGCTTCGGTGAATCGTCACCTGAAACCTTATCCATTTCTGCAAATTTTGCAGATACCCGGCTAATCTCTGATTGTATATCATATTGGGCCTTTTCAACTTCCCCTAAATCCTGATAGTAATCCGGAAAAGCCTTCCCGAAATTTTGATAGTTGCTATACCCACCTACCAGAATTTTAATATTTTCAATACCCAATTGCTTTAAAACCATCCATGGACCAGCAGCGGCCCGGTGGTTTGATCCGTAAAGCACGAAGGATTTAGTATCGTCTTCAAACATTTCCATGGAAGCTTCATCCAATAATTTGATTTTGGGAACATTGATCGCGTTTTCTATATGTTTTACAAAAAACTCACCTGAATTTCGAATATCCACAAAAACAACGTTTTCATCTTTTTCCATTTCTTTCGCCTGATCAACAGAAACCAGAAAATCCTGCTGATTTAACTCAGTTAATACCTGATCACTATTTATTTCATATACCAGCCTGGGGGCCTTATATGTCAGCAGTGCAATGGCTACTAACAAGACCAGTATGATTGTTATTAATACCAGTCTGTCTGTTCTTTGATGCTCTTTCATATTTTTACATTTATTATCTTAAAATTAACATCCCTCATCTGCGGCTGCCTGTTTATGCTGAACAGGCATCGGTGTTGAAACCTTTGGCTTTGTCTGAGACGATGCAGGCTTCTTATTTGTATTTGTAAAATCCCCGTCTGAATAAATAAAAGCCGTATTCTGACCAGCAAAATACCGGCTGGCTGCAACTCTTGCGTGGTACAATTCAAAATTCTCGATCGGTTCAGCAGGATTTGGCTCAGTTGGATTAATAATGGTTTCCATCCAATGATTCAATCCCCCTTTCATAACATAGGTCCGTCCCATCAGATTCCTGGATAGCAAAATCCAAGCCTGATCAGCGTAAATGTCGCTATTCCCGAATAGAACCTTATCATAGGATTTTCTTTGAAAAACCTGTGTTGATGACTCATTCAATATCTCTGACAAAGGAATATTCAATGCTCCAGGCAATGAACCTTTATCATATTCATCTTTAGATCTGACATCTATCAGAATCATAGTAGGATCATTATTGATCAGTTGATCCGCAACATCATCTGTTGAAATAAATCTCGATTTATCTACCAGTTTTGCCAGTAGATGTTCCGGTTTCATTTCTTTTTTATTGTCTTTATCCGGTAGAAAAACCAGTCCAAGACCCAGTAATAAAAATACCCCCGCCAAAGCGAGATATCTTTTCCTGGTGTGTAATATTTTATTATCCATTATGCGATTTTTTCAAATTAATAATTATTCAGCGCTCGCTTGATCACCATGATTTTCGGCAGCATATTTATTATTCACTCTTATCTCAATCGTTCTTGTTACAATGAATGCTATAACTGCGATCAATACGAATAAGAATGCAAACATCCCTCTTGACAAACCAAGTAGTTCATTAAATCTTGATTTTCCCATAGGGTTTCCAAAATAAATATCCTTAACCAAAGGGAATAATTCGGAGAAAATAAATATACCGATGAAGATTCCGATCAAAAATACGATTGCATCAATTTTTCCAATTGAAGCGGCAACTATACCCGTTCCCGGGCAATAACCTCCTACAATGAATCCGATACCCATGATCACACCACCCACAATCGCAGAGGTCAAAAAGGTTTCAGGAAAATATACCATGCTCAGGTCAAGAATTTCAGCATAATTCAGATAGAGCAATCCAAACATTGCAATAAATGCAGCTGTAAAGAAAACACGGAGAACTGTGAAATCATATCCATAAAACAAGCCTACAATTTTTTTGGAAGAACTAAATCCTGAACTCTCCATGATCAGTCCGAAAGCAATACCAATGATGAATGCAACTAGGTAAGACCAGCCTGCATCTATTATACCGTTAGGAATTAAAGGTCCCATAATTTATCTATTTAAATTGTTTATTTTAAATAATATCCGTGAATCTATATCCACAATTTCCGAACGAAATATGCTATTGCATAGGCGGTTCCAAAAATGGCAAGCATCACAACAAAACCAGATGTCCCCTGTGCAGCCGAACCTGTCAGAGCAGCTCCACTCGTACATCCCCGTCCAAACTGAGCACCTATCCCGAACAGGATACCCCCACCGAGGGCTGCAAACAGTCTTGTATTTTTAGTAATTTTAGCTGAACGTTCGACTTTGAATTTCAATCGGCCGCCCATCGCTCCTGCAATAAATCCACCGGCAAGCATACCCAGGATCTCGAATACGAGCCAGGCATTTAGAGGAGAATTTTCTTCTCCGTAATATTTTGCAAGGTATTCAGTGTTTTCTGCATGTTCAGGTGCCACTTCATAGACCACTGCCGCTACAGATCTTTTGATGGCACCACTGGCACCCAGTCCCCGACCTGTAATATAAAACGTGAATAATAATAGTAAGCCCAGCAAAATGCCTCCTAAATAAGGATTTATATATCCTTTATGTTTTAACAAACCATCCATGATAATTCTGTTTTAAAATTTTAATATAAATATCTGGCAGCCTGACCGGCATGAACCATTGTAAATCTCATCATGATCCCTCCAAATAATAACAGCAAGGCTACAATTTTAAGTGAGAAATTTTGTTTTCTCAACCAGATCAGTTCCAATACCAAAGGAATGATCAATCCAACTATAACATCGAAAATCCAGAAATGGATCGTATAATCCCCACCCAAAAACATTTCTGCGGCTTCAAGTTGTACTTGATTACTTGCCAAAAAACCCATGAACATATGAGTGAAAAGAAAACCCTCTATGACGATCAACAACATACTTAATTTGACAAATATTTTTTTCTCTTCTTCATTATTTGAAAAGAAAATAAGTACGGCTGCTCCACCAGAAAGTGCTGAAGACAGGAATAAAGGTCCGAGAATAGAAGTATTCCATAAAGGTCTGGCATTAAAAGCAGATAATAAGATCCCTGTATAAATACCCAGAATTACAGATAACAGGATAACAAGCCAAACGATGTATTTGAGATTTTCATTCCAAAATTTAAAAATGGCTTTAATCCAATCATATTTCCAATCCCATTGAGGAAATAACAATTTAATATTACTGGCGGCCCATAAAAAGGCAAGCGGTGTAATCGTCAAAAGCGTCCAGGCACCCCATGACATCGGAGACTCCAAACGAATGGTTGTGAATAATCTCCATGAATAAAATAAATGTGTCAGGTCAAATAACAAAGCAATCAGACCCAAAACCAAAGCAACCGGAGGTACGAATAATGCTTTTTTATAGCTATCAGGAAGGTCTTTCCCTTTATTTTTAATCACGTACAAAGCTGCAAAAAACAATATCCCGGCAGATAGTCCACCCAGAAATAAATAAACCGGAATCGGCCAATGCCAAACGTGCAGTTGCGGATCTATATTCGGTAAATTTCTTCCACTTACAAATAATTCTTCCTTCATTTTATAACAATTTAAATCTTAACCGGTAGAAATCCCATTTGAGATCCCTGACTGGTTATCAGATCAAATAAAAAATATGTGGATTAGTACCCGCTTCAGGAGCAAGTGTCTTGTAATCCCTCTTTTTCAATAATTTAGATACTTCGCTATTTGGATCTTCAAGATCCCCAAAGTACATGCATCTTGTTGGACAAACAGAGACACAAGCCGGCAACAAACCGTCTTTTACCCTGTGCAAACAGAATGTACATTTGTCTACGTATCCCTCAGGATGCTGATATCTGGCATCATAAGGACAAGATTCAATACAGGCACCGCAACCAATGCATTCATCATGAGTAACCAGAACCACTCCACCTTCAACGATGTGGCTGGCTCCTGTTGGACAACACCTTACACAAGGTGAATTCTCACAATGATTACATCTTTCCGTTCTGATCTCAAGTTCAAGCTGCGGATAAGTTCCATTAACAGCCTCCACTACCCAGTCCCGACAATAACCGATCGGAACATTGTTTTCAGTCTGGCATGCGACAACACAATCCGAACATCCCACGCATTTTAATGTATCAATGACCATTGCGTATCTCATAGTAATAAAATTTTATATTTTATCCGGATCCCTAAAACTTAGGCCGGATCATTTTTTAAAAAAGTTACAAAATTGACTCTCATCCCGGTAGCGCCCATGATCGGATCGATCAAAACTTTAGAGATCATCTGGCTGTCATTTGCCCCATTTCCAAAAGCTCTTTTCAACTTTTTATTATTGTGACCAAATCCATGTACCATATATACACTGTCCCAGCGGATCCTTTCTGTAATTCTGACCTTAATTGGAAAATCTGATACTATGCCATCCTGATTCTTCAACCATACTTTTTGATTGCTCTTCAATCCCCAGATTGAGGCAACCTTTGGATTTACCCAAAGGAAATTCTCACTCATCAGATCCGTCAGATTAGGATTGTTTGAAGTTCTTCCGAATGAATGCATCGGTGCCCTTCCATAATTCAATCTGTAAAAACCCTGAGGTGGTTCTTCATGTTTTGTATATTCAGGCAATGGACTAAAACCTAATTGCTTCATTCTTTCAGAATACAATTCAATTTTTCCGGATGGCGTTTTGAATCGGTATTTCTCGCCTTCAGCAAAGTAGATCGGTGTTTTCCTTGGAAAAGTTTTTACACCAATTCGCTTCATCTCATCCAGAGAAGAACCCATTTTCTTCAATTGCCAATCCAGAACTTCTGAATAATCCTCATATGGGAAAAATTCACCTAATCCCATTTTTTTGGCTAGTTCCTTCGCCATCCATGAAGCCGGCTTGGTATCCCCAAGTGGTTCAACGGCAGGTACTCTAACCGCAATATTCGGTTCCCTGTGTGGTGAAGACCTGATCGTATCATACCTTTCCAGGTAGGTACATTCAGGAAGCACAACATCGGCATAGCCCGTAACTTCCATCGGCATGGTATCTACAGCAACAAAGAGATCGAGATCCTGAACTGCTTTTTCAAATTTATCTGTTTCAGGTAAGGTGAGGGGCAGATTGGTTCCGGCTACAAACCATCCCCTGATTCTGTATTTCTCATCTACATTTCCTTTGATAGATTGCTCCACTATAACATTGGTCGGACTCTGACTGGCAAGCGGGAATTGTCCATTTAGGGCAGTTTTCCAGTTCCATCTTGGTTTATTGGCCTTAGGAATCGGGAATTTTGGAACAGATATACCTTCTCTTAAGAAATATCCTCCTTTTCTCCCCCAGGAACCCAAAATTGCATTTAGTATACCCACCGCCCTTGAACGCTGAACATCATCTCCGTACCAGGCAACGTGTCTTCCCGGATGCACGATTACAGCTGGTGCAGCATTTGCCATTTCCCTGGCTGTTTTACGGATAACATCAGGTTTTATAGTTGTAATTCCATAGGCCCATTCAGGTGTCATTCGCTTTACGTGATGCCTTAATTTCTCAAAACCAATGGTGTTGTCTTCTACATATTGTTTGTCATACAATTCCTCCTCGATCAAAACATTGATCCACGCAAGTAATAAAGCCATATCTGTAGCCGGTTTGATCGGCAACCAGAATTTTGACTTACTGGCAACCGTAGAATACCGTGGATCTACTGTTATGATAGATGCGCCTTTATCAATGGCCATAGCCATTTCCTGAACCTGGCCGTTGTGCATGTTTTCACCAAGGTGTGATCCGATCAGGACCAAACACTTGGTATCTCTGATATCCGTTTGTTCCGGTGATCCAGGATCTTCTCCAAAGGTTAGTTTAAAACTCTCCACCCTCGGGCCACGACACTGCGCATAGGATGGTGCGGAAATATTACCCGTCCCATAAGCCTGGAATAAGGTTTTGAAATGATCTCCGGCAGAACCGTGCTTGATCAATGCAACATTTTCAGGACCGCTTTCTGCTGCAATTTTTTTCAACTTATCTGCAATAACAGTAAAAGCTTCATCCCAACTGGCCTCTCTGAAAGTCTGGCTACCAGCTTTCCCCTCCCTGATCAAAGGTTTGGTCAATCGATCTTCATCATAATATGCGCCTATCCCACCTGTACCCCTGGGACAGAATCTTCCGTTACTATGTTGATCTTTATCGTTACCTATAACTTTAATGATTTTTTTCTTTTCATTAAAATAGGTCCAACCAGCGCATTTCCAGAAGCAAATTTCACAATAGGTGGGCTGCCTAAATAGTTTTTCAGTTTCATGATCTTCTTCAGACTTTAAACTCTCAAACAAATTCAATTTGCTTGCACTTAAAGTTGCAACTCCAAGTCCTAGTGAAGATATCTTAATAAAATCCCGACGTGTTTTCATATGGACAATTAAAATTTCAAATAATGGCCAAAATTATGCGAATCCTGAGCATAATTCCTAAGTATTTCAAAAGTATCACTACAGTTTTTACGGTTTATAAATTAGTCATGAATTACAATTTTTTTTCTGTCTAAATAACTGACTCAAAATACTTTAGTCTTAATATGATTCTGACATCCTAATTCAAACAGACAGATTCTGCAAATATTTCAATGTCAATTCCATAAAACAGAATTGTGCTAATAAATACTAATGAATTAAAATACTGAAAGCATTGTGAATGCAAAACTTGAAGATTGACACAAAAACATGCGCGCTGATATTCTATTTGAGAACCAAATTATTGTAATCACAAGGATCAACTATTTTTTATCCTTGCTATTTTGGAGATATTGAATAAATAGCAAGGCTATTGGAATCGTCCAGTTGGCCATTCGCTCGACAAAATCCCAAATTGGCAATCCGGTCAATGGCCGCATTAAAGCAGTTAAAAATGTCCATATAAAAGCATAGACAAGTAAAAAACGAAATGGTTTTACGATTATTAAAAAAGCAACAAGAATATCAATGAAGCCTATAAGAGGCATAAGCTGCTGTGCCGTTTCTAAAGAAAAACCCCAAAATGTAATAAAAACCAACCAAGAGGCCTTTATCTGTATCGCCAGTATGCCGTGACCCACAAAAGTGCCTGATAATCCAATCCGGAGGATCCAATTTATGATATTAAGGAAATTATTTTCTTTAATTGGTTTCAACTAACAATGCCATTTTATACCTGAATAGAATTTCACACATATTATATAGTGAATAATGATGGCAACAAAATAACAAAATGCGAACAAACCGCTTGAGAAATTTACTAAAATATTGTTTGCAGATTCTCTGAAACTTTGAAATATCAGGAATTCTTAAACCTGTTTTATTGAATATAACAGTTAGTCATAGCCAAAGGAAGAGTCCATAATATCACAAAAATGACTGGTAATTAATTAGGCAGGAAATAATAAAATAATAATAACAATATTTAATTCTTCTTGATCAGCACTTATTTTCTTCAGTACCCTTTCCTTAAGTATATTTTCCAAATATTTCTTCAAGCTTCAATTTTCGAAAAGAAAAGATCTGCTCTAATTTCCTGCGTATAAACAGGAAATTAGCAATTCTGCCTAAAAAACCAAAAGGAGGACTATAACAAATGATATCCTGCATCAGCACTCCATTCTTAATTGGAATTAGATGATGTTCATGGTGCCATATCTTATACGGCCCTACTCTTTGCTCATCGACGAAGAACTTCAGGTACTCAACATGTGTAATCTCAGTGAGCCAGTTCATTCTGATCCCAGGGAAAGGGCTAACCTTGTATCCTATCATCATGCCGGGATACATTTTAACAGGCAAATTGCCGCTTGTAATATTAAAACCCATTTGGGCCGGGGTTATTTTTTTCAGATTTTCTGGCGACGATATAAAATCCCAAATCTCTTCTATCGAACCATTTATTTTCTGTGCCCTTTTAAATATATAAAATGCCATTAGCTCAATTTAGATTCTAAGGTCTGAATTTCCTGTAAGAGTTCTTGAGCCTCAACATATTTCATATCACTAGCCCTTCTGCTTGTAGTAGACAAACTATGCGATTCAGCCAATAATTGCCGATATTTTTTGTACTTTTTTTTAACCAAAGATCTTTTATTGAAAAATCCAAACATATAATTTGATTTTAGTAATAAATACATTGTCACAACAAGGAGAAAAACACATTACTTCGTTTTTTGTTTAATTATTATTCATTTTCATTAAACAAAATAAATAATTTTACCAAATGAATCTTGTTACATCCTGCGAGGATATACAATTTGAATGGCTAAATGGTACAGAGGTTAAGAGTTCTGAAGAAAGGTGTTTTCAAATTCTGTATAATTTTTAATACAATGATGATTGCATTTTAAATTATTGATTTCATGGGAGAAATAAGGAAAATTTGAAATGACAGGAATTGGATGGAAAAGTTTAGTAATCGATTCATGTATTTGATGAATTGGTGCTTTGTCCATATCAGTCAATATTGAAAAGACAACAAAATCAGGATTCCAGTGAATAGCTGCTGAACCTGCCGCTTCAAGAGGCGTATTTTGCCCTAAATACAGGGATTTATGTCCTCGTTTCTTTACGAGATATGCCGTGTATAATAATCCCAATTCATGCCACTCCCCTTCCGGTAAAAAAAGCATGAATTTTTTTGAATCTTTGATTTTATTTGCCTTCACAGAATTGATCGATGCAATTAATTTTTGGCGAATAATATTTGAAACAAAATGTTCGTGTGAAGGATTAATTGTGCCTGCGAGCCATAAGTAGCCAGCTTTACTCAGGAGTTTTGAGATCAATTCAGTAAATGTATTTTCAATTCCATTTCGACTAATATGGTTATCCAGAATCTTCGTAAATTTAGAATCATCCAGATCAATCATTGCCATGATCAAATTATCAATATTTGATTCTGGGTCTTTGCTGTCTTTTGAGATCAGCAAAATATTTTTCTGGATTTCATTCATATCAAGATCCGCAATCCTGCTGATTTTCCATCCATTCTTATTCAGAATCGAAATACTCAATATTTTTTTAAGGTCATCATCAGAATACAGCCTGATGTTGGTGTCCGTTCGCTCAGGCGTAACCAAAGCATACCTTTGTTCCCAAATTCTAATTGTATGGGCCTTTATACCAGACACCTTTTCCAGATCTTTTATACTGTACTTACCCATTATTAAAATTTCTAAAAAAAAACACTAAAGAATCGATTGAATTCAATTTGTATCTTTTGATTTTTAACGTTTAAAAAAAGAGGGGCACCCTATTAAAGGTCCCCCAAATCATTCACAATAAATCACTTAAGAACATAACTTATATCTCTAATAAATAATACTTAATTATATATGAAGCGAATCTGAACATCGAATGCAAAACTAAAATAAGCTGCAATTTGACTAAAACAACTTATTCAAATCAGTAAGCCAATCATCAATTAAAAGCTAGAGTGATCCAGAAAATATTTCCAAATTTCAGTTAAAGCAATGATTACGATCTGCAATTTGTAGGGTAATTCCTTATGGCTGATAAAGAAAATATTTATCACAAAGAACCACAATTACATTAATTCGATAAAAAACCAACATAAGCTCAATCAATAAAAAAAGTAATATTGTTTTTCACCTGTCATTAATTTTTTAATATTCTGAATTACAAATCTAAAATTTAAAAAACCCAAATTTCAATCAGATATCCCTCAATAGTTACTTTCAACTATTATCAGAGAAACATAGAACACGTGATTTTGTTTAAGTTTGGCTTATTTTTAATAAACACTTGTTTTGGGAGAAATCAAAAATTGTCTGTCTACTCAGACATTTGATTCAGTGGAGAATTTAAAAGCGGTTTTTGACCGATATATTTCCCCCTTGTGTAAAACAGTTGAAGGAAAATGTTGATTATTAGGTGAATCCGGAAAATGTTGTGGTTCAAGACAGAAAGCTGATCTCTTTTCATACGCTTTCCCCTGATATCCTGTATCAGCACCAGACAACCAGTTTGCCGAATAGAATTGCAGGCCGGGTTCAGTAGTAAACAAATCCATTTTGAGGCGTGAAACGGGTTCAATCACACTGGCAGCATGAAAATAGAAACCGGGATAATCTATATTCAATACATAATTATGATCATAGCCACTTCCCCTGATCAATTGTTCAAAATCTTCATCGATCCGATCGCCGATTTTGTGGAAATCCCGAAAATCAAAAGGTGTATTTTCAACTGTATTTATCCCTCCGGTTGGAATCACTTCCCTATCGACCGGTATATATGCATCCGCATGAATTTTTAGAAGATGAGACAAAATATCTCCATTCCCCTCCCCGCGAAGATTGAAATATGGATGCGCTGTAACATTCAGAACAGTGGTTCTATCTGAAACCGCTTCAATATCTATCTTTAACTCATCATCCGTTAGGGTATAAATAATACTCACCTCTACATTGCCGGGATAGCCCTCTTCACCATCCGGTGAATAATAGCTGAATTTTACCGCATTTTCAGTTATCAGTTCAATATTCCATAACACGGTATGAAAAGCTTTTAATCCACCATGAAGATGATGATTATCAGAATTTTTTGCGAGTTGATATGTTTTGCCCTCAAGTTCAAAGCTGGCATTGGCGATTCTGTTGCAATATCTGCCAACGATCGCTCCAAAATATTTCTCATCTGCAGATAAATAAGCCTCAGGTTCTTGAAATCCAAGACAAACATTTACCAATTCATTTTTAAGATTCGGCACAAATAAGCTCATCAGCCTTGCACCATAATTGGTAAATTCAGCCCTCATCCCGTTGTTTGAATGTAAACTTATTTTTTGCAAATCAGACATCCATTTTTATTTAAATATATGAAAAACGAATGGGAAATTAAAATAATTCCTTTTTTCTCTCAAGTCAATAATCCAATAGTATTAATTGATCAGCATTCCATATTAAAGTAAAATTGGATCGGAGCTATCTGCCTAAAGGGAAATTAATTGAGAAGCAAGATCATGCCAGACAATAATAATCCAATAAAAAAAATTAAAAAAGGGCTTTCAGATCTGGATTTGATTCATATTTTTCTCTGTCAAAAGAATAGAGAAAAGCGCCTTTTTTGGAATTGGCTTTATCTTTCTCTTCCAGCTTTTTAAGAATATCCATATACAGGATCTTTTTTCTAAAGTTTCTTTTATCTATGCTGATCTGGTAGATCTCTTCAAAAAACTGTCGAAGCTGAGGGATCGTAAATTTTTCGGGCAATAATTCAAAACCGAGCGACTGATTCCTTGTTTTTCTTTTCAACTTATTTACAGCATCACTGACCATCTTATCATGATCAAAGATCAAAGCAGGCCTGGAATTAAATTTAAACCATTCTGCTCCAAATTCTTTTACAGTTTCTTTGTCATGATCATCAATTCTGATCAAAGCATAATATCCAATTGAGATCACTCTGTCCCCGGGTACCCGGTCAACTATTCCATAACTATAGGATTGTTCAAGGTAGACATCAGACAAACCAGTACATTCTTTTAATACTCTTTTCGCCCCATCGTTCAGGTCCTCTGCCGGATCAATAAAACTTCCGATCAGGGACCACTCCCCTATTTTGGAACCCATTTGTTTTTTCATGAGGAGCAATTTTAATTCTCCCTCATCAAAACCAAAAATAATACAATCCACAGCAACCAAAATTTTTGGCCTGTCTGAATAATATGAAATTACTTTGTTTTGATCCATGTTCGTCCCTTTGTTCCCAATTGAAATACAAAATTAATTGTTTTTTTTACACTTAATAAATAAAACGTAATTATTACGCTTTTTAATAATTTTAATTTGCTTAATCCCCACCTTATTTAAGGTCAAAATGGATTATATGGTTATTTTTATATGAAATTAAATAAAAATTAAATGAAAGTATTGATAACCGGAGGAGCCGGATTCATTGGCTCACACACTGTTGTGGCCCTACAACAAAACAATTTTGACGTTGTCTTAATTGATAATTTATCTAATTCCAATAAAAAAGTTCTGAACAGGATCGAATCCATCACCGGTCTAAAACCAGAATTTTACGAGGTGGATGTTTGCGACAAAACAGCCATACAGGAAGTTTTTAAAGCACATCCGGACATTGTTGCCGTGATCCATTTTGCAGCATACAAGGCGGTTGGAGAATCTGTAAATGATCCCTTGACTTACTACCGCAACAACCTATTGGGCATGATTAATCTGTTGGAAGAAATGCATCATTTCAGCATCAGCAATTTTATCTTCTCTTCTTCCGCCACCGTTTATGGCCAACCGGATGTATTACCTGCCACTGAGGCATCTCCCATTCAACTGGCAACTTCCCCTTATGGGAATACCAAACAGATCAATGAAGAAATTCTTGAAGACAGCATAAAGGCTTACCCTGATCTGAAAGGGATCGCACTTAGGTATTTCAATCCGATCGGCGCACATCCTTCAGGACTGATCGGTGAATTACCTATTGGAACGCCCAACAATTTAATGCCCTTCATCACTCAAACTGGTATTGGGATACATCCTGAATTGAAAGTATTTGGGAATGATTATAATACACCGGATGGAACGGCCATTCGGGATTATATCCATGTAGTGGATCTGGCAAAAGCCCATTTGGTTGCTATGGAAAGATTAATCCAGAAAAAGAACAAACAAAATTTCGAGATTTTCAACCTGGGAACGGGCAAGGGGTTTTCCGTTCTTGAAGTGATCCGTTCTTTTGAAAAGACCAGTGGTCAAAAATTGAATTACAAATTGGTAGACAGACGTCCCGGAGATGTGGAACAGATTTTTGCCAGTACAGAAAGAGCAAATCATGAGTTGGGCTGGAAAGCAGAACTCGACCTCGATGAAATGACTAAAAGCGCCTGGCAATGGGAGCTAAAATTAAAAGAAGAAAAAAACAACTAAAATATTTTAATTTTATACCAGGCAAAATCGTTAGATCGATATTGCAAACAAAGAATAAGATTTTTGAAATAAAAAAATTTAAGTATGCAATTTTCAACCATCGACTATGTATTATTCGTACTCTATGCTTTATTGATCGTAGGGATTGGATTATATGTTTCAAGGACCAAAAAAGGACATCAGCGGAATGCTGAGGATTATTTTTTAGCAAGTAAATCATTGCCCTGGTGGGCAATTGGTGCATCGCTGATCGCAGCAAATATATCTGCTGAGCAATTGATCGGAATGTCCGGACTGGGCTTTAGTGCCATCGGTTTGGCTATCGCTTCTTATGAATGGATGGCAGCTATTACCTTATTGATCGTAGGTAAATATTTCCTGCCGATCTTTATCAAGAAAAACCTGTTCACCATCCCTGATTTCATCAAACAGAGATACAGCGTGGAACTTAAAACCATCCTCGCTATATTCTGGATCGCTTTATTCACTTTTGTAAATCTGGCAACGGTATTATATCTCGGCGCAACTGCCCTGGATACAATATTTGGGGACGGTAATGGAGGAATGATCATTTATGCTGTGATAGGACTGGCTTTATTCGCTGCTGCTTATTCATTATGGGGTGGTTTATCAGCTGTAGCCTGGACAGATGTGGTACAGGTTATTATGCTCGTAATCGGGGGTGTGATCACGACCTGGATGGCACTCTCAAATGTAACAGATGGAGGCGTCATCGATGGAATGATACATGTTGTTAATGTAGCACCGGAACGATTCCATATGATCCTTGAAAAAGGACACCCAATGTTTGACGAATTGCCGGGGATCGCTGTTCTGGTTGGAGGATTATGGGTTGCGAACCTTTATTATTGGGGATTCAATCAATATATCATCCAGCGGGCACTCGCAGCTAAAAATCTTAGAGAAGCCCAGAAAGGAATCGCTTTTGCCGCTTTCCTTAAAATGCTTATTCCTCTTATTGTAGTTATCCCGGGTATTATTGCTTTCGTGATCTACAGTCAACCAGCAGGAACATCAATTATCGATTCTGCATCACAACTGGCTGTTGCCACCGAAGGGGGTGCCAATGATAATGCCTATCCATGGTTGATCAAAACTTTTGTTCCAACCGGTCTGAAAGGATTGGTTTTGGCAGCACTTGCAGCAGCGATCGTTTCGTCCCTTGCTTCTATGATGAATTCCATTTCAACAATCTTTACAATGGATATTTATCAGCAATATTTCAATAAAAATTCAACGGATAAACAAACTATAACTGTGGGTAGACTTGCTGCAGCAGTTGCTTTAGTCATTGCAGTCATTCTTGCCCCTCTTTTGGGAAGTGCAAGAGGTGTTTTCAATATCATACAGGAATATACCGGTCTGGTTAGCCCGGGAATCCTTGCTATTTTCTTGCTGGGATTATTCTGGAAAAAAGCAACAAATCGTGGCGCGATCTGGGGGGCATTATTATCCATTCCAATCGCATTCTACCTTAAAGTAGGTTCTAAAGACTGGATGGAAGGCAGTTCATTTCAGGCTATTTTCCCGGATCTCCCCTGGATGCATCAGATGGGCCTGACTTGTTTGCTGACAATGGCCGTTATCGCAATATTCAGCTGGCTGGAAGGAAAAGGAAAGGATGATGATAAAGCCATCATAATATCCAAATCACTATTTAAAACCGGACCAGTCTTCAATATATCAGCATTCATAATAATGATCTTACTGGCAGGATTATATTCAATATTCTGGTAGCAGAAACAATAAAAAGAGATTAAATAACATAACAATCGGTAAAACAAATATTATTTTAAAACTAAATAATTTACGGACGGAGGGCAAATGTCCTCCCTCTTTTATTCAGGCAAAGGGGCCAACATTATTAAATTGAATTATGAACAGTCTACCTATTGAATCCAAATTTATTGAACTTTTTGGGCAAACACCCAGAATTTTCCGGTCTCCGGGACGCATCAATTTAATTGGCGAACATACGGATTACAACGAAGGATTTGTATTACCGGCGGCGATTGACAAAGAGATCATGGCAGCCCTGGCAATTAACGGGAGTGATTCAATCTGCCATTTGTACGCTATGGACCTTGACTTATCCTTTGAATTCGACCTGAACCAGTTCGAACCCTGTACGGAAGGCTGGCCCAATTATATAATGGGCGTGGCAGATCAGATTCTTAAAAATGATTCAAAATTGAAAGGTTTTGATTGTGTCATTGGTGGAGATGTTCCATTGGGAGCAGGGTTATCCTCCTCTGCTGCATTGGAATGTGTGATCGGATATGGTCTGAACGAACTGTTTACCCTCGGTTTCTCAAAACTAAAAATTGTAAAAATAGCCCAAAAGGCAGAACACAATTTTGCAGGGGTAATGTGTGGAATAATGGATCAGTTTGCCAGCATGATGGGGAAAAAGGATGCAGTTTTCAGACTCGACTGCAGGAGTCTTGACTATGATTATTTTCCGCTTGAACTAGGAGATTATCAGATTCTGCTGATCAATAGCAATGTAAAACATTCGCTTGCTTCAACAGAATATAATACCAGAAGGATGGAATGTGAAGAAGGTATCCGCATCCTGAAAACTCAATTTCCCGAAATTAACAATTTAAGAGATGTTAATCTTGAAATGCTTAAAAGGATGGAAGAGCAGATCCCACCAGTCACTTATAAAAGATGCCGGTTTGTTATTGAAGAGAACAAACGGGTATTGGATAGTTGTGAAGCATTACAAGGGGGGGACATAGAAAAATTCGGTCAATTGGTGTACGGTTCACATATGGGTTTATCAAATGATTATGAAGTCAGTTGCCCTGAATTGGATTTTCTCGTTGAACAGACCAGGGACAAATATTATATTCTGGGAGCCAGAATGATGGGCGGTGGATTTGGAGGCTGCACATTGAATATTATTCGAAAAGATAAAATTAAAACATTGATAGATACAATTACCCCACTTTACAAAGCTGCTTTCGGGAAGGAGATCACCCCGATTGAAGTGGCGATTGAGAATGGAACGAGTGCTATTATTTAAAAATAATAAAAGTAAATACACTTTTCAGACTACCGTTTCATGGATGCAGTATCGTGTCTTGAAATCAAAGTTCATCCATCATATCCAGATATAGCTCTTCTATCTTTTCTCGTGCCCAGGGGGTTTTTCTTAAAAATTTCAAACAGGACTTAATACTCGGGTCGAAATGAAAACAATCCATCCGGAATATTTCGGCCAGTCCTTTCCAATCGTAATGATCGACCAGTTGAGTCAGCATTTTTTCAAGTGTTACGCCGTGAAGTGGATTATTGGGTTGTGAATTCATAATTCGTCTTTGAAACAATTTGAATTCCAAAATTATAAATAATATTAACTTCATATCAAATTGACAAAAAGAAATAAGAGATTTGACTATAGTTGTTAAGTATAATCATAATAATATTTTCAATATTTGGTTTTTAGTATATCGAAGCGATGAAAATTGAAACAGACCGTTTGATTTTGGAGGAGATCACAATGCAGGACTTCCCAATGATCCATAAACTTCATTCCGTGCCAGAGGTTGCAGAATTCAATACCATTGGAATTCCCAGAAACGAGTGTGAAACCAAAGATCTACTCATTCCATTTCTCAATGATCAGCATAAATATCCCCGTTCGGTATATTGCTGGAAAATAGTTTTAAAAGAAAAGGAGGTATTTACAGGCATAGCAGGCATGTTTATGTCAAATGATAAATTCAGGTTGGGTGAATTTTATTATAAATTCTTCCCTGTATACTGGAACAAAGGTTTTGCAACAGAAACTGCCTGTGCTTTAATTCAAACCGGATTCGACAAAATGAATTTGCATAAAATTGAAGCGGGGGTAGCAACCGAAAATCTGGCTTCAATTCGGGTACTGGAAAAATGTGGCATGTTCAGAGAAGGGCTCAGGAGAAAAATCTTACCTATCAATGGTCAGTGGAAGGATAATTATCATTATGCGATTGTTGAAGACGACCCAAGGTAAAGAATAATTAAATGTCTTAAATTATTGAATATTTACCCATAAAATAAATGAATCAAGAGAATTGTACCAATTATAACATTAAGAATAAATGGTATACAATTTCACTAAAATCAATTATATTTGCTTTTAATATTGTGAGAAAGAAGCTTTCTATATCATTACTTTTCTTTGTCGGCATTTTTTTACTGCTGCAAAGATCCATCCCACATCATCATCATGATGAGAGCCAACTATGTATTGAAAATCCTCATTTTCATGATAACGAATTTATTTCTAATACTTTATTTTCTCACCACACCCATGAGGGCAATACAAAAGAGGAACATTGCCATAATGATCAGATCATCGTTCTAAGTCACAAATCCAATGTTAAAACCAGCAAGAACTGCATCAGGTTCATGGATTATTTTAAAACCTGGAAACTAAATAAATTAACTTTAAATTTTCATAAAGAACATATAAATACAAGCCTTGCGATTAACCGGTTTGGGAAACAGCCAGTCCCCCGCTTATTTTTATTTTCCCCGACACTAAAACGTGGGCCTCCTTCAGCCTGAAGTAAGATTTTTTATTTTTTCAATTATAAAACAATGATCGATCATTGATCATTTAATCAGATTAAGAAGTTGCCTATATTGTTATAAATGAATGACAATATATTTCCAACTTTTCCAATCCACTTTTTATATTTTTATATGATAAATTTTAATAATATGAATATGACGCGGATAATGCCATTCATTATAATAGTGGTTCTTTTTTCATGTAGACAAACAGCGGATCAAAGCACACAAACAGCTGCGGACCCACATAGCCATGAGACACAAAACAATGATGAAGCGCATCAGGACCATGCACACGATATTTCAAAAATACAATTTACAGCATACTCAGATGCATTCGAAGTTTTTGCTGAAGCGGACCCTTTCATAGTAGGTCAACAAGGTAACATTCTTGCCCATTTCAGTTATTCGAAAGATTTTAAAGCTTTAGAAACGGGACAGATGCAGCTCGTTTTAAATGTTGGAAACACCTCGGTAAGTCAGACGTTGGAAAAACCAAGCAGAAAAGGGATTTATAGTTTCGACATAATTCCTGAATTTTCAGGAAAAGCTCAACTGCAGTTCTTACTTCAGTTAGATGGAAGATCCTATGAGATAAACGTTCCGGACCAATTGGTTTTCAAAACAAAAGAC
>Ga0102812_10000109_pt1 | contig 58385 bp, 61 predicted proteins | sample ColrivemetaGS713_FD_79334 | JGI IMG/M metagenome (GOLD analysis project Ga0102812, IMG submission 79334) | Estuarine microbial communities from the Columbia River estuary - Flood tide ETM metaG S.713 | ecosystem: Environmental > Aquatic > Marine > Intertidal zone > Estuary | place: USA...
ACGGCCCCGCGCGACGCAACCCCTGCCCCCGACGGGTCCGTGCCGGTCGTGACCCAGTTGGAAGACGCGCTTGCATCGATGTTCGAAGATGGGACCCTGCTGGATGCGGTGGTCGCCCAGAACGAAACCCAAAGGCGCGAGATGTGGGCGCGCCGCGAAGCGGCCGCCGAAATCGCCCGACACAAGACCCCCTTTGTGGATACCGATATTGCCCTGCCCCTAGACAAGGTCGCGACGTTCTTTGACATGGTGCGCCCGCGAATTCAGGCGCTCGACCCCGATGTAACCGAAGGCACCGTTGCCCATTTGGGCGACGGAAATATCCATTTCTCGATGTATCCCAGCCGCAAAGACGATGACCTGAACGACGCATTGATGGAAGCGGTCGAGGACGTCGTGCAAACTCTGGGCGGGTCTTTTTCCGCCGAACACGGGATTGGACTTTCCAAACTTTCGTCCATGCGGCGGCGCAAGGACCCTGTCGCAGTGGATGTGATGCGCGCGATCAAGGCGACGCTGGACCCCAAAAACATCCTCAACCCCGGAAAGGTGATCCCTGACTAGGGCGATCATGAAACGACAATTCACCCTGATCCTGCGGGACCCCACGCTCAGAATGACGCTGTTGGCCATTCTGATCTTTGGCACTTATCTGGCCTCGGTCGGCATTTACCAATCCCTGATCGCCGTCAAACTTTTCGGTATCTCGGAAAACTTTTATTCATTCATTCTGATCGTGGCGCTGATTGTGTCGGTTGTTGCATCGGTCGGGATCGGGATCATGACCGACCAGCGACCGAACAGGCGGTTCATGGCGCTGTCGACCTCGGCGCTTATGTCGGTGGGGGCGGCGGTCGTCTGGGTCGGGCAATCGCAATGGGCGTTCATCCTGTCACATATGTTCCTGATCCCGCTGTCGGGCACGTTTTTCGGCCAGATCTTTGCGGTGGGGCGGCTGGGATCAGCGCATTTGCCAGCCGCGGACCGCGATGGGGTCTTTGCCATCCTGCGCGGGCTGATGGGGGTGCCTTTTGTGGTTGTCCTGCCGATCTGGGGGGCCCTTTTTGAAAGCGGCCTGTCGCTCCTTGCGATTTATCCGGTGATCATGCTGGCGGCGGGCGTTCTTTTTCTGTTGATCTGGGTCCAGTTCCCCAAAGACCACCTTGCCCCTTGGGTCGAAGTGAAATCCGGCCTGAATTTCCGCGCCTCCCTGCGCGAGATGACAGACCAGCGGGTGCTGATCCGTGTGATGCTGGTCGGCGCGATCCACACCGGCAACGCGCTATGCGGCATCCTCGTCGGGTTGGTTTTTGCCGACGCAGGGCGCGGAACCACCGATGTCGGGCTTTTCTTTTCGCTTTTCATCATCATCGAGGTCGCGGTCACCCTGATGATCGGACAGATCAGGCAGTTTCTGTCGCGCCTGACGATTATTGCCATCGGCGTGTTTACCTATGCGGCTTATATCGCGTTGCTACCGTTTCTGGCGCCAACGGTCTGGGTCTGGCCGCTTGCCATTCTGCCGGGGGTTGGCGGTGCTTTTGTCTTTGCCTTGGCCATTGGCTATTTGCAGGACCTGCTAGGCCAGCGGGCGGGTGCGGGAACCTCGCTTGTCGCGCTGCAGCGGATTTCAACCGACAGCTTGTCGGCTGCCAGCTTTGCCATCGGCACGTCGCTGCAAGGCTATGCAGCAGCCGGAATTTTGGGTGCGGGGATCATGTCCGCTGCGATGATCGCTATTCTAGTGCTGGATCGCCAGGGCAAGCCCTGATCAGAAATAACCAGGCCCAGCGCGGCGCAGCAGCCGTGCCGCCATCGCACGACCAAGGTCCGGGCCATCGGCCAATGCCGCGCGGCCTTCATCGGTCAGAACCTCGGACCCGTCGGGCCTGATGATTTCGCCGCGCAGCCAGATCTGGTCACCCTCGATCACGGCAAGACCACCGATCGGGGTCTGGCACGACCCGTCAAGCGCGGCCAGAAACGCCCGTTCAGCAGCAAGCCGTTGGCCCGTGGGCGCATGGTGGATCGCGGCGAGCATAGCCGCCGCACGATCATCCGCGATGCGCCGTTCGATCCCGATAGCCCCTTGGGCGATGGCGGGCAGCATATCCTCGGGTTCAATCGGGGATTTCGGGACCTCGGTCATGTTCAAACGGTTCAATCCCGCCATGGCCAGAAACGTCGCTTCGGCCACGCCTTCGGACAGTTTGCGAAGACGGGTCTGCACATTGCCCCTGAATTCGACGACTGTCAGATCGGGGCGGCGGACCAAAAGCTGCGCCTTGCGGCGGAGCGAGGAGGTCCCCACCGTTGCGCCCTGCGGCAGGTCCGCCAGACGGCTGTATTTCAACGAAACAAAGGCGTCGCGGACATCTTCGCGGGGCAGATAGCAATCAAGGATCAGACCATCGGGCTGTTCAACCGGCATGTCTTTCATCGAATGAACGGCAATATCGATGCTGCCATCGGCCAGTGCCTCTTCGATTTCGCGGGTGAACAGGCCCTTGCCGCCGATCTGGTTCAGCGGGCGGTCCTGAATCGCGTCGCCCGTGACCTTGATCACCACGATTTCGAACGCGGTCTCGGGCAGGTCAAAGGCGGCCATCAACCGGCTGCGGGTTTCATGGGCCTGAGCCAGCGCAAGCGGCGAACCGCGGGTGCCGATCCGGAAGGGAGAGTCGGGAGAGGGAAGCGAAATACTCATATGCGCCTTCTAGCCGCGCCTTGCGGGTCGGGCAATGGGCAGGCGCGGGCTTGACACGGACTGCGGCATTAGCGACCACACCCCCAACCAAAGGAGATGCCCATGACCAAAACCATCCTGCGCGCGCTCGCCGGTGAAACCCTTCCCACCCCGCCGATCTGGATGATGCGGCAGGCGGGACGGTATCTGCCGGAATATCGCGCCACACGGTCCGAGGCGGGCGATTTCCTGTCCCTGTGCTATAATTCCGACCTGGCCGCCGAAGTGACGCTGCAACCGATCCGCCGCTACGGGTTTGACGCGGCGATCCTGTTTGCCGACATTCTGCTGTTGCCGCAGGCACTGGGCATGGATCTGTGGTTCGAAACCGGCGAAGGCCCGCGCCTGTCCACAGTCACCACACCAGCCGAGGTCGCAGCCCTACGGTCCAAGGATGACATCCACGATACTTTGGCCCCAATCTATGAAACGGTGCGAATCCTTTCGCGGGAACTGCCCAAGGAAACCACGCTGATCGGTTTCGCGGGCGCCCCTTGGACCGTTGCGAGCTATATGATCGCGGGACGCGGCACACCGGACCAAGGCCCGGCACACGCGCTCAAATCTGCGGATCGCGCGACCTTTTCCGCAATTGTCGACCGTTTGACGGAATCCACCATCGAATATCTGTCGATGCAGGTTCAGGCCGGCGCCGAGGTTGTCAAACTTTTCGACAGCTGGGCCGGAACCTTGTTGGGTGCCGATTTCGAAGATTTCGCAGTGGCCCCTGCCCGTCGTATCACACAAGCCCTCAAAGCCCGCCACCCGGGCCTGCCGGTCATCGCCTTTCCGCGCGGTGCGGGCGAACGCTATGCGGGGCTGCACGCAGCGATTGGTGCGGATTGCATCGCGCTGGATGACGGTGTCAGCGCCGAATGGGCAGCGGCCAATGTCCAGACGGGCGGCTGCGTTCAGGGCAATCTTGCATCGTCCCATATGGTGACGGGTGGGCAAGCACTGGTCGACGCGACCCGCGCCGTGGTGCAGGCCTTTTCGAACGGCCCGCATATTTTCAACCTTGGTCACGGGATCACACCGGATGCGAACCCCGACAATGTCCAGTTGATGATCGATACGGTGCGCGGCGCCTGACATAGGTCAGACACATTGACTTAAATCCAAAGCCGGATCACCGTGCGCTTTGCGTAACGGGAGGATTCGCAATGGATTGGTCACAGGTTCTTGCAACACGGTCGTCGCGGATGAAAGCCTCCGAGATCCGGGAGCTTTTGAAACTGCTCGACCAGCCGGACATCATATCCTTTGCAGGCGGCATTCCCGACCCGGCACTTTTCCCGACCCAAGCCTTTGCCGATGCGTTTTCCGAACTGATGGGCAGCGCGCAGGCGCAGTCGGCGCTGCAATATTCGGTGTCCGAAGGATATAAACCCCTGCGAGAGTGGATCGCGGGCCGGATGGGTGAAATCGGCGTGCCCTGCGCGGCAGACAACATCCTGATCACCTCGGGGTCTCAACAGGCGCTGGATTATCTGGGCAAACTGATGCTGTCGCCCGGGGATACCGCGCTGGTCACTTGGCCGACCTATCTGGGCGCCTTGGGGGCGTTCAACGCCTATGAACCCCGGTATGACCGGCTGGACCCGACCGGCAACCGGACCGCGCAAAGCTTTGCCGAACAGGCTGCAGACGCCGGGGGGCGGGTAAAATTCTCCTATATGTCCGTAGATTTCGCAAACCCCACAGGTCGCACGCTAAGCCATGCGGAAAGACTGACGGCGCTGGACCTTGCCGAACAGTTGGATATCGCAATCATCGAAGACGCAGCCTATCAGACGCTCCGCTATGACGGCGAGGTGGTGCCGCCGATCCTCGCCCTTGAAATCGCTGCCAAGGGGCGCATCGAAGACGCGCGGACAATCTATTGCGGGTCATTTTCCAAATCACTGGCACCGGGGCTGCGCGTGGGATGGGTCTGCGCCGCACAGCCGGTGATCAGCCGCCTTGTTTTGATGAAACAGGCGGCGGATTTGCATTCCTCGACCCTTAACCAGATCGTGACGGACAAAGTCGCGCGACAGCTGTTCGACGATCACGCGGCCCGCCTGCGCGAAGTTTATCGGCAGCGTCGCGATTGCATGCTGGCTGCGCTGGACCGCGACATGCCCAAAGGCGTCAGCTGGACCAAACCCGAAGGTGGCATGTTTGTCTGGCTGACCCTGCCCGAACATCTGGACGCGGCAGAGCTGCTTGCCAAATCGCTGGAAACCGAACGGGTCGCCTTTGTCCCGGGCCGCGCGTTCTTTGCGGATGGATCAAACGGCAATACCCTGCGCCTGTCGTTTTCCTGCGCGTCAGAGGAGATGATCAATACAGGAATCGCGCGGCTGGCAAAGCTGATTGCAAAGGCCTGAATAGAAATCGGGGGGCCCCTTGGCCCCCCGATCGACTTACTTAGTTGGTGGCCGGGAACGGACCGATATACCCCACATAAGCGCGGGTATCATCGGGCGAGGCAGCTTTGTCTTCGTCGCTTTCGCCATAGGGGTGCTGAACGACGGCCATCAGATAGGCATGGCCATTGATGTTTTCATACCAGTCCAGCGAGGTGATTTCCGACCCATAGGGGTTGGACATGATACGGGTCATGTCACCGGTCTGGGTATCAAACGCCCAAGCCACATCGTTTTGGTGGCCTGACCCGGTATCTTCGCCAATCAAAAGGACATTATGGCCGGGGATGTAGGAAATATTGTCAGGGTTTGCGATCCCGTCGACGTCGCAGGAATTGCCCGCATATTCCGTCCCTTCGGCATAGTCCGCCTTACGGCCTTCAACCACGGGGGCAAAGGTCTGGGCGACGTAGGCGTCATCCATTTGCAGTTCATAGACCGCACCGCAGGAATTCTTGTAAACGCGGATGTCGTTGCGGCCACCCTTGTCCAGATCATCGCCATCGGTCATCGCCTTGGACACTTCGGACATCGCCAGATACAGCGAATTGTGATCGGTGTTGTGCACCAGACCTTCCATTTTGCGGAACTCGGTCGTGGCCCCCATCATCGAGGCATAGCGGCGCGTTTCGAGACGGCTGGCGATTGCCTCCATCCCCGGTTTGACGGCCAGGCATTCGGCGCGGCCTTCGGCGTTCGACGACATAAAGCCTTCGGGGCAGCTTCCGTCTTCGGCCATGTCGGCAGTTTCAAAGATATCGGCAAAGCTGACGCCGGATTCGATTGCGGCGTGGATCGTTGCATCGTCGGAATGGCCCAGATCGATCCATTCGATGTCGGCCGAACCGGCACCCTGATCGCTGGTCTGAACCCATTTCGCTGCATAAAGCTGACCCGACGACAGATCGCCAGCGGTATCGGCGACAAAGCGGAACAGGCCGACATTGGTGCCATCGTCCGAGATATAGGCGGTTTTCTGGTCAGGCATGACCAGCGCCAGTTCGACAGCCACGCGGCCCATCGCGAAATGTTTGGCCGGTGTCGCGTTGCCTTCGCCATCAACATCAACCTCGACCGGGAAGCCATAGCGATAGGGGTTATAGGCGGCGCGATAATCGTCGAGCGTCATCGTCTGCGGGTTCACCCCGAAATAGGCGACCATACCAAAATTGTAGCTGTCAACATCCTCAAGGCTGGCCGCTTCGAAATGGGCGCGGGCATCGGCAGGGTATTCTTCGGAACCCAGATGCGACCCCCAAGGCGTCACCGAACCAGCACAAGGCACCCAGAGTCCGCCAACGCCCGAGAAATCCACCGGCTTGGTCGAAAGGAACGACAGCTTGCCATCCGCATCCTGTTTGACTTCGGACAGATACATCGCGGCGGGGCGGCTTTCGAAATGGGTGACAGCAAACAACCTGTCGCCACGCGGCAAAAGAGATGTGAAATCGGCATCAACCGAACCGTATTCGCTTTCGCCTTCGATCGGATTGCCGTTCTGGTCGGTCAGCTGGCTGAACTTGACGCCGCCGATCATGTCACCGCTGCGCGCGAGCGTATTGTAAGCAATCGCGGATTGATTGCCGTTTACGGTAGCAGTGGGCGATACGATGATTTCACGCTTTGCGGCATCCGTCGTCGCAACGGCGATCGGGGCAAAGGTCACCTCGGCTTGGCCAAGGGCCGGCAAAGCGGTGAGCGCGGTTGCAGCCAAAAGAAGGGAACGTCGTTTCATAGGGGTTCTCCGGTTGGAACGTTACGTCCCGTCCCCTAGGTCCCCTCTATGACTGGCCGGTCACAGGCTGGTGAAGGTTTTGTAAATTAGCCTCTGGTTTTCCAAGCGAACCAAATTGCAATCATCGCAAGTGCTATCGCGAGCGTCTTTTGCACGACCCTGATCCGGGCCTCATCTGTCAGGAATGCGCGGGCCGTTCCGGCAAGGGCCACTATCGCCGCATGGATGCCCGTCGCGACCGCGACATAGACCAGCGAAAGGATCAGGGTTTGCCGCAGCAGATCGCCCGTCTGATCCAGAAACGTCGGCAAAACCGCCACATAGAAAACCGCCGCCTTTGGATTTAGCAGATTGGTGATCAGTCCGCGCCGGAAATAGAGCCGCAATGACGACCCCGCCGCAGCCAGATCACTGTGCTCGTCCGCCCCGCGCCATCCATCCCACGCCAGCCATAGCAGATAGGCCACGCCCGCCCAGCGCAACCCTTGGAACAGGACGGGTTCCGCGTTGATTATGGCGGTTAACCCATAGGCGGCCGCAATCCCGATGATGGAAAGTCCAAGCGCCACACCTGCGACAGCCGCAAACCCCGGCCGCCGACCTTCGGTCGCGGCAACAACCGCAAGATAGGCCATGTTCGGACCGGGCGTCAGTTCGATCAGGAATGACGTCAAAGCAAATGCCGCAACCGCCCCGATGTCCATATTGCTAGAGCCACTTGGCCAAGGGCGGCAGGCTCATCAAGACTGCATTCGCGTCATGGCCAGTTGCCAAGCCGAATTTGGTCCCACGGTCATAGACAAGGTTATATTCAGCATAAAGCCCGCGGTGGATCAGTTGGCGGTCCTTGTCGGCCTCGGACCAGTCCGTGCCGACGCGCCGTTCGACCAATGGCAGATAGGCCGGCAGAAAGGCGCGCCCGATGTCTTGGGTCAGAGTAAAATCCTTTTCCCAGTCGCCACTGCATTGGTCATCCATGAAAACGCCGCCCACACCCCGCGCACGATTGCGATGCGGGATATAGAAATAGCGATCCGCCCATTCCTTGAGTCGCGGATACAGATCGGCACCATGGGGGTCGAGGTGCTGTTTCTGAACGGCGTGGAAATGCGCCGTATCCTCGGCATATTCGATGCAAGGATTAAGGTCGGACCCGCCCCCGAACCACCAAGCGTTGGGGGTCCAGAACATGCGCGTGTTCATATGAACGGCGGGGGCATGGGGGTTCTGCATATGTGCGACCAGCGAAATGCCCGAGGCCCAGAACCGCGGGTCCTGTTCAATTCCCGGCACTCCCCGTTCGGCCATGGATTTTTGCGCCGCAGGGCCAAGGGTGCCGAATACGGTCGACACGTTGACCCCGACTTTTTCAAACACCCGCCCCCCGCGCATGACCGACATAAGGCCGCCGCCTGCGTCAGACCCGTCATCGCTGGCGCGTTTGGTCTCTGTCACTTCGAACCGGCCCGCTGCGTTCTGCGACGAAGGGCCTGCCACGACCCCGTCTTCGGCCGCTTCAAAGGCCGCAACGATCTGGTCACGCAGAGTCCGGAACCATGTGGCAGCGCGGGATTTTTCTTGGGTCATATCGGCGGTCATTAGGGGCCTATTCGCGGGTGTTATTGCATATCAGCCCTGTCTAACATTGATTAGGTGCACCTGCCACACTGCCCTGTCGGGCATTTTGCCACTGGAGCCAAAGACCCATGCGTTCGTCCCTCGTTTTGTTACCCCTTCTTGCACTTGCCGCCTGCGCCACCCCGCGCGAGGCCTGTATCGGGTCCGCCCAGCGCGAAATGCGCGTCGTAAATGCACTTGTTGCCGAAACCCAAGGAAACATCGCGCGCGGCTATGCAATTGAGGAACGTCAGGAAATCCGCACAGTGCGTGGCAGCTGCCCCGTGTTCGGACCAGATGGGGGCCAGATCGGCACAACCCCCTGCGAACAGCCGGAAACCGTCACCGTCAAAGTTCCGGTTGCCATTGACCTGAATGCCGAACAGGCCAAACTGCGGTCATTGTTGCAGCGCCAAGCCCAGATGGAGAGCCAGACTCAGGCCCGCATCCAGCAATGTATCGCGGCAAATCCTGAATAAGGTTTAGTGCGCGGGGCTGGACACTGCATCGATCAGGGTCCGGCCCCCGTCGACCGTGATGATCTGACCCGTCACAAAGGCACTTGCCTCGGACGACAGATATTGCACGGCGTCACATACCTCGCCCGGACCGGCGATCCGGTGCAATGGGGTGTGGGTCAGGATATCGGCGCGATAATCGTCGTTTTCTTTCAACGCGCCTTTCAGGCTCGCGCTCATGACCGACCCAAAGGCGACGGCGTTCACCCGAATGCGCTTCGATGCCAAAGCAACGGCGAGCGAACGGGTCATCTGGTCTAGCGCGGCAGAGGCGATCGAATAGCCCATCAAATCAGGCGACGTCCGGCGCGCGGCGATCGATGACAGATTGACGATCGATCCCGCCTGACCTTCTGGCTGGTCCTCGGCCTGTTTGATCATCTTGCGGGCTACTGCCTGACTAACCCGCAAAGAGGTCATCAGGTTCTGTCCAAAAGCGATTGGATGCTGTCATCAGACGGGTCCAGCGGGTCGGTCAGGGTGACCTGACGCGCTGCGTTGACCAGAATATCGACGCGTTCAAAGGCATCGACAGTGGCCGATAACAGATTGGCAATCGTCAGCTTCTTGCGCAGATCGCCCGCGAAAATCCGGACGGGACCATCATCGGTCAACAGATCGCCGACCTCGTGCAGCAGTGCGGCTTCGTCCATGTCACAAAAGACGACATTGGCGCCCTCTTCGACAAAATGCCGTGCGATGGCCAGACCAACACCATTGGCCGCACCGGTCACAATCGCAGTCTTGCCAGAAATGGAAAAAGACATCTTGGGCTCCGTTCAGGTCGTTCAGCGTTTGGGGCGGGTGGCGTGGAACAGCTTAAAGGCCGCGTCGCCGCCCAACTCCTCCACCGTTTTGAACCGGTCCCGCAGGGCGGTTTCATAAGGCAAATGGCGGTTCGCGACCATCCAAAGTTGCCCGGAACCCGTCAATGCGCGGGCCGCTGCCGCAATGAACGCGATCCCCAATGCGGGGTCGGCGGCGCGGCCGGTATGAAAAGGCGGGTTCATGACGATACCGCCATACGGTTGGTCCGGTTTGAATTGAGTGACATCCGCCCAATGAAAGCTCGCCCGCGGGTCGGAAAGCGTCAGCCGTGCGCAATCGAGCGACAGGCGCTCTGCCTCGACCAGATCAAGGGTCGCGACCGTGTCGCGGGCGAGAACGGCGGCGGATAAATAGCCCCAACCCGCCCCGAAATCTGCCATCCGCGACGGGAGCTTTGCCGGAAGAGCCGCTGCCAAAAGCGCTGATCCACGGTCGATTGCGCCATCGGAAAAGACTCCGGGCTGCATATAGAACCCTTCCGGACCCTGCGCGGGTGCAGGTGCGGCCCAGTCGGCAAAGGCATCGGTTCCGTCAAACCAGAACAGACGACCATGGGATTTTGCGACATTCGGCAAATCCCCCAAACGGGCACGGCAATCCTTATAAATCGAATCCACGCCTTCGGTCCGTTGACCATCGACGACCACCAAACGGGCCTTGGCTGCCGCTTGGGCGATCATCGCGCGGGCCAGCGCCTTGGCACGTGGCAGGACGACGATGGCGATATCACCGACCGCCTGCGCCAAAGGCACACCGCGTTTGGCCCAGGCGTCGATCTCGGGCCAGAATGTGCCAAGATAGCCGATATCGCGCCCCGACAATCCGGACAGATCATAGTCTTGCGGCGCGCGCATGACGGTGACAGCCCCATCGGGCAAGGACAAAAGCCCGTCGTCAAGGGCAGTGGTCAGGCGGGATTGGGACATAAGGGGGGTTTAGGGCAGCGGCTATGCGCTACTCTTTCTCCATGGTGCACTGCAGGGGATGCTGGTGGCGCTGCGCAAAATCCATGACAAGGGCCACTTTGGTTTCGGCAATCTCGTGCGAATAGACTCCCGCAACTGCCAGCCCTTTTTGATGGACAGTCAGCATCAGGTCAAAGGCTTGCGCGTGGCTCATGCCAAAGAACCGTTCCAGCACATGGACGACGAATTCCATCGGGGTGTAATCGTCATTCAGGATCAGCACCTTATACATAGGCGGGCGCTGCGTTTTCGGACGCGTCGCGAGACGAATACCGATTTCCGGCTCGTCCTCATCCCGTCCTTCGGCCATTCCAGTTATCTGGTCCATGTCCTACGCGCCTGAACTTTCTGGTGATCCCTAATTCTGCGCTGTATATAGCCTTATACGCGTTTATGAAAAGCCCATTCACCGGACATAGGCAGAGATGACGCCACGCTGGACCATTGCCTTTGATGCCGATGACACACTTTGGCACAACGAACGCTTTTTCCGCGCTGTCACGGCAGAATTCGAAACCTTGCTGTCATCCCATTGTGATCCGGAAAACCTTAGCGTTCGGCTAAACGCTGCGGAAAAACGTAACCTCCGGATATATGGTTATGGAATCAAAGGCTTCACCCTGTCGCTGATCGAGACAGCGATCGAAGTGGGCGGCGACAAGCTGCCGGTTTCGGTGATTGAACAGATCCTGACGATGGGACGCGATATGCTGGATCACCCGATCGAGCTTTTGCCGCATGTCGAAACGGTCTTGCCTGCGCTGGCAGAGGATTTTGAATTGCTGGTCATCACCAAAGGCGATCTGTTGCATCAGGAAACCAAGATCGCGCAATCGGGACTGGGTCATCTTTTCAACGCGGTCGAAATTGTCAGCGAAAAGACCGCCGAGACCTATCAACATATCTTTGCGCGCTACGACACGCCCCGCATCATGATGGTCGGAAATTCTTTGAAATCCGATGTTATACCCGCGATCGAGGCTGGCGCTTGGGGTGTCTGGCTTTCGCAGAACCTGACCTGGGATTTCGAGCACTCATCCCCGCCGATTGACCAACCCAAATATTGTGAAATCCACGACTTTTCGGAACTTCCAGGCCTTTTGGATAGGTTGGGTCGCTGATCGACGCGCTATTTAGGGCCCATGGCGGCTCGACATACTACATATAGGCCACCAAATTCAACTCCGGCCTGAAACCCCTTGAAAAAATTGGGGTTTTCGAAATCACCTTGCCGTGTTACGCTAATCCAAATCATAAAAGGCACCGGAAAAATCCGGGCCATGAGGCAGACAGAGGCAAACGACGTGAGCAGTCGTCTAGGGCAACGGGTCCGTTACGGACTATTTCTGTGCGTTTTCGCGATTGCGTGGGCGGTGTCGCCTATTGCTGTGCGTTCTGCACCCTATGCTGCCTTTGTAATGGATGCGCGGACCGGCGAAGTTATTCACGCCCGCAACGCCGACACCCCCTTGCATCCGGCATCGCTGACCAAGATGATGACGCTCTACATCGCGTTTCAAGCCATCGAGCGGGGCGAGGTCAATCTTGATACGATGATCACCGTGACTTCGCAGGCGGCCAACGAACCTCCGTCGAAACTGGGGTTGCGTTCAGGACAGCAGATCAAACTGCGGTACCTCATCCGTGCGGCAGCGGTGAAATCGGCCAATGATGCCGCCATGGCGATCGGTATCGGTCTTAGCGGTTCGAAAGAGGGTTTTGCCCGTCGCATGAACCAGACAGCAGCAGCAATGGGCATGACGCGGACCCATTTCCTGAACCCCAACGGCTTGACCGAAGTCGGGCACTATTCGACCGCCCATGACATGTCGATCCTCGGGCGCCACCTGATTTATGACTTCCCGCAGTATTACAACCTGTTCTCGCGCCGCACGGCCGACGCAGGAATGGCGCAGGTCAACAACACCAACCGCCGTTTTCTGGACAGCTATGAAGGTGCCGACGGGATTAAAACCGGGTTTACCAACGCAGCGGGCTATAACCTGACTGCCTCGGCGCAACGTGGGAATGTCCGCATTATTGCGACTGTCTTTGGCGGCACCTCGACCGCAAATCGCAATGCCAAAGTTGCCGAACTGTTGGACATGGGCTTTGCCCGTGCACCCGCAAACGCCCGCGTGCGCGTCCCCACACCGCCAAGCGTTCCGCCCGCGGATGTCGAGGATGAACCGCTGGTGGTTGCCGGAAATTCGAACGCCCCACCCTCTGGCGCGGGCAAGACGATCCGCGTCAACGGGTTGATCACGACCTCGATCCGTCCAAGGCTCCGGCCGGGACAAGAAGAGCCTGACCTTTTGGTCGCGGACTCCGAAGTGGTCGATACCGCCGTCGCCGCTGCAATTGCCGCCGCAACTGCCGCTGCGGCCCCCGAACCAGAGGCCGTGGCGAATGCGGTTGCCAGTGTCATCGAGTCAACCGAGGAAATCGACGAGGCAGCCGCCGACGAATCCTCTGTCACCGAGCCCGGCGAAGACGCGACACTATTGGCCGAGATCACGCCGACACCGCAGCCCGAAGTTCCGGCATCGGCGGCCATAATCGCCTCCTCCCCTACCCCACGTGCACGGCCGACCGAAATTGTCATGGCTTCGGCCGATCTGGCCCCGCAAGCGGTGGCAGCCGCACCTGCAGCCACACCGACAGGACCAGAGATTGTCACCCGTGTTTCGACCTCTGGCGGGCATAACTGGGGCATCAACGTCGGCCGCTACGGGTCCCGTTACGAGGCAGAGCGTGTGCTACTGCGTGTCGCGCTGAACGAAATGTCGACGCTCGACGGGTCCTTGCGCCGCGTCGTCCAAAGCCCGCGCGGGTTTGATGCGAATTTCGTCGGCATGGACCGCGATACCGCAGAACTGGCCTGCAAACGACTTCAGGCGCGCGGAACAACCTGCTTTATGCTGGGCGAGTAATCTGACCTAGAGGGCCGCCGACAGCAGCATTTTGGTATAGTCTGATTTCGGCGCCTCGAAAATTTCGTCGACCGTCCCTGCCTCGACCACATCACCGTTCATCATCACCATGACCTTGTGGGACAGGGCGCGCACGACGCGCAGGTCATGGCTGATAAAGATATAGGCCAGCCCGTATTTCACCTGCAGATCCCGCAGGAGTTCGACGATCTGCACCTGCACGGTCATGTCGAGCGCGCTGGTCGGTTCGTCCAGAACCAGCAGTTTGGGGCGCAGGATCATGGCGCGTGCAATCGCGATCCGTTGCCGCTGACCGCCTGAAAATTCGTGCGGATAGCGGTCCATCGTGGCAGGGTCGAGGCCCACCTCTTGCATGATCCGTGCAACCAATTCGCGACGATCCTTACCGGGTTCGTGGCCATGCACGCCCAATCCCTCGGCAATGATTTCGGCGCAGGTCATGCGGGGCGACAGGCTTCCGAATGGGTCCTGAAACACGATCTGCATATCCCGCCGTAGCGGGCGCATGTCGCGCGGGGACAGGCCGCTGATCCGGCGGTTGTTGAAATCGATATCGCCTTGGGACGCGATCAACCGCATTACAGCAAGCGCGAGCGTGGTCTTGCCCGACCCGCTTTCGCCAACGATGCCCAGCGTCTCGCCTGCCCGAACCTCAAAATTCGCGGAATTGACCGCCTTGATATGGCCAACCGTCCGCTTGAGCAGCCCCGCATGGATCGGAAACCAGATGCGAAGTTCCTTGGCCGACGCCACCACCGGCGCAGCCTCGGGCACCGGCGCGGGCCTTCCAGTGCTTTCTGCAGCCAAAAGCATCTGCGTATAGGGATGTTGCGGTGCGCCGAAAATCTCGGCTACGGGGCCGGTTTCGACGATCTCACCGTCCTTCATGACGCAGACACGATCCGCGAATTTGCGGACGATGTTCAGGTCATGGGTAATAAACAGCATCGACAGGCCGTTGCGCTGTTTCAATTCAGCCAAGAGGTCGAGGATCTGGGCCTGAATGGTCACATCCAGCGCCGTTGTCGGTTCGTCGGCGATCAGCAGATCGGGACCGTTGGCCAGCGCCATCGCGATCATGATCCGCTGCCGTTGCCCCCCCGAAAGCTGATGCGGATAGCTTTCCAGCCGGCTTTCGGCGTTGCGGATGCCGACCTGTTCCATCAATTCGATGATCCGCGCCCGCACCGCCGCACCACGCAGCCCTTGATGCAGCTCGATCGATTCCCGTAATTGCTTTTCGATGGTGTGCAGCGGGTTCAGCGACGTCATCGGTTCCTGAAAAATGAAACTGATGTCATTGCCGCGCACACGGCGCAGCGATTTTTCGTCGGCCCCGATCATCTCGGTTCCGTCATAAAGAACCGATCCCGACACCACCGCATTATCGCCCAGCAACTGCACCGTCGACAGGGCCGAAACCGATTTCCCCGAACCGCTTTCGCCGACCAAAGCGACCGTTTCGCCCCGATCCACATGAAACGACACGCCGCGCACCGCTGGGGTGATCTGCCCGTTTTGCCGGAACCCGACCGAAAGATTGCTGACCTTTAACAACGTCGTCATGAAAAGGTCTTTCTGGGATCAAAGGCATCGCGGACGCCTTCAAAGATGAACACCAAAAGCGATAGCATCACCGCATAGGTCACAAAGGCCGTCCAAGCCAGCCACGGCGCCTGAAGGTTCTGTTTGGCCTGCTGCGCCATTTCGCCAAGCGAAGGCAGCGACGACGGAAGGCCAAACCCCAAGAGGTCAAGACCTGCAAGCGTGCCAATCGCGCCCGTAAAGATGAAGGGCAAAAAGGTCAGCGTCGCCACCATGGCGTTCGGCAGCATATGCCGGAACATGATCACCCTGTCGCTAACGCCCAGCGCCTTGGCGGCGCGCACATATTCGAAATTCCGCGCCCGCAGGAATTCGGCCCGCACCACGCCGACAAAGCCCATCCATCCAAAGGCGCAGATGATCCCGACCAAGAGCCAGAAACTCCGCCCGAAAACCGAAAACATGATGATGATGACATAAAGCTGGGGGGTTGATCCCCAGATGTCGATAAATCGCTGGAACAAAAGGTCGGTCCAGCCGCCGAAATACCCCTGCACCGCCCCCGCTGCGACCCCGACAACAGCGGATATGCCGACGACGATCAGCGCAAAGAAGATCGACAAGCGGAAACCATAGATCACACGTGCGACCAGATCGCGCTTGGTGTCATCGGTGCCCAGCCAGTTGGTGTCGGACGGTGGCGCTGGCGCCACGCCCGGCACGTCGACAATCGTGTCAAAGGAGTAGGGGACAATCGGCCAGACCATCCAGCCGCGTTCGAACCCGTCGATAGCGACGGTTCCCGCAGCTGCCCGTTCGATCAGATCCTCTGGCGTGTCGAAACAATCCTCGAGCCCACCCGTGACGATCAGGCATTTCACCTCGGGGTCGGAATAGATCGCTTCGGTCGCGAAATCGCCGCCAAAATCCCGTTCGGAATAGAACGAAAACACAGGCGCGCGGATTTCGCCGCGATAGCTGACAAGGATCGGTTTGTCGTTGGCGATGAATTCGGCAAACAGGCTGAGCCCGAACAGGATCGAGAAGATCCAGAGCGACCAAAGCGCACGGCGGTTGCGTTTGAAGTTGGCCCAGCGGCGTTGGTTGATGGGGGAAAGTTTCATCGCCTAACCCCGCCTTTCGAAATCGATCCGCGGATCGATGAACGTATAGGTCAGGTCGGTGATCAGCCCGACCAGCAGACCGAAAAGCGAAAACGCAAACAGCGTGCCAAACATCACCGGATAGTCGCGGCCAACAGCGGCCTCGAACCCCAGACGGCCCAGACCATCCAGCGAAAACAGCACTTCGATAATCAGGGATGACCCGAAGAACACGCCAAGAAATGCCGCCGGAAAGCCCGCAATGACCAATAGCATCGCATTGCGGAACACGTGGCCGTAAAGGACACGGCGCGCGGACAGGCCCTTGGCCTTGGCGGTCATGACATATTGCTTTTTGATCTCGTCCAGAAAGCTGTTCTTGGTCAGCAAGGTCAGCGTGGCAAAGCTGGAAATCAGCTGCGCCGTGACAGGTAGGGCGATGTGCCACAGGTAATCCAGAATCTTGCCGAGAACCGACAATTGGTCCCAGTCGCTGCTGGTCAATCCGCGCAGCGGGAACACCTTCCAATAGGACCCGCCGGCGAAAAGCACGATCAACATCACTGCAAACAGGAACGACGGGATCGCATAGGCCGCGATGATGACACCGCTGGTCCAAGTGTCGAACCGCGACCCGTCCCGCACTGCCTTGGCGATGCCCAAGGGGATCGACACCAGATAGGCAATCAACGTCGACCAAAGCCCGAGGGTGATCGACACCGGCATCTTCTCCTTGACCAGATCGACAACCGAGATTGACCGGAACCAGCTTTCTCCGAAATCAAAGCGGATGTAGTTCCACATCATGTCCAGAAACCGTTCCAGCGGCGGTTTGTCAAAGCCGAACTCTTTTTCCAGTTGGGCAATAAATTCCGGCGGTAGCCCGCGCGCGCCAATATATTTGCTGTCGTAGTCAGAACCGGCCTGAATCGTATCAACCTGCACGTCACCGCGGCCGCCTGTAATGGCCTCCAGCGTATTGCCGTTGCCCTCCATCGTGGCGATAATCTGTTCGATCGGCCCGCCGGGGACAAATTGCACGAGCGTAAAGTTGATGACCATGATCCCGAGCAATGTCGGGATCATCAGCAAAAGCCGCCTTAGGATATATGCGCCCATCTAGGTGGTCAGCCCGAATTCAGCCGGTTGAGTACGGATCACTGATAGGCACCTGCAGCCCTGAGTTCCGCCGCCATGTCGGCATTGATCCACCAGAAGTCCAGCACACCCAGCGAATAAGGCGGCAGTTCTGCGGGGTGTTCATACATGTCGTAATAGGCGGTCCAGTATTTGCCCAGATACCACGCAGGGATCACGAACAGATCGCGGCGCATGATCCGGTCGATGGCGCGCACATGTGCCGCCATATCTTCGCGCGTTTCGGTGTTCTGGATCGAAGCGATCAGCTTGTCGACGGCAGGGCTCGAATAACCCGCAGGGTTGAACACGTCGCCCACGCCACTCGACCCGTAACGCTGGTTTAGGCCCTCGCCCTCTTCCAGCCCGTTGCTATAGCCGCCGTAGTACATGTCAAAATCGCGGCTGCCCTGAACGCGTTCATAGAACTGGGCAGGATCGATCCGGTTGTAGCTGGCGGTCACGCCGAGCTTGGTCAGGTTGTCGACATAGGGCGTCAGGATGCGGTCAAACGACGGGCTGGCCGACAGGAGTTCCAGCGTAAACGGCTGGCCGTCCTTTTGCAGCATACCATCCGGTCCGGGGGTCCATCCGGCCTCCTCCATCAGGCGCAGGGCTTGGCGCAGATTGCCACGGTCCAGCTGGTCGCTGCCCGAAGTATGGGGCATCGTGACCTCATCCGTCAGGATAGACGGGTCGATCAGGTCCTTGACGGATTCCAACAGTTCAAGTTCGCGCCCTTCCGAAACGCCTTTGGCGGCCATATCGGAATTCTGCCAAAAGCTTTCCCGCTGCTGGAACAGACCGTATTGCAGCGTGTCGTTTGTCCAGGTGAAGTTATACATCAGGGCAATCGCCTGCCGGACCCGAAGATCCGAGAATTTTTCCCGATCAAGATTAAAGATAAACCCCGTTGCCCCGGGAAGGTCGCCATCAATCAGTTCTTCCTTGACCACCCAGCCCTTGTCCAAGGCGGGGAAATCATAGCCAGTCGCCCAATTGAGCGACGAGTTTTCCTGACGGAAGGTAAATTCACCCGCCTTGAATGCCTCGAATGCGGCGGTGGTATCGGCGAAATATTCGACACGGATGGTGTCGAAATTATTCCGGCCGACGTTGAAGGGCAGGTCATTCCCCCAATAGTCGGGGTTCCGCTTATAGACGATCTGCTCGTTCACGCTGTAGCTGTCCAAAACATAGGGACCGGTGCCGGGCGAAATGTCGAAGCGGGCTTCGTCCAATCGCGCGCCCGTGCGTTCATACCACGCCTTTTGAAACACGATGGAACTGCCCGCCTGACCAATGGTGTCATTGGGGCTAAAGCCTTCGCCAAAGGTGAATTTGACGGTGTGGGGGTCCAATGCCTCGACCGAGGGAATCATTTGGCTAACCACATCGGCAAAAGACTGGGTGCCTTGGGTGATCAGCAGATTGTGGGAAAACACCACATCGTCGGCAGTCATCGGCGTGCCATCGGAGAAGGTTACTTCGGGCCGCAGATGGAAAATGACCCAGGATTTATCCTCGGGATATTCGAGCGAGGTGCACAGGAAACAGTAGGCTGAACCGACCTCGTCTGCGGTGCCCTGCATCAGACGCTCATACCCGATCGACGCATAGGCGCCGGCGGTTCCCTCTTTGGTCGCAAAGGGGTTCATGCTGTCGAATGTCCCTTGGGTCCAAAGCGATATTTCACCGCCCTTGGGGGCATCGGGATTGACGTAATCAAGATGGGCCATATCGGCTGGATACTTCAGTTCGCCATATGTCGACCAACCATGGGTGATGGTTGTGGTCTCGTGCGATTCGGCGTGCCCCTGCCCTGCCCAAATTGCAGCCCCGACCAGAATGGCCGATCCTGTCAGGAACCAGACCTTTTTCGGCGATTCTGACTTTGAGGTTGCAGAGATGCTTTGTGCCTTTGCTTTGCGGGTCATCGAACTCTCCTGTCGGGCGGCGCCTTTTGGCTTTGTCCAAGGCTACTTGGCCAAAGCCGTAACATTCAAGTTGAGAATTCGTGATCAAGGCACGATCGGATCATTCATATGCAGAAAAGAAAAAAGCCGCCCAAAGTGCGGGCGGCTTTCAATATCGAGGAAACTGAATAAATCAGCCGCCCTGCGTCTGAAGATATGCAATCAGATTGGCGCGGTCTTGCACCTTGTTCAGACCGGCAAAGGACATCTTGGTGCCCGGTGCAGCAGCCGACGGTTTGGTCAGGAAGTGATCAAGCGCTTCGGGGGTCCAAGTGGCACCAACTTGCAGCAGCGCACCCGAATAGCCGAAGCCTTCGACCGAATCGATGGCACGACCAACGACGCCGTCCAGATGCGGGCCAGTCTTGTTGTCACCAGCAAGCGAGTGGCACGAAGCGCATTTGCGGAACACGGTCTCGCCAGCAGCTGCGTCAGCGGTTGCGAAAACTTCGGCAAAGCTCGGGCCTTCTTCGGCAGGGGCCGCAGCCTCGCCCGCATCGGCGACCTCGATCTTATAGCCCTGTGCGTGCTCTTCGCCATGGCCGCCTTCACCGCCGCCATAAATGCTGTCAGCGGCCCAGCCGCCCAAAAGAAAAACCAGAAGCGCCCCGCAAAAGCCGCCCAAAGCCTTGGTCATTGTCATTGTGTCGAACATGTCGCGTTCCATTCGGTTCGAAGATTTGCGGCTATCTACAAGGTTACAGGCGGGTCTTGCAAGCTATAGTGCCGCGACTTATTGCCCAAATTGCAGCAAGAACGATAGGAAGTGACGTATGACCGGTTCAATTGCATTCCAAGGCGAGCTTGGCGCCTATGGCCATCAGGCCTGCGCAGAAGCCCGCCCCGACTATACGCCTCTTCCATGTGCGACCTTTGACGACACGATGGAGGCCGTACGCCGTGGTGATGCGGACCTAGGCATGGTCGCTGTCGAAAACTCGACTTATGGACGGGTTGCCGATGTCCATTCGCTATTGCCAAAAAGCGGGCTGCATATCGTGGACGAGGCTTTTGTGCGCGTCCATGTCAATCTTTTGGGCCTGCCCGGCGCGCAGCTTTCCCAAGTGACCGAGGCGCATGGCCATCCCGTCATTCTGCCGCAATGCGCAGGATTCCTGCGCCAACACAGTATTAAAGGCGTAGTAAGCAGCGATAACGCCCGCGCAGCCCGCGAAGTTGCCCAAGGCGGCGATGCAACCAAGGCCGCATTGGCCAGTGAACTCGCCGCCTCGATCTATGGGCTCGAGGTTCTGGCGCGGCACATCGAAGACCATGACAACAACACGACGCGTTTCCTGATCATGTCCCGCGACCCGGACTTCAAGCGTCGTGGATCACATGGAATGATGTCCGCCTTTGTCTTTCGGGTCCGCAATATTCCTGCCGCTTTGTACAAGGCGATGGGCGGATTCGCGACCAATGGCGTAAACATGACCAAGCTGGAAAGCTATATGGTTGGAGGGCGTTTCAGCGCGACCCAGTTCTATGCGGAAATCGAAGGCCACCCCGATGACCACAACGTCAAACTGGCGATGGAAGAGCTGGACTATTTCACCGATCACTTACAGTTGATGGGCGTATTCCCAGCCTCGGTCCTGCGGCATGAAAAGAAGTCCGGCTGATCGAGCCTAACGGTTGATCCCGTTGTTCTGTTCGATCTGGGCCGCGAAGGCCGCGATGCGGTGCTTGAAACGCGAAACAAGGCTCGACCGGGCCAGTTTGAGGGACTGAATCAAAAGCCGCGCCGCGATGCTGCGGGGAACCAGTTCAACCTCGATCGAAAGGCGTGTCCTGACGGGGGACAATGGCACCAGTTCGACGATGGTAGACCCTTCGATGCCGCCTGAGGTGAATTTGATCGTGTATCCATTGGGCCGCGAAAAATCGGTAATGGTCAGTTCCGCATCCCGATGTTTGCCGCGAAACGTAAAAGCCACGCGCCAAGCAGACCCCGCACCGACCGTCAGGTTGCGATCCAGGCGCAGCACCTCGGCCCCGCGGCGGAGCGCCGACCGTTCAAAGGTCTGCACATCGATGGTTCTGTCAAAAACCTGTTCGATCGGAGCTTCGATGTCTTCTTTGGTCGAAAATTTCACGCAGTGCCTCTTGTTCCGGTCTAATGTCGCCGTTGGTCGCGATTCTAGGTCAATTCAAACTGTCTGCAAGCCAGTTCTCGAGCAGAAACCGGGCAATTGCGCCACGTCGCGACGGGCGAATAACGGGATGCTCGCCGCGAAACGCAGCAGCGACCTCTTCTCTGGTCACCCATAGCGCTGTTTCGAGTTCTTCCGGGTCGACACTGATTACTGTTGATATCGCTGTTCCATGACAGCCAATCATCAGCGATGCAGGAAAGGCCCAAGGTTGGCTCGCCAGATAGCCGACTGCGCCCACTTTGATGCCTGCTTCTTCCCAGACTTCGCGCCGCACTGCAGCCTCGATGGTTTCACCGGGTTCGATAAATCCCGCGAGCAGCGAATACATCCCCTCTGGCCAACCCGGCGAGCGCCCCAATAGAACCGAATTTCCGTTTGTGATCAGCATGATGACAACGGGATCCGTGCGCGGGAAATGCTGTCCGCCGCAGGACGGGCAATTGCGCTGCCAGCCCGCCGAAACCAAAGTCGAAGGCCCCCCGCACCGTGCACAGAACCGATGGCTTTCGTGCCAACCGAAGAGTGCCTTTGCCGTGGCGGCCAGTTCTGCATCGCGGGGCGAAAGCTGCGTCATGACAGCCCGCAATTCAGCAAATACGCAGTCTTCTGGCAGGTCAGGATGGCGCTGTTCGGTTGGATCTAGAAAAGTTCCCAAGGTGGAATAATCGAGGTCCTCGGGGTTCCATGCGGAAATATCTGCCGCAAAGACTGCGTCTTCTTCCTCTAATCCCAGAAACAGCCTATCCGCAGAGGCACCAACCAAAGCAGGATGATCCAGCGGCAATCTGACCAGCGTATCGCGTTCTGCCCCTGAAACGAGCGGCTTGCCGCGCCAGAACAACAGATACCGCGCCGAGGGACGTCCTGCCAGTTCAGCAATCGCTTCTGGATTGGCCCGAAGGTGATGCGCTCTGTTTAGGTCAGAGCCACCGAATGTTACTGATTCCGCATTTTTCATGGCTCTTGCATCGCACGGCACCTGTCTGGCCGCAATTATTTGTTATTTTTGTCTTTCCTCAGCGCAATTTCGCCCTAAAGTTGCAATCAGGGGACGAATTGCAATGTTGATCGGGACTGATATCCGCGCCGATGATAGCGCTGCCACAATCCATCTACGGATTTTGGCAACGACCGATCTGCACGCACATCTGTTGCCATACGATTATTACCTCGACGTGCCGGCACCTCAGCTTGGGCTCGCTCAGACGGGAACGTTAATCAGGAACTTCCGGCGGGCAGCACGCAACTGTCTCTTGTTCGACAACGGGGATTTTCTGGTGGGAAGCCCCGTCCACGATCAATGCTTTGTCGAACTTGGAAAACGACCGGATGCGATTCCGCCAATCCTCGGGGCAATGAACAGCCTTGGTTATGACGCTGCGGCGCTCGGAAACCATGAATTCAATTACGGGCTCGGACCGCTTTACGAGGCGCAGAAGCGGGCAAAATTTCCGTTTTTGTGCGCCAACGCCCAGTTTCCCGGGCACCCTGATTTTCCGGCCTATACGATCCTGGAACGCGACCTGAGCGACGACTGTGGACAACCTCAAAGACTCAAAATCGGCGTTTTGGGACTTTGTCCGCCACAGATCGCCAATTGGGACAGACACAACCTGCCCGAGGGCACGACGACACATGGGATTGTCGAAACGGCCGCAAGGCTGGTGCCGGAAATACGACAGGCGGGCGCGGATATCGTCATTGCGCTTTGCCATTCGGGCCTTGGGGCAGAAACAGCGCACCCCAACCTTGAAAACGCGCTGATTCCCTTGGCGCAGACAGACGGGATTGACGCCATTGTCGGTGGACATACCCATGTCGTCTATCCCTGCCCCGAAACAGCCAAAGGCGTCGCGGGTCCATCCGGCACGATCCATGGTAAGCCTGTGGTGGTTCCCGGATTCTATGGGTCACATCTGGGCGTTATTGATATCGAGCTGAAAAACGATCCGGCGGGTTGGCGGCCAACCGGCCATTCCGTGCAAGCGGTGCCGATATCGGCGGAAAACGAAAGGGGGGTCCACAGCCCCTTGGTCAACCCCGACGCGCAAATCATTCGCGGCGCAATCGACCTTCACAACCAGACGCTCCGCCAAATCAGAGAGCCATTGGGCAAGACGGATACCGCCCTGCAAAGCTATTTCGCCTTGGTCAGGCCAGATGCGACGTTGACTGTCGTCGCGAATGCGCAGGCTGCCACGGCCATAGCTGCGCTTGCAAAAACAGCCTATGCGGATTTGCCACTTTTGTCTGCAGCCGCGCCCTTTCGTGTTGGTGGCCGTGCTGGACCGACCAACTACATCGATATTCCTGCAGGCCCACTTTTGATGCGTCACGCTGCCGAGCTTTATCAATACCCGAATTTTGTAACTGTGATCGAAGCTACCGGTGCAATCTTGTTGGAGTGGCTCGAAAAATCCGCGGAAATTTTCAATCAGCTTGCGGACGGCGTGCAGGACCAGTCGCTGATCAATCCTGACATGCCGAGCTATAATTTCGACGTCATCTTTGGCCTAGACTATGTAATTGATCCCAGACAACCCGCCCAGACTTTTTACACCAAGCACCGAAACGGCTTTGAAAACAGCCGAATTCACGACCTACGATACAAGGGCCGACTGGTTGGGCCCGACGATCGCTTTGTTGTGGCCACCAATAGTTATCGGCTGGGCGGCGGGGGCGAGTTTGCCATGCTTGCCGGTTGTCCCATTGTCTATGAAACACGGCGATCCGTCCGCGAAATCGTGACCAAATATCTTTTGGACCCTCCAAACGAGCAAATGCTGCCGGATGCGCCTTGGCGGTTCCCGGTGATACCCGACACCAGCGCAACCTTTGAAAGCGGGCCCGGGGCCCTGAATTATCTGACTGAAATAAATGCCCCGCAAATAAGCCATCTAGGTCCGGCCCCGCATGGATTTGAACGCTTTTGCTTTGATTTCAGCCAATAGGTGACTGGTGCTTGCACCCGCGCCCGTTAGTTCCTATATCCCACCCCGAGAGGTTGGCGCGGGCGAGCGCCTCGCCAACCCGGTCAGGTCCGGAAGGAAGCAGCCGTAACGAGCCCCGCTTGGGTCGTTGTCCAGCCTCTCACCCTTCCCCGCTTTTTTGCGCGCGATGTCCGCCTTTTGGTCCGCCTTGGCGGAAAACCCTTGGCATCCGCTGCCGAGGCACCTTATTGTGGGGGGCAACCTAACCTTGAACGGAGGCAGACAATGGATCGTGTCATTCACCTCCGGGCGCGGACCTGACCAAGGACGCGGCCCGTGAAAGTCAGACGGCCCCGACAAGGGCCAAGTTTTCACGTGTTCAGGGATAACCCGCTTTGACCCAATTTACGCTTGCGGACCTTGGCTGGTCTGCCCATTTTCTACGCCAGATCGACGAAGGCGAACGCCCCGCCCGCGTCAATGCAATCCACCGCGACCGGATCGAGGCTCTGTCGCCCGACGGCCCCTTGTCGCTGACCACCCCCGAACAAACGGGGAGCTATGCTGTTGGCGACTGGGTGACCCATGACAGCGGTCAGGTGCAGCGCCGTCTGGACCGTATTAGCACCATCGGCCGCCGCGCGGCGGGCGAGGTTGCAAAAGAACAGCTGATCGCGGCCAATGTCGACACGCTAGGGATCGTCACCAGCTGCAACGCGGATTTCAACACAGCGCGGCTGGAACGCTATCTGGCGCTGTGCACGGCTGGCCTTGCGATTCCGCTGATTATCCTGACCAAGGCGGATCTGGCCGATGATCCCATCGAATATTGTCGGCAAGCCGAAGCATTATCGCCACTGGTCACGGCCATCGCGCTGAACGGCACGGATCCGGCCCAAGTCGCTGAATTGGAACGCTGGTGCGGGCCTGGGCAGACATTGGCACTGGTGGGGTCCTCTGGCGTCGGCAAGACGACGATCCAGAACATCCTGACGGGTGTCGAGGATGCCACGCAATCCATCCGGCAGGCCGACGCCAAAGGCCGCCACACGACAACAGCCCGTGCGCTACGCCGCACAACGGCCGGCGGCTGGCTGATCGACACCCCCGGCATGCGGGAATTGCGGTTATCGGATGCCGCCGAAGGTATCGAAACCGTGTTTTCCGACGTCGCCGAACTGGCGACCGAATGCAAATTTTCCGACTGCGCCCATGACCGGGAACCGGGCTGCGCGATTCAGGCGGCGATTGCGGCAGGCACTTTGGACCGCGACCGTTTCGCCCGCTGGCAGAAACTGGAACGCGAAGATCGCCATAATACTGAAACCGTGCACGAGGCTCATGCCCGGTTTCGCAAATTGGGCAAGATGTATGCCCATGGCAAAGCACGCAGCGCCGCAAAACGCGGCGAACGGTGACCTAGGACATGGGGCGGGACTGTTGCCCCGCCTGTTCCGCCCAAAGTTCTTGGAGATCGGTTTCAACGGCGCAAGGACGCACAGACCGCAACCGCCCGATTGCGTCTTTCGGGGCTTCGCCCAAGTGGATCATAACAGCCAGCGCAGCCATGCCGGACCGGCCACATCCACCTTTGCAATGGATTAGAACCCGCCCGCCATCTGTAAGGGCCTCGGTCATCTTGGCCAAATGTCCGTGCCAGAAAGTTTCGGCCAGACCTGTCGGCACGCCATAGTCAGGCACTGGCATGAACAACCACGAAACTTGTTCTTCGGCCAGATCGGCGCCCAGACTTCCTGCTCGGAACTGATTCAACTCGGCACCCGGTGTCATGGTCAGAACGATCGACGGTTTCCACGCCAGAATCGCCGCCAAATCGGCGCGATAATTGCCTTCGACACCCGGCATCGGCGAAATCGCCAATTGGCCACCGCCGGCCTCTAACGCATGTATGGCGAATTCCGTCATGATACCCTTTCACAGGTGGACCTTGGTCGACTTGGTGCTTACCTTAATGTTCGTAAAGAATCCTGAAAGCAACTATGTCCGAAACAGCCGCCAAGCCTTATCAGGTCCTCGCCCGGAAATACCGGCCCGAAACCTTTGCCGATCTGGTCGGGCAAGACGCCATGGTGCGCACGCTGAAAAATGCGTTCGAGGCAGACCGGATCGCACAGGCCTTTATGATGACCGGTATTCGCGGGACGGGCAAAACCACGACCGCCCGGATCATCGCCAAGGGGATGAACTGTATCGGCCCTGACGGCACCGGCAAACCCACGACCGAACCCTGCGGTGTCTGCGAACATTGCACGGCGATCATGGAAGGTCGCCACGTCGACGTGATGGAGATGGACGCCGCCAGTAACACCGGTGTCGCCAATATCCGCGAAATCATCGACAGCGTGCATTACCGCGCCGCCAGCGCCCGCTATAAAGTCTATATCATCGACGAAGTTCACATGCTGTCGACCGGCGCGTTCAACGCGCTGCTAAAGACGCTTGAAGAACCGCCTGCCCATGTGAAATTCATCTTCGCGACCACCGAAATCCGCAAGGTTCCGGTCACCGTCCTGTCGCGGTGTCAGCGCTTTGACCTGCGGCGGATCGAACCCGAGGTGATGATCGCCCTGCTGCGCAAGATCGCCGGTGGCGAAGGGGCCGAGATTTCGGATGATGCCCTTGCTCTGATCACTCGTGCAGCCGAAGGGTCGGCCCGCGATGCGACATCGCTTCTGGATCAGGCAATATCCCATGGTGCGGGCGAGACAACCGCCGATCAGGTCCGTGCGATGCTGGGTCTGGCCGACCGTGGCCGCGTCATGGACCTGTTCGACATGATCCTGCGCGGCGACGCGGCAGGGGCGCTGAACGAACTTTCGGCACAATATTCCGATGGCGCCGATCCGATGGCGGTGCTGCGCGATCTGGCCGAGATTACCCATTGGGTCAGCGTGATCAAAGTCACGCCGGAGGCCGCCGAGGACCCGACAGTATCCCCCGACGAACGTGCACGCGGACAGGCAACTGCAGCGACGATTCCCATGCGTGTCCTGACACGGATGTGGCAGATGCTGCTGAAAGCATTAGAGGAGGTCGCCGCCGCCCCCAACGCCATGATGGCCGCGGAAATGGCCGTGATCCGTCTGACCCATGTGGCGGACCTGCCGACGCCCGATGAACTGGTGCGCAAACTCCAAGACATGACCCCGCCCCCTTCGGGCCCCGGTGGTGGCAGACCTGCGCCACAGGCGGGCGGTGGCGCGACCAATGCCTATGCCACCGGCCCTGCCCCGACACATTCCGGCCCCTCAGGTCCCGTCGCCACGGCCCAGCCGGCCACGGAACTGGCCGTTGAAAGCCTCGCACGCTATGCGCGGTTCGAAGATGTGGTCGACCTGATCCGTGCGCACCGCGATGTGAAACTTTTGGTGGATGTCGAATCCGGTATCCGGTTGGCCAAATACCAACCCGGGCGGATCGAATTCACCCCTTCGGCCTCTGCGCCGTCTGATCTCGCGCAGAAACTCGGGGCGCGACTGCAATCCTGGACCGGCAACCGCTGGGCTGTCACGCTGGTCAATGGCTGCGAGGCCCCGACCATCGTCGAGGTCCGCGATGCGGCCGACAATGCCCTGCGCGACGCTGCTGCCTTGCATCCGGTCGTGACGGCCGTCCTACAATATTTCCCAAAGGCCCAGATCACCGATATCCGCACGCTCAAAGAAAAGGCCCAAGAGGCCGAGGTTGAAGCGCTGGCAGAAGTCGATGAAGAATGGGACCCCTTCGACGAAGACTAGGCCCCATGCCTGATGGCAGGGGCTTTGCCTATGAGACACGAACAGTTTTTCCAAGGAGCAAGACAAGATGCTGAAAGGTCTGGGTGGCCTTGGCGATATGGCCAAGATGATGAAATCGGCGCAGGAAATGCAGCAGCGCATGGCGCAGTTGCAGGACGATATGGACACTATCATGGTCGAAGGCCAATCCGGTGCGGGTCTGGTCAAGGCGACCGCAACCGCCAAAGGCGAACTCAAAGGTCTGTCGATCGACCCGTCGATCTTTTCCGCCGATGAAAAGGAAATGGTCGAAGACCTGATCCTTGCTGCAATCAAAGACGCGCAGGCCAAGGCGGGCGAGCGCGCACAGCAGGAAATGTCGAAAATCACCGAAGGTCTGGGTCTGCCCCCCGGCTTTAAGATGCCGTTCTAAGTAGGTCGCCTTGACCCAAGGAACCAAAGATATCGAAGGTCTGATTGACCTTCTGGCGAAACTTCCGGGCCTTGGGCCACGGTCGGCGCGGCGGGCCGTGCTGCACTTGATCAAGAAACGGAACCTGCACCTTATCCCACTGGCGGAATCGCTGACCCGCGTCGGCCAGACCGCCCGCGAATGCCTGTGCTGCGGAAACATCGGAACAACCGACCTTTGCGGCATCTGCACAGACGAACGGCGCGCAAACGGCGAAATCTGCGTGGTCGAAGACGTGGCCGACCTTTGGGCAATGGAACGGTCCGGCATGTTCCGTGGCAAATATCATGTTCTGGGCGGCACTCTTTCAGCGCTCGACGCTGTCGGGCCCGAAGAATTGCGCATCCCGCAATTGGTGACCCGCATCCGCGAAGAAACGTGACCGAAGTCATCCTCGCCCTTGGCGCCACGATCGATGGCCAGACCACCGCGCATTACATCGCGGACCAGTTGACCGGGGTCAAAGTGACCTCGCTCGCGCAGGGTGTGCCGGTGGGGGGCGAACTGGATTATCTTGACGACGGGACGATCAGCGCGGCGCTGAAAGCGCGGCGGAGTTTCTAAGGCTGAGTAGGCCCCTCATGAGCCAAAACAAAACCCCCGCAAGTTCGACTTGCGGGGGTTTTTAGTTTTTAGAACAACACCTTAGTTGTTGTTATCGTCATCTTCGTCATCGTCGGGCAGATTAAAGAAGCTGTCCGCATTCGAGAAATCCTTGGCGTTTGCTTCTTCTTCATCCTCGTCCGACGCGTTCCCAGACAGGGTAAATGCCTCGAGTCCGGCCATCGACGACGGCATCTTGGGTTCGGGCGCCATGCCCAGCGACTGTTCAGTCGACACCAGTTTGCGGCGTTCGTCATCGGTCATAACGTTGCCTTCCTTGGCGCGCTTGGCGTTGGCTTTTTGCACAGCAGCGTCGAGTTCGGACTGTTTGCACAGGCCCAAAGCAACCGGATCGATAGGGTCGATGTTCGAGATATTCCAGTGGGTCCGTTCGCGGATCGCCTGAATGGTCGGCTTGGTGGTGCCCACCAGTTTGGCCACTTGGCCATCCGACAGTTCGGGGTGGAATTTGACCAGCCAAAGGATCGACGCAGGGCGATCCTGACGCTTGGACAGGGGGGTATACCGCGGGCCACGGCGCTTTTCCTCTCCGGCGGCGGCGGGATTGTATTTCAGCTTGAGCTTGTGCAGCGGATTCTTTTCGGCCTTTTCAATCTCGGACGCGTCCAACTGATTGTTCGACACGGGGTCAAAGCCTTTGACGCCAACTGCGACATCGCCGTCGGCAATCCCTTGAATCTCAAGCTCGTGCATGCCGACGAATTCGGCAATCTGCTTGAAAGTCATCGTCGTATTGTCCACCAGCCAAACTGCGGTCGCCTTGGCCATCAGCGGTTTATCAGCCATGTCAGCCTCTCCTAAAACCAAATCTTCCCCATGCCCGGAAAAGGGCGGCCCATTTTTGGACCAGTTCACGTTGTAGGGGAACTCCGGTCCTATATAAGGGGACAAAGTCAAAGTGAAAAGGTCAAAATGTCCCGTCTGTTTTTCCGGTCTTTCGTCGTTGCCAGTTTGATCTCGGCCTTGGCCGCGCCCCTTCGTGCCGGTGGCACGGCAGGGGATTTCGACTATTACGTTCTGTCGCTGTCTTGGTCCCCGAACTGGTGCGCGTTGGAGGGCGATGACCGCGATTCCCCGCAATGTGACCCGTCCGAGGATTTTGCATGGGTCCTGCATGGGCTATGGCCGCAGTACGAAGAAGGCTGGCCGGACTATTGCCACAGCCCCTACCCCAACCCGACGCGCCGTCAGACCGAAGACATGGCCGACATCATGGGGACATCGGGGCTTGCTTGGTATCAATGGAACAAACACGGGGTTTGTTCGGGCCTGTCATCGACAGATTTCTATGCGCTTGCCCGCGAGGCTTATGAAAAAGTCGCGATTCCGCAGGCGTTCCGGCGGTTGACCAAACAGGTCACCCTGCCCGCGTCCCTGATCGAAGAGGCATTCATGGACAAGAACCCCGGCCTATCGGCCGATACAATCACGGTGACCTGCCAAAGCGGGTATATCCAAGAGGTCAGGATCTGTCTGACCCCCGATCTGGAATTCCGCACCTGCGGGCAGGACACCCGTCGCGACTGCACACTTACCAGTGCGCTGTTCGATCCGGTCCGGTAATCAGCCGCCAACCCGCAAAACGATCTTGCCGATGTGCTGGCTGGTTTCCATCCGCGCGTGGGCTTTGGCGGCATCGACAAGGACAAATTCCTGATCCATCACCGGTGCGATGGTGCCCGCTTCTAGCAAGGGCCAAACGTGGGTGCGCAGCTCTGCCGCGATCCGCGCCTTGGCAAGGTCGGACTGGGGCCGCAAGGTCGATCCGGTAAAGGTCAGCCGCCGCGTCATCAAGGGCGCGAGGTTAAGGTCAGCCTTGGGCCCTTGCAGAAATGCGATCTGGACCAAACGCCCGTCATCAGCGAGCGCAGCAAGGTTGCGTTGCACATAGGGGCCGCCGACCATATCGAGGATCAGGTCCGCACCGCCAACCGATTTCATTTCTTCAACAAAATCCGCTGTCCGGTAATTGATCGCGCGTTCCGCCCCGAGGTCTTCGCAGGCCCTGCATTTGGCAGCATCCCCCGCCGTTGCAAAGACCCGCGCGCCAAAGGCCCGGGCGAGTTGAATTGCCGTTGTCCCGATGCCCGAGGACCCGCCGTGGACAAGGAACCGTTCCCCGCCCTGCAACCCGCCACGCATGAAAACATTCGACCAGACCGTGAAATGGGTTTCCGGCAAACAAGCGGCGCGGCGCAGGTCCATTCCTGCCGGAACCGGCAGACAGTGCGCCGCATTCGTCACCGCATATTCGGCATAGGACCCGCCGGGGAAAAGGGCGCAAACCTGATCGCCCAGCGCAAGCCCCGTAACACCTTCGCCCAAAGCCACAACCTCGCCCGCGCCTTCAAGGCCTGGCAGATCACTGGCGTTGGGCGGCGGCGCGTAAAGGCCCGCACGTTGCAGCGCGTCGGGGCGATTGACCCCGACATATGCCAGACGGATCAGAACCTGCCCGTGACCGGGAACCGGCACGGGCCGCGTAACCGGCATCAAAACCTCCGGCCCGCCGGGTTTGGTGATCTCGATCGCTAACATGGTCTGTGTCATTTGGTTTCCTTCGGCGCTGCCCATATGCCGGGCAGGTCATTTCTGGGGTCATTTGGGCGGGGTGCGCGGATAGAGGAAAACAGGCGCCCCAACCCTTCGGACAGGGGCCGGAGCGCCGGATTTGCGCGAATGCCCGATTTAAACTTTTCGAACTGCATCACCTCGGCGATGCGGCGGTCGATGAATTGCGCCGTGGCTTCGCCCCCCGTTTCGTCCCCCAGCCAATACAAAACAACCGATCCATAGACACCCGACAAAATTGCACGTTTCGAATACCAGTTGATATCGTCTGACCTGTCGCCGAGCGCGGTCCAGATTGCGTCGGCGGTGCCCCAGATCAACGACGCCCCCAATGCCGCGTTCTGCGGCAGGGCAAACAACGTGGTCCCACGCCGGACAACTTCGCGGTCGGCATCCTCGAGCCGGAAGCGGATCAATGCCGCGACCTTTTCGGAATAGCGCAGACCCTCGATTTCCGGCACGCGTGCGGCAAGCGCCTGATCGCCCGCTTTGTGATAATCCACCGCAAGATCGACAGCGCCACGCGGGCAAAGCGATTTCGCCGCGTCGGGTGTCAGGCCCAGATCGGCGGCGCCGGCCGCAAAAGCGGACTCGGACCAGCCGTCAAAGGGGACATGGGGCAGAACGGCGGCCAATAGACGCGCGCGATCAGCGGTTTCGGACGTATTTTGCATGGGATTTGTCCTTTCATCCGGCAGTCTAGACAAAACACGCGACCTCTGCTAGACGGCGGCCTCCTGCAATCTTATTGCAAATCCAACTTAGAAAGGTGGTGAAAACCACATGCAGGTAAGTGTTCGCGACAACAACGTCGATCAGGCGCTCCGCGCTCTGAAGAAAAAGCTGCAGCGTGAAGGCGTTTTCCGCGAAATGAAGCTCAAGCAACATTTCGAGAAACCGTCGATCCGCAAAGCCCGTGAAAAGGCCGAAGCGATCCGCCGTCAGCGCAAGCTGGCACGGAAGAAATTGCAGCGCGAGGGTATGCTCTAAGCATCCCTTTTCGAACGCAAAGCTTGCCCCCGAAGCGGTTCCGCTTTCGGGGGTTTGTTTTTTCTGGGGCCGCGCCGGCCAGAGGTCAGGTTATCCTGACTGGTCCCGTGCCGTCGGAATGGTCAACCTGTCACCATTGTAACAGAAACCATTCAGACAAGGATTTTCCCCAATGACTGATTTCATCAGTGTCGAAACCCGTGGAAACGTCACAACAACATGGCTGTGGAATTATGGGATCGACGATCCGCTGCCCCGCCCCGAACAAGAAGAATACCTGCGCCGCGATATCCTGATGACCATCCTCGCCAGCGATGGCCCGATAGGTGTGATTGGCCACGCGAGCCGGTCCGGCACCGAATCCCATAATCTGGAATTGTCCCGCAAACGGGCTGATGCGGTGGCCGACATCATCATGTCTTTGGGGATTGACCCGAACCGCATCAACCCAATTGCCTATGGCGAAAGCAAACACGCCCCCGACGGGACAGAAGACGACAAGGATCGCGGCGTCAGGATCATTACAATTTCAGCCATTTCGGACGCGCCGAAACCCGAAACCCTGTATCCGGTCTCGCTCCCCCGTCCGTCGAACGCCGAAATGTATCGGCTGATCGAACGGGAACCGGTCGCAAGCCAGATTCACATGCAGGAAATGATCTGGGTCTATATGCCTGATCTGCTGAATGTGTTGGGGCCGACAAGCGGCGGTGTATCCCCAATGGTCGATGTCGGGACATCTGGTTACGGGCTCAAGGGCCTGCTGGAAAGCAAGCGTCCGAATGACCCTGAACGCTTTGCCGAAGATGAAAACACCGTGCTCGACCGCGTTTGGGAACGCTTCAGCTATCAGCTCGAAACCGAAGGGCTGGCCTGGTCCGAAGACTATGTCATCATTCACAACGACGGGCAGCCGCTACGCGACCCCTTCCACTAGGGGCCCCTTGCAGGATCAGGCCTTTGCGTCCTCAAGGATCATCGCACTGGCCTTTTCCGCGATCATGATCGTGGGGGAGTTTGTGTTGCCGCTGGTGATCGAGGGCATGACGCTCGCATCGACGACGCGTAGCCCGCCGATGCCGCGAAGCCGCAAACGCCCATCGACGGGGGCTGCATCGTCAGCCCCCATGCGCACCGTCGAAACCGGATGAAAAATCGTGGTCCCGATATCGCCCGCCGCCTGCGCAAGATCGTCATCGGTTTGCGCCGTGATCCCCGGTTTCATTTCCTGTGGGGCATATCGGGCCATCGGGGATTGGGACATGATCTCCCGCGCCTGACGGATCGCGGCAATGGCGACGGCCCTGTCCCCTTCGGTCGACAAGTAATTCGGGGCGATCACCGGCTTGTCCATGGGATCGGCGCTGGAAATCTGAACGGTTCCGCGGCTTTCGGGCCGCAGGTTGCAAACGCTGGCGGTGATTGCCGGAAAATCATGGAGCGGCTGCCCGAAGGCTTCGAGGCTGAGGGGCTGCACATGATATTCGAGGTCGGGGGTCGCCAGATCAGGTCGCGATTTCGAAAAAGCACCCAGCTGGCTCGGACTCATCGACATCGGCCCGGTGCGGCGCAGGGCATATTCAGCCCCGATCATGGCCTTGCCGATCCAAGAGTTTGCCATTGTGTTCAACGTATTTGCCCCGGTCAGGCGCCAAGCGCACCGTAGCTGCAAATGGTCCTGCAGGTTTGCGCCGACCTGGCCTTGGTCCAGATGCACGGCGATCCCGTGTTTTTGCAGCAAGGCCCCCGGACCAATACCGGAAAGCTGCAAAATCTGCGGCGAACCGATGGCCCCGGCGCTAAGCACGACCTCGCGATTTGCACGCAGATTGTGAACTTCGCCACCCTGCCGATACCGGACCCCGACACAACGTCCGCCTTCGAATAACAGACGTTCTGTATGGGCATGCGTCACAACCCGCAGGTTCGGCCCCTTTGCGGGGCGCAGAAACCCCTTGGCCGTCGTCCAGCGCCAGCCGTTTTTCTGGTTTACCTTGAAATAGCCGACACCATGGTTGTCGCCCGTGTTAAAGTCGTTGGTGCGCGGAATGCCCGCGGCCTCGGCGGCTTGCATCCAGTGATCCAAAAGGTCCCAATGAAGCCGCTGGTTTTCGACCCGCCATTCGCCCCCAGCGCCGTGCAGATCAGAGGCCCCGTCGACATAATCTTCGGACTTTTTGAACCACGGCAGGACATCGTCCCAGCCCCAACCCGTCAGACCCGTCTGCCGCCAGCCATCATAGTCGGCCGCCTGTCCGCGCAAATACAACATCCCGTTGATCGCGGAACAGCCGCCAAGTGTCTTGCCACGCGGATACAACAGGCTCCGCCCGTTCAACCCTGCCTCGGGCGCGGTTCGGAACATCCAGTCAGTGCGCGGGTTCCCGATGCAATACAGATAGCCCATCGGGATATGGATCCAATGATAGCTGTCCCGCCCCCCGGCTTCGAGCAAGGTAACCTTGTGGCCTGCTGCACTTAAACGGTTGGCGACAACGCATCCCGCGCTCCCCGCGCCAACGACTATGTAATCCGGCTGCATTGATCCCCTCCGACTTTGCGCCAGACTATAGGCTGGCCCTGTCCGCGCAAGGGACTGTCTAAAGCGGCAGAGCCGTGGTCTGTCGCACATTTCGCAAGGAAAAGGACGACTGCATCGTCTGCACCCCCGGCAATGTCGCCAGATAGCGCCTATGGATCAGGGCAAAATCCTCGGTATCGCGCGCCACGACTTTGAGCAGGTAATCCGCAGACCCTGCCATCAGGTGACACTCCAACACCTCGGGCACCCGCGACACCGCCTTTTCAAAGGCTTCGAGGATTTCGTCCGCCTGCCCAGACAGGGTAATTTCGACGAACACTGTCGTCTTGCGATCCAGTTTGCGCGGATCAAGCAGCGCCACATACCCCTGAATGATCCCATCGGATTCAAGCCGCTGAACCCGCCTGTAACAGGCGGAGGGCGATAGATTGATCTGTTCGGACAAGTCCTGATTGGTCAAACGCCCGTTCCGCTGCAAGGATTCGAGGATGCGACGATCTGTCGGGTCTAGCTCCATTCGCGCAAAATCCTTTATCATTAGTCGCGATTAGTAGTGGTTTCTTGTTCATTCTATCCGAATGAAGCAAGAAATACACAAACAATTGCGCGCGACCCGGTGCATTCTGCCGATCAAACGCGAATGAGGGAGACCGCGCTATGCACATCGGATGTCCGAAAGAAATCAAACCGCAAGAATTCCGCGTGGGGATGACCCCATCGGCAGTGACCGAAGCTGTCGCCAACGGGCACACGGTCACAGTGGAAACCAATGCGGGGTCCGGCGCGGGCTTTACCGATGCTGATTATGTTGCCGCAGGCGCCAAGATTGTTGGCACCGCTGCCGAAGTGTTCAAGGCCGCGGACATGATCGTCAAGGTCAAGGAACCGCAAGCCGTTGAACGCAAAATGCTGCGCGAAGGCCAGATCCTGTTCACCTACCTGCACCTGGCCCCCGATCCGGAACAGACCCATGATCTGCTTGCCTCGGGCGCGACCTGCATCGCCTATGAAACAGTGACCGACCGCAACGGCGGCCTGCCGCTTCTCGCCCCGATGTCCGAAGTCGCGGGCCGTCTGGCCCCGCAGGTCGGTGCCTGGACCCTGCAAAAGGCCAACGGCGGCCGTGGCGTCCTGTTGGGCGGCGTCCCCGGTGTGGGCCCTGCCAAGGTTCTGGTCATTGGTGGCGGCGTCGTGGGCACCCACGCAGCCAAGATCGCAGCAGGTATGGGCGCTGATGTGACCGTCCTTGACCGGTCGATCCCGCGTCTGCGCTATCTGGACGACGTGTTCGGTGGCACCTTCAAGAATTCCTATGCAAGTGCTGCCAACACGATTGAACTCGCCCGTCAGGCAGACATGATCATCGGCGCTGTTCTGATCCCCGGTGCCGCTGCGCCGAAACTGATCAGCAGTGCGCAACTGTCCGAACTCAAGCCCGGCGCTGCACTGGTCGACGTCGCGATCGACCAAGGCGGCTGCTTTGAAACCTCCAAAGCGACCACGCACCAAGATCCGATCTATGACGTCGACGGGATCATGCACTATTGCGTGGCCAACATGCCCGGCGCCGTTGCCCGCACCTCGACCATCGCGCTTGGCAATGCCACGATGCCCTTCATGATCGCGCTTGCGAACAAAGGCTGGAAACAGGCCTGCGCTGATGATGTGCACCTGTTGAATGGGTTGAACGTCCACGCTGGCAAACTGACCTACAAAGCCGTCGGCGAGGCCCTTGGTCTTGATTATGTGGACGCAGCATCGGTTCTCTGATCCTCCAAGAACCCGATAATGCAAAGACCCGCCCATTGGGCGGGTCTTTTTCGTTCGGAGTGTCGCGCGGGCTTACTTTTTCAGTGCGTCGCGGATTTCAGCCAAAAGCTCTTCGGCGGTCGGCCCTTTGGGCGCAGCCGGAGCGGCCTCTTCTTTCTTTTTCATGCTGTTCACGCCCTTGACCAGCAGGAAGACAACCCATGCCACGATCAGGAATTTGATAACGGCATTGATAAAGTTGCCATACATGAACTGGGCGTCGCCGAGACCAAAGGACAGCGCCGAAAAATCGACGCCGCCGACGAAGATTCCAATCAGCGGATTGATCAGATCATCGACCATCGACGTGACAATGGCGGTAAACGCCGCACCCAGAATGATACCAACGGCCATGTCCATGACATTGCCCTTAGCAATAAACGTTTTGAACTCTTTCAACATTTTGTGTCCCTACTTTTCCCTTTTACCGCGTCTACCCTAAAGGACAGTCCGCTTGAGGTGCATTCATAACTATATCTGAAAAATTTTTCATGTGTTTTTTGTGCTGATTTTCCCCGACAATCAGCTGCAACAAAAACAAAAGAAAAAGGCGGCCCCGATCAGAGCCGCCTTTCGGATTTCAAAACCAGATTGGTCCTTACTTGCGCAGCTGACCACCGGTAGCCTTGGCAACCTTTTCGACGATCTTGGCGGCAACCGCCTCGATCTCGGCCTCTTTCAAGGTCGCTTCGGTTGGTTGAAGGCGGACCGAGATCGCGAGGCTCTTTTTGCCCTCGCCCAGCGAACCACCGATGAATTCGTCAAAGACACGGACGTCCGTGATCAGGGCTTTGTCTGCACCAGCAGCCGCATTGACCAAGGTCAACGCCTCTACGCTCGCATCGACGACAAAAGCAAAGTCGCGCTCAACCGCCTGCAATTCCGAGGCGACCAATGCCGGACGGCTGGCTGTCCGGTTCTTGGGCAGCGGGATTTCCTCTGGCCAGATGGTAAAGGCGACTGCGGGGCCCTTGATATCCATTTCGCGGAGGATTTTCGGGTGCAACTCTCCGAAGATGCCCAAGACCTTTTTCGGGCCAAGGGCGATCTGGCCGTGACGACCGGGGTGCCACCAGGCTGGTCCGCCGCGCAGGATCTGGACCTTGGCAGGAGCACCCATCGCCGCAAGGATCGCTTCGGCGTCGGCCTTGGCGTCAAAGACATCGACGGGGCGGGACGTGCCATGGGTATCCTTGGGGCCGGTGCGACCGATCAGGATGCCCGAAATTTGCAGGCTCTGTTCTTCGGGTTCGCCGCCGTGAAAGGCATGGCCCATTTCAAACAGCGCCAGATCGGCAAAACCGCGCGCCTGATTGCGCGCAGCCGCCCGCAAAAGCCCCGGCAAAAGCGACGGGCGCATATGGCTCATGTCACTGGAAATCGGGTTTTCCAGACGGGTGACATCGGTGCCGTCACCGAAAAGCTGTGCCGCTTCCTGATCAATAAAGCTGTAGGTCACGCATTCGTTGTAACCCAATGCAGCAGCGGTCCGGCGCCCCGCCGTTGACCGCACCTGCAAGGGGGTCAGAACGGGTTTCGGCACGCCGGGCACCATGCGCGGCATCGGCTTGCCGACCAGTTTGGTCAGCGATGCGATGCGCGCCACTTCTTCAACCAGATCGGCCTCGCCCAGAACATCCGAACGCCATGTCGGCACATGGGCCATATCGCCTTCCATACGGAAGCCGAGCGCGGTGAGCGTCTGGCGCTGGGTGCTTTCGGGGATATCCATGCCGACAAGGCTTTGGACACGCGCCGCATCCAGCCGATAGGCGCGGGACACGTCGGGGACAGCCCCAGCGACAACAACAGCCGAAGCTTCGCCACCGGCGATATCTACGATCATCCGAACGGCCATCTCCAGACCGTCCAAGGTAAACGCCGGATCGATCCCGCGCTCAAAGCGATAGCGTGCATCCGAATTGATCTTGAGCGCACGGCCCGTGGTCGCGATCTGGACCGGATCCCAATAGGCGCTTTCGACAAAGACATTCACGGTTTCGTCCGAACAGCCCGAGGCCGCACCGCCCATGATACCGGCGATGCTTTCGGGGCCCGCATCATCGGAAATCAGCATCATGCCGGGCTGGAAGCTATAGGTCTTGTCATCCAGCGCGACCATCGTCTCGCCGCCCTTGGCGCGGTGGACGCGCAGCCCGCCTTTGACCTTATCGGCGTCAAAGACATGCAGCGGGCGGTTCTGGTCGAAGGTCATGAAATTGGTGACGTCGACAAGGAAAGAAATCGGACGCAGACCGATGGCCCGCAGACGGTCCTGCAGCCAAATCGGGCTGGGGCCGTTTTTGACGCCACGGATCAAAAGACCATAGAAAACGGGCGCGCCATCGCGGGTATCGTCATCAATGGATACATTTATCGGGCAATCGAAAACTGCCGGAACAGGATCAACCGACAGCGGCTTCAGGGTGCCAAGACCACGGGCAGCCAGATCACGCGCAATGCCACGCACACCCAGCGCGTCGCCGCGATTGGGGGTGATAGCGATCTCGATCACCGGATCGACCTTGGCCGGATCATTCGCAGCCAACCAATCGACGAACCGGTCGCCGACTTCCCCACTGGGGAGTTCGATAATGCCGTTATGTTCGTCCGACAGTTCGAGCTCGCGTTCCGATGCCATCATGCCGTGGCTTTCGACGCCGCGGATTTTGCCAACGCCAAGGGTCACGTCGATGCCAGGGACATAATCGCCGGGTTTGCACAGAACCACGGTGATCCCTTCGCGGGCGTTGGGCGCGCCGCAAACGATCTGCTTTTCGCCTTCGTCCGTCATCACGAGGCAAACCCGCAGCTTGTCCGCATCGGGGTGCTTTTCGGCATGCAGCACCTTTGCGAGCGTAAAGGTCTTAAGCCGCGCCGCGCGATCCTCGACCCCTTCAACCTCGAGGCCCAAGTCGGTCAAGGTTTCCGCGATTTCGTCCACGGTGGCCGTGGTATCAAGGTGGTCTTTCAGCCAGGAGAGGGTGAATTTCATTTTGACAGCCCTCCATGCAGGGTTGGAACATCCAAGGCAGCGAACCCATAGTGCCGGAGCCAGCGCAGGTCTGAATCAAAGAAGGCCCGCAGATCGGGAATGCCGTATTTCAGCATGGCGATCCGGTCGATGCCCATGCCGAAGGCAAAGCCTTGCCATTCGGTCGGGTTGACGCCCGCGTTTTGCAGGACCTTGGGGTGGACCATGCCCGACCCGAGGATTTCAAGCCAGTCGTCGCCCGTCCCGACCTTGAGCGTGCCGCCTTCCCACGAACAGCGGATATCGACCTCGGCCGATGGTTCGGTAAAGGGAAAATGCGAGGCACGGAACCGCAGGTCGACGTGGTCGACCTCGAAATAGGATTTCACGAATTCCTCGAGGCACCATTTCAGGTTGGCCATCGAGATATTCTTGTCGATCGCCAGACCTTCGACCTGATGGAACATCGGCGTGTGGGTCTGGTCGTAATCGGCGCGATAGACGCGCCCCGGCGCGATGATGCGGATCGGCGCAACGGTCTTTTCCATCGTCCGGATCTGGACGGGGCTGGTGTGGGTGCGCAGAACATGCGGCGGGCGGTTATCCCCTGCCGCGCGGTGCATATAAAAGGTGTCCATTTCCGCACGGGCCGGATGGTGACCGGGGATGTTCAGTGCGTCAAAGTTATACCAGTCGGTGTCGATCTGCGGGCCTTCGGCCACGGCAAAGCCCATATCGGCAAAAATCGCAGTGACCTCTTCGGTGACCTGGCTGATCGGGTGGATGGTGCCCTGACGGCGCGGGCGCACGGGCAGCGTCACATCGAGCCATTCGCCCCGCAGGCGTTCATCCAGCGCGGCATCCGCCAACCCTGCCTTTTTCGCGGCTAGGGCGCTGTTGATCTCGTCCTTGAGCGCGTTCAGCGCAGGGCCTGCGACCATCCGCTCTTCGGGGCTCATCTTGCCCAATTCGCGCATCTGCAGCGCCACTTCGCCCTGCTTGCCCATCGCAGCGATGCGGACGTCTTCCAACGTGGCTTCATCCGCCGCCGAAGCGATCAAGGACAGGTATTTGTTTCTCAGCTCGTCCATCCGTGGACCCCTTTATTCGTTCACGGCTCTGCTATCACAGATGCCCCAAGACGCAAGAAGCCGCGAGACCCTTTCAGGCCCGCGGCTTCTGTTAGCTTCCCTTTGTCAGGGATTAAGCGAGCGCGGCCTTCGCCTTTCCGACGATGGCGTTAAACGCTTCGGGTTCATTCACAGCCAGATCGGCAAGAACCTTGCGGTCAACCTCGATGCCGGCCTTGGTCAGGCCGTTGATCAGGCGCGAATAGGTCATTTCGGCATCATATGCACGAACGCCTGCGTTGATCCGCTGGATCCACAGCGCGCGGAAGTTCCGCTTGCGGACTTTCCGGTCACGGGTTGCGTATTGGTTGGCTTTGTCGACAGCCTGCTTGGCGACCTTAAAGGTCCGGCTGCGGCGATCAAAATAGCCTTTTGCCGCGTCAAGAATCTTCTTGTGGCGACGATGGGTGACGGTACCGCCTTTAGTACGGGACATGGCTGGCTCTCCTTAACGGTCGTAGGGCATGTAGGACTTGACGATCTTGGCGTCAGGCGCCGAGAGTGCCGTGGTCCCGCGGGCATCACGGATGAACTTGGTCGTCCGTTTGATCATGCCGTGGCGTTTGCCAGCCTGACCAGCAATTACCTTGCCAGTCGCAGAAATCTTGAAGCGCTTCTTGGCGCTCGACTTGGTCTTCATCTTGGGCATTTCCATCTCCTTTACAGGGTTGGTCGAACGCGCGACTCGGCATGCCACATAAGCCGGTCGCACGGGTTGAAGCGGCCGTATAGGGGGGCCGCCGGTGAATGACAAGAGGGGAACGGGCTAGTTGATATACTTTCCGACGACGCGGACGAAAGTATCCGGTATTCCTTCGATGGTGTAGCGGTTGGGGTGTTGCTTGACCGCAAGTGCGACCATCCCACCCCCAACCAGCACCATGATTGCAGCCGCGCGCGGCGCGCGACCATCCGTCAAAGCCCCGAGTATCGGCGGCAATGCAAAGACCGACAGAATCAACCCAACAACAAAAAACAGATCCGCATCCATAGCCGCACCCCTACACTAATGCGGGCAGCTTACTCTGGATCGGCGGAATAAATCAAACGCTCTGCACAGGGTGCAACCCGCAGGATGTTCGTGGACCCCGGCGTATTGAACGGAACACCGGCGGTGACGACGATAAAGTCTTTTTCCTCGGCCAGACCTTCGGACCGTGCGGCACGAACCGCAGCAATAACCGCGGCCTTGAACCGGTCGATTTCACCGACGATCACACAATTGGTGCCCCAAGACAGCGCCAGACGGCGGGCGGTTTTCTGCACGCTGGTAAGCGCGATAATCGGCACCCGCGGACGTTCGCGGGCAACCAAGAGCGCCGTTGTCCCCGACTGCGAGAAACAGGCGATCGCTTTGACGTTGGTGGTTTCGGCGATTTCACGCGCTGCAGCCACGATCCCGTCCGCGACAGTCGTCCGGTTCGCTTTGCGGCTTGCCTCGATGACTTCGCGATAGGTCGGGTCCGATTCAACTTCGGCGGCAACATTGCTCATTGTGGTCACGGCCTCGACCGGGAAAGACCCGGCCGCGCTTTCGGCGGACAACATGATCGCGTCGGCGCCTTCATAGATCGCGGTGGCGACGTCGGACACTTCGGCGCGGGTCGGCATCGGGCTTTCAATCATGCTTTCCAGCATCTGGGTCGCCACGATCACCGGCTTGGCCGCGATACGGCATTTGCGGACCAGCCGTTTCTGGATCGGCGGCACGTTCTGAACAGGCAGTTCGACACCAAGGTCACCACGGGCGACCATGATCCCGTCGGAAACCGCAAGGATATCGTCAAACGCTTTGACAGCGGCGGGCTTTTCGATCTTGGACAGGATCGCGGCGCGGCCCTTGGCCAGATCGCGGGCTTCGTGCACGTCGGCAGGGCGCTGGACAAAGGACAGGGCAAGCCAGTCAACACCCAATTCGCAGACGAATTCCAGATCCTTGCGGTCTTTGTCGGACAGCGCAGCCAGCGGCAGCACCACGTCAGGCACGTTCACGCCCTTGCGGTTTGAAATCGTGCCACCGACGACCACTTCGCAATTCGCAAAGTCGCGCCCGCAGTCTTTGACCTTGAGGCGAATTTTACCATCGTTGACCAAAAGGCTCGCGCCCGGTTCCAGCGCATCAAAGATCTCTTTGTGCGGCAGCTGGACCCGCGTCACATCGCCTTCGACATCGGACAGGTCGAGCCGGAAGTCGGCACCGACGACCAGTTCCTCTTCGCCGTTCTTGAACTTGCCCACCCGAAGTTTGGGTCCCTGCAGGTCGGCCAGAATGCCAATCGGGGTTCCGCAATCTTGTTCGACCTGACGGATGATCGCATGGCGAGCACGGATTTCGGAATGATCACCGTGGCTCATGTTCAACCGGAACACATCCGCGCCTGCTTCGTGAAGGGCACGGATCATCTCATAGCTGCTGGACGCAGGGCCGAGCGTGGCGACGATTTTTACATTGCGATGGCGTCTCATCTGACGGTTCCTCGAATCTGATTTGCAGGGCCGTTACCGCTAACGCCCAAAGTTGCGCCCTTATTGCGCAATTCCATTCCGGTCACAACTATTCTAAACGCCATTGTTATGCCATGACCGTTCCGAGGGCCGCAAATGAACCCGACTGCCTATGAAATTTGGGGAGAAACCCGAAATTCCCGTTGGCTTGTGACCTGCGATCATGCGTCAAACCGAGTTCCCGACTGGGTTTCCGGCGGAGATCTGGGAATCGCTGCGGCCGATATGAATCGGCACATCGCCTATGATGTCGGTGCGGCGGGGCTTAGCCGGCATCTGGCCGACGCATTGGGCGCGACAGCGATCCTATCAGATTTTTCCCGTTTGGTGATCGACCCGAACAGAGGCGAAGACGACCCGACGCTCTTGATGAAGCTTTATGACGGCACAATCATCCCCGCCAATCGGCACGCGGGGGCAACTGAATTGCGCGAAAGGCTCGACCGGCTTTATCGGCCCTATCACGCCGCCTATGCCGAGCTTGCGGGGCGGCGGGACGATACGGTGATCTGCGCGATCCATTCCTTTACCCCTTGTCTGCGCGGTCGCGCCCCGCGCCCTTGGCAGGTTGGCGTGCTTTATTCGCACCTCGACGAACGGCTCGCCCTGCCCCTGATCGCTCGACTGCGGCAGGAACCCGATCTTTGTGTCGGTGACAATGAACCCTATTCTGGACACCTTCCTGGCGACGCAATCGACCGGCACGCCTTGCAAAAAGGGCGGCCCAATATTCTGATCGAGGTTCGCAATGACCTGATCACCGACGACTTGTCACAAAAACAATGGGCCGCACGACTGGCCCCGATCTGCCAAGAGGTTCTCTTGGCCAGCGGACTTTGAAAGGACCCAAGATGGACGACCAGACCCGCATCGAACTCGAGGCAGCCGCGTTTCGCGCTCTGCGTGATCACCTGATGGATAAACGGCCCGATGTGCAGAACATCGACCTCATGAACCTTGCCGGGTTTTGCCGGAACTGCCTGTCGCGCTGGTATCAAGAGGCGGCCAACGAACGCGGCATCGCAATGACCAAAGACGAAGGCCGCGCCGCATTCTATGGCATGGACTACTCCGATTGGGTTCAAAGGAATCAGACCCCCGCCGACGAGGCCAAAAAGGCAGCTTTTGAAAAAGCCTTTGCCGAAAATGTTGGGAAGCCGTCAAACTAAGGTTTCTATATTGGAAACACTGATGCCGAATTTATGCGTATTGACGCGTGATCTTTGCAGCCATTGCCAAGTTATTGACAAGGTTAACAGTTAGCCGCAGGTTAATTCTACCTCTAAGGAATATAATGACTACCCAAACGTTTGATATTGCACGTAAATCCTAAATGTTCGTTGTCGTTGATTGGAGATTGCCATGTTGTTCTTTATCCTGCCCGGCTTGTTGATGACTTGGGGCCTTGCGTCACTTCTTATCCATCCCGGCGACTCGTCCCCACCCGATAATGGCGAAGGCACAAAGGTCACCACCGACCTTGGTGACGAGGATGACTTTTTCGAAGGCAACGCCGCTGATGACACCGTGATCTCGAATGGTGGCGACGATGAAATCTACGGCTATCGCGGCGCTGACGTTATTGCGCTGGGTGACGGGGACGACATCGGGCACGGCGGGTCAGGCACCGACGTGATCTATGGCGCTGACGGAAATGACTTTCTGGACGGCGGCAGCAATGACGACCGCTTGTTCGGCGGTGACGGGGATGATGCGACCTTTATACCGGCAACTGACACCACAGATGCGATTTACGGCGACGAGCGCGGCAACGATTTCATTCGGGGCGGCGCGGGCAATGATGCGCTCTATGATGGGGCCGGTTCCAACACGATCTACGGGGACAGCGGCAACGATATCGTCGATACGGTCGATTTCGACACTTCGGCCGGCAAGGTTGATTTTGCCTATGGCGGGACTGGCGACGACGATCTCTATATCGATGACGGCGATACGGCCGAAGGTGGCGACGGTGCCGATATCTTTGGCGTGATCTATGATGTCGGCGACGATCCCGTAACCATAGTGGATTATATCAAAGCCGACGGTGACATGCTGTTCATCCAACACGCGGATGCCGATACGGCAACCGTCACCGCGACCGAAGCCGATGGGAACACCACCATTCTGGTTGATGGCGTCGCAATCATGAACCTGACGGGTGTCACCGGATTTGACACAGCGGATGTGTCTTTGGTCGTGCCAACCTGAGTTCGCATTTCTGACCATCAGTAATAAAAAAGGCCCCGATTTCGGGGCCTTTTTTGTTTCAGACTGCCGCTTTACGGCTTTCTTCCAGATAGATCTCGCGCAGGCGCGTGGCGATCGGCCCGGGCTTTCCTGTTCCGACGGCCACCGCGTCGATTTCAACGACCGGCATGACGAAGGTCGAGGCCGAGGTAATGAAAGCCTCATCCGCCTGCTTTGCCTCTTCGATGGTAAAGGACCGTTCTTCGACCTGCATCTGGGCTTCGCGGGCGAACCGCAGGACAGCGGCACGGGTAATGCCATGAAGGATCTCGTTGCCCAGATGACGGGTGATGATGCTATTGCCTTTGACGATATAGGCGTTGTTGCTGGTGCCTTCGGTCACGAAACCGTCCTCGACCAACCAAGCGTCATCGACGCCTGCCTTTTTGGCCATCATCTTGCCCATCGACGGGTAAAGCAGCTGCACCGTCTTGATGTCGCGGCGGCCCCAGCGGATATCCTCGATCGAAATGACCTTGATCCCGGTTTTCGCGGCAGGGCTATTGGCAAGGCCGGGTTTGTTCTGGGTGAACAATACGATTGTAGACGGGGTGGTAGCCGGATCGGGGAATGCGAAATCGCGGTCGCCCGGTGCGCCGCGGGTGATCTGTAGGTAAATCATCCCTTCCTCGATCCCGTTCAACCGGACCAGTTCGCGGTGGACCTCTAGCAGGTCCTCCATCGAAATCGGCGATGCCATTTCCAGTTCGGTCAAGGACCGTTCCAGCCGCGCGGCATGCCCTGCGAAATCAATCAGCTTGCCATCCAGCACCGATGTGACCTCGTAGACCCCATCGGCCATCAGAAAACCGCGATCAAAGATCGAAACCTTGGCCTCGGTTTCGGGCAGGTAGGTTCCATTGACATAAACGGTGCGGCTCATGCGGTTTTCCTTTCTTTCGGTCGCGAATGTCCAATGCCACAAGCCTTTGCCGTTGGACAGAGGATTTAGAGTTATCTAGGCTCGGGCCATGATCCGTTATGCCGTTATCCGCGTGCCGACTTTCGGCCCCCCTGCCCTGATTGCAGAGCCGAATATCTTTAAAACCCAAGCCGACGCACAGGCGCGCATCGACATGATCGAGGCCAAGCAGATCATGTCGCACCATACCCATCTGGAATGCGTGCCGATTTCAGGGCCAATTGGACCAGCCCTCGCCGAACGCGGCATATTGGTCTGACCCAAGGGCTGGATCGGCTAACCCCAAAGTTCACGCGGTGGCGGGTCGATCATGCTGCCGCGATAGGTCAGCGCGACATCGCGATCTCGCGCCAGCAAAAGCGGGCCATCCAGATCGACAAATTCAGCGCCCTGCGCCACGAGCAAAGCAGGCGCCATCGCAAGCGACGACCCCACCATACATCCAACCATGACCCCAAAGCCCATCTGACGGGCGGCATCCCGCAGCGCCAAAGCCTCGGTCAGGCCGCCAGTCTTGTCCAGTTTGATGTTCACCAGATCATATTTGCCGACCAGATCCGGTAGGGAAGCCCTGTCATGGCAGCTTTCATCGGCACAGACCGGAACGGGGCGAGGTATCTCGGACAGCATGTCATCCGCCCCCGCCGGCAATGGCTGTTCGACCAAAACGACCCCCAGCCTTGTCAGATGCGGCGCGAGGTCGGAATAGACCTCTGCCGTCCAACCTTCGTTGGCGTCGACGATCAAACGGGCATTCGGCGCACCACGCCGGACAGCCTCTAGCCTCGGCATATCCTCGGGCGTGCCTAGCTTGATTTTCAACACCGGACGATGGGCCTGTTTTCGCGCGGCGATTTCCATCTGATCGGGCGGCGCGAGCGAGAGCGTAAAAGCGGTTTCAAGGGCCACTGGCGCAGCAAGACCCAGAAGGTCCCAGATGCGGGCATGGCCGACTTTGGCGCGGTGGTCCCAAATGGCGCAATCCACCGCATTTCGGGCAGCCCCCGCAGGCAAAAGTGCGGGCAGGTCTGCGTGGTCAAACTGGTCTGGCAGCGCCTCTATCGCGGCGGTGACAGATGCGAGGCTTTCGCCGTAGCGCGCATAGGGCACGGCCTCTCCTTGGCCGTATCCGCATTGTGCAGTCACCACATCGGCATGAGTCTTGCTGCCGCGTGAAATCGTAAACACCTCGGCCAGAGGGAACCGGTCCGATGTCACCGTAACCTTGGGCAAGTGGCGCGGGATCAATGTGGAACCCCCGCACCCAGACTGTCGAGAATTGGACAATCCGGCCGGTCGCTGCCCGAACAACAGGACACAAGATGCGCCAGTGTTTTCTGCATCGCTTCCAGTGCCTCGATCTTGGCGGCGATCCTGTCCAGATGATCCTGCGCCACGCGTTTGACATCGGCGCTCGACCGGCCCTCGTCTTCGTAGAGTTGGAGCAAGGTGCGGCAATCCTCGATCGAAAAGCCCAAGGCCCGTGCCCGCCCAAGAAAGGCAAGTTTGTGCAAATCTGCCTCGGCGAAATCACGATAGCCGTTCGTGTCGCGACGGGGCCGGATCAGGCCGATATCTTCGTAGTAGCGGATGGTTTTTGCGGGCAGACCGGATTGCGCTGCAACTTCACCGATATTCATGTCTTATCATTTCCGAACGTAACAGGGGTATAGAACCGCAGTCTAAGGGCATTTGACAGCACAAAAACCGATGACAGCGCCATTGCGCCGGCCCCCAGCATCGGGGACAGCAGCAGGCCGTTGACCGGGTAAAGAACACCCGCCGCAATCGGGATCAATGCCGCGTTATAGGCAAAGGCCCAGAACAGGTTTTGTTGAATATTTCGCATTGTGGCCCGACTGATCCCGACCGCATTGACCAGCCCCGTCAGATCGCCCGACATCAACACCACATCCGCCGCTTCGATGGCGACGTCGGTGCCATTGCCTACCGCGATCCCCACATCGGCCTCGGCCAGTGCGGGGGCATCGTTGATCCCGTCCCCGACAAAGGCGAGGGTTCCATGTGCCGCGCGCAGTTCCTGCAGGGCCGCGACCTTGCCTGCGGGCAAAACCTCGGCGCGGATATGGTCGATACCCAAGGGGCCCGCGATGGCGTTGGCGGTTTTTTGATTGTCGCCGGTGATCATCGCCACCTTGAACCCAAGGCGGTGCAATTCTGCAATCGCAGCGGCGGTTGTAGGCTTCACTGGGTCGGACACCCCCAGCGCCGCGACAGGCACGCCATCCACCGCAGCATAAAGCGGGGTTTCCCCACGGGCCGCAATGGCCGCCCCCTGCGCCGCAAAGGGCCCGAGGTCACAGGCCCGCGCGATCAGAAACCGGTCGGCCCCCACGATCACTTTCTTGCCATCCACGACCGCCTCGGCGCCCATTCCGGTGATGCTCTTGAAGTTTTCCGCCCTTGGCCAAGTCACGCCGCGATCCTTTGCGCCCTGCACCACGGCACGGGCGATCGGGTGTTCGGACTGATCCTCGACCGCCGCGATCATGGCCAGAATTGTCTGTTCGACCATGCCTTCGGAGGCGACAATCGTCGTCAACTTTGGCTGCCCCATGGTCAGTGTGCCGGTCTTGTCAAAGGCGATGACCTTGGCGTCGCGCAGGGATTGCAGGGCGTCCCCCTTGCGAAACAGAACCCCGATTTCTGCGGCACGCCCCGTCCCCACCATGATCGAGGTTGGAGTAGCCAGCCCCATCGCGCAGGGACAGGCGATAATCAGAACCGACACCCCCGACACCAGCGCAAGCCCGAGCGCGGGATCGGGGCCAAAGACAAGCCAGACAAGAACCGTCAGAACCGCCAACCCCATGACGACAGGCACGAACACGGCCGTCACCCTATCAACAATCGCCTGAATGGGCAGTTTGGCGCCCTGCGCTGTTTCGACCATCCGGATGATCTGGGCCAGAACCGTGTCGGCACCAACGGCAGTCGCCTGAACGACCAAGGCGCCGCTTCCGTTCACTGTGCCGCCCACGACCCTTGCGCCCGCGGCTTTGTCCACCGGCACCGGTTCGCCCGAGATCATGCTTTCGTCGACATAGCTGTTGCCCGATTGCACCTGACCGTCCACCGCGATCCGTTCGCCCGGCAAGATCTGGATCAGGTCCCCCACCAAGATTTCGGCAATCGCGGTGTCCACGAAAACCCCACCCCGTTCGACCCGCGCGGTTTTGGGGCGCAATCCGATCAGACGCTGGATCGCGGCCCCCGTTCGCCCTTTGGCGCGCGCCTCTAGCATCCGGCCCAGCAGGATCAGGACGATAATCACGGCGGCGGCTTCGAAATACACGGCGCGGGTGCCCGCGGGGAACAGCATCGGCGCAAATAGCGCGAGCGTCGAATACCCCCAAGCCGCCAGCGTGCCGACCGCCACGAGTGAATTCATATCCGGCGACAACCGCGCCAAGGCCGGAAGCCCTTTTTGATAGAACCCGCGACCAGGCCCAACCATGACCGCCGTGGCAAGTAGGAATTGCAGGGTCCAGCTGAGGTTCGTCCCGATGGTCCGCATGACCCAGTGATGAAACGGCGGATACAGGTGCCCCCCATTTCAACCACAAAAACAGGGAGCGTCAGGACCGCCGCGAGGATCAATTTGCCACGCAATTCGGTGGCTTCGGCAGTTTTCCTTTCCGAACTCGTCTGGGTCGCCACGGGGTCGGTTGCACGTGCGGTATATCCTATCGCCTTGATCGCCGCGGTGATCCCGTCAACCGACGCGACACCTTCGATCAATGTGATCTGGAGCGTTTCATTCGCTAGATTTGCCGCCGCATGAACGACGCCTGCCTGCGACAGCGCGGCCTTTTCCACACGTCCGACGCAAGACGCGCAGGTCATGCCTTCGACCGACAATCGTATGGTCTGTTCGCGGGCGGGATAGCCTGCTTTGTTCAGGGCCGCAGTAACGTCCGCCAGCACCGATCTGTCGTTCAGTTGAACCGTCGCCGTTTCATTCGCGAGATTAACCGCAGCCGATTGGACCCCGCCCACAGCCTCGATTGCTTTTTGCGCCCGCCCGACGCAAGACGCGCAAGTCATACCGGTCACTGAGAGAGAGAATGTCTGCGCCATGGTGTGTCCTTTCGACGACCCTTGCCCTGCCACATAAGGGTTCCAGTTACGGGAAGGTCAAGGCCGGAACGAAAGTTTCGCGAAAACACTTGACCTTCCCCCAGCTGGAACCTCCATGTTTTATCGACAACCCCTAATCTGGACCCGATCATGAAATACCATGTCCCCGATATGTCTTGCGGTCATTGCAAGGCGACCATCGAAACCGCGCTTTCCACGCTTGACCCCGCAATCGACATCACCGTCGACCTGAGCGGACGTATTGTCGAGGTCGAAACAGGCAAATCGAGCGATGAAATCCTGCAGGCTTTGACGCAAGCTGGATTTCCAGCACAGCCGATCAGCGCTTAGGTTTTTCTGCGCATGCGAAATGGCCTTGCGCATCGCAGCGTAATTTAATAACAAAAAACCATCATAAAAGCGCAACAAGATTACAAGGCCAAATATGTCGTTCCGTCTGCAACCCAGCCCTGTCGCCCGCCCCAACCGCTGCCAGTTGTTCGGCCCCGGATCGCGGACCGCCCTGTTTGAAAAGATGGCGGCGAGCGCGGCGGACGTCATCAACCTCGACCTCGAAGACTCGGTCGCGCCCGACGACAAACCGCAGGCGCGGGCGAATATCATCCAGGCCATTGGCGATATTGACTGGGGCAACAAAACGCTTTCGGTGCGGATCAACGGGCTCGACACACCTTTCTGGTATCGCGATGTCGTCGATCTGCTGGAACAGGCTGGTGACCGGCTCGACCAGATCATGATCCCCAAAGTCGGTTGCGCGGCTGATATCTATGCAGTCGATGCGCTGGTCACAGCAATCGAACGGGCCAAGGGCCGCACCAAGCCGATCAGCTTTGAAGTAATCATCGAATCCGCTGCCGGCATCGCCCATGTCGAAGAAATCGCCGCCGCCTCGCCCCGTTTGCAGGCCATGAGCCTAGGTGCCGCCGACTTTGCCGCCAGCATGGGAATGCAGACGACGGGTATCGGTGGGACGCAGGAAAATTATTACATGCTGCACGGGGGCACCCGTCACTATTCCGACCCATGGCATTGGGCGCAGACCGCGATCGTTGCCGCCTGTCGCACCCATGGCGTGCTGCCCGTCGACGGTCCCTTTGGCGATTTTTCCGATGACGAAGGCTATCGCGCACAGGCCCGTCGGTCAGCAACGCTGGGCATGGTGGGCAAATGGGCGATCCACCCCAAACAGGTGGCCTTGGCCAACGAGGTCTTCACCCCCAGCGCCGAAGCCGTCGCCGAGGCCCGCGAGATCCTTGCCGCGATGGAGGCCGCAAAGGCACGCGGCGAAGGAGCCACCGTCTATAAAGGACGTTTGGTCGACATCGCGAGCATCAAACAGGCCGAAGTGATTGTCCGCCAGTCCGAGATGATCGCCGGTGGCTAACCGCCTTCGACTGCTGCACACATCGCCTGTCCATGTCGCAAGGTTTGACCGTATCCGCGACCGGATCGCGCCCGATCTGTTGCTGGATCATCTGGTGCGCGAAGACTGGCTCGACCGCGCACGGCGGTCGGGGATCGACGACATTCTAAAGGGTGAAATCGCAGCTGAAATCGGCCCGCTTACGCTATGCACCTGCAGCACCTTGGGCCCCATCGCCGAAGAATTGGGCGCACATCGGATTGACCGCCCGATGATGCGCGCGGCGGCGCAAAGCGGCGGGCGCATCTGTCTGGTCCTTTGTCTAGCCAGCACCGTTTCTGCAAGCCTATCCCTGCTTGAACAAGAAATCGGCACCGGCCCTGCCCGGGCTGAGGTGCTGTTGATCGAAACAGCTTGGCCATATTTCGAAAGTGGCGACATGGACCGCTTTGCCGAAATCATCGCCGACGCGATTGCGTCCCGACTGGCCGACGCCCCCGACATCGGGGCAATCGTGCTAGGGCAGGCGTCGATGGATGTGGCGCTGTCCCGTGTGGCAAAATTCGGGATTCCGGTCCTGACCCCTGCCGAAGCCGCGTTCCGTGAAATGCTGGCCTAGGGGTAGTCGCGCAAGAACACCACGCCATAGGTGCAAAGTGCTGCACAGTCGGACGCATCCCCGCCGACATTGTCGACCGACATATTCATCGCGGCACCCGGACCTTCGAACCGTTTGTCATCACATTCCATATCGTTGGGATAGGCCCCCGTATCGGCACCAAAGTCGATACTGCTGCATTGGGTCGCCGCCTTGGCGTCATTATAATCCCACAGGCGCACCGTTCCGTTTTGCAAGGCTGCCGAACAATCGGTGGCATCCCGGCCCACATTTTCCCAAGAAATGTTTTCGGCCATACCCGCGCCAAAAAACCGGCGATCGTCGCATTCGCCGTCATTGTTCCATTCGCCCGAGTCATTGCCGAAATTGATCCCGTCCAGAATCATGTCCGCAGCGACCATCTTGGGCGACATCGCGGCGGATCCTTTGACGGAAATCGTGCCCGCCTCGAACGCGGTCCGGCAGTCGGTCGCGTCGTGTTTGATATCATCGTCCAGCAAAGGCGTCTGCGTCATGCCCGCACCCTCAAAGCGCGGATCATCACATTCGCCATCGTTGGCCCAACGGCTATTGTCATCGCCGAACATGATCTCTTGCGCGGCGACAGGGGCCGCAGCAAGTGCGAGGAAAAGGGCAACGACGGGACCAAGGCGCATTCCGGAACTCCTGTTGGGTTGATTGGGTCCAGATTGCGCCTGACCGTGCTGGAAATCAACCGGCTGGTGCAAAGGTGGCAAAACCGCGCCGTTAAATTCCCCTTCGCTTGGAACCACGGGATCGGTTGCATTGCCCTGCCCTCCCGCCTTATATCGACAGGACTGCACACTTGGCCCCGAAAGGCGTTCCATGACCAACTACCTCGAATTCGAAAAACCGCTCGCTGAAATCGAAGGAAAGGCCGAAGAGCTGCGGGCCATGGCCCGTCAGAACGAAGGAATGGACGTCGAAAAGGAAGCGGCCGCGCTGGATAAAAAGGCGCGGGATATGCTGGCGACGCTTTATTCGGAACTGACGCCTTGGCGGAAGTGCCAGGTCGCCCGTCACCCCGACCGCCCGCATTGCAAAGATTACATCGAGGCGTTGTTTACCGAATTCACCCCTTTGGCGGGTGACCGGAATTTCGCAGACGACCATGCCGTCATGGGCGGGCTTGCCCGTTTCAACGGGCGCCCTGTTGTGGTGATCGGCCACGAAAAAGGCAATGACACCAAGAGCCGGATTGAACGCAATTTCGGAATGGCCCGTCCCGAAGGCTATCGCAAAGCCATTCGCCTTATGGATCTTGCCGACCGTTTCGGCCTGCCCGTCATTACGCTCGTCGACACCCCCGGTGCCTATCCGGGCAAAGGCGCCGAAGAACGCGGCCAGTCCGAAGCAATCGCGCGGTCCACGGAAAAATGTCTGTCGCTCAAGGTGCCGTTGATCTCGGTCATCATAGGCGAAGGCGGATCGGGCGGGGCTGTGGCCTTTGCGACCGCCAACCGCGTGGCGATGCTGGAACATTCCGTCTATTCGGTCATTTCGCCCGAAGGCTGCGCGTCGATCCTTTGGAAGGATTCGGAAAAGATGCGCGAAGCGGCCGAGGCCCTGCGCCTTACCGCCAAAGACCTGAACGAACTGGGCGTCTGCGACACCGTGATCAAGGAACCCTTGGGCGGCGCGCATCGCGATAGCGTGACGACGATCCGTTCGGTGGGCGAAGCGATCCAGACGATGCTGACGGATCTGTCCAAAAAGTCGGGCAAGGAAATCCGCGCCGACCGCCGCAAGAAATACCTGGACCTTGGGTCCAAGGGGCTGGCCGCCTAAGGCAGCCTTACCACATCGACCCTTTTGCCCTTTCGGCCCAGCCTGCGTCATAGGCTGCGCCGTCAAAACCGGCTTTGGCATCGGCCAACATCTGCCCAATGGTGGGGAGCCCGCTGCTTTCGTCCCCGCTGGTCCACAGCCCCGACCGTTTGATCGCACGGGCGCATTGGGAGTAAACCTCGGCAATCTTGATGACTATGACAGTTGCCGGATGCTGGCCATCGCGGACAAATTGCCCGGTTATTTCTGGGTCAGCCGTGACAAACGCCGAACCATTCACCCGCATCGCATTGCCGGACCCGGGGATGAGGAACATCAAGCTAATTCGCCCGTCGCGCACGATGTTGCGCAGGGTATCGACCCGTTTGTTGCCGCGCCAATCGGGCAGCAACAGGGTTTGGCTGTCCTGCACATGAACCACAGGGTCTGTGTCGCCCCGCGGGCTGCCATCGGTTCCTTCGGGGCCGACCGTTGATAGAACGCAAAACCGGCTTTGGGCGATCCACGCGGCATAGCTTGGGGTCAGGTGATCAGTGACCTTGTCGACAGGCGGACCGGATGCCAGACCATAGATTGCTTCCAGTTCGGAAATATCGCTGATCTTGTGCATCGCCGCCCCCTGTCCCTTGGCCTATTTCGGAAAGACGAAACCCGCCGCCGCCATCAGTTCGTTCGACCGTGTTTCGACGGCCTGTTCCAGTTCGGCCATAAAGACATCGATCGGATTGCCCGCCTTGATCCGCGGCAGGAATTCGACAACGACCTGCCCCGGTTTGCGCAGGATACCGCGCTTGGGCCAAAACACCCCGACGTTCAGCGCGACCGGAACGCAATCCTGTTGCAGTTCCTGATATAGAACGCCCGTGCCAACCTTATACGGCCGTACAACGCCGGGTGCGGTTCGGGTGCCCTGCGGATAGATGATCAACTGCCCGGGATCTGCGCGCCCTGCGGCCACATCGGCAACCATCTTTTTGATCGCTTGGGTTCGTTTGCCGCGGTTGACCGGAATGCAGCCGATCATGAGGCCATATTGCCCGACAATCGGCGCAAAGCGCAGTTCCGCCTTCATGATGAATTTACCGGCCGGAACAGCGCCAAAAATGCAGATCACGTCAAAGAATGACTGATGCTTGGCCGCGATCAGCACCTCGTCCTTCGGGATTTCACCGCGATACTCGACCTTCAGGCCGATCATCCAGCGCGCCATCCAGATCACGAACTTGCAATACGACCGCGCCGCCATCCGCGCGCCGCGGCGGCTAAACATGGCCCAAGGCAGAAACCCGATCCCGAAGGGCAGCATGGCCACATACATGCAAATGTTAAAGACCAAAGACCGAAGCAGTTGAACGGGATAGATCATGCCTGTTTCCTTAATGTCCGAAGAGCGGCCGAACGTGTGGCCACAAAGGCCACCACAGCGGCGAGCGGCGGAATGAAAAAGGGCCAGATCCAGCCCATACCTTGAAACCCAAGTCCGGTCAAAAACCCGCCCGCCACATCGGTGGATGGCAAAAGGGATACCGCGACAACCCCCGCAACCACACCGAAAAACGCACCCGACAGGGCGCGCAGCGTAAACCGCCGGACAAAGGCGCTCGCGATATAGCTGTCTTGTGCGCCGACCAGACGCATCACGCGGATCACCTGCGCGTTGGCGGCGAGGGCGGCTTGGGCGGCCAAGGTGATCATGGCGGCAGTCGAAGCCGCGATCAGCAGCATCGCCACCATCCCCAAGGCACGAAGCCGCCCTGCGGCCTGCACAAGCGGTTCGCGCCAACGGGTGTGATCATCCAGCACCGCACCGGGAACTTCGGCCTGCAGACGCGCCCGCAAACCAGCCGGGTCATAGCCTGTGCTATCTTCAACGATCTCGATCAGGCGCGGGATCGGCAGATCCTCGACCGGCAGATCGGGGCCAAACCATGGCTCTAGCAGCGCTTGTTGTTCGGCATCGGTCAGCGCCCGCGCAGAGGCCACGCCGGGTGTCGTTTCCAAAAGCCGGATCGCGGCTTGGGTTTGGCCATCCATCTGTTCGGCGGGGGCCATGATGCGCAAGGTCGAGGTTTGCGCCAGTTCCGACGCCCAGCGGTCCGCCAGCCGCCCCGTGGCCAGCGAAAGTGCCAGCGCAAAAACCGCCAAAAAGGCCATCGCCCCAGATGTGAACAGCGTCAGCCGAACCGTAAACCCTGTCGGCGGCACCATCCGGTCTGCCTGTGGGTTTCCAGCCATAATCGCAAAAACATTCCCGATCTGGAGCCTCATAGATCGACCCCCGCGGTTTGGAGCCTGCGACCCTTGAGCCGAAGGATACGGGCGGAAACCTGGGTTTTGGCCGCGCGGATCAAGTTAAGATCATGGGTCGCAACCAGAACCGCTTTGCCCATCCGGTTCAGCTCAACCAACAGCGTCAACAACCGCTGCGACATTTCCCAGTCAATGTTCCCTGTCGGTTCATCTGCGATAATGACGTCGGGCGACATAATGACAGCGCGGGCAAGTGCGGCCCGCTGGCGTTCGCCACCTGACAGCTCTGGCGGGAGTTGTCCCGCTTGTGCCGTCAACCCGACCCAAGACAACAGATCCGGCAAATTGGCGGTCGCCTCGTCCATCCGGCCCGCAACGCTTAGCGGCAGAACGATGTTATCTGCCACCGGCAAATGGTCGAGGAACTGGCAATCCTGATGCACAACCCCGATCCGCCGTCGTGCCAGCGCCAGTTCGTCGCGTGACATGGCGCGGCTATCCTGCCCGAACAGCCGCACATGGCCCGCCGTCGCGGATAGGTCGCCGTAGCACAGCTTGAGCAGTGTTGTCTTGCCCGCACCCGAAGGCCCAGTCAGAAAATGGAACGAGCCCGGAGCCAGATTGAGCGAGATTTCGGAAAAGAGCTCGCCACCTCCGTAGGAGTAGGCGACTTTATCAAGCGCGATCACAGGGCTTCCCTTCTTGGCGTCTTTCCTGTGTTCTGCCGAAAACACTCGGGGTTTTCAATCGCCGCTTTGGCCGCCGGTGTTGCAATTCCTTTGCCAATCCGCGTTCAATTGTTAGATAGTCATGGTAATCAACAGGCTACTCGACGTCCTTTGACGGGCAGAGGGGAAAGAATAATGCGTCTGATCTGTCCGAACTGTGGTGCACAATACGAAGTACCCGATGATGTCATCCCTGAAAACGGGCGTGATGTGCAATGTTCGAACTGTGGTCACACCTGGTTTGAAATGCGCGCGACTGCCGATGAACCGCAGTCCGAAATCGATATTGCCCTGCCGAATCTTGCGCGGGATGCCGCCGAGGCTGCACAGGATGCAGCCTATCGGTC
>Ga0102812_10000114_pt1 | contig 56768 bp, 53 predicted proteins | sample ColrivemetaGS713_FD_79334 | JGI IMG/M metagenome (GOLD analysis project Ga0102812, IMG submission 79334) | Estuarine microbial communities from the Columbia River estuary - Flood tide ETM metaG S.713 | ecosystem: Environmental > Aquatic > Marine > Intertidal zone > Estuary | place: USA...
CTGTTGCTTTTGCATGTTTAATTGCATTTTGTGAAATTTCAACTGGATTTTGATTCCCAACTTCAGCATAAACTTCAACATCAATTTGTTCTCCAACAACCTGCAACTGATTTATTGCAGCTGGTCTATACACATCACAACCAACCAATAAAACATTTTTCGATTTTTTTGTTTTTAAGTAATTGGCTAATTTTCCAGAAAAAGTAGTTTTACCAGAACCTTGTAAACCAGACATTAAAATAATAGTTGGTGTTCCTGAAAGGTTAATACCAACAGTTTCGCCCCCCATTAAAGATGTCAATTCATCTTTAACAATTTTTACCATTAATTGCCCCGGATTTAAAGATGTAAGTACATCTTGACCTAAGGCTTTTTCTTTAACAGTATTTGTAAAATTTTTAGCTATTTTAAAGTTAACATCGGCATCTAATAGTGCTCTTCTAACTTCTTTTAAAGTTTCCGCAACATTTACTTCTGTAATTTTTCCATGTCCTTTCAGTACATGAAGAGCTTTATCTAACTTATCACTTAAATTATTAAACATATTCTTGCTTCAATTTTTAGAATTGCAAAGATAATAAAAATGGATAAGAAAAAATTTGAATAAAATTCATTTTATCATACCTCTTTTACATTAATTTTTTTTTTGGTTAAAATAACTTTTTAATTGATTACATATAATTAATTAAATGTTTGATTAAATACGATAGTTTATTGCTGTTATTATTTTTGAAGTGCTATTTTTTACATAAAAAGTAACTTGAATTACGCAATCGAAATAGTAATTTTCATTACGTTGGATTTAATAAAAATATCTAAAATTTGCATCAAAATTAATAATTAAAAATGAAAAGAATTATAGTAATAGGTGGTTTGTCAGCAGGACCATCAGCAGCTGCAAAAGCTAGGAGAGAAGATGAGAATGCAGAAATAATATTGTTTGAAAAGGGAGCTAATATTAGTTATGCAACCTGTGGAATGCCTTATGCTTTTTCAGGTATTATAGAAGATAGAAGTAATTTAATTGTGGTGCAACCGAAATTGTTGAAAGCACGTTTTAATATTGATGTTCGTTTGAATGAAGAAATTATTAAAATTGATACATTTAATAAAGTAGTTTATTCAAAAACGGGAGATTACGGTTATGATACTTTGGTTTTTGCAACTGGAGCAAAATCAATTGTACCACCAATAATAAATATTGAAAAAGCTACAAATTGGTCTACTTGTAGAAGTATGGTAGATTTTGATAAGATAACTAAAGAAGGTTTGGCTTCTGCATCAAAACATATAACTGTTATTGGAGCTGGGCTAATTGGGGTTGAAGTTGCTGAAAACTTAATAGAGGCAGGTAAAGAAGTTACTTTAATTGAAGGTGACAGCCAAATTTTGAATATGTGGCAACCAAAGTTTGGCAATTTTGCTGAAGCCGTTTTAATTGAAAAAGGTATTGAAGTTATTACTTCAGGTTTGGTTTCAGAATTTGAATTGGATGAAAACTGGAAAATAAATGCGGTAAAAATAAAAAATGGTAATGTTATTAAAACCGATTTTGTTATTTTAAGTGTTGGTATAAAACCAAATACAGATTTATTAATTCAAAATGGTGCTGAACATATTGGTAATGGCGCATTAAAGGTGGATGAACATATGAAAACTTCAATTAAAGATGTATATGCTGCTGGAGATAATGTTGCTATTAAAAATCTTCAAACTAATGAGTTTGATTATTTTCCTTTAGGAACGCACTCTAACAAAGCTGGTAGAGCGGCTGGAGCAAATGCTGTTGGAAAAAATATTCAATTTAAAGGAGCTTATAAAACAGCCATTGTAAAAGTATTTGATTATACGTTAGCAAGAACGGGTTTAAATCCGAAAACTTTAAATGAAATGAATATTCCATATAAAACAGTTTTAACAATTGCTGGTTCAACCCCTGGATATTATCCTGGACAAAAAGATTTGATTACTGAAATTTATTATAACAGTGAAACTGATCAAATTTTAGGTGCAGAATTGTTTGGTGAAGTTGGTGTTGATAAAAGAGTGGATGTTTTAAGTACTGCAATTTATGCAAAACTAAAAATATCAGACTTAGCACAGTTAGATTTGGCTTATGCACCACCTTTTTCTCCAGCAAAAGATCCGGTTATAGTTACTAGTTTTGTTGCTGAAAATACTTTAAATAATAAAAGCGCTCAAGTATCTGTAGAAGAATTAGAGAATTATTTATCAGTAAATAATTCTTCAGAATTTACATTAATTGATGTTAGAACAGTAGCAGAATACGAAAATGGAACAATTCCAGGGGCAATTAATTATCCTTTAGATAGTATTAGAATGTATTTAGATACTATTAAAACAAAGCAAAAACCAATTATCATTTTTTGTCAAAAAGGTTTAAGAGGTTATTTAGCTGAGTTAATTTTAAAACACAATGGAATAAATTCTGTAGTAAATGTGGCTGGAGGATTTAAATTATGGAAAATGTATTCAAACAATATTGTAATTCCAGAGCCTGTTTTTATAGGTAAAAAATAAAATATAATTGAAGAGAATTTTAAAATAAATTTAAAAAAATAACTAAAAATGTTAGTTAAGTGATTAATATTTATTACATTAGATTTATTATGTAACAAATGTTACATAAATATTTGTGAAATTTAAAATTTTTACACCCCTTAATTTAACCCCTTATATTTTTTGATATCAAATAATTTGGTATATATCTAACTACTAACTAATTAATATTTTTAACTATGAGAACAAAAACAAATTTAATTGCAACGCTGGTATTTGCATTAATGGTAACCACATTTACATTAAATGCACAGGAAGAAAAAGAATCTTATTCAATGGTTGAAGTTACCTATATGAAAGCAAAAATAGGAATGGAAAAAGCTTTTGAAGCTGCTGTAAAATCACATAATGAAAAATATCATAAAGAAGGTGCGTATAAAGCTTCTTTAGATAATATTATAACTGGTAAAGAAACTGGTTGGTATGTTTGGATTATGGGTCCTTGTACTTTTTCAGATTTGGATAAAAGACCTAATGATGCTGCACATGGAAATGATTGGGATAAAAATGTATCTCCAACTGTTTTAGAATATGGAAGAAATGAATTTTGGCGCTATAATTCTAAACTTTCTTACAGTGGAGATTCTTCAGATACTCCAAAACTTGAAAATATTTGGTTTATTGATGTAAAAAAAGGACAAGATTATAAGTTTAACGAATTTATTGAAAAAGTAAAAAAAGCTCATGAGAAGAGAGGCGAGGGCAGTTTAAATGTATATAACAATCAATTTAGAGATGATGAAGGAAGAGATGTTGCAATAGTTTGGGCATTTAATAATTGGGCTGAAATGGATGAAGATGATGGAGGAATTAAAGATTCTTTTGAAGAAATTTATGGAGAAGGAAGTTGGAATAATGCTTTAAAAGATTGGCAAGCCTCAACAAAAACTATTAATTCTCAAGTTTGGAGAATTGGAGTGAATAAATAATTTAAATGGATTATAATTATTAAAAAGCACAGAATTAGTCTGTGCTTTTTTTATTAACATTTATATTGCTCGTGCATTTTAATGTTATTTTCTAAATTCAAAATAACTTTTTCTAAACGGCTTATTTTGGTTGTTTCTCGTTTTGCACTTTCAATATGATTGACATATTCTTTTCTATAAGTAAAAGCCATTTTATCAAAATTTTGTTTTGCTAATTTGTTTTTAGCTAAAGCATTTTTAAGAAGTTTAGGAATTTCAATTTCTTTTTTATTTTGAAGTTTTTTAGGTTTAATTTCACTTAACAAAATAGCTTCTTTAAAATAATAAAGCAAATCATTTTTATCAATTTCTGAAATATTTGTGAATTTAATAGTTCTTGTATTTTGTGCAATACAGTCATCCGAAAACAGATGATGTTTATCACTAATTAATGCACCATTAAAAAAAGTAAGTGAGACATGATTTTTATGGCTTGAAAAACCACAAACCATTTTATTCTTTATAATAAAAATTGGCCTGCTCCATTTCCAATCTTCAATAATATTTGTATCTGCTTTGTGAATTAACTCTCTAAGCAATTCACAAATTTCATTTAAAAAAGGTTCCTTTTTTGCAATATATTCATCAATTAAATATTTAGCTTTTGGATTTGTTTTAGCCATTTAAAATCAGTTTTAAAAACTAAAATACTAATTTTAATTTGCTTATCCTTTAACAAATTTTATTGAAGTTGTATTAACACAATAGCGTTGACCTGTAGTTTCTTTAGGTCCATCATTAAAAACATGACCTAAATGCCCTTCACAAGCAGTGCAAATAATTTCAGTTCTAATCATTCCATGAGATTTATCTAAAACAAACTCTACACTACCTTTAATAGCGTCATCAAAAGATGGCCAACCGCAATGAGATTCAAATTTACTATTAGATTCAAATAATTGTGTATCACAAGCTGCACATAGGTAAGTTCCTTTTTCAAAATGAGAGGTCAAACCTCCTTCACTTGGACGGTCTGTTCCTTTTTCGCGTAAAACATAATACTCTTGTGGAGTTAAAATTTGTTTCCACTCTTGTTCGGTTTTAATTATTTTTTTAACCATATTTTTTTTATTCTTTTCTTGTGAAAAACTATTGATTGAAATTAATATACTAACAATTAAGGTTACATAAATTTTATTCATTTTAGGTATCTCTTTTTATGAATTCAACAATTCGATTTACGACTTGGTTATCTTTTAAAATACGAGTATGACCTAAGCCATTTGTTATTAAAAGTTCACCTTTCTCCAAGTTTTGACGAATATTGTAAGCAGAACTTACATCAACTTCTTTATCATCTGAATCATGAATTACAAAAGTCGGTATTTTTACATCTCTAGCAGCTGTGCTTGCTGAATAATTATCAATGTCTTCACCAAACTTTTTAAAAAAGTATAGCTTCATATTTAAAACCATTTTTAACTTAAACTCTAGTTTATTAACAAAAACTGTTATAATATCTGTAATTATATTACCTGCCCCAATAGTAATAGCTTTATTTATTTTTAAATCTCCTTTTACACCATTTAAAACTGCCATTCCACCAAGTGAATGTCCAATTGCAATTTCAAACGGACCGTATTTTTCTTGTAAATATATTGCCGTTGCAATAAATTCATTCATCATAGTTGTTTTCCCTTTAGAGTTACCATGTGCAGGGGCATCAAAACTAATTGTCATAAATCCATTTTCTAAAAGCTTATCAGCAATTTTATACAGTTGAGTTCCTCTTCCAGACCAGCCATGAATTAAAAGCACTTTTCTTTTAGAGTATCCATAGGTGTAAACCATTACTTCTTTTTTAAGATTTGGAATTAAAATCAATTTTTTTTGGGCACTCTTCGCCATCATTTTTTCACGCTCAGGAGTTTTATATCTTATTGGAGTAGCAAAAAGCCTAATTGCGTATTTTGTTGCCAAAGGTGGAATAAAAAATTGTAGAAATTTTCCAATGTATATTATTGAAACGGGTATTTTCGGGACATTATTGGTTGTTTTTGGTTTGAGGGGATTTTTCTTCTCCATGAAAAATATTTTATTTGTGCATAAAGATATAATTTGTTAATTTAAGCGAAGAATTTCAATTTAAAAAAAATCTGAAAATGAAAAAAGTAGTTTCCTTAGCGTTATTGTTATTATTTGTGGTTAGCTGCAGTACAGTGCCTATTACTGGTAGAAAGCGAGTTAACTTTGTTAGTGATGCTGAAATATTGCCAGCAAGTTTTGCTCAATATGAAAGTTTCCTAGCTGAAAATAAAATTTCTGGTGATGTTGTTATGACCAATGAGATTCAATCCGTAGGGATGCGTATTTCAAAAGCTGTTGATCAATTTATGAGATCAAATAATATGGTTAATGAAGCTAACAGTTACCGTTGGGAATTTAATTTAATTGATGACCCTACAGTTAACGCTTGGTGTATGCCTGGAGGAAAAGTAGTTTTTTATACAGGTATTTTACCAATTTGTGATAATACAAATGGTATTGCAGCTGTTATGGGACATGAAGTAGCACATGCATTTGCAAAACATGGTCAAGAAAGAATGTCAACAGGAACTTTATTGCAATTAGGAGGTACGGCTGTTGCTTTAGGTACTGCTAAAAAAGACCCAAAAGCTCAGCAAATATGGAATACCGCTTTTGGTTTAGGTGCACAATTTGGAATTATGTTACCATTTAGTAGAAATCACGAAACAGAGGCAGATAAATTAGGTATGGTATTTATGATTATGGCAGGTTATCAGCCACAAGAAGCTGTAAATGTTTGGGTTAGAATGAGTCAAAGAGCAGGTGCCGACCAAGTACCTCCCGAGTTTATGAGTACACACCCTTCAAATCAAACTAGAATTCAAAACTTAAAAGCATTTTTGCCAGAAGCAGTTAAGCTTGCTAAAAAGTACAGTGTTGTTACCCCTGTAGGTTCAAATGCAACAAATTAAAAATATAATTTATTTATTAGTATATTGTAAACCGTTCTTTAATTTAAAGGACGGTTTTTTATTTATAAGTTTATGCTAAAAAAAGGAGATAAAAAATTAATAAATGGTTGGGCTTTTTATGATTGGGCTAATTCAGTTTATTCGTTAGTAATTAGCACTACGGTTTTCCCAATGTATTATGAAGCCGTGACAAATGAGGGGGGGAATGTTCAGTTTTTAGGTACCCATTGGCATAATACAACTTTATATTCTTATGCTTTAGGACTTTCTTTTTTAATTGTTGCTTTTTTATCACCAATTCTTTCCGCAATAGCCGATTATACTGGAAATAAGAAACGTTTTATGCAGTTTTTCTGTTTGTTAGGATCTATTTCTGTGATGTCACTTTACTTTTTTACTGGCAAAGAAAATATATGGATTGGAATTGTGTTTGCTATGTTGGCAAGTATTGGTTTTTGGGGAAGTATTGTTTTTTATAATGCTTATTTACCCGAAGTTGCTGAACCTGAAGATCACGATAGAGTTAGTGCAAAAGGATTTATGTTAGGTTATGCGGGTTCTGTTTTGTTATTAGCATTTAATTTATCAATGGTTATGAAACCAGATTTATATGGAATTACTGATTCAACTTTGCCTGCAAGAATTTCGTTTTTAACAGTTGGGATATGGTGGTTTGGATTTGCTCAATTAACATTTAGTCGTTTGCCAAATAACCCATTTAAAAGAAAGCCGGCAAAAGATTTTATATTTAAAGGTTATAGAGAACTTCAACTTGTTTTAAAGGAAATAAAATCACAGGGGCAATTAAAAATATTGCTGATTTCTTTTTTTCTATATAGTATTGGAGTTCAGGCCGTAATATTGTTGGCTTCAACCTTTGGTACAAAAGATTTAGGTTTAGAAGATCAAAACTTAATAATTACCATATTATTAATTCAAATAGTTGGAATATTAGGTGCATTTTTATTTTCACGATTATCTAAAAAAATAGGAAATATAAAGGCATTAAAAATTACCATTGTTATTTGGGCTTTTGCTTGTGTTGGGGCATATACACTGCATAAAGATGATCCAAGTGTTTATTTGAAATTTTATGCATTAGGGGGGTTTATAGGACTGGTTTTTGGAGCCATACAAACACTTTCACGCTCAACATATTCTAAATTAATTCCGGATAATACTCAAGACCACGCAACATACTTTAGTTTTTATGATGTAACTGAAAAAATTGCCATTGTTGTTGGTATGGCAATTGCAGGTATTGTTTCATCATTTACCAATTCATTACGCTTATTCATTCTTATTTTAGCAGTTTTTTTTATTGCCGGATTTATTGTTTTAAGTTTTATGAAAGGGTCGAAATATGTTAAATAGCTATGATTTTATAATTGTTGGTGGAGGTATTGTAGGTTTAGCTACCGCTTATAAACTGCAATTAAAATTTCCCAATAAATCAATTGCAATTTTAGAAAAAGAAACTGAAATTGGAAAACATCAAACAGGAAGAAATTCAGGTGTAATGCATTCAGGTATTTATTACAAACCAGGCTCTTATAAGGCTAAAAATTGTAATAACGGACTTAAGCAACTTGTTGAGTTTTCAGAAAAAAATAATGTTTTGCATGATGTTTGCGGTAAAATTATTGTGGCAACTTCGGTTTATGAAATACCAATTTTAGAAACTATTTTTAATCGGGGACTTCAAAACAAAACAAAAGGCATTTGTTATTTAAATTCAGAAGAAATAAAAGAAAAAGAACCTTTTATTGAAGGTGTAAAGGCAATTTGGGTCCCAACCGCCGGCATTATAGATTATGTTGGCCTTTGTTCTACTTTTGTAAATAAAATAATAGAAATAAACCCAAAGAGCAAGTTGTTTTTATCTTGTGAAGTAAAAAAGATTGATTCAAATAATGAGGTTTCTAGTTTAGAATCTAACTTAGGAACTTTTAATGCTTCCAAAGTAATTTTTTGCACAGGATTGCAATCAGACAGGGTTGCAAAAAAGGATAATTTGAAACTAGATGTTCACATTGTTGGTTTTAGAGGTGATTATTACGAGTTAAAACCTGAAGCAACTTATAAAATTAAAAATTTAGTATATCCGGTCCCAGATCCTAAATTTCCATTTTTAGGAGTGCATTTTACAAGAATGATAGATGGTGGAATTGAATGTGGACCAAATGCTGTTTTTACATTTAAAAGGGAAGGATATAACCGAACAAGTTTTAGTTTAAGGGATACATTTGAAGCATTGGCTTTTAAAGGTACTTGGAAATTGTTTGGAAAACATTGGAGAAAAGGAATTGATGAATATAAAAGAGCATTTTCTAAACGCCTATTTGTAAAAGAACTTCAAAAAATGATGCCAAGTATTTCTGTGAATGATGTACAACCTTCAAGAGCCGGTGTGAGGGCACAAGCTATTGATTATTTTGGTAATATGGTGGATGATTTTAAAATTGAAAAGCATTATAATAATATTCATGTTATTAATGCTCCATCTCCGGCAGCTACATCTTGTTTAGCAATTGCAGATGAAATAGTAAATGTGGTTTTAAAATAGATTAAAATGAAATTTTATCAGAAAGAAATAAAATTAAATCCGTTTAAAAGAGGTTTTCATTTAATAACCTCAGAAATTATTAATGCAATTCCAGAAATAAAGAATATTTTAATAGGGCAATTACAAGTTTTTATTAAACATACTTCGGCTAGTTTAACTATTAACGAGAATGCAGACTCATCTGTAAGAACAGACTTTGAGAGTCATTTTAACAATATGGTTCCTGAAAATATGCCTTATTATATTCATACTTATGAAGGTTCAGATGATATGCCAGCTCATTTAAAAGGTTCAATATTGGGATCTTCAATTCAAATTCCAATTACAAATGGAAAATTAAACCTTGGTATTTGGCAGGGTATTTATTTATGCGAACATAGAGATTATGGAGGCTCTAGAAAATTGGTTTTAACGGCTTTCGGGAATTAATTTGATAGCCACTTGAATCGATTTTTTATAGTATCTTTTTTTAAAGCGATAATATTTGTTTTTTATGAAATTCAATTAACCAATTTGAACAATCTTCAATAGAATTAAAAACTAAATCTTCTGGAATTATTCCTGGAATAAATTTATTTTGCTTGAACAAATATAATGGTTGAGGTTGCGGCATTGTAATTAGCACAACAATACCCATATTTTGCATTTCTTTTATAACGTCTTCTAACGCAAATAAACCAGATTGATCTATGAAAGGTACTCTTTGAAGCCTAAAAATAATAACTTCCGCATTTGATGGAATTTTATTTATACGTTCAAGCATTAAGGATGCTACACCAAAGAAAAGCGGTCCATCTAATCTATGAATATAAACACTATCCCATTTAACTTTTGAAAGACTTTCCTCATCATCCCAAGGAATTTCTTGATCATATTTATCTACTTTTTCAAGTACAGCGTTTTTTTCTACCATATCACTAGCTTTTCGCATAAAAATAACAGAAGCTATTACCATACCAATTCCAACTGCTTGCAACAAATCAACAAAAACGGTTAAAATTAATACAGTGAGTAATATAAAAGCATCTGATTTTGTGACTTTAAATATGTTTTTCAAACCCCTTCTGTCAATGATTCCAATCCCAACAGTTATTAAAATACCAGCAAGTACAGATAATGGTATATAAGCAACATATTTCCCTAATCCTAAAAGAATTAGAAGTAAAATTATTGAATGAATTATTCCAGACAACTTTGTTGTTCCACCAGATTTAATATTTACAACAGTTCTCATTGTCGCGCCAGCACCTGGTAAACCACCAATTAATGAAGCAGCGATATTTCCAATTCCTTGTCCTATTAATTCCTTGTTGCTTTTGTGTTTTGTGTGTGTAATATTATCCGCAACTACTGATGTTAATAATGAATCTATTGCGCCAATTCCGGCTAAAGTAATTGCAGGTAAAAGTGCTAAATTTAAATCAGTAAAACTTAATTTTAAAAATGAAGTTATTTTTAAGGTTGGCAGCCCTTTAGGCATATCTCCAATTAATGGAACGTCTAATTTTAATACAAAACATAATAAAGTAACGATAATTAATGCAACAAGTGTACTGGGAATTTTTTTTGTGATTTTAGGAAAAACATAAACTACTAAAATAGTACCGATAGTTAATAATAACGCATTTAGATTAAAACTATTAAAAGCATTTGGAAGATTAGTAAAAACATTAATAATTTTTGTAGGTGAAATCAATCCTAACATTGGAAATAGTTGAAAAATAATTATTATTACGCCAATTCCACTCATAAAACCTGAAAGTACAGGATATGGAATGTATTTAATATATTTTCCAATTTTTAAAAACCCAAATACAATTTGAAAGATACCAGCTAATAAAAAGGTTAATAAAATTAAACCCATTGCGCTTTCAATACTCCCATATTTTGTAATTGCAACTGAAATAATACTCGCTGAAATCACTGTCATTGGACCAGTTGGGCCACTTATTTGGGTATTAGTACCTCCAAATATTGCAGCTAAAAAACCTAATGTCATTGCTCCGTACAAACCAGCGCTTGCACCTAATCCAGATTGTACTCCAAAACCTAATGCTAATGGTAAAGCAACAATTCCTGCTGTTAATCCGCCAAAAATGTTTCCTTTTAAATTGGCTATTTTCATAGAATTTTTATAGTTATTATTTAAGATAATGAAAATTGAAAATTAATTGATTAGTTATTAATAAAAGTGAGAAATATCACTTATTTAAAATGTTGAATTAGAAATTTATTTTTAAAATATGCAAAAGAATTGTTCAAATTTAATGTTGCTTTTTCACCTAATCCTATTTTAATATTCCAATTAAAGCCTTGAATTTTAACTACATAAGCTTTTGGTTTTTTATTGTAAATAGTTTCGCATAAGTTTAATATTTGATTCGGAGGAACTGCGTGCGTTGAAAAGGTAACTTGTTCAGCTGGAAAAAGTTGTTCAACTTTAAAACCTGCTTCAATATCAGTTTTACATGCGTCAATAAAAATAACGGTGTTATAATCTCCAATTAATTCAGCATCCTCAACCATTAATTGATATTTGTACAATAAATTATCTGAATTAAAACCTTCTTTTTCTAAATTATCTAAAAAACACCAACCAAGTCCATCATCTTGGCGGGTGTTATTTCCAATTCCTATAATTAGTGTTTTATCTAATTTTTTCATCAATTAAATTTCCTTGGTGATCTTCTAATTGAACAATTAATGGCATTTGGCCAAGTGCGTGAGTTGCACAACTTAAACAAGGATCATAAGCTCTAATAGCAATTTCAACCTGATTTAGCATTGGCTCTGTAATTTCTGGCTTTTCGCTTAAAACTTCATTAGCAACAGCTCGTACGCCACGGTTCATAGCTTCATTATTATGGGTTGTTGAAACAATTAAATTGCATTTTGTTATTAATCCTTTATCATCTGTATGATATTCGTGTATTAAAGTTCCTCTTGGAGCTTCAATAATTCCAATACCTTTATTCCTTGGTGTACCTTTAGAAACTAAATCTGTACCCATTAAATCATCATCTAATAATAATTCTTTAATTAATTCAGCGCAATGCAGCATTTCAATTAAACGCGCCCAATGAGTATGCATTGTCATATTATTAGGTTTGTTTTGTGTATACGCCTTAAAAATTTGACGTTCAATTTCAGCAAAAGGCGTTGTGATATGAGAACAAGTATTCAATCGTGCTAATGGTCCAACTCGGTTCCAACCTTTTTCTCTGCCATATTTGGTCATATATGGAAACTTAAGGTAAGACCAAGGTTCAACAGCTTCTTTAAAATGATATCGATATTCAATATCCTCGATGTTTAACAGCTCATTTCCTTCAAAATCTACAGATCTAAGTCTCCCATCGTATAATTCTAAAGCACCAGTTTCTTTATCAACTAATCCTAAATGATTTGAAGGGTAAGAAGCAAAATTATCAATCCAAGCAGCATTTTCAGTATGATAGTTTTTCATAAAGTCTATAACTTCTTTAGACCAAGCTATCATAGTATCTACATTTGGAATTTGTTTTCCATCTAAAAAATACTCTTTTTCTTCTTTAGTAAATGTTTTATGAACACCACCTGGAACGGCTAAAATTCCGTGTATTTTTTTACCTGCTAATGCTTTTATTATTTCCTGTCCGAACTTTCGCATTAAAATTCCTTTTTTTGCAAGTTCTTTATTTGAAGAAGCAACTGTAACAATATTTCTTTTTTCTGCGGGAGCATTAATTCCAAATAAAATATCAGGTGAAGCTAAATAAAAAAAGTGCAACGAATGTGATTGAAAAACCTGACCATAATGAAGCAATCTTCGCAGTTTTGTAGCGGTTGGTGTTAATTTTTCAGGATCTACACCTACCAACTGATCTATAGCTTTTGCTGCAGCAAGATGGTGACTAACAGGGCAAATTCCACATAAACGTTGTACTAAAACTGGGGCTTCCCAATAAGGATGCCCTTGAATAAATTTTTCAAAACCTCTAAATTCAACAATATGTAAAAATGCATCTTCAACCTTTCCGTTCTCATCCATTTTTATGGTTACTTTTCCATGACCTTCAACTCTTGTAACAGGTTCAATAATTATTTTTTTCTTATTCATTTTATAAGATTTAAGCTGTTAATCGTATTTGAATTCTGGATATGCAATTGAATATTCTTCCTCAAACAAGATATGCTTTACAACATTCCAAATATGGTTGGCATTTGGCGGACAACCTGGTATGTGATAATCTATTTCAACAACTTCTCTGTTTGCATATACCTTGTTTAGAATCTTCGGAATGTCCTCGTGATTTGGAATAATAGTTTCGTTGTCTTCACTTGTAATCGAGTTTAAATAAGCCTCTTTTAAGCAATCTTCTAGCGGAACAGTATTTCTAATTGCAGGTAATCCACCCCAGATAGCACACTCCCCAACTGAAACTAAGATATCGCAGTTTTTTCTAAATTCGCGAAGTACTTCTATGTTATGAGTATTACAGCAACCACCTTCAATTAATCCAATATCACAGTGTTCAGTAAATGTTTTAATATCTGTTATTGGAGATTTATTGAATTCTACTACTTCTAATAAATCTAACAAACCTAAATCGACATCTAACATAGACATATGGCAGCCAAAACATCCAGCTAAAGAAGTTGTAGCAATTCGTTTTTTCTTATTAGTTGTTCTATGTTTTTTAACTTCTTTTAAAGAAATCATTTTGCCTTCCGGGCCAAAATCGAATTGTCTGTCACCAAACGGTTTTCCAAAAGTTTTTCCCTTTACTAAAATTGAACCTGTTGGACAAATATGCATAGCTTGTTCGGCCTGAGCTTCTGAAAGTTTTGCCTCTTGCTCATAATCAATCCCAACAAAAGTTCCATTTCCTCTATGCATAAATGTAAAAACTCGATGACCATCATTTGTTCTAACTTCTTCAATGCAACGTTTGCATTTTATACAACGGTTTTGATTAACAACAATACGCTCTGGACGTGCATCAACAATTCTATCAACAAATAAATGTGGAAAGCGTGTAAACCTTATGCCGGTTTCATAACCTAAATTTTGCATTTGGCAATCTCCACTTTTCTCACAAGAAGGGCAGAAGTGATTACCTTCAACAAACATCATTTCTAAAATAGCTTTGCGAGCATCTAATAATTCAGGCGTATTTACTTCAATGTCCATTCCTTCATAAACATTAACTGTGCAACCCGCTATTGTACTTCCATTGTTTTTTACGGTACAAACTCTGCAGGTTCCTAACGGATTTAAATGTTTGAAATGGCAAAGTGTAGGAATAAAAATTCCGTTCTGTTTGGCAGCTTCAATTAGATTTTGACCTTTTTCAGCTGAACAAACTCTTCCGTCTATTTTAAAAGATATATTTTCCATTTTAATCGGTTTTCACAATATAATTGTGTTCTTTTTTTAGTTAAAACAAAATAACTAGCTCGTTTAGGAGTACAAGTGTTATAAGATTTTTCTTCAAAGAATTAAAACTTAATAGCACTGGAGTTAATTTCTAATCTATTGGTTCAAGTTGTGTGTTTTTAATTAATTTATCATAATCATAAACAGCACCTTGCATATCAAATTCAATTTTACAATTGTCATCACATTTAGCAACTTTTATATTGAAATAGTCATCAAATTTATCAATAGCCATCATAAAACTATTTGCAGCAAATTGCCCTAAACCACACCTACTTGTTAACTGCATTATTTTACCCCATTCTTTAATGTCATTCAAATCTTTAGTAGTACAAATACCTCTTTTTATTTTTTTAATTTTTTCATGTAAAATCTGATTACCAGCTCTACAAGGAGTGCATATACCACAAGATTCTTCTTTAAAGAATTTGACGTAATTTTCAATAATTCGAGTAATACTTCTAAAATTATTAAAAATCATTATTGACCCTCCACAAATTAAGTCCTCTTTACATATTTTACGGTTGAATTCAGAATTGTTAATACATATTCCAGAAGGCCCGCTAATTTGAATAAAATGAGGTGATGTTGCCTGACACAATTGTAATAACTCATTTATGGTGATTCCCCATTCAATTTCATAGATACCTGGTTTAGCAACATCACCTGAGATGCTTAATAATTTTGTTCCGTTACTTTCTTTTGTTCCAATAGATGAAATAAATTCTGTGCCCAGTTCAATTATTCTGGCAGCTTTAGCAAAAGTTTCAACATTATTTACAATAGTTGATTTTCCTAAATAACCAAAATCGGTAGGGAAATATTTACGTATTCTTGGCTCCCCACGTTTACCTTCCATAGATTCAATTAATGCTGTTTCTGCCCCACAAACATAGGCTCCAGCACCAATAATAATTTTAATATTAAAATTGAAGTTTTTAATACCATTAATATTTTTACCTAAATAATTTTGTTGTTTAAACTCTAATAATGTTTTTTCTAATTTTTTTAGAAGGTATTTATACTCCGCTCTTAAATAAATAAATCCATTTGAAGCTCCTGTAACATAAGCTGCAATTATCATTCCTTCAATAACTAACCCAGGCAGATTAGTAAGTAAGCATTTATCTTTAAAAGTTCCCGGTTCACCTTCATCAGCATTACATATTATATATTTTTTTTTATCACTATTTTCTTTGCAGGATTTCCATTTTATGGCAGTTGGAAAAAATGCCCCGCCCTGTCCATCAAGCTCAGAATTGCTAATAGTTTTTAAAATTGCTTCTGGATTCTTTGTTTTAAGTTTTTTTAATGAGTTTCCTAAAATATATTTTCTAAAAAATACTGTTTTGGATACTTCAGGAGTATACTGAATTTTGCTTTTTGGGTTATTTGCAATTTGTTCAGGATACAAACCACTTTTTAATTGATTAATAATTAAGTTTACTTTTTCAGGTGTTAAATCTGTAAATGGTTGAAAATCAATTAAAGCTGCTGGTTCTTGATCGCTTAAACCAATACATGAGGTTTCGAAAAGTGAAAATAATGGATCTTTAGAATAGACTCCAAATGTACACCCTGTTTCTTTTTCAAAAGCAGCTTTTACTTTTGAATAACCTTTAAATTCCGAAACAATGCTGCTATTTAAATAGATAATGTATTTTCCAGTAGGTTTTACATGGAAGAAGTGGTAAAAAGAAATAACTCCTTCAATCTCAATTTTTGATACATTTAATTCTTGGGCAATTTCAGTAATAGCGTTTTCTGATATGTAGCCATAATTATTTTGAAATTCCCATAGGCGTGATAATAACCCAGTCCTTTTCATAATAAAAAAATTAGAAATAATGGTTATCTAAAGTTACAACACAACATGTTGAAAACCAATTGAATTAGAGTTATTTTTTTCAAATTATTAAATAAAAACTATTTACTAGGTTAAATTGAATAATTACAATTTTTAAATAATAATGTATAATTATAAAACTTTATAATAGTTCTTTTCTTAAGAATTTTTTAATCTCAAATTATGGGATGTAATTTTTTTTATTGGTTTGTTACTTACTTTAATTCTAAATAGTTAATTACCTGTTAATAATTGTATTTAATAATTAAGACTAACTAGTGTTATTTAAAGTAATTTTGTCAATTAATTTTATAATCAACAATCACCATGAAAAAACTAATCACCCTTTTTACAATTTTAGTAACAGTTTCTGTTACAGCACAAAACTTTCAATTGCATAGAGATTTTGAAAGAGATCATTATACCACAACATTTGAGCTTTTTAAAGTGGACAGATATGGTAACACATTTACTTTTGTAGATTTTGACTATAATGCAAGCTCTGGAATAAGTGGAGGTTACTTTGAAATTGCACGTGTTTTAAAAACAGATAAAATGCCTGTAGGTTTTCACGTGGAATACAATGGAGGTTTAGGAACTTTTGGACCAGAATCTTCTCAAGGAGGATATACTATAAATGATGCTTGGATTTTTGGAGTAAATTATGGTAAAGGCAATGCTAAATGGGGATTTTCAACTTATGCGGGTTATAAAGCAATAAAAAATGCTGATGAAAGTAACTTCCAAATTACCGGAACTTGGTATGTTAATTTAATTGAAAATAAACTAACGTTTTCTGGTTTTGCAGATTTATGGACAGAAAACGGATTGTCTGATAATACTGTATTTTTATCTGAACCTCAGTTATGGTATCATTTAAATAAAACTTTTTCAGTAGGAGGAGAGTTAGAATTGTCTTCAAACTTTGCTGGTGGTAACGATACAATAAAAGGTAGACCAACTTTAGCAATTAAATGGAACATTTAAAATATAAATATATGTTAGACAAGTTTTTTAAAATAAGAGAAAATAAATCAACCTTAAAAACGGAGATTGTTGCTGGTATTACTACGTTTATGACGATGGTTTACATATTAGCAGTAAACCCAAGTATTTTAAGTGCAGCAGGAATGGATAAAGATGCGGTATTTACGGCAACTGCTTTATCTGCGGTTATTGCAACTTTAGTAATGGCCCTAGTTGCTAAATTACCCTTTGCATTAGCTCCTGGAATGGGTTTAAATGCATTTTTTGCATTTACTGTAGTTCTTGGTATGGGATATACATGGGAGTTTGCATTAACAGCTGTATTTTTAGAAGGTATTATTTTTATAATTTTAACAGCATTTAATATTAGAGAGCTTATTGTAAACTCAATACCTTTAAATTTAAAACATGCGGTTTCTGTTGGTATTGGTTTGTTTATTGCCTTTATTGGGCTAAAAGGAACAGGGTTAATCGTTGATAATCCAGCAACTTTAGTAAGCTTAGGAAATATGAAAAATCCTGCAGTTTTAGTTGGATTAGCTGGTGTTTTAGTTATTGGAGTACTTTTAACTAAAAAAATTAAAGGGGCTATTTTAATTGGAATTTTAGTTTCTACGGTTATAGGTTTATTTGTTGGAGTTACTATAATTCCAGAAAATTTTAGTGTTGTAAGTTTACCACCATCTATTGAACCAATATTTTTTAAATTCGATTTTTCTCAAATATTTACAATAGATATGTTAATTGTATTATTCACATTTTTATTTGTTGATATGTTTGATACTGTTGGTACTCTAGTAGGAGTTTCTTCAAAATCTGGGATGTTAGATAAAGATGGAAATGTGCCAAGAGTAAAACAAGCTTTATTTGCTGATTCAATTGGAACTTTTGTTGGAGCAATTTTAGGGACTTCAACTGTTACAACTTATGTAGAAAGTGCTGCTGGTGTTGCTGAAGGAGGGAAAACAGGAATGACAGCTTTAACTGTTGCAGGAATGTTTGCTTTAGCATTATTTTTTGCACCATTATTTATGATAATTCCTGCCGCAGCAACTGCACCTGCATTAATTATTGTTGGTTTATTTATGATTTCCCCAATTTTGAAAATAGATTTAACCGATTTTACTGAAGCAATCCCTGCTTTTTTTACAATTATAATGATGCCTTTAACTTATAGTATAGCTGAAGGAATAGTATTTGGAATGTTATCTTTTGTGTTATTAAAATTATTAACGGGAAGATATAAGGAGCTAAAACCAATTATGGTAATTATTGCAGTATTGTTTATTATTAAATTTTTTGTGTAACGTTTTTTTAAGACAACACATAATTACAAAAAAAAACCTTCTTTTATAAAAGAAGGTTTTTTTGATATTATATTATTTGTAAACTATTTTAATAGTTTATCAATTTTTTCTTTTTCTTCTTCAGCTAAAGCTCCATCAACTAAAATTCTACCACTATGTTCGTCAGTAATAATTTTTTTACGACTAGCAATTTCAACTTGTCTTTGTGGTGGAATAGTGAAAAATGAACCTCCTGAAGCACCTCTATCTATAGATACAACTGCTAAACCATTTTTAACTGTAGAACGAATTCTATTGTAAGCCTTTAATAAATGGTCGTCAATTAATTCAGCGTATTCATCAGATTTTTTAAGCAATATTTCTTCTTCTTTTACTGTATCACCCATAATATCGCTTAATTCAGCAGATTTATGTTTTAATAAATCTTCTTGTTTAGCAATATTTTCTTTAGTAGCAGCAATTACTTCATTTTTTTGCTCAATTTTAGCTTTAAATTCTTTAATTCTTTTTTCAGCTAATTCAATTTCAAGCTCTTGATATTCAGTTTCTTTAGTTAAAGAATTGAATTCTCTATTATTACGTACCTTTTTTTGTTGTTCGTCGTATTTTTTAACTAAGACTTTAGCCTCTTCAATAACTCCCTTTTTGGCAGAAATCTCATTTTTTAAGCTAGTTACATCTTCATCTAAATTAGTTAGTCTTTTATTTAAACCAACAATTTCATCTTCTAAATCTTCAATTTCTAAAGGTAATTCTCCTCTTACATTTTTAATTTCATCAACTCTTGAATCAATTAATTGTAAGTCGTATAGTGCTCTTAATTTTTCTTCAACAGTAACTTCTTTCTTTTTAGCCATATTATAAGTAATAAATAGGATTCGTGTTTTTTTGTGATAAAATGATTGCAAAATTAGGGAATTTTTTTGTAAGAATCTCAACTAAAAGATTTTTTGTGAATTGTTCACTTTCATAATGTCCAATATCTGCAATAATAATTTTATTCTCAGCCTTGTAGAATTCGTGATATTTAATGTCGGATGTTATATAAACATCTGCATTAGCTTGTATTGCATTTTCTATTGCAAAACTTCCTGAGCCTCCTAAAACAGCTACTTTTCTTATAGGTAGGTTAAGTAATTTTGAATGCCTAATGCCTTTTGCTTTCATAGTAGTTTTAACAAATTGTAAAAATTCTTGTTCACTTTTTTCTTCAGTAAGTTCACCTATCATTCCAATACCAATTTCTTGATTTACATTGTCTAACGGAACAATATCGTAGGCAACTTCTTCATATGGGTGTGCATTAAATAAGGCAGTTAAAATACTTTTTTCATTATGTTTTTCAAAAATTACACTTATAAATGTTTCTTTTTCGGTATGTAGTTCACCTTTTATGCCAATACTTGGGTTTGAATCTTCATTTCCTCTATAGGTTCCAAAACCTTCAGTATTATAGCTGCAGTTATCATAATTGCCTATGTTACCAGCTCCAGCTTGGAAAAGGGATAGTCTAACTTCTTCAGCATTATCTTTTGGAGCATAAGTAGTTAGTTTTTTTATTGTATTTTTTTGAGGGATTAATATTTTTTTATTTTGCAAACCTAATATTTCACAAATTTTTGCATTTACTCCTTGAAATGAGTTATCTAATGCAGTGTGGATAGCATAAATTGCAATATCATTTTTAATTGCTTTTAGGACAACACGTTCTACATAATTTTTGCCATTCAATTTTTTTAATCCTGAAAAAATAATTGGATGAAAACTCACAATTAGATTGCATTTTTTTTCAATGGCTTCATCTACTACATTTTCTAAGGTATCTAGAGTAACAATAACTCCAGAAACTTTGGTAGTATAATTTCCTATTAATAAACCTACATTGTCAAAGCCTTCAGCATAATTTAATGGTGCAATTTCTTCAATACAGGTAGTTATATCTCTAATTGTCATAATTTAATTGGTATTGTTAAAAACAAAGATAAATTTTACACTATAAAGTTAAAGTTTTTAAGCATAAATATTATAATTTGTTTTGTATTTTCGCCTTTAGTGAAGTTATTAAGAAAAATATTATACCCTTTTTCTATATTGTATGGAGCAATTACTAGCGCACGTAATTATTTATATAGTAAAAATATTTTAAAATCAGCTAAATTTGAAATTCCTACTATAGTTGTCGGGAATTTAAGTGTTGGAGGAACAGGAAAAACACCTCAAATTGAATACTTAATTAGATTGTTACAAAATCAATATAATGTTGCAGTATTAAGCAGAGGTTATAAAAGAAAAAGTAAAGGATTTATTATTGCAGATGAAAATGCTTCCGCTGAATTAATTGGAGATGAGCCTTTTCAATATTATCAAAAATTTAAAAATATTATTGTTTGTGTTGATGCCGATAGAGTAAATGCAATTCAACAATTGCAAAAATTAGCCAATCCACCCCAGGTAATTTTATTAGATGATGCATTTCAGCATAGAAAAGTGGCAGGAGGTTTTAATATATTGTTAACTCCTTATAACGATTTGTATATTAATGATACTATGTTACCTACTGGAAATTTAAGAGAAAAAGTATCTGGTGCAGATAGAGCTAATTTAATTATTGTATCAAAATGCCCATCAATTATTTCAGAAGAGGAGCAATTTGAAATTACTAAAAAGTTAACTCCAACTTTATATCAAACAGTATTTTTTACCTCCATTAATTATGAAAATGAATTACAAGGTTTTTCAAAAGTTAATTTGTTGGAACCAGAAAATGCTGAAGTTTTACTAGTTACAGGTATAGCAAAGCCAGATCCGTTATTAAATTATTTAAAAGAAAAAAACATCAAGTTTGAACATTTAAAATATGCTGACCATTATCATTTTAATTCGAAGGATCTGATTGAAATAAATAAGAGGTATAACTCGTTAAAAGCTAAGAATAAAATACTTTTAACAACAGAGAAAGATTATGTTCGTATCTTTGATAAATTAAAAAATTTGAATTATATATCAATTAAAACAAAATTCATAAATCATAAAAATGATTTTGATAATATTATAAAAACATATGTGGAACAAAGTTCAAGAAACAGTTAAATTTTTACAAAATAAAGGAATGACATCACCAGATTATGGAATAATTCTAGGAACTGGTTTAGGTAATTTAGTAGAAAAAATTAATATAGATATTACAATTCCTTATGCTGAAATTCCAAATTTTCCTGTTTCAACAGTTGCAGGTCATTCGGGAGAATTAATATTTGGAAAACTGGGTGGGAAAACTGTAATTGCAATGAAAGGACGTTTTCATTTTTATGAAGGCTGGACAATGGAACAAACCGTTTTTCCTGTTAGAGTAATGAAATATTTAGGAGTAGAGAAGTTAATTGTTTCAAATGCATCTGGAGGTGTTAATCCTAATTTTAAAGTAGGAGATATTATGGTAATTACTGATCATATAAATTTAATGCCAGTGCATCCTTTACATGGTAAAAATGATGATCGTTTTGGACCTCGTTTTGTTGATATGCACGAACCTTATAGTAAAAAAATGATTGCTAAAATGGATAAGATTGCTTATTCTTTAAATATTCCAATTCATAAAGGAATTTATTTAGCTTTACAAGGGCCTACTTTTGAAACTCCTGCCGAGTATAAAATGGTGAAAATTTTGGGAGCAGATGCAGTTGGTATGTCAACTGTACCTGAAGTAATTATTGCTAAACATATGGGTGTAGAATGTTTTGGTATTTCTGTAATTACAGATTTGGGAGTAGAAGGTGTTGTTGAAGCCGTTTCACATGAAGAAGTTCAAAAAAATGCAAAAATAGCTGAAAAGGCTGTTGGTAAATTAGTAGAAGAATTTGTAAAATTATAATTGTGGCACTATTTTAGTGTTTTATAAGTAAAATATTTATATGACGAAAGTTTTAATTAGTTGTTTTTTAATCTTTTTTACAAGCAGCTATATAATTGCACAAGGCGATGTTGTTATAGAAAATTTTGAAAATAGTTGGGAACAAGATTTTTCAAAAGCAAAAGCTTTAGCAAAAAAAGCCAATAAACCCATTTTAGTTTTTTTTACGGGTTCCGATTGGTGTGGGCCTTGTAAAATGTTAGATGCGGATATATTTAAATCTGAAGAATTTAAAAAATTAAGTGATAGTGAATTCATATTGTATGAAGCGGATTTTCCAAGAAACACTAATTTAATTACAAATTCTCAGCAAAACGATAATGTATTTTTGAAAGAAAAATATGGAGTAAATTCTTATCCTACTATTGTAATTATAAATGAAAAAGGAAAAGAAATGGGTAGATTAAAAGGATATAATTTATTGAGAGATACAAGTTATCATTATTCCTTTTTTGAAGAAACTCTTAAGAAAATAAAATAAAAAAATCCGCTGAAAAGCGGATTTTTTTTAAAATATATTTATAAAATTATTATTGATTAATAACTCTAAATGTAGTTCTTCTGTTTGCTCTATGCTCTCTTTCAGTACAAGAAACACCATCTGAACATCTATTAGTTAATCTTGTTTCACCAAAACCATTAGCAGTTATTTGACTTGGATTAATTCCTTTAGAAATTAAATAGTTAGAAACAGCCATTGCTCTTCTTTCAGATAAATCTTGATTACTTTCTGCTGTTCCTCTAGCATCAGTATGAGATTCAAGTGCCACTGCTACACCAGTTCTTAAAACTGGCAATAATCGAGTATCAATTATACTTTTAGCTTCATTTGTTAAAGTTGCACTTCCTAAATTCCAGTTAATTGGTAAAATACTATTTTCAGTTAATTTACAATCAACTTCTTCCCAAGAAGTTAAACCACCCTTTTTAACCAAAACTTCTTTAGTTACTGTTTTATATTCAGCAGGCACAGTTACAACACTTTCAGAAGCATCGCTAACAAGAACTACCTTAGAAATAGTTGCATATTCAGCAGGAATTTCAATAACTCTTGAAGTTGGAGGAGTTACCATAACAGTTTTCTTAACAATTTCAGTTACTTCAGGAATTTCAATTCTTCTTGTTGTAGGTTCTTTAGCTACAACAGTTTTTTTGTAAGTTTTAGTAAAACCTGGAACAGAAGTTCTTGTTGTACGTGCATCCATATCTAACTTTGTAAGTGGAACAGAAACATATTCTGCTGGAATAGGTTTGTAACACCAGTATCTACAGTCGTTAGGGTCACTTGATTCACAATCAGGTGCTACATCGCTCATTTGCCATACTGCAGTTGCAGGTTTAATTTCAATTGTTTCAGAGTCTGGTTTAAAAGTTGCAGGAATAACACTTAACTTAGAGGCATCTTCTTTTGCTGTATAAGTTAAAGTTTCTGATCCAAAAGATCCAGGAACAGTTTCTAATCTATAACTAGCCTCTTTAACAACAACTACAACATCTCTTGTTTCATAAACTGCAGGTACCAACTCTAAACGTTGGCTAGCTTCTTTAACTAATATACTTTCTGTAACAGTTTTGTACTCTGCTGGACGTGTAGTGATTTTTTTGTAAGCTGCTTTTGTTTCAATTGTAACATCTTCGTTTTTCCAAATGTCGGGAGTTTTACAGCGAACATAACATTTTCCTGGTTCAGGGTTTGTTGGTAGGTCTTGTGCAAATGCAGTTGCACCAAAAACTAATAAAGTAATTGAAAATAATAGTTTTTTCATTTTTTTTAGCTTATTTAAATTAAAATTAATCTCATTCAGATTTTCTAAATGGTTAATATTTATGACACGTTAGTATTCATGAAGTCACATAATTGTTAATAAAATCATAAAATTTCCTTAAGAAAAATAAAAACTAAGATTATATTTTTTTAAAATAAAGATTTTTAACTATGCCATCTGCAAGCCCAATTTTTGGGACATATATTTTTTTTGCGTTACTCCATTTCATTGCAGACAAGTAGATTTTAATAGCAGGAATAATTACATCAGCTCTATCAGGATTTAAATCTAATTGTTGAATGCGTTGTTCGTAGGTAAGTTGTTTTAAAAATTGAAATTGGGTTTCAATATATTCTAATGTCAAAGGTGTTCCCATTGGTTTTCCTGACATTTTAAATAATTTATTAATGTTTCCTCCAGAGCCAATTAAATGTATGTTTTTTAAATATTTTGAATTTTCCTTAATCCAAATTTTCATACTTTTCCAAACATGTTGAAACGATTTTTCTTTGTTCAGTAATCTAACGGTACCAATTCTAAATGATTTAGAATTGATAATTTTCCCATGAGAAAATATGGTGATTTCTGTACTGCCACCACCTACATCCACATATATATAAGATTTATTTTTTTCAATAATACTAGTTAAATCAGTAGAAAATATAATAGCAGCTTCTTTTTTACCATCTATAATATTAATTTTTACACCTGTTTTATCTAAAATTTCTTTAGCAACTTCATTTCCATTTGACGCTTCTCTCATGGCAGAAGTTGCACACGCATAAAACTTTAAAACCCCGTGCACACTCATTAATAATTTAAAAGCTTTCATAGCTTTTATCATCCTCAATTTATTACTTTCTGAAATTTCACCTTTAATAAAAGAATCTGCACCTAAACGAATTGGTACACGAACTAAGGCTGATTTTTTAAAACTTGGACATGTTCCGTCTTCTTCGGTAATAACGTTTGCAACTAATAAGCGTATCGCATTCGAGCCGACATCTATCCCTGCAAGTTTTTCAATTTTCAAAATAGTAATTATTTATAGTTTTTTGGAAACTCAGTTAAAAAAGTATTTCCAGCTTTAATATTTTTCCAGTGGTTGGTTTCAAATTTAATACCAACTACGCCGCAAGTTGGCACATGATCTAATTTTACACTTCCAAATTTATTTACAAAAGTGCTTATTCCATGGTCATGACTAAATATAATTGCTGAATCAAAACCGTCATCCAATGCTTTTACAGTTTTAATTAAATATCCATCACTAAAATTATATAGAGATTTACTTATTTTAATGTTTGCCAAGGGATAATTAAAAGTGTAACTAAATATCATCCCAGTATGCAAAGCCCTGTTCGCACAACTTGAAATAAAAACATCAGGTGTTGCAATTTTTTTATGTAATACACTTGAAATGAGATAGGCGTCGTTAATGCCTCTTTTTTTTAATGGACGGTCAATATCCTTAATTCCTTCATATTCCCAGGATGATTTTGCATGTCTAACTATATAGAGTGTTTTCATTTTAGTTTGTTGAGTTTCAAATATAAAGAATTATGGAGCTAATCGTTCAATTTTCCAATCATAATCTTCTTGTAAGGTGTATTTTATTCTATCGTGCATTCTATTAGGTCTTCCTTGCCAAAATTCAATACTTATGGGTTTTACAATATAGCCTCCCCAATGTTCAGGTCTTGTAATTTCTTTATTTTTAAATTGTTTTTCAAAAGAAGCTAATCTGTCATCTAAATATTTTCTTGATGGAACCACTTCACTTTGGTCAGAAGCCCAAGCACCTAATTTGCTTCCATCTGGTCTAGATTCAAAATAACCGTCTGATAGATTTTCTGATATTTTTTCAGCGACACCTTTTATAATTATTTGACGCTCAATATTATGCCATAAAAAAGATAAGCAAACATGTGGGCTGTTTGCAATTGCTTTTCCTTTTTCACTATTGTAATTGGTGTAAAAAATAAAACCTTCCCAAGTATATTTTTTTAGTAGAACCGCTCTATTTTTTGGAAAACCATCTAATCCAATAGTTGAAATTGTCATTGCATTTGATTCAACATCACCTCCAAATTCTTCAACTTCATAGAACCACTTTTGAAATAATTCCATTGGATTGTTAGAAATATCTTTCATTGAAAGTTCAATTTTTTGATAATTTCTTCTGTAGTTACTTAAATCATTTTCCATAAAGCAAAATTAAGAATTGTTTATTAGGATAATTCATTTAAAATAAAATTATGAATTCGTTTTTTTAATTATTAATAATCCAATAAAAGTAATTAAACCATTTACTATTAATAGCTCATAACCAAAAATATAACCATTAAACAGTATTGGAGAATAACTATTTAAAAAGTAGGTTAAAATAACAGATACTATAGCAATTATCCACACTAAATTGTCTTTAATATTAATTTTTGTAAAAATTCCGAAAGCAAACAATCCTAAAAGAGGACCATAGGTGAAGGATGCTACTTGTAAAACACTACTAATTACATTTTCTTTTAAAACATATTTAAAAATTACAATTACAATTACCAATACAACTGAAATTGCAATATGGGTTTTTTTACGAATTAATTTTTGTCTGGACTCTTCTTTGTTTTCAATGTCTAAAAAATCGATACAATATGAAGTTGTTAAAGAGGTGAGCGCACTATCGGCACTGGAATATGCCGCAGCAATTAATCCTAAAATAAATACGATTCCAATAGTCATTCCTAAATTTCCATTTAACGCAATTTCTGGAAATAATAAATCCGTTTTTACACTTCCATCCACATTTGGTATTGCGATACCAAACTTTTCGGCATAAATAAATAATAATGCACCTAATGTTAAAAATACAAAATTCACTAAAATTAGTACAAAACCCAATGAAATTACATTCCATTGTGCTTCTTTTGTATTTTTACAAGTCAGGTTTTTTTGCATCATATCTTGGTCTAAACCAGTCATAGCAATTGCAATAAACATACCTCCTAAAAACGATTTTACTAGGTGCTTTTTATCATTGAAATCATCAGTAAAAATTATTTTACTGAATTTATCAAATTCAGAGGAAGCAAAAATATCTGAAACAGACCAATTTAATTTATTAATAATTATAAAAATGGTTGCAAAAACAGCAATTAGCATAAACAAAGTTTGTAAAGTATCTGTCCAAACTATAGTTTTAATTCCTCCTTTAAAAGTATAAATCCAAATTAATAAAATTGAGAAAATAACGGTAATTTCAAACGGAACATGCCAAGCGTCAAAAATAAAATACTGTAAAACAGATGCAACTAAAAATAGACGAAATGAAGCACCTAAAACTCTTGATACAAAAAAGAAAAAAGCTCCTGTTTTATGAGTTTGGGGTCCGAATCGGTGTTTTAAAAATTCGTAAATTGATGTAACTTTTAAATTATAATATATGGGGATTAACACATAGGCAATTACAAAATAACCAAACAGGTAGCCAATAACAATTTGCATATAGCTAAATTGAGAACTTTGTACCCACCCAGGAACAGAGATAAACGTAACTCCGGAAAGTGATGCGCCAATCATTCCAAAAGCAACAACAAACCAAGGCGATTTTTTATTGGCTTTAAAAAAGGTGTCGTTACTATCGTTTTTTCCCGTAAAATATGCTATTGCCAGCAGCACACAAAAGTAGATGGCAATTAATGAAAGTATGAAAATTGGTTGCATTAACTATGGCTAATATTTATATAATAACAAAGAAACTAAAATTATTGAGAATATCGAATGCTAATTGTACATTTGCGAAATGAATTTTTCTTCTAAACTTTTGGAAAATGCAGTTAATGAGGTGTCCCAGTTACCAGGAATTGGAAAAAGAACAGCTCTAAGGTTGGTTTTACACTTACTAAAGCAACCAGTCAATCAAACACATCAATTGTCAAAAGCCTTAAATAATTTAGTTGATGAAATTAAATTATGCAAAAAATGCCATAATATTTCTGATGTAGACATTTGTGAAATTTGTTCAAATCCATCAAGAAATGAAGAGATTATTTGTGTTGTTGAAGATGTACGCGATGTAATGGCCATAGAAAATACAGCACAGTTTAAAGGTTTATACCACGTTTTAGGCGGTAAAATTTCACCAATTGAAGGTGTTGGGCCACAAAATTTAACTATAGATAGTTTAATTGAAAAAGTGAAAAATGGAGCTGTTAAGGAAGTCATTTTTGCATTAAGTTCTACTATAGAAGGAGATACTACCAATTTTTATATTTTCAAACAACTGGAAAAATATACAATTAAAACTTCAACAATTGCACGTGGAATTGCTGTTGGCGACGAATTAGAATATGCCGATGAAATTACCCTTGGAAGAAGTATATTAAATAGAATTCCTTTTGAAAATTCCCTTTAACTTCTATGGATATATCAATTGTTATCGTTAATTATAATGTTCGGTATTTTTTAGAACAGTGTATTATAAGTATAAATGCTGCAAAGAGTAATTTAAGTATTGAAATAATTATTGTTGATAATAATTCTGAAGACAACTCCTGTGCAGTTATTAAAGAAAAATATCCTGAAGTTAAGTTAATTGAGAACAATGAAAATGTTGGTTTTTCTAAAGCGAACAATCAAGGAGTGAAAATTGCTGAAGGTGAATATATTTTGGTTTTAAATCCGGATACTATTATTGCTGAAGATTCACTTGATAAAATTATTGGGTTTGCAAGAACTAAACAAAATTTAGGTGTTTTAGGTGTTAAATTAATTGATGGGGCTGGAAAATTTGCTCCAGAGAGTAAAAGAGGGATTCCAACTCCTAGCGCCTCATTTAATAAACTTTTTGGAATTTCAAGTAAACGTACTGGTAAATATTATGCAACTCATTTAGATGAAAATGAATCCGGTGTTATGGATATTGCTTCTGGAGCATTTATGTTTATGAAACGCATCGTTTTTAATGAAATCAAAGGTTTCAATGAAGCTTATTTTATGTATGGAGAAGACATAGATTTAAGTATTAAATTTTTAAATAGTGGTTATCAAAATTATTATTATGCTGATTCCAAGATAATTCATTTTAAAGGAGAAAGTACGACTAAAGATGTAAAATACTTAAACTATTTTCATGATGCGATGCGCATTTTTTATAAAAAGCACTTTAAGTTAAATAGAGTATATGATTTTATAATGCAGATTGGTATTGAATTTTGGTATTTATTAAAATATTTAAAATTTACAAAGGATAAGGTTACTAGTAAACCTGTATATAATTTATTGTATTTAGGAGATGATGATTTAATTGTTAATTATTTAGATAAAAAATATCTTTTGATTAGAGAAAATATAAAAGATGATTATTCAGAAATAAAACAACTATTAAAGAATAATAAAATTGATACCGTTGTTTTTGATAATTCTACACTATCAAACAAAGAAATAATTGAGCATTTTGAGGCTTTAAAAAACGAAAAAGCAGCTTTTAAAATTCATCCAAAAACAACTAATTTCTTAATTGGAAGTACATGCCCAAATGTTAGAGGACAAGTTGAGATTATTGAATAATCTAAATTATTTAAGGTTGTTATTCCTGGCTTCGCAGGAATTACTATAAAAAGTTAAGGATAATATATAGAAGCTTATTTCTCAATTCTAATTCTGGCATCTACAGCTAAAATTTCTTTTTCATTTCCTAAAAGCGGATTTAAATCTAATTCAACTATTTCAGGAGCTATAGTTACCAAATTCGATATTTTTTCAATTATTTCAGAAAATTTAGAGTCGTCAACACCTTTTTGATTTCTAATTCCTTCAATTATTTTATACGATTTTAAATTGTGAATCATTTTAAGAGCTTCATTTTTAGAAACCGGAGCTAAAGCAGATTGAATATCTTTTAAAACTTCAATATAAATACCACCCAAACCACATAAAATTAAATGACCAAAATTATCTTCTTTTTTTGCTCCAATAAATAATTCTATACCTTTCTTCATTGGTTGAATTAAAACGGAATTTGCACCTTCAATTTTCATGATAGTATTAAATGAGGCTATCAATTTTTCTTCGGAAGTAATATTTAAAATAATTCCTCCAACATCGCTTTTATGAATTGGACCAACAACTTTCATTACAACAGGAAACCCAAACCCTTTAACCGTTTTTATACAATTTTCTTTAGTTTGACAAACTGCTTCAGGAACAATAGGGACTTCAGCAGCTAATAACAATTCTTTAACTTGTAAAGGTTTTAAATAGCCATTCTCCATCGAGTTAATAAGTGATCTAATCTTTTCTGAATTATTACTATCAATATCCTTATTATCTGTTTCTGTTTTAGGAGTGTTTGCTACTTTTCCTAAGGCATTTCCAAATAAAACTTCATCAGGAAAATTAATATTCCCTTTTAAAATAAAATAATCAATTTCCTTTTTAACATTTACAACAGAAGGTAAAATTGGAAAAATTGGTTTTTTACATACTAGCATTTTTTTATGAAGTACGTCATAGACATCATATACTTCAAACAAACCAGGACTTCCAAAAATTACTACCATGGCGTCAATTTCTGAAAAATGGTTTTCGCAGTAATCGATAATAGTTTCTAATTGTTCAGCAGTTCCAGTTGCTAAAAAATCAATTGGATTAGAAACAGATGAGCCCAAAAATAATTTTTCCAGTAGTTCTTCACTATAATGTCCTTTAATTTCAGGAACATTTATTCCGTTTTTTGATAGGGCATCTGTTAGCATAACAGCAGGACCACCTGCGTGAGTAATTATTGCTATATTTTTACCTTTTAATTCAGGATGCATAAATATAGAAGCAACTGTAATTAATTCGTTTCTTCCAAAACAACGCACTATTCCAGCTTTTTTAAATAAGGCATCGACAGCGGTGTCAGAATTTGCTAAAGCACCAGTATGTGAACTGGCTGCTCTACTTCCCGCTGAAGAACTTCCTGCTTTTATAGCTGCGATTTTACAACCTTTTTGTATTAAAGAAATAGCGTTTTTTAATAATTTTTGAGGATTTTCAATGCTTTCAATATAGAGTAGTTTTACTTTTGAACTGGTTTTTTTATCAAACGTCTCATTTAAATGTTCTAATACTTCTTCAACACCAATTTGAGCCGAATTTCCAACCGAATAAACACTAGAAAATGTTAAGCCAGTTCCTATTGCTGCTTCCATAATAAAAACAGCTGTTGCGCCAGATCCAGAGATAAAATCTACACCATTTATATCTAATTTTGGAATTGGAGATGTAAATACTCCTGCATAATTTTGATTTATTAATCCAATATTATTAGGGCCTAATAAAGTGCCTCCAACTGCATTTATCTCATCAACTATTGCTTGCTCAAGTTTTTTTCCTTCGGTATCTTTTTCACTAAATCCTGCGGAAAAAATAATAAAACCTTTCGTGTTTTTTTGTTGTGCCAAAACTTTTACGGTTTCTAGAGTAAATTTAGCTGCAATTGCAATTATAGCTACATCAACTTTATCAATATCGTTAATATTTTGATAGCATTTTATACCCTGGACTTCCGTTTCTTTTGGGTTTACAGCAATAAGTTCACCTTTAAAATTATGTTCAATTATATTTTTTAGAACACGACCTCCAGGCGAATGAATATTATTTGAAGCCCCAACAATTACAATGCTTTTAGGGTTTATTAATTTTTCGTGTAACATTTAATAATTTTAGATTAAGAAACCATTGCAGATGCAATTTCTTTCCCTTTTTCGTATGCTTCTAAATTTTTTGCTATAATGCGTTCACCTTTTCTTTCAAAAAGTGATTTAATTGCTGTTTGTATACTTTCATCATCTAATGGAAGTAACGAAGATGCTGCTCCTAAAAGAACAATATTGGTAGCCCTTGAATTTCCAATCTCTTTTGCAATTCCTTTAGCATCTATTAAAATAGTATTTTTATGCGATTTTATTTCTTTATATAAATCTGTTAATTCAGGATAATTTGTAATATTTTCAAAAGGATTAGAATCGGTTATTAAAAAGCCACCTTTTTTTAAATAAGGTAAATAGCGTAACAATTCCATTGGTTCAACTGAAATTATCATATCTGCTTTTCCTTCCGGAATTAGATCTGAAAATATTTCTTTATCTGAAATCCGAACGTGGCTTTGTACCGCGCCACCTCTTTGACTCATTCCATGAACTTCAGATTGTTTAATATTTAAATTACTGTTTAAGGCTGCAGTATCTAATACAGCAGCAATTGTTAAAATTCCTTGTCCGCCAACTCCTGCTAAAATTATATTTGTTTTCATTTTTTTTAATTTATAGATACTTGTTGTAGTTTTTTTAATTGGTCTTTTTTCTCCTTTGGTAATTGAACACATGGGCGTTGTGCAATTACAACTGAAACTCCTTTGTAATTAATTTCTTGCCTTATTAAATCTATGTTTTCTTCTAAATTCTTATGAAGCGGAGTAATAATTTTTAAATGTTCTTTTTCAACTCCAATTCCTTCAACAATGTTTACTAATCTTCCAGAGGCAGAAGAATCTTGAGCTCCTGTCATTGCAATTGCAGAATTATCTGAAATAATTACTGTAATAGGTGTATTTTCTATAACTGCATCTAATAAACCTGTCATGCCAGAATGTGTAAACGTTGAATCGCCAATAATAGCAATTGAAGGGTGTATTCCGGCATCGGAAGCTCCTTTAGCCATAGTTATTGAGGCTCCCATATCAATTAAAGTATTTATGCTTTGGTATGGAGGTAAAACACCAAGTGCATAGCAACCAATATCTCCAAAAACTTGTTGTTGGTCGTTTTCGGCTTTTAATTGATTAATAGCTTCAAATAAATCTCTATGGGCACAGCCAATGCATAATTCAGGAGGTCTTCCTGTAACTATATTAGGAATTTTTTCACTATAAGTTCTTTCAAAACCTAAAGCTTCCGCTATATTATCAGGATTTAGTTCGCCAACTCTGTTTAAATGCCCTGTTAATCGACCAATTACTTTTTTATTTTCACCAAAATAGTCCGAAACTAATTCTTCAATAAATGGAGCGCCATCTTCTAAAACCAGTATTTTTTTACATTTATCAAATAATTTTTTTACTTGTTTTTTTGGTAAAGGATATTGTGAAATTTTAAGAATAGGGAATGGACAACTATCATCTTCAAAATCTTCCATTAAATAATTGTATGCAATTCCAGCAGCAATAATTCCCATGGAAGTATTTGGACCATCAATAAATTTATTGAAATAACTATTTTCAGAACTTTCTCTATTGTCACTTTGAATAGCAACTAAATGTTGATACCTATTTCTCGCATGCATTGGTATCAATTGAAATTGGTGAGGGTTTTTTGGTAAATGAATACTGTTTTGAACCTTTCTTTTACTTATTTCAATTCCTGCTCTGGAATGTGAAAGTCGGGTTACCATTCTAATCATAATAGGTAAGCCTAGTTGTTCAGATAAATAAAAAGCATATCTAGTAATATCATAAACTTCTTGTTGGTTCGTGGGCTCAAAAATAGGGATCATGGCAAATTTTCCATAATTTCTTGAGTCTTGTTCGTTTTGTGAAGAATGCATTGAAGGGTCATCCGCAACGACTACAACCAAACCACCATTTATTCCAGATACTGCCATATTCATAAAAACATCGGCAGCAACATTTAATCCTACATGTTTCATAACAGTCATTGCTCTTTTTCCGGCATAAGACATTCCCAAAGCAGCTTCCATAGCAGTTTTTTCATTTACTGACCATTTCGAGTGTATGTTTAATTCCTTTGCTATTTTAGAGCGTTGTATATATTCAGTAATTTCGGTAGACGGAGTCCCTGGATAAGCATAAACACCTGATATTCCAGCATCAATAGCACCTTGAGCTAAAGCTTCATTTCCTAATAGAAGTTTTTTCATAAATTTCAACTTTATAAATTATGTATTTATAATTGGATAAAATTACGAAAACGTTTTCTTTGAATAAATGATTAAAATCACATTGTAATATTTAATTCATTGAAAAACAGATTATTGTATATTTACGAAAATGATTTATTTGATATGTTTTGTTCAATAGAAAGTTGATAAAAAGTATTAACATGGTAACAATATCATTAATAAATTATAATAATGATAATTTTAGTTTTCTTCCCAATTTTTCTTTTTCCTTATATTTTTATACAATTTTATACCTAGCATCAATAAAATTGAAACTCCAATTATTCCAAAAGTTCCAAAAATCCAGCCTAATGAATTTTTTAAAACAACTAAAAATACACAGGCGAATAGAATTATGGTTGCAACTTCATTCCATATACGTAATGCAAACGAAGAGTATTTTAAGTATCCTTTTTCAATTTGATTGTACATTATTTGACAAGTCCAATGATACGCAAATAGCGCAGCAACAAAGGCTAGTTTAATATGCATCCAACTCATTTCAAGCCAAGTGGGTTGTAAAATTATTAACCATACTGCAAATATTGTCGCTAAAACTGCAGAAGGCCATGTAATTATGTACCACAGCCTTTTAATCATTAATTTGTATTGTTTCAGTAAAATTTGTTTTTCGATTTCAGGCTTTTCTTCAGCTTCTTTATAATAAATAAAGAGTCGAATTACATAAAACAAACCAGCAAACCAAGTAGTAATAAAAATTATATGAAGAGATTTTAAGAATAGATATTCCATAGTTATTTTTTGCTCCAGTTGTTTATCCAGTTAGCGATTGTATTTGCCCAATCATCATTATCATTTAAGCAAGGAATTGTTGAAAAATGTTCACCGCCATTTTCTTCAAATGATTCTTTTGCTTCCATTCCAATCTCTTCTAAAGTTTCTAAACAATCTGATACAAAAGCAGGTGTTACAACAGCCAAGTTTTTAATTCCATTTTTCGCAAAATCATCAATCGTTTGGTCTGTATATGGTTGTAGCCAAGGATCTCTACCTAATCGAGATTGAAATGATGTTGAATAAAACCCCTCTTTTAAATTTAATTTTTCAGCAACATTTTTAGTAGTTTGATAACATTGATGTCTGTAACAAAATTCGTGGGCTGGAGAAGGAGTATTACAACAACTTCCGTCTATTTTACAATGAGATTTTGTAATGTCAGATTTTTTTATGTGACGTTCAGGAACTCCATGATATGAAAACAATAAATGATCAGGTTTTGTTTTTTCTAATTCTTTCTCAATGGAATTGCTTAAAACTTCAATATAATCTGTTTTGTTATAAAAAGCAGGAACATCTGTAATTTTTATGTTTGGAAAATATTTTTTTACAATTTTAGAAGCTAAAACAGTAATAGTTTCAGTAGTTGCCATTGCAAATTGTGGATATAATGGAATTAAGAAAATTTCAGTAACACCTTGTTTTGCTAATTTATTAATTCCACTTTTTATAGAAGGGTTTCCATAACGCATTGCTAATTCAACTGGAATATTGGATTTTTGTTGAACTTTTTTATGCAACCTTTCTGATAAAACAATTAACGGAGAACCTTCCGGCCACCAAATTTTTTTATAAGCTTCAGCTGATTTTTTTGGACGTGTATTTAAAATGATTCCTTTAACCACAAAAGCACGCACAAGATAAGGCGTATCTATTACGCGTTTATCCATTAAAAATTCATCTAAATAATTTTTTACATCTTTTACTGAAGTACTGTTCGGCGAACCTAAATTAACTAATAAAGCTCCTTTCATTTTTATGATTTTGCGAATTGTTTTGGCGTGATTTTATATTTTCTTTTAAATGCAGCAATAAAATGGCTTGAGGTACTGTACCCTAATTGTAAAGCAATTTCATTTACATTAAATTGTTGTTCTTGTAGTAATTTTTTTGCCAGTTCCATTTTGTAGTTTAATAAAAAAGTAAATACAGGAACTCCATAAAATTCTTTAAAGTCTGTTTTCAGTTTTTTGATATTTAAACCTACTTGTTTTGCTAATTCATCAAGTGATGGAGGGTTAATCATTTCTTCAATAATTATTTCTTTGGCATGTTTTATTTTAGATACAGTTTCTTCACTTGCAATATATGGACAGTGCTCAGCTTCATCTTCTGAAGTTGTACTAAAATAATAACTTAATAATTCATATACCTTGCCTTTTATAAAAATTGGTCTTAGTGTTTCATTTGTTTGTTTTGTAATTAATTGGTTTAAAATTAATTTAACTGAAGGGCTAATTTCTTTTGGTTCTATAATGGGTTTCCCAGTTTTAAAACTGTTAAAATTAAATAAGAAATTCCCTTCAATAGAAAACAAAGAATGAAAATATTCAATTGAAATTAATATAGCAACGAACTCGTTTTTTGCTGGAATTTTAAAAAGAATATTCATTTTCTCATCTTTAAAATATACCATACTTGAATTGCTTGAAGCCAAATTAATTGCACAATGTTCCATATTAAATGCAACAGTACAATCTTGATTCAAACAAAAGAATAATTGAATATAATTATTATTTAAAGGCTGTTTAAAATATTGAGTTTCTTCTGTTAAGTTATTGAAATGATATACTTTAAAAGTGTCTTCTTCATTTAAAAGGAGGTGAGTACTTTTGTCGATATATTTATAATTTTCAAGATTGGATTTCATAGGATATTTTTATGAATTATCATTAATTATTTTACAAAAATACAATAAAAATAAATAACGTATAAACTATTTTTGCTATAAATAAATGACAATTATCATATTTTTAAGCCCTTGTTTTTACTGACATATGTCATATATAAAACGAAATAGTTATTATTTAGAAGTATTCTAAATTAACATTGATAACTTATCGCGATAATAATAGTACTTTTAGCGACGTTTTGAACAATATTATATTTGTACTTTTGACGATACTTATTGGTAATACTAATTTTATGAATCATGAAAATTTACCTACAAAATTTTACAATGTAGGTTTAAGTTATAAAAAAGCAGATGTTAAAGTGCGTGGTGCTTTTAGTTTAACTAAAGAAAATCAAAAACTTTTATTGCAAGAGGCGAAGGAAAAGGGGATTGATGGGATTTTTGTTTTATCAACGTGTAATAGAACAGAAATAACCGGTTTTGCAAAACACCCTTTCGAATTAATTAGCTTACTTATTAAATATTCAAAAGGTAGTGTTGAAGAATTTATAAATGTGTCTAATGTTTATAAAAATAAAGATGCTGTAAACCACTTGTTTAATATTGCAACAGGATTAGATAGTCAGATTTTAGGTGATTATGAAATTGTTGGTCAATTAAGACAATCTTTTAAAATGGCCAAAAAGTTGGGAACTACAAACGCTTATTTAGAGCGTTTAATGAATTTGGTTTTGCAAGCAAGTAAAAGTGTAAAAAACAATACTAAATTAAGCTCAGGTACTACATCAGTTTCCTATGCAGCTATTCAGTATATTGTTGATTCAGTTGAAAACTATAACAATAAGAAAATTCTTATTTATGGTTTAGGGGAAATTGGGAAAAATACTTGTAAAAATGTATTGGAATACACTTCAAATGATAATATTACTTTAGTCAATAGAACTCTAGAAAAAGCTGTAAATTTTGAACAAGAACACAACACAGTTTCAGTAGTTGATTTTACAAATTTAACTGAAGAAATTCATAAAACAGATATTTTAATAGTGTCAACTGGAGCAAATACACCAACAGTTACAGAAGCGCATTTAAAGGCAGGTAAAGAGTTGTTAATTATAGATTTATCTATGCCGGAGAATGTTGATGTAAGTGTAAAATCTTTGAAAGGAATAACTTTAATAAATGTTGATGAACTTTCAAAAATTACAGATAAAACTATTGAAACTAGAAAAAAACAGATTCCTTTAGCTGAAGAAATAATAGAAAAATACAAATCTGAATTTAACGATTGGATTTCACATAGAAAATATGTGCCTGCGGTTAATGCGTTAAAAGAATCTTTAAAAGTTATTCAACATGATGAAATCGATTTTCATTCAAAAAAAATTAAAGATTTTAATATTGAACATGCAGAATTTGTAACAAACAGGATGATTCAAAAAATTACTACACAATTTGTTAAGCATTTGAAAGATGAAGAAACTTCGGTTGATTTAAGTATAGATGTAATAAGCAAAATATTTGAGTTAGAAAAAACCGAAATTTAGCATGGAGAAAATTATTAGAATTGGTACTCGCTCTAGTGAATTAGCACTTTGGCAAGCCAATACAGTTGCGGAACAATTAGGCCATTTTGGGCATAAAACTGAAATTGTAAAAATTGATTCTATAGGAGATATTGTTTTAGATAAGCCACTATATGAACTTGGAATTACTGGTGTATTTACTAAAAATTTAGACATAGCATTACTCAATGGTAAAATTGATATTGCAGTGCATTCTTTTAAAGATGTTCCTACAAAATTACCAAAAGGAATTGTACAAGCAGCAGTTTTAAAAAGAGGAGATTTTAATGATGTTTTGGTAATAAAAGAGGATGAGAATTTTTTCACAAAAGATTCTGCCATAATTGCAACTGGGAGTTTACGAAGAAAGGCACAATGGTTATATCGTTATCCACATCATACAATTACTGGCTTGCGTGGAAACGTAAATACACGTTTGCAAAAGTTAGAAGATAACGATTGGGATGGAGCTATTTTTGCAGCTGCTGGTTTAAAAAGATTAAAATTATTACCTGAAAAAGAAAAGCATATTAAACTGGATTGGATGATTCCAGCTCCTGCTCAAGGAGCTGTTATGATTGCTGCTTTAGAAGAAAGAGAGGACTTACTGGAAATTTGTAAAGAGATAAATGATGAGCAAACTGCAACTTGCGTTAAAATTGAACGTGATTTTTTACGGGTTTTAGAAGGTGGTTGTACCGCTCCAATTGGTGCTTTAGCTATGATTTGGGATGAAGAAATAAAATTTAAAGGCGTTTTATTCAGTCCTGATGGTAAAAATAAAATGGAATTTTCAAAGGAAGTTCCTATCAATAATGCATCAGATTTAGGCGAATATGGTGCGAATTACATTTTAGAAAGAGGTGGTAAAAAGTTAATGCGCGAAGTACATGATATTGAAAAACCAACACTTGTTTATTCGACAAAAAGTTTATCCCATGAACAAACAAGTATTTTAAACTCAAAAATAGGAGTTGCTAGTAGCGATTTTATTACCATTAGAAACAATCGATTAAAACCTGTAATAGTTAAAAATCCTATTGAAAATGTGGTTTTTACCAGTCAAAATGCGGTTGAATCTTTATTAAATAATTTTAGCCCAATGGAGCTAAATTTTGAAAATATTTATTGTGTTGGTAAAAGAACAAAACGCCTTATAGAAAAGAAAATTGGAAAAGTAACACAAGTTGAGAAAGATGCCGAAAAATTAGCTAATTATTTGGTTGAAAATATAGTTACTAAAAATGTTACTTTTTTCTGTGGAAATAAAAGAAGAGATGCTTTACCAGAAATTTTAATAAATAATGGAATAGAGGTAAATGAGATTGTTTGTTACCAAACACAGTTAACTCCAAGAGTTATTGAGGATAAGTACAAGGGAATTTTATTTTATAGTCCATCAGGAATTGAAAGCTATTTAAGAGAAAATACAAATAATGAAATTGTAGCATTTTGTATTGGAGAAACAACAGCAGCTGAAGCAAAAAAACACTTTAAAAATGTTAAAACTTCAAAATTATCTACTGTAGAAAGTGTATTAAAATCAGTAAATAAATTTTTTGAGGAAAATAAATAGTTATTATTATGAACAGAACTAGACGTCTTCGTAAAACAGAAAATATTCGTAGGTTAGTAAGAGAGAATAAATTAACAATAGATGATTTAATTTATCCTTTGTTTATTGAAGAAGGTAATAATATTGAAACAGAAATAGTTTCAATGCCAGGAATCAAACGTTTTTCTTTAGATACAATTTCAACAGAATTAGATGAGGTTGTAGCATTAGACATTCCTGCAGTGTTACTTTTTGGAATTCCTTCAAAAAAAGATGACACAGGATCAGAAACTTGGAATGATGATGGAATTATGCAAAAAGCGGTTCGTTTTATAAAAAAGAATTATCCAAGTTTATATGTAATTACAGACGTTTGTTTTTGTGAATATACAAGTCACGGACATTGTGGAATTATTCACGATAATGACGTTGATAATGATGCAACTTTACCAAATATTGCAAAACAAGTTATTTCACATGCAAAGGCAGGTGTAGACATGGTAGCTCCTTCAGGAATGATGGATGGAATGATTGCTACTATTCGTGAAGCTTTAGATAATACAGGTTTCCCAAACCTTCCAATTATGTCATATGCTGTAAAGTATTCTTCAGCTTTTTATGGGCCATTTAGAGATGCGGCGGATTCTGCTCCAACTTTTGGAGATAGAAGAACCTATCAAATGGATCCTGCAAATAGGGATGAAGGTATGCGCGAGGCAATTTTCGATGATCAGGAAGGTGCAGATATTTTAATGGTAAAACCAGCATTATCCTATTTAGATATTATAAGAGATTTAAAAAATAATTTCGATCGACCAATAGCTTGTTACAATGTAAGTGGCGAATATGCTATGATTAAAGCAGCTGCCGCAAACGGTTGGATTGATGAAGAGCGTGTAATGATGGAAGCTTTGCTTTCAATGAAAAGAGCAGGGGCTGATATTATTATTACATACTTTGCTAAAGATGTGGCAAAACTATTGTTGAAAAAATAAAAGATTACAATGTAAAGTGAAAATGATTATCTTTTTTTGAATTTAATTTCGATTTCACCCAATCACCATAAAAATAAATAAAATGAAACTAGAAAAATCAATAGAATTATATACTAAAGGAAAACAGCATTTAGTTGGAGCAGTTAATTCTCCAGTTAGAGCTTTTAAGTCAGTTGGTGGAGTTCCTATATTTATTGATAGAGCGAAAGGAAGTAAAATTATTGATGTTGATGGAAATGAATATGTAGATATGGTATTGTCTTATGGACCAATGATTTTGGGACATAGAAATGCTGTTGTTGAAAAAACTATAAAAAAATACTTAAAAAACGGATATACATTTGGAGCATCTACAAAAGGTGAAATTATTTTAGCTAAAATGGTTTGTGATGCTTTTCCAGGAATGGATAAAGTGCGTTTTGTAAATTCTGGTACAGAAGCGGTTTTAAGCGCTATTAGATTGGCAAGAGCTTTTACAGGGAAAAATAAAATTATAAAATTTGCAGGTTGTTATCACGGACATTCAGATGCCTTATTAGTAGCGGCAGGTTCAGGATTGGCTACATTAAGTTTGCCAGGTAGTGCTGGAGTTCCGGATGAAGCTGTAAAAAACACATTAATTGCCGAATATAATAATATAGATAGTGTTGAAAAACATTTAGCAAAACATAAAGATATTGCTGCTGTAATTATTGAACCTATTGCAGGTAATATGGGAGTTGTTTTACCAAATAAAGAATTTATTGAAGAATTAAGAGATATAACTAAGGCAAGTGGTGTTTTATTAATAATGGACGAGGTAATGACTGGGTTTAGATCTAAATTTGGAGGTGCTCAGGAATTATTGGGAATTGAAGCAGACATTACGTGTCTAGGAAAGGTAATTGGAGGAGGTTTTCCTGTTGGTGCTTATGGAGCACGAAATGAAATTATGGAAAAAGTTGCCCCTCTTGGGCCAATGTATCAGGCCGGAACATTATCTGGTAATCCTATAGCTATGGCTTGTGGTATTGCAACATTAAAAGAATTAAAAAAGCAGGATAAGTATAAAGATTTTGAAAAAACTGCTGCATTTTTAGAGCGAGAAATGAAGGCTGCTGCTAAAGAAAATGGTATTGATTTACAGGTTAATAGATATGGTTCTATGATTAATCCATTTTTTACAAAAGAAAAAGTAGTTGATTTCAAATCTGCTCAAACGTGTGACACTAAAAAGTTTAAAACATTCTTTTGGAAGATGATGGAAAACGGTGTGTTTTTACCTCCATCTCAATTTGAAGCTTGGTTTTTAGCAACGGCAATGACAAAAAGAGATATTTATAAAGTTAGAGCAGCTATAAAAGTCGCAATGAAATCTGTTGCTGAAAAGCATAAATAGAATTTAGTATCAAGTATCTGGTATAGGGTATTTATAAAATATAATAATGTGCATAATTTTAAAGAACTAAATTGTTGGAAGGAAGCAAAGGATTTTAGTGTAATTGTTTATAAGATTACATCAAAAATTCCTTCTTCTGAGATTTATGGAATAACATCTCAAATTAAAAGAGCCGCTGTTTCAATACCTTCAAACATTGCAGAAGGGGCAGGAAGGAATACAAATAAGGATTTTTCGAGATTTATTGCAATTGCTCTAGGTTCTACCTTTGAACTTGAAACACTATTTATAATTGCTTCGGAATTAAATTTTATTGATACAAAGGATATTGAAGAATTAAATTTAAGGTTAAATAAAATACAAAAAATGCTTGTAAATTTTCAGAAGCATTTAAATAATGAAAAATAGGTAGCAGATAACTAATATATTGTATTCAGTTCAAAATGAATGCCAGATGCAAGATACAAGATACCAGTTACCATATACTATATAGAAAAATGATTAAAAACGATTTATATTTAAGAGCCTTAAAAGGTGAAACTGTAGAACGTCCTCCAGTTTGGATGATGCGTCAGGCGGGAAGATATTTACCAGAATTTATTGCAATTCGTGAAAAATACGACTTCTTTACACGTTGTAGAACCCCTGAGCTAGCTTCAGAAATAACAGTACAACCTATTCGAAGATATGGAATGGATGCAGCTATTTTGTTTTCTGATATTTTAGTAATTCCTCAAGCTATGAATATTGAGGTTGAAATGAAAGCAGGAGTAGGGCCTTGGTTACCAAATCCAATTCGTTCTCAAAAAGATGTTGACAATGTAGTGGTGCCAGATGTAACTATTGAATTAGGTTATGTAATGGAAGCTATTAAAATGACAAAACAAATGTTGAATGATGACATTCCATTAATAGGTTTTGCGGGTTCTCCTTGGACAATTTTATGTTATTGTGTGCAAGGACAAGGTTCTAAAACTTTTGATAAAGCAAAAGAGTTTTGTTTTACACAACCAATAGCGGCTCATACTTTATTGCAAAAAATAACAGATACTACAATTGCATATTTAAAAGAAAAAGTAAAATCTGGAGTTGATGCAGTTCAAATATTTGATTCATGGGGAGGAATGTTATCACCAGTTGATTATCAAGAGTTTTCTTGGAAATATATCAATCAAATTATTGAAGCATTAAAAGATGATGCTCCTGTAATTGCATTTGGAAAAGGATGTTGGTTTGCATTGGAAGAAATGGCTAATTCAAATGCTGCTGCATTAGGCGTAGATTGGACAATTACACCTCAAATGGCACGTAAATTAACTAATAATAAAAAAACGTTGCAAGGTAATTTTGATCCAGTTCGTTTATTGTCGCCACCAAAAGTTATTAAGAAAATGGTGCATCAAATGATTGATGATTTTGGAAAAGACAAATACATTGTAAATTTAGGTCACGGAATTTTACCGCATATACCTTTAGATAATGCTAAAGCATTTATTGATGCTGTAAAAGAATATAAAGGTTAGATTTTAGAATTGAGATTTTAGAATTTAGAAAAAATCTCATTACTAATATCTCACAACTCACTACTAATATGAAAAACTTAATTCAAAAATATAATATTCCAGGTCCAAGATACACGAGCTATCCAACGGTACCTTTTTGGGATAAAGAAGGAATTGCATTAGAAGATTGGAAACGAACAGTAAAAAAATCTTTTGATGAAAGCAATGAAATTGAAGGAATTAGCTTGTATATTCATTTACCTTTTTGTGAGAGTTTATGTACGTTTTGTGCATGTCATAAAAAAATCACCAAGCGTCATGAGGTTGAACAGCCTTATATAGAAACTGTTTTAAAAGAATGGGATTTATATTGTGATTTATTGGAAGAAAGACCTAAAATTAGAGAAATCCATTTAGGAGGTGGAACTCCAACCTATTTTTCTTCAGAAAATTTAAAAAAACTTATCAATGGAATTTTTAAAAGAGCTGATAAATTTGAGATATTTGATTTTAGTTATGAAGGGCATCCAAACCATACATCAGAAGAACAATTACAAACATTGTATGATTTAGGTTCAAGAAGAAATAGTTTTGGAATTCAGGATTACGATCCAATTGTTCAAAAGGCAATACACAGAGTCCAAAGCTTTGAGCAAGTAAAAAAGGTACACGACTTATCTAAAAAAATAGGTTATGATTCCATTAGTCACGATTTAATTTTTGGATTACCTTTTCAAACTGAAGAAAGTATTAGAAATACCATAAAAAATACCATTGCTTTAAAACCTGATAGAATTGCATATTATAGTTATGCACATGTACCTTGGATAAAAGGAGTTGGGCAGCGTGGTTTTGATGAAAATGATTTGCCAAAAGACAGTGAAAAACGACATTTATACGAATTAGGGAAACAGTTGTTTTTTGATAATGGATATGTTGAAATTGGAATGGATCATTTTGCATTACCCTCAGATTCTTTACATAAAGCTATGGAGGCTAAAAAGTTACATCGTAATTTTATGGGTTACACTGCTGGTAAAACTGAATTAATGATTGGTTTAGGAATGTCATCTATTAGTGATTCTTGGTATGCTTTTGCTCAAAATGAAAAAGATGTGGATGATTATACTGAAAAAGTTAATAATGGAATTATTCCTATTTTTAGAGGTCATTTGTTAACAGAAACGGATCTAATTATTAGAAAGCATATTTTAAATTTAATGTGTAATCTTGAAACCGAATGGAAAATTGGATTAGATGATCATGTAAAAAATGAAATTGTTGAACGTTTAAGTGAAATAATAGATGATGGTTTGGTTGAAGTTTCGGAGAATAAAATTACAGTAAAAGAGGAGGGAAGAATGTTTGTTAGAAATATTTGTATGGCTTTTGATTTACGTTTAATTGAAAATAAACCAGAAACAAGAGTGTTCTCAATGACTATATAAATTCTCAAAAAGTGTATATATTAAAAAACAGAACATTCTTTATGTTCTGTTTTTTAATATATATTCAATTTCTAATATGAAGATTTATTTATTTTAAAAAGATTTACAATTAAATAAATGATAATTCCCCACATTCCAAGTGTTAATATATTAGGGATAATTAATAGAAAGAAAGGTGTTTTATTTCTAGGAGACCACATGGTTCTTTCATCAAAAGTTGATTCTTCAACAATTGGAACACCAATAGGAGCTTTAATTAATGCCTTAACGGTCCCATAATCATCATGTTCTTTAAGTACAACTTCAAAAGTTAAATTTCCGTTTACTCCAGGTATTTCTCCTTTTATTGGAAAATTAATGGCTCCATTTTCATCTGTAAATTGCAATTCTTTGCTTAGTTCTAAAGGTCTAAATAACCTTTGTACTTGAACTGTCAAAACTTCAGATTCAATTGGATTATCGGTTGAATTATCTTTTAAGGTAGCAATAATATAATTTACACTGTCTTTTGTAATTAATTTTGCATTTATATCTGCATTTTTAAAGTGAATAGTTTTAGACGCTTTTTTAAATAATTCATTTCCTTCAAAAAAAACTTTTAAATTATATAAATTTGTGGAATCAGGTTTTATAGAATTTAAATTATCTAAATTAAAAATACTTTTGCCATCCATATCTGTAGTAATATGGCCTAGTGAAATTGATGTACTATCTAACTCATTGAAAAGAGCTAAATCAATATTTGAAACACCAATAGTTTTTTTGTCGATTTTTGAAGTTGCTTTTATTTCAAAAAACACTTTCTCATTCATTATTTTCACATAATTAATACTTAATCTAACCGTGTTTTTTGTATTGTTTTGTGCATATGATTGTTGAATAACAAAGCTGTATAAAAAAATAAATGTAAATACCATAAAAAGAGCACGTAAGCTTAATTGATTTTTCATGATATAGTGTTTTTTTCATTAGCTAAAATTTCTTGTTCATCAGCTGTCCTTTGAATAGGAATAATTGGTAAATATCTTATCAATACAGTGATAATTAATAAACACATTGCTAAAGTAGCAATTGTTATAAGCCATTCATGTAAGCTTGGGAAGTAATGGTGCCACGATTCAGGTACTCCTTGTATAGGTAGAAAAGGATGCAACAATGTTGGAGTTACAATTAAATATCTTTTCCACCAAGAACCAACAACCACAAGCAAACCAACTATAAACATTGGAAGTGGCTTTCGACCTTTTTTAAAAAGTAAAACTAAAATAGGTATGATGAGCCCACCAATTATAACAAACCAAAATAATGGTGCATATTCACCAACAAACAAAACATTTGTATGTGTAATTGATTCTTTTTTTGCTGTCAATTGAGGCAATAAATATTCATTAATATTAAAGTACAAATATATTATGCAGGTTAATGCCAGTAATTTACCAAGTTTGTCATAGTGGTAGTCAGTTATATAGTCTTCCAGTTTATAAGCCCTTTGAATTACATATACAACGGCTACCAATGCTCCTACACCTGCAACAGAAGCCCCGGAAATAAAATAGGCACCCATATTAGTACTATCCCAACCCACTCTAAATAATGTTGAAAATAACCAAGCATCAATTGTTTGAAGCATAAAACCAGCAGGTATAGTTAAAATGGCAATAATTTGAATTGATTTGGATTGAATAGCCTTCTGAGCAACGCTTCCTGTCCAATTCAATGAAAGTTTACCATACCATCTACTTAATGTTGGGTTCTTTTTTTTAAAATATGATTTCAATAGAGCAAAATCAGGTATTAATGGGAAATAAAGTAATAATAAACTAATTAAGATATAAGTTGGAATAATTATAACATCCCAAATTATTGGAGATTGCATTCTACCATAAATAAATAGGTAATGTAATCTGTCAGGGCGTCCCATGTCTATCATTATGGTAATTCCTGCCATTATAATTGCTGCTAAAGAAATTATTTCAGCAATTCGTACAATAGGTGTTCTCCAGGAATTATTAGTTAGTCTTAAAACTGCAACTGTTACTGTGCCAACAAAACTTGTTGCCACAAAAAACACAAAGTTTGAAATATAAATGCCCCATAATGCATAATCATGCATATTAGTTACAACTTGGCCTTTAATCACTTGATCGGCATAGGCAATAATTCCAATTATACTTATAATTACGAGAGACCATGTCCAAATAACTCCTATTTTTCCAAATTTTTGTGGCGCTAATTCATTTAGTAGGTTGTCAACTTTTTTCATAATTATTCGGGTTTTTCAACAGATCTAAAATCGGTATAATGCTGCAAACCTTCTTCAAAATCTACTAATCTATCAACAGGGGGTAGATAATATACACTAGGTTTGGTACCTAAGTTTTCCATTAACCTGTAACCATCTTTATCTCTTAATAATTTGCTTAAGCGTAAGGATTCAGACCCATTTGTAACGGTATCTTCATATTTGTCACCAAAATAAAATACACCGTTTGGACAGGCTGTAACGCAATGTGGTAGTTCATTCTGTTTTATAGTATGTGGACAAAAATCGCATTTATCAACAGTTCCTTTAACACTAGGTAAACCAGCAAATTCTGCGGAATTATGGGTTACATTTTCCATTTCCATATGCATAGAAATTTCACCTTGATTTGGTTCACTCCAATTAAAAACGCGCGTTGAATATGGGCAGGCTGCCATGCAGAAACGACAACCAATACAACGTTCATTATCAATTAATACTAAACCATCTCTTCTTTTAAAAGTAGCATCAACTGGGCAAACAGTTACACAAGCAGGATGATCACAATGCATACAAGTAGTAGGCATCCAGTATGGCGCAGTATCTACATCCTCTTGCATTTTATAAACTTTAAGCCAAGCATGGTCTCCAGTAATGTAATGCTGTTTATTACATGCATTTTGACATTTTAAGGCATTTTTGCACTTTGCTAAATCTATAACCATAACAAACTTTCGATTTGGCATCCCTTCTCTCACATTATAGTCATCTTGTTTTTTAGCATGATTCATTTCCATAACTTCAGATGAATCTACCTGAATAATAGTGCCATCAGTTGTCATCAACTCCATTTTATTATTTACTGAAGTATCCGTTTGAGCAATAGATTTAGAAACAATTTTTGATAAACCAAAACTACTTACAGCAGTTACAATTCCGAATTTTAATCCTTTTTCAATAAATTTTCGCCTAGAGTCTTTATTAATATTTCCCATAAAATTCAATTAAAGTTTTTTACCAAGCCAATTAAGAAATGATTTATTTGAAATGTTTTTTTCAATTATTTTAGCATTTTTTAGCGAACTTATCTTAATTTTTACTACGGTTCCATCTTGTTTTAGCAATGTTTCGTACTCTTCGTTATTTTTTATTGACTTAGAATTCTCTCGAGAGTTTTTAAATCCAAAAAAGGGGATTAAAAAAATACTGCCTATGAGTGGTAATAATCGTCTTCTAGAAATTAATCGTGTATTATTAGGCAGACTCTTCATAATTTAAAATATTTAAGAGTTAATTGTTAAGTTATAAGTAATTTAACTAAAATTCTTTTATTAAAGTATGATAAAAATCATATGTATAATTTGCTTAAATATTTGATAAACAGACATATATAGATATTTTTTTATATAATAATTATGAAATGATTAGTTTTATGCTACTTTAGTTACATTACTATGGCAATATACTTTGATCGATGAATTAGAAAAGAAGTGGAATAAATTTATTTGTGAAGTATTGTTTTCGTAAGAAAAGTGAGTGTCTTAGCTTTATTTATATGTTAATTTAAAACAAAAAAAGCCGAACATTTTAAATGTTCGACTTTCAATCTAATATTTGATAAATACTATTCAGCCATTGTTCTCATATAATGAACTGTCAGCCACATATCTTCTTCAGTCATTTTCTTTTCAAAGTTAGGCATATCTAAACGTCCAATATAGCTCTTGTAAAATAATGCACCATCAGATTGTGATTGGAATTTTTTACTAGTAAAATCTCCTAAATCTCCTTCAACTTCATCAGCTTTTGGCCCGTCTCCTTCACCATTACTGCCGTGACAAGATTTACAATGTTTAGAATACATAGTCTTTCCAATTGCAATATTTTCTTTACTTGCTATTTCAGGATTTGTCATTTTTTCATATTTTGCAGGTACTATCCAATTTGCAACATCTGAAACTACAGTTTTGACTTTCTGAATTATTGGTTCTGGAACAGCTTTTACCGCTTCCTCCACTTTTTCTTCACTGACTTCTATCTGTTTAGTTGATTCGACTTTTTTATCAATTGTGGTTCTGCTTTCAACATTTGTTACACCCTTTTCAACTTTATCAACAACAACTTTTTCAATTTCAACCTCTTTTAATGTTTTAACAGTTTCATTTACAGTTTTAACAACTTCTTTTTCAATTTTTTTTGGTGATTCAACCTTAATTATTTTTTGTTCATCATTATTTTCATTTACCTGAAAATCGATATTCGTAGTAGTTTCATCATTAGTTTTAACTGTGTCTAATGTATTAGGTTTTTCAACTTTGTTTTGTACTTCTGAATTAGTTGATTTATCTTTTATTGTCTCAGATTCGGGTTTGTTATTTTTACAATTTTGAAATATTAAACCAATAACTAATAACCCTATTAATATTGTTTTTTTCATAATCTAAAGTATTATTTTTTATAATTCTGTTTTTTTAACTGATTGCAAGGGTTAGATTTAATTCAGTAATGAGATCGAGATAAAAAAAAAGCCGAACAATTTGTTCGGCTTTTTTTTATCAAATTTTTGGTTTATTCAGCCATTGTTCTCATATAGTGAACTGTAAGCCACATATCTTCTTCGGTCATTTTCTTTTCAAAGTTAGGCATATCTAGACGTCCTATATAACTTTTGTAAAATAATGCACCGTCAGATTGTGCTTGGAATTCTTCAGAAGAAAAATCTCCTAAATCTCCATCAACTTCATCCGCTTTTGGTCCATCTCCTAAACCATCTGAACCATGACAAGATTTACAATGTTTGGAATACATAGATTTTCCAATTGCTATATTTTCTTTACTAGCTTCTTCTGGATTTGTCATTTTTTCATATTTAGCCGGTACTTTCCATTCATCTTGATCAATAGCTTTAAATGCGAAAAGGCCTAAAGTTATAACCCCGATAATCATTAATGTTTTTAGTGTTTTCATTTTTAGTTTTGTTTTTAATTGTTATAAAAGTAATATCAAAAAGGATACCATAAAAGTAATTTGATATTTTTTTTTAATTAGTTTATTGTTCTGGTTTTAATTCTATTTCCTTTCCTTCTTTTTTAATTTTAAATAAATTTATTGCTGTATATAAATAATTAGCCCATACTCCAACCAATAAAATGGTTAAAACTATGTACATCCATATTGGAGCTGCTTCAGACCATAATTTGTTTTCATCTTTAACTATATCATTTTTAAATGTACCCCAATTTACATTTTTTTGTTGAATTACATTCCCAAAATCATCATTATCAGAAATAATTGAATATACAATAATATCACCATTTACATCACCAGGAATATCCGTAGGAAATTTAAATTCGAACTCGCCGTCTTCAATAGTGCCTTCTTCTAATTTCATTTTTGAAATCATTCCACCTACAGAAATTATTAAATCTGCTTCTTCCAGAGGAGTTTCAACACCTAAACTATCTATTGTAAAAGCCTTTACTAAAACAGTTTTAACACTATCAATTTCTTCTAAATTTAGCTCTAGGAATAAATCTTTCACTTGAATTTCTTCTTCCTCTTCATCTAAACCATCAGATCCTTCAAACTTGGCTAAAAGGTTAATATATCCATCTTCATCAGTAATATAATTTTGACTTGCAGAAACTATTAATTGAGCAGTACCTTCATCTGAGGTTATTGCTTCTCCTAATAAGACCTCATTATTATAAAATTTAATTACTGCATCAAAAACAGGAATTTTATCTTTTCTGTCTTTTTTGTTTTGCCCTATAAAACTTACCTCAAGCAAGCGAGTATTATCATGTTGCTTAACAGTTTTAAAACTGAATCTCATTTTATAGTCACTTGCAGTTAATTCATCTTCCTGCGAAAAACCATTAAAACTGAATAAAAAAGCAATAAGAATTGAAGTAATAATGGTGTATTTGTAGTTTATACTTTTCATAATTTCTAACTTTATTAAGTTACTCAGTTACAATTTTTTTAAAAGATTTTTTATTCTTTTTCTGTTCACGTTCATTATCTATAATGCCTGACATTGGAATAATAGGTACTAATTTCATAATTAAAATAAAGAATAAAATAAATGCCGCAACTCCTGCAAAACTCAATGCCCATTCAATCCAGGTTGCAGTATAATGAACAAACTCCTCTCTTGTATCTTGAATAGGTAAATAAGGTGTTTCTAAAGTTGGTACAACTATTAAATAGCGATTAAACCATAATCCAACAATAGCAACAATAGCCGCAAAAGTGATAGATTTTATAGTTCTTAATTTTTTGAAGAATAAGATTACTATTGGAACCAATACACCAAAATAATTAGCGAAAATGAACATCCAAAAATACCTTGTAAATAATGTATTTAAAAGATTCGTATCATGTGTTTTATGGCTAAACCAGCGTGAGAAATATTCACTAAAAGTAAAATACCCAAACAATAATGAAACTACTAAAAGAATAACTCCAGCTCCTATAAAATGTACTTTTCTAATATAATGATCTAAATGATAGTATTTTCTAATTAAGTACATTGCAATAATAATTACTGCAATACCTGAATATAAACCAGCAATTATAAAATAAGGTGCAAAAATAGAACTATTCCAACCTGGTTGTAGTGTTAAACTAAATATCCAAGCAAGTACAGAGTATGCAACAATTGCCAAAGCAATTACCATTACTGACATTGTACGTGTTATTTTATGGAGCTTTTCTCTTTGAGTAGGTATATCTCGATAACCTATTGCTAAAAATTTATATACTTTTTGTCTCCATTTAGGAGCTTCTTCACTATTGTCTCTAAGGATAGCAAAATCTGGAATAAATGTTAAATATAAATAAATGAAACAACCAATTAAATCGGTCATAATAGCAATAATATCCCAAGTAATTGGAGATTGAATTCTTGGGTAAATAAATAAATAATGTAATCTATCTAATCTTCCAATGCACAATAAAATAAATATAGGTCCTATAATTAAGGATAAGACCGTTATTATTTCAACAATTCTTGAAACTGAATTTTTCCAAGGAGTTTTAAAAAAGTGTAAAATTCCTGAAATAAATGCTCCAGAATAGCTAAGGCACACAAAAAATATAAAATTTATAATGTAAATACCCCAAACTACATTATCTCTCATTCCGGTAACAATGTGTCCTTTAAATAATTGTACAAAAAAGGCGTACACTCCAACTAAAATAACTAGGATTAAAAATCCCATCCAAATTTTAGAAGTTTTGGTAGTTTTTTCTAACAGAGGAGAAAATTCTTTAGCCAATTCTCTTTTTCTATTTTCTAAATTCATAATTAAGAGTTTTGAGATTAAATTTTACCTTGTTTTTTTAAATCTTGTACAAACGGTACATCTTTGTATCGTTCAATTATATCTTCTTCAACATCAAATCCGCGTTCTAATGGGAATTGTCTGTTTACAGCAGGTAAATAATATACATTCGGTTTTGTTCCCAAATGCTCTAAATGACGATATCCCCCTCTATCTTTAATTAATTGAGAAAAACGTACAGTTTCTTCACCATTAGTAACAATGTCTTCATTTTTATCACCAAAATAAATTACTCCCATTGGACAAGATGAAGCGCAATGTGGTAATTTACCTTGACGTAACATATCTGGGCAAAAATCACATTTCATAACGGTACCTTCAGCCGCAGGAACACTTGTTTCTGGAGAATAAGGTTGTGATTTGTCATCAAATTTATCTTTATGTCCCCAATTAAATTGACGTGCAGAATATGGGCAACTTGTTATACAGAATTTACATCCGATACAACGGTCGTTATCCACTAATACGATATTGTCTTCTCGTTTAAAAGTTGCACCAGTTGGGCAAACAGTTACACAAGGTGGTTCATCACAATGAAAACATCCTTTAGGAAACCAATATGGAGAAGCTTCTGGATTGTCCTGAATTAACTGAACTTTCATAAACTCTTCATTATAATCTAAATTATGAGCTTTTTGACAACCTTCAACACATTTTCTAGCATTTTTACATCTTGCCAAATCTATAACCATTACAAATTTTCGATTAGGAATTCCTTTTCTAGATTCTTCTGGAGTTATAAGTGCTTCAGGATATTTATTAACGTTAGAAGCATCTACTTCTACAATTTTTCCATCGGGAGTTAGCAATCTCATTTTTTCACCAGATTCGGCTACTTCTTCTTCTTCTTGAATTGCTAAGTTTGATATTAATGATGCTCCTGCAACAGCGGTAACACTAGACATTAATCCTAATTTTAAGAAATTACGTCTGTTTGTGTTTCCTTTTTCAGTTTTTTTATTTTCCATAATATTAAAAATCTTTACAAAAATTATGTTGAACCTTCTTATGTAAAGTTAGTTACATAGTAATTATTGGGCTATGATTTATGTCAGTGATTTTAAAAATAAAATAAGTTTCTTTTTAAATAAAAACCTTATAATAATCAGTTTTTTATTAATTAAAGTGACTGATTATTATAAGATTAATAGATTATGATAAAAAATATTTTTAACATTTGTTTAAACAAAACAGGCTAACAAAGTTTGGAAAATCTCTTGGGGTGATTTGTTTAAACTGTTAGCCTGTTTTAAAGGATTTTTAAAGTTAAAAATTGTAAATTCTTGTAATGTTAAATCCAATTAAGATATCACCATTAAAGAAATCATTTTGGTTATACATATAGTTTTTCTGTGATACTAAACCATTATAATTAGTCGCGAAAATTTGGAATGCGTGCGCAGAAGTTGCAAATTCAGCTCCTATACTTACTCCAGGTTTTGGATCACTGATAAAATCAGTTATTGGTTGACTATAGTCTACTATAATTGATGTTTGTGGACTTATTTTAAATCTACCTCCAAAGGCAATTGATACCATATCATTTTTCATAGTATCCCCATCAACTAAATTGTAATGAGAAACACTTGGAGCTACCATTAAAGATACATTTGGACTAAATCTTTTTGCAATTATTAATTGATTAAAGTAAGAATATCTATCTTGAATCATACTAAAGTTTTCTTTAGATCTAGCGTCTATTGTAAAGTTACCATAATAAGATACACTTATTGGCATACTATTAGAACGCGTTTGTCTTAATAATGCAACTTTCCAGTTAAAATCTTGTAACCGATTAAATTTAGTTGTTCCATATCCAATTGTTAACCTATCATGTATTGCATAGGTAAGCCCAATACGAATATTAGAAGGCGCCCAAAAACCAACTAGGTCGTTCGTTCCACCGTTCATTGTTCCAAACCTATGTTGCATAGTTACCTCTAAGGCATTTTTACTAAACAAAACATCAGTTGGGTTATCAATTATAAATGAACTTTCAAATCCAGGTCTTTCAACTCTTTCTACTACTTTCTCATCAGTTGTTTCTTCTTCCTGCGCGAACGTTACAAAAGGAAGAATTAAAAGAACAAAAAGTATAATTTTAAATTTTTTCATATCTTATATATTAGTTGTTCTTAGCACCTTGGTTTATCCAAGCTTTAATTAATGCAATTTCATCTACACTTAAGGTAAGTCCTACATCATGATGACCTTTACTTGGTAGATAGTTGTATAATCTACTGTTATCTGCATCATCAGCTTTAACGTATGTTGGTACCAATGCATTGTAAGAATTTCCTGCTCTTAAGTCTGGACTAATATTCCCCGCATGGCAACCAGTACATTTATTTAATATAGGTTGAATTTCAGTACTAAATGAAACTACTTGAGTGTCTGGTATTTCTGGCACATCATCATCTGTTACAACAGTAATTATACCTTCAGGAATTTCATCGTAATAACAAGAGAAGCACAATAAACTTAAGCTGCTAATTAGAACTATTTGCAATAGTTTTTTCATTTGTTTTATTTTTAATGTTAATTAACTTCTACTTTTAAATTTCTAAAAAATGAAATTTTAAGTTAATCTAATCACACAATTAAAAGTCAGTTTTGTAAAGTTCAGGAGTAATATATACTCCTGAACTCTAAAAAATATCTAACTATTATTGTAATGCTTCAATTGAGTTTTTAAGTAAGGCTTTTGCATAACCAGGGTTATGAACACCATGACTTTTATCTTCTTCTAGTGTTTTATAGTTCCAGATAGCTTGAGCAACTTTAGCTGGGGCAACTAATGGATTTGAAGAACCAGCTCTATTTACGCCGTCTCCACCTAAAACATAGCCACTTTCGTCTATATAATTTTGTGCTAATAAAAGGTTATGTAGTTCTTCCATCCCTTGAGTGAAAGTTTTGCCTGTTTCTACCATTACATCTGCAGGAGCTCCATTAGTATGACAAGTAGTACAAGACGCAGCAGTTGGACTCCAAGAGTGTAATCCTTTTGATGTATCGGTAGATGCACCCATATGGCAACTTACACAAGAAGCTCCAGTTCTATGTGTTGAAGATCCAACACCTGGATATCCTGAATTACCAGCAATATTTGCTCCCATAATACCTTCAACCAATGTACCTTGAGGTCCATGGTGAGGTCCAAAACGGTAACTTGTAATGGTATAATCGTCTGTTGGACCTGGAACAGCATAACTGTTTCTTGGTTGGTGACAAGTAATACAATTGTTACTTGTTCCTCCAAAATCTACGACAGTTGCATCATCAATAACCAATGTTACAGGATCAAAAGATCTTAAAGCGTAATCATGACCATCATTTTCAAAATCAAATGTGCTATGGCTTTCATGACAAGTTACACATGAAAAAGGAGATGGACTGTCTACAATTGCAGGAGTGCCAGTAGCTACATAACCAATGTAACCTTCACTACCGTGGCATTGTGCACAACTAGAGCTTGTTCCTCTTGCAAAAGAAGTACCTGTTGCATGGCCAGACATTGCATATGATTCGTTTATTGGGGTTCTGTGGCTATCTGAGTGACAAGCTACACAAGAAGCGGTGCCATCAACACCATTAACACCATTAACACCGTTAACGCCGTCAATACCATTTATTCCATCTGCACCGGCTAATCCTTGTGGTCCAGCTATTGGGTCACTAGTACATTGAATAAACATTAAACTTGATGCCAAAATCATCAAGAATCCTATTAATTTTAAATTTTTCATAATATTAGATATTTGTTTGTTTTAAATCTTATATAAATTTAGGAACATCAGTAAGTTAATTTTATGATTTAAGTCATAGTTTTTAAAATTTTATAATGCTGAAAATCAA
>Ga0102812_10000122_pt1 | contig 54359 bp, 40 predicted proteins | sample ColrivemetaGS713_FD_79334 | JGI IMG/M metagenome (GOLD analysis project Ga0102812, IMG submission 79334) | Estuarine microbial communities from the Columbia River estuary - Flood tide ETM metaG S.713 | ecosystem: Environmental > Aquatic > Marine > Intertidal zone > Estuary | place: USA...
GCCACTTTTTAATAAAAAATCCAATCCATTTGAATTATTTAGTGGTTTTCATTGGCGGAGGACTGGGAAGCCTCGCAAGGTTCGGGATCTGGAAATGGCTGGGTCCTGACAGCACTAACTTTCCCTTGGCTACTTTTCTGGCCAATGCTTTGAGTTGTTTGATTCTTGGATTTTTTATGGGGCTACAGCTAAAAGGCAGTCTGGATGACCAAGGCAAATTATTTATTTTAGTTGGTTTTTGTGGAGGATTCAGTACTTTTTCAGCTTTCAGCAATGAGACTTTAAGGCTTCTTCAATATGGCAATTATTTCACTGCCTTCGGTTATATTTTGTTTAGTCTGATCACCTGTATTGTTTTTATTTTATTGGGTATGAAACTCAGTTAGTATAGATATTCTTTCCCCTTTTTTCTACTGTTAATTTACTGTTTTGGATAGCCTGGCAAACCATTTGAATAGGGTTCTGTGATATGGATTACAATTCTTTAAATCCCTTATGCTTAATTTTGTATCATAAAATTAAATTATGAAAAAGAAAGCTTCATTTAAAGATATAATTGACACGGATAAACCCGTTCTTGTGGATTTTGCAGCGGAATGGTGTGGACCTTGTAAAATGCAAAAACCAATTTTAAAACAGCTCGTAGATAAAATTGGAACCAAGGTGAGAGTCGTTACAATCGATGTTGACAGAAACAAAACACTTGCCTCTAAATATAATATCATGAGTGTTCCAACCCTTGCCATTTTTAAAAATGGGGATCTGGTGTGGAGAGAATCTGGCGTAAAACAATTGAGTCAGCTGGAAAAACTCATAGGTAAATACGAGAATTAAAACCGGTTTATCTTTCGAAGAAAAAAGGTAAGATTATTATCATAAAATGTTAGCTAAAGTTTCTATGTTTTAGCTAACATTTTTAATATGTTTTTTCCTCGGGCCTTGATCCCGGAAGACTCTGTCACCTCGAGAACATCCTGAATGAGGGGGATTACTTCGATCTTGAGTTCAGGGTATTTAACACATATATTGGCCAGAACGGTCATCGAAAAAGCTCTGATCGCGATTGCGTATTTGGGCGAACTCAGATATCTGAAAGCCTTATCATAGACCAGTCCCTCCACCTCTTCGGGAAGATCAATGTTTTGAAATAAACGCATGGTGTTTCTGATGACGGCATCATGAACATCATCGGTCATAAATGCAATCATTTCTGAAAGGTAGGGTTTTAACATCTCAGGGGCCCTGTCTGTAATATAAATAACAGGGTAGGCGGCCCGCTGATTTTCCCTAAAAGATCCTTTCAGGAACATTAACATGAGTTCCTTCATCCTGACCGGGTCATCACCTATGTAATCTGAGATCCTTCTGGCGTTTTCCTTTCCGGGGTCCGACATTAATGATTTTCTGATATCCATATTGCAAAAATATAAAATCCAACGCTGGCTTTCGCTGGTCAAATTATACAATTTATAAAAATTTGTCTATTTTTATCATTGACTGAGGTCACACTATCCCCTTGATTAACCCAAAAATCAGCAATGACTGCAAATAAATTTTTTGAAGCAAACAAGAGGATCTTCCTATCCTTAATTACTTTATGCATCGCTGCACTGATCTATTTCCTTGTGCCAGGGGAAGAGTATCCCAAAGCACCTATTGTTGCTTTTGTCGTAACCATAATGGCAGGTTTCTGGATTTTTGAGATTATTCCAATTGCCGTGACATCCCTGTTCCCACTTATATTATTTCCCTTATTCGAAATAATGGATATGAGGTTGGCCAGTTCTTATTACGGTAAACCGATTATTTTTTTGTTTCTGGGTGGATTTCTGCTTGCATTTGGATTGCAGGAATCAGGATTGCACAAAAGAATTGCGCTGAATATCGTTAATAAAGTTGGGACAAACCCGATTCGATTGGTTCTGGGATTTATGTTGGCAGGTGGTTTTTTAAGTATGTGGATATCCAATACAGCCTCCGTAATGGTTATGATACCCATAGCATTATCGATCGTAGAACAAGCGAAAGAGGGCGGATCAAAACCTGAGGCAGTAGCGCTATTCGCATTGAGTCTGATGCTTGGGCTGGCCTATGCCGCGGATATAGGTGGGATGGGTACGATCATTGGGACGCCGCCAAACCTTGTTTTCCTTGAATTATACTCTGAATTATTTCCAGAAAACCCCGAAGTTGGCTTTCTTGACTGGATGCTTATGGCTTTGCCTATCACCATCATATTTATGGCGGTTGGCTGGGTTTTACTTACCCGGGTTATTTTCAATCTAACTAAAATTCAATTATTTGACCGGACGGATATTATTCAGACACAGTTAAAGTCTTTGGGTCGTATGTCCTCGGATGAAAAATACTCAGGACTTATTTTCCTGATCGCGGCAATTTTATGGATGACCGGATCAGACATAAACCTTACGGAAGAATTTACGATCAGTGGCTGGAGAAGTCTGTTCAATTTGCAGGAAGTTTCAGATGCTTCCGTTGCAATCGCTGCTGCTATTTTTCTTTTTGTGATTCCTTCGAAAACACCCGGGAAAACGACCTTGCTGGAGTGGAAAATAAAAGAAAGAATACCCTGGGGCATATTGCTTCTTTTTGGAGGTGGTTTTGCGATAGCCGGATCATTTGAATATTCGGGTTTATCAAAAATGATCGGTAATATGTTTACGCAGGTCGAATTCAGTTCTCCAATTGTATTAGTTGCATTGATTAATACGGTATTGACTTTTCTTACGGAGCTCACTTCAAATACAGCCATGGCCAATCTTATTTTACCGATATTGGCTGAAGCAGCGGTCGCATTGCAACTTGATCCGAGGCTTTTGATGATCCCTGCTACACTGTCTGCAAGCTGTGCATTTATGACACCGATCGCATCTCCGACGCAAGCGATAATTTTTGGAACTGGTTATGTGAGTATTAAGCAGATGATGAAGGCGGGAATATGGTTTAATATCGTTGGTGTTTTTATTGTTACACTGGTGTTTATGTTGTTTGGGAAAGTAGTTTTGGGTATTTAATGGGAAGGATTATTGATTTTAAAGTTTGAATTAACAATTTAATATTTTTTATATATACCTTCGTTTGTTAATGCTAAATTTTAATGTCTGTGTTTAACCCGAAAAGATACCTCATAACTTCAGCCTTGCCATACGCAAATGGACCTTTACACATTGGTCACCTTTGCGGTGCTTATATATCTGCAGATATTTTTGTTCGATTTCTCCGGTTGATGGGGAAGGATGTACTCTATATTGGTGGTTCGGACGAACATGGAGCAGCCATTACCATGCGTGCTAAAAAGGAAGGTGTTGCTCCTCAGGAGATCATCGATAAGTATCATGGGATGTTTAAGGAGGCATTTGATAAAATGGGTATTTCTTTTGATGTATATCACAGGACTTCTGCTGAATTGCATCATGAGACTGCACAAGAATTTTTTCTTGATCTGTATAAAAAGGGTGAATTTACTGAAGAGGAGACGGAACAATATTATGATGAAACGGCACAACAGTTTCTGGCAGACCGATATATCATGGGCACCTGCCCAAAATGCGATAACCCGGGAGCTTACGGAGATCAGTGTGAAAGTTGTGGTTCAACCCTTAGTCCATTGGAACTTATCAATCCGGTTTCCACCCTTACGAAAGAAAAACCTAAGTTAAAGCGCACCAAGCACTGGTATCTTCCTTTAAATAAATACGAATCTTGGTTAAGAGAATATATTGTTGACGGGAAGCTGGATGGAAAAGAACATCATGATCCTGGGCAATGGAAGAATCATGTGATCGGTCAGTGTAAATCCTGGTTAGACAACGGTCTTCAGCCAAGGGCAATGACAAGAGACCTCGAATGGGGTGTGGATGTTCCGCACGAACTAGTTGATTCTGAAGGGAAGAAATTATATGTATGGATGGATGCGCCGATCGGATACATTTCTGCTACAAAACAATGGGCTCTTGATAATAATAAAGACTGGAAAACATACTGGCAGGACGAGGAAACATCTTTGATCCATTTTATAGGTAAAGATAATATCGTTTTTCACTGTTTAATATTCCCTGCGATCCTGAAGGCTAAGGGAGACTATATACTTCCGGTAAACGTACCTGCAAATCAGTTCATGAATCTGGAAGGAGATAAGATCTCCACCTCGAAGAACTGGGCTGTTTGGGTAAATGAGTATGTTGATGAATTTGAGGGGAGAGAAGATGAGATGAGGTATAACATGATTAAGAATATGCCTGAATTGAAGGACAGCGAATTTACCTGGAAGAATTTTCAGGACAGTAATAATAATGAGCTGGTTAATAATCTCGCAAACTATGTGAACCGGGTAGTTGTCCTGACGAATAAATATTATGACGGAATCGTCCCAGAATTTGATATGGATGCTGGTTTCGAAGGTGCATGGGATACAGAAATGGGTGGATTTCATGAAACTGAACTCATTGGATTGCATGATGACATTCAGGATATGAATGAAATGATCAGACATTTTGATTTCAGAGGGGCATTGAAAATTATGATGGAAATTTCTACCAGGGGTAATCAGTTACTTCAGTTCAATGAGCCATGGAAACTAATAAAGGAGGATGAAGAAACGGTGAAGGCGATTATGAATCTCGCATTGCAGATCGTTACTGCCTTATCTGTTATTATCCGGCCATTCCTGCCTTTTACTTCTGATAAAATGAGGGAATTATTGAATCTTGATCCGATCAAAGAAGAAGGTGAATTAGATGAACTGCTGGAGAGACTAGCTCTTGGAGAATTGTTGATAGATGTTGGACATCAAATTAATAAACCAGTGCATTTATTTTCAAAAATAGATGATGAAGTTATCCAAAAGCAAAAAGATAAACTGGTCAGATCTGAGAAAAAATCAGAAGTAACAGAAGCCGATTCAAAAGACAAGGCAAAGAAAAAAGAAAAAGCGCCTGCAGGGGAAAAGAAATTGGATCATGATCTGAAATCCAATATTAATTTTGAAGACTTTACCCGACTTGATTTGAGAACAGCCATTGTTCTTGAAGCAGAAAAAGTTGAGAAGGCAGACAAATTATTAAAGATCAAACTGGATGTTGGATCAGAGGTACGTACTGTTGTTTCCGGCATCGCTGAATACTACAGTCCTGACGAAGTGATCGGTAGAGAGGTTGTCGTTTTGCTCAATCTTGAACCTAGAAAGATAAGAGGAATTGAATCACAGGGAATGATCCTGATGGCATCGGATCCTGATGGTAAAATGAGTTTTATCAGTCCTCAGGAAGGTTGGGAAAAGGGTAGTGTAGTAAGCTGACCATTTTAATTACATTCATATTATGAGTCTGACCATAACTGAAAAAACTGATTTTGTTTGCCGGGAAGCTACGAAACTTGGTTTTACAGGGGTGGGATTTACTATGGCCCGGTTTATGCCAAAGGAAGCAAACAGACTCAGTGACTGGTTAGAAGATGGCCATCATGGTGAGATGGCTTATATGGAAAATCATTTTGAAAAAAGAACAGATCCTTCACAACTGGTCCCGGGATCGAAAACCGTTATTTCTCTTAGCTTCAATTATTATACGGACGTAAAGCAATCAGACCCTGAGGCTCCCATAATTTCCAAATATGCCTATGGCAGAGATTATCATAAGGTAATAAAGAAGAAACTTGGAATATTACTTGAAACCCTAAAGCAGAATATTGGCGTAAACATTGGCCGGTTTTTTGTTGATTCAGGGCCCGTTTTAGAACGTGCAATTGCCTATCGTTCCGGATTGGGTTGGATAGGAAAAAATACGATGCTCATTCATCCTAAAAGAGGTAGTTATTTTTTTCTGGCTGAACTGATCATCGACGTGGAGCTTAAATATAATACTGCCATGGATGATCATTGTGGCAGATGTAGAAAATGTATTGATGCATGCCCGACTCAGGCCATAGATTTTCATGGCTATAAACTGGAAGCTGAAAAATGTATTTCATACGCAACCATTGAAAAAAAAGGTGATATACCCGGTCTGTTTAAGGGTAATATGGAGAACCGGGTCTTCGGTTGTGATATCTGTATGCAGGTTTGTCCCTGGAACAAATTTTCTGTTCCGCATTCAGAGCCTGATTTTGAACCCAAAAATGAAATGATTGATCTAACGGCCAAAGAATGGTCAGATATGACAGAAACAAAGTATGAAGAATTATTCAACGGGACCCCCGTTCGAAGAGCAAAGTATTCCGGCCTTAAAAGAAATATATTATTCCTGAATAAAGACTAAGTTATTTGACTAAGTCAATTTGAATTCCCGTTCTGACATTGAAATAGTTACCACCAACCGGTCTGAAAATATCAATAATATTATCCATTGCGAGATATACGTGAGCAAACTTCAGATGCGCTTCTGCAGACCATCCTATGTTTACGTGAGCAAATGGATTCCAGGTATAACTGAAAGAAGTGTGGAAGTATTCACTTGGTTTATATTTACCCATAACAGAAATCGATGGATGAGATTGTCCGGTGGAATAGGCGTTATAGAATAAACCATTGATCTCCCATTGTTCTGTTAATTCATATTTTACGCCGAGGTAAAACTGGACTGGCAGTCCGGACCGGTAGCTTTCTTCTGTGATCTCGACATTCACGATGGACCCTAGCGAATCAAGATTAATAAACTCCAGGCTGTCTTTTAAAATGGCAGCAATGTCAAGCCCATCAAATTCATATTCCCCCGTTGTACTGATTTTTGTGGGTTTATTTTTCCACTTTATGGTTCCCATGTCGAGTAAACTTGCAGAGATGGTAAATTTATCCAGAATTTTCGCTTTGAGTCCGAAGTCAAATGCCCAGCCCCCATTACCAGTTAAGTTATTAAACAGTTGACTGGTGTAATTGCTGAAGTTAAGGGAATCCGAATACATATTTGTATGAATGCGATATTCAGTATTAAACTTTAACTGGTAAATCTCTTCGTCTGTATAAATGGAAAATTTATGGCTTGGCGTATGTGCATTTGCATATCCATTTAGTCTCTTTACTCGCAGCCCAAGATTTAGATTGTCCAGTTTTACACCAAATCCCGCGTAGAATTCATTGTAAAAATTAAGATTGGCATAAGGTCCTACATTTACCGTTTCACCGATGTATTGGGCATTGCCGTTGATCAAAATATCAAAAAGAGAATTGTTATAATCAACCTGGGTAAAAGATCTCAGGTTTTGTCCTATATGAAAATTAAATTGATCATAATTAAATGAAAGACCGAACAGGCTGGCTTGAAAACCGTACTGGAAACTGTTGTTTTTCTTAAGGGTGCCGTACAGGTCTTTCAAATTCAGAACATTAGTCTTTAGGATGCTGTAAATTCCCGGGCCTCTGTTGCCATGAACATAATACAAAGAAGGCAGCGTCCAGCTGATTTTAGCTTCCTGTATATTGGCAGGGTTCAGGTATAATCCAATGCCCGTGTTGTCCAAAAAATAGGATGAATTTTCTGATTGTGCAAAGCCCAGTTGAGCGCATGCGATGAAAACAATTACCAGAAACTTTTTATATAGCATAAATGTTAATTTAACTTGAATTTTAATCCCATTTTAATTCCCAGCCCCTGATCCTTATAAATGCTGGTCCATTCTCCGTCATTATTTTGTGTTGAAAGCCGGACACGTGGATAAATTTTTCTGATCTGTTTTAAAATGTTTTTCCTTTCTGCACTATAGCTTAAATAAAAGGGAGTGCTGGCTTCAACAGCCGTTGTGCTACCGTCTCCATTTTGAATAGCGCCCGGAAAATGTTTTTCCCCATCCGTAAACAATGAATCTATAAAAACACCATTTTCATCTTCAAAATAAACCTGAACATAACTATCTACAGGGAAAAGATTTTCGATATAAGTTTTGAGTTCAAATTCTGAAACCAGATCAAATTCAACCGGAATACTGTCTATTGGATAGTGGTCAGCCAGCTGAAAAGCATCTGCTTTGAAACGCATGGGCAATTCCACAGCTACGTTTAACAAATAATAACTGTCAAACAGGAAAAATCCAATTTCATTTGGGTCATTTGCCGGATTTGCCTGAGCATCGACATCATAACTTACCTCTACGATCCTTTGATTGAATGCAGTGGCGAAATTGGAATTGTCTTTATCAAAAACAAAAGAAGAAGATTTTACTTCACCAATTTCATTTAATGAGGGATAATCAAAAAACAATTCTTCATTAAATAAAGTACTTTCCAATGGCACTACATTTCCATTCAGGTCCGTAACATCAAAATGATTAATAATCGCTTTGACAGGAAATCCAAAAGAATTGTCCAGATCTACCTGGATCCTGGGGTTTTCAAATTCCAGCATGCCACTTTCCCACAAATCGAAGATGTCAACCTCGATTTGATGGTCATATAATTTCTGTGTATTCTTTCCTAAAAAGCCCTGAACGAAATCGAAAACAAAATAAGTGAATTCAAAATATGAATCTTCCAGTAAAACTCTTGTTCCATTTTGTTTTCTCGCATCATATATAAAGCTAAGTTCATTTTGAGGTGACACAAAATCCCAACCTCTTATGGAATAAAGAGGTGTTACAATGCTACCATTGGCAGGAATGATAATATTCTTAATAAATGGCTGACCATTTTTACTAAATTCTTGTATGTGGATCTCCAGAGATATTTCTTCATCAAAAGGGGAAGTAAATCCGAAACGAATAGAATCCCCCCGTATCGTCCCTTTCTCTACATTGTAATTATCAATCAGATCAAATCGGATGGTTGTAACACTATCCGTGAAAGGAAGTGGCCCGGGGAATACGATTGGTTTAAAAACATCATAAGAGCGTTTTTTAATGACATCAGCGGAGTAACTGACCACTGTCAAGCCGTCTTCATCATAACTGATCCCGGCATTTTCAATCTGATCTGACAGCACCGTTTCAATTGTTAATTTGGAGTTGATCAATGGGATAGCGTATTCAGCATCTGAATTGATAATGTCAATTTGATTAATATTGCTAACATCCAGACAACCGGATAAAAATACTGAAAGTAAAATGGCAATACTTATACCATTCAATTGAAAATTAAATTTCCATTTGTTCATTTTCGAGAATTGATATTTCTTAATCTATTTTATATGTAACGATAGCCAACCTGTTTTGTTACAATTGGATCGTCTCTCTCATATCTGGTATGACGACATCCGGATATCCAACCTGATGTAGTTTCTTTTTGAAATTCTTTTGTGCATCATATTCGCCATGTACCAGAATGATCTTTTTGAGCCTCGGTTTTTGATTGTCAATAAAATCAAGCATTTCTTTCTGGTCTGCATGGGCTGAAAAAGAACTCATATTCACGACGTCCGCTATGATCTTTTTCTCTTCACCGAATATCTTAATGGAATCCTCACCTCGCTTTAAAGTCGCACATGGGCTTCTTTGTGTACAATATCCGACCATAAGGAAGGTGTTTTTGGGATTCTCAATGTTATTATATAAATGGTGTCTGATCCTGCCAGCCGTCATCATTCCGGATGCACTGATGATAATGCTTGGATTTGTATTGTCATTGATCGCTTTTGAACTTTGGACGCTCCTGGTGTAATGGAGGTCATTGAATCCAAATGGATTGCTGTCAATCAACAAATATTCATGCATTTCTCTGTCAAAACATTCAGGATGTGAGGCAAAAACACTGGTTGCATTTATGGCTAGCGGGCTATCCACATAAACCGGGATTTTTGGCAGTGCACCAGCGGTTGACATTTTGTCCAGCATATAAACGATCTCCTGAGTCCTTCCGATACTGAAAGATGGAATGATCAATTTTCCTTTTTTCTCCAAACAAGTATTTTCTATGATTTTTAAAAACCGATCAGATTGTTCCGGATTGGATTCGTGCAATCTATCCCCATAGGTTGATTCCATAATAAGATAATCCACCTCAGGTAATGGCCTGGGGTCCTTTAAAATAGGTCGGTCCGGACGCCCAATGTCTCCTGAAAATCCAAGCAACTTCTCTTCTCCATTCTCGATGATCCTTAATGTCACGTTCGCACTGCCCAAAATATGCCCTGCGTCCCTGTATAAAATTTCAAGCTTATCAGTAACCTTAATCCAGGATTCATATGGAACACCAATGAATTTATTCATGGTAGGTTCTACATCTTCGCTGGTATATAAAGCCGCACGTGGCATGAGGTCTTTTCTTTTTTTCTTATTCTTTTCATAGAATTTTTTGTTGTGCCATTCAACATCTCTTTCCTGAATTTTGGCACTATCGAGCAACATGATGGCACAAAGACTTCTGGTCGCATGGGTGCTATAGACCCTCCCGTTAAAACCATCCTTAACCAATTGGGGCAATCTGCCGCTATGATCAATATGAGCATGGCTCAGGATCACCACGTCTACACTTGACGGTTCAAAGGACCATTGATTGTTCTCTTCCCATGACTCCCTGCCGTGGCCCTGAAACAAACCACAATCCAGTAAAATCTTATAGCCGTCCTCCAGTGTAATCAAATGGCAACTTCCCGTTACCTGTCTTGCTGCTCCATTAAACTTAATGTTCATTTGAATTGTATTTTATTTTCAATTTGGCAAATTAGCCTTTTTGAACTTGGTTTCAAAAAATATCTGCAAAAAGCAGTTTGTAAATGACTTGATTTTCATTGGGAAACCACCTTTCTTTAACCCATCCAAACCCTAAAAAATTGTATCAGGTTAACCGGCAGTCTGCCTTAATTCTTATTTGATATGAATAAAAATAAAAAGTGATGTTCAATGCATTTATAATAGTTTGCTAACCGAAGTTGCTAATTGGGATAAAAAATAATTATTATTACTTATTATTCTAAAATCGAAATTGATGAAACGAAGCTGCTTTTTAATATTTCTGAGTTTTTTTCTAGTAAAATTTGTGTTTGCGCAAACTGCTACAAATTTTAATTGTGATGACTGCTCAGGTCAGAATCATGATTTTTTTGGTGAACTGGATGAAGGAAATATAATAGTAATTTGCTGGGTAATGCCATGTGGCCCCTGCCAGGGACCTTCATTGACCAGTTTTAATGTCGTAAAAAGTTTTTCTGAAACTAATCCGGATCGTGTTTTTCTTTATCTGGTTGATGATTATGGAGATACCAAATGTGGTCCATTAAATGGATGGGTAAAGGACAAAGGGCTGAGTGGTTCAACTGTTTTTTCTGATGCTTCCATAAATATGGAAGACTATGGCGCTTTTGGGATGCCTAAAATTGCAGTAGTTGGTGGAGCGGATCATCAGATTTATTACCAGGCTGAATTTGTAGTGGACGCAAATGCACTTCAAACAGCTATTGCAGATGCATTAATTGCGGTAGATGTGCCTAAAGATATATATGTTTCTGAAATCGCCTGGTTGTCTCCTAACCCGGCAACAGATGAGTCAACCATTTATTTTGACCTGAAGGAATCCATGGATGTTCGAATCACAATTCTAAATCCCCTGGGGCAGACAGTTTCTATCGAAACGCATGAGAAATTAACTGGAGGTGAGCATTCCATTCTGTTGAATACTTCAGGTTTGAAATCTGGAGTTTACACGGTGAATCTCTCTGCAGGAATGATTAATAAAAGTCTGCAACTGCAGGTTTCACACTAGAAAAGAATCCCATAAACAAGCATTAATATGACAAAGTTGAAATACATTTTTGCCTCACTTACATTATTTTTTATTTTTCAAAATTTTGCAAGCGCACAATGTTGTGCCGGTGGATCCGGATGCCCAATCGTAGGTGGAATGGCAGAAGGCGTGCTTTCAACCGGGCAATTTGAGCTGAATACAAATTATCAGTATATTTCGAGTGATAAATTCTATACTGGCTCTAAGCTTGATTCAAATAAGTATTTTGATCAGTTTTCAAGCACATATCAATATTTCAGGATTGCATATGGTTTGACGAAGAAATTCATGATCTCCCTTGAATCCGGATATTATTTTAATAAAAAGGAAATAGGATTGAATCAGGATCCTTCCAGAACGTATTCTTCTAAGGGTATTAGCGATTTAATTATTTTCCCAAGATATAATGTATTTACCACTTCAACGGAGACGAGCAAAACTGAGTTGACCGTTGGATTGGGTATCAAATTACCTGTCGGGACCTATAACGATTCAACAGGTGTGGTGGAACCGTTTTCAGGTAGTACTTTTTATCTGACGAATCCGCAGGCTGTTCAACTTACTTCTGGAGCGAAGGATCTGATCTATTATATGTTTTTATTCCGCGGATATCCTCAGAAAAACCTGAGACTGTTTTGCAATGCAATGTACATAAGTAAAGGATGGAATCCCCTTGGAGAAAGAATTGGTGATTTTGCCAGCGTTTCTCTGTTTGCCAGCACGTCTATCTATAAAAAATTAGCCGGCACGCTTCAACTTCGGGGTGAATGGCTGGATCACATGCAAATAAATGAGGATATTTTATTGTATTCCTATCCAAATTATGATCCGGAAGCAACGGGTTATAAAAAAGTATACGTAAGTCCGCAATTGAGTTACTCAGTTGGGAAATTTGCTTTTTATGGTAGCGTGGACATCCCTGTTTATCAAAATGTTGTAAAAACCCAGGTCGGTACCAAAATACAAGCTAGTGTAGGGGTGTCCTACCGATTTAATGCCATGAAGGAGAAAAAGGATGAGCTGGAACTAGGCGGGTATGTATGTCCGATGCACCCAGAGATCACATCCTCTTTTGAAGCGGACTGCCCAAAATGTGGTATGCCCCTGGAAAACTAATTTTCAGGTTGAATCTGATTTATAAAATTATATTACATCTGTGTTAATTTGGATTTTGGTTCATTTAATAATGCTACATTTATACCTATATCCGTAAATTGCGGTGGTGGATAATCTTTTTATTGTCAAGATATCTTTTATTGGTAATTACAAGTTAATAACAAAATTATGACTGAAAATCCAGAACCTGAAAAATTTCAATTGGAAATAGAGATTCAAGCGGATGACATTGATATTCTGGGGCACGTTAACAATGTTGTTTATCTCAGGTATGTTCAAGATGCGGCAATTTCGCATTGGAATGCAGCGGCCACTGAGGAGGACAAAAGAAACTTTTTTTGGGTAGTGACACGACATGAGATCGATTATAAAAGACCAGCATTTCAAAATGATGTGGTAGTAGCTCAAACCTGGATTGGGGAATCAATGAACGGATTATTTGAAAGACATACGGAACTGCTTCGTAAGGCAGATATGAAAATACTGGCAAAAGCCAGAACGCTCTGGTGTCCGATCGATCCGCTTACAAAGCGACCTACGCAAGTATCAAAATCGGTTTTTGAGCATTTTTCTACTAACTATTCGAAGTAGTAAAAATAATCAAAAATGGCATTAAAGATTTTGCCAAAGCTATGATAAGTTTGTCTGTTTCAATGTTGCAAACACAACTGAAACTTAATTTTTCATATGGAATATTTTGCTCAAAAGATCAGGATAAGCGTAGCAATTATTACGAGAAAGCAGACTTAAATCCAGTTTAAGTCCTTCAATGGTTTTACGAAGTGTTTCCGTACAATTTCCGTTTAAGTTAAAGGCTTCCAGTGCAATGGATTTATAATTTATGTTTACATCGGGAATCATAACTTCAGTGTATTCTATGGAACAACCTGTTTTGATTCGTTCATTGACAATCAACCTGATTTGACCATCCAATGCAAGCTCAAATATTTTAATTTGCCTTTTTTTAATGACTTTGATCCAGTCTTTTTGTAAGTCTGAAGGGATAGCAGATAAAATTGGGTCTTCTTCATTGAAACTCCATTTTTTCCAGTGCTGAACCGGACCGTATGGTAGGTGTATATCAGGTGCGGACCTGATCTTTAATTCCAATTTGCCATTTCGGATTTTCAGGCCACTAAAACTGCTATCAAGATTAAGATAATAATCTGTTCTTTCTTTTTCATGCCGGGCTTCAGACCGGGAAGCTAAATCATTAAATATATCCTTGTACAAATCCTTATCCAAAGAAAACCATCTCAATTCTGCACTTTCGAAAATCATAATTGTAATTTATTGAAAGAAAATAATCGATGTTTATCGTGCGCAAGCTTATATTATGTAGGGTGCAGGGTTAACTGAACCATTCCATTATTAAAGGTCTTGCTTTCCTGCAGCGTGAAATTATTCATTTTTAAATTATCCTCAAAGATTTTGATTCCATTTCCTAAAGTCACAGGAATTAAAGTTAGAATGATCTCATCGATCAATCCGGCATTCAGTAATTGAGTGTTGATGATGCCGCCCCCGATCAGCCAAATATTCTTGCCGGCATTGTTTTTTAACTGATGAGTAAACTGAATCATATCCTCCCTGATAAATTGGACAGAATCATGTTTTTCCTTTTGGATTGATCTTGAAAAAACAAAATTAGTTTGATCTATATATGGAAAAGGCATGTCGAAAGAACAGATCATTTCATATGTTTTGTTACCCATGAGGGTAGTATCAATTGTATTTAAAAAGGCTGTATAACCAAAATCTTCCCCTTCAATGCTAAGTGATTCGTCGTGCAGCCAATCGATGTTTCCATCCGATTTAGCAATAAAGCCATCCAGGCTGGCGGCTATATATAAAATTAGTTTTCTCACAATGAGTTATTTATAAATAATTTAAAATTTTTGAAACTTAATTCTTTGTTCTTTCGTTTAAGTTTCAAATAAAGGTAATGAAAAGTATGTTTAATGAAATATAATACTACCTTTGTCATCATTAAGATTATTTTTTGAATTATCACTCAAAGATTTTGTTTGTTACCTCTCTTGAAAAGTTATCCTTCACATTTGATAGTAAGTACATCTCATTAATTCTTTATGTTTAATTTCATTTAATATCAACTATTGATATCGGGTTTTACAATTTATAGATATCGAAAATAATTAACAAATAAAAAGAATTAATATCAGACCATCAAAATTAAATAGGAGAGGGGCCTCCAGGACTAATCCCAATAGGGGAAAGAAACTTAAAGTGTCCACATTAAATCCTGAATTACTGGTTAAAAAGGCCGTTCAATTAGACCAAATCGAATACGTGCCTACCAGGAAATTCAATGATATGGATCTTAATAGCAAATTGAAATCTAATATCAGACATAAAGGGTATTCAGCCCCAACACAAATACAAGATGAGTGTATTGAATTGTTGGTTAAGGGAAAAAACCTGGTTGGTATAGCCAAAACAGGTACCGGAAAAACAGCAGCATTTTTAATTCCGATCATCGAACAGTTGCTCAGAGGCGGGGATAATTTTCAATCCCTAATAGTAGTTCCTACCAGGGAACTTGCATTACAGATACAAGAAGAGTTTAAAAGCATATCTCAGGGACTGGGTATATACGCCGCATCATTTATCGGTGGAACCAGTATTTCCAAGGATCTAATGAAACTCAAAAAAAGAAATCAGATTATAATTGGTACACCCGGAAGGCTCATTGACTTAATGAACAGGGGTGCATTAAAGCTAAGACCAATGTCTGTTTTAGTTCTGGACGAATTTGACAGAATGCTGGACATGGGTTTTATCACTGATATTAGGAAATTAAGCAAAGCCATGCCTCAAAGAAGGCAGACAATGCTCTTTTCCGCCACGATAGACAAGAAACAGGCTCATTTAATAGAAGAAATGGTCCATGATCCGATTGAGGTAAAAGTTAGCGATGGTTCTTGTGCCAGTGATAGCATCAATCAGGATATCATAAAAGTACCGCAAGGAGCCGATAAGGTTCAAATGCTTATTGATCTGATCTCAGGAGACGAATTCAATAAAGTATTGATATTTGCAGAGACAAAGCGTCTTGTTGATAAAGTCAGTAAAAAGCTGAACATGTCTGGTGTTTTATCAGATATCATACACGGCAATAAGTCTCAAAATTACAGAGTTAAGGCACTGAATAAATTCAAATCTGGAAAGGTTCAGGTGCTTGTGGCCACTGATGTGGCTGCGCGAGGGATAGACGTTGACAATGTTTCACATGTCATCAACTATCAGTTACCATTAAGTATTGAAAGTTATGTACACAGAATAGGCCGTACAGGCCGAGCAGGAAAAGTAGGCCAAGCCTACACATTTATAGATTAAGTATTAATTATTAATTTTTTTCAAAAGTAAGATCATGAAAGAAGGAGTTGTAAAGTTTTTTAACCACAGCAAAGGATTTGGATTCATTAAGCCAGATGATGGAAGTGCTGATATTTTCGTACATTCATCAGGTCTGATCGATGAGATCAGAGATAATGACCGAGTTCAATTTAATGTTGAAGAAGGTAGAAAAGGCTTGAACGCAGTTAATGTAGAAGTTATTGACTAAAACATACAAGCGTATCTAAAAATAGCTGGATTGTATTACAATCCAGCTTTTTTTTTGTCAAATTTAAACCTGATAAGTGTTTTATTCCGTGATCAATCGTTGGATGTTTCTTGATATTTCTATCCTTTTAAACAGGGATTCCATGATCCTGGCATAGATTTTATCCTTCAAAAACAGATCTTCAATTCCATAATCTATGTTCGGATTATCATTTACCTCGATAACATAGACCTTGCCGTCGATCATTTTGAGATCTACCCCATATAATCCATCACCGATCAAGGCTGTTGCCTGAAGTGCTGTTTTGACAATTTCCTCCGGGACGTCTGAAACGCTGAATGTTTGCCAATCACCGGCATTTTCTTCGTCCGAACCATCTTTCCAGTTATAAATTTGCCAGTGTCCCTTTGACATATAATACTTACAGGCAAATAAGGGGGCATTATCTAAAATACCGATCCGCCAGTCAAAATCTGAATAAAGGAATTCCTGACAAATTACCATATCGGTTTTTTTGAATAATTCAGTCAGAACTGTAAAGGCTTCTTCCGGATTTTCAACTTTCTTGATTCCGATAGAAAAGGCACTATCCGGTTGCTTTATGACCAGAGGGTAATTGAGTTCCTGTAAAGATTTATTGGAAAATGAATTCTTGGTGATCACGGTTGCCTTTGGTACCAGTATTTTGTTTTTGGAGAAGATCTCGTTTTGATAGATCTTATTTGAGCATCTGACAATGGACCATGGATCGTCAATGACCACAAGACCCTCTGCATATGCGATTCTGGATAATTCATAAGTGTGATCATTTACACTGGTAGTCTCCCTGATGAATAAAGCATCAAATTCATTGATCTTGTCAATATCTGATTTGCTGATGAATTCAACATACATTCCCAGTTTGTTGCCCGCCGCTTTGAATTTTGAAAGTGCAATACTACAACTGGGAGGTGTTTTTTCCTCTGCGTTTACAAGGATGGCAACGTCGTATTTGAATGTTTTTAGTCGTGTTTTATTAAAACGCTTTTTATTGAAATAGTTGCGCGCAAACTCCTGAATATATGGTAATTCTTCCGCTGGTAATCTTTCAAAATTAAGCACTTTTATGTCCCGGATCGCCCAATTGTCATTCAAAGTAAAATCAACTTTGAAAAGAGGGGCCTGAAAGATCTGATATAAATTTTTTGCCAGTTTATTAAATCCTGGTAGGGTAGTTTGTCCGAAATAAACGTTAATGCTGAATTTTGAACCCTGCATTTTATTCAGGGAATGTTTAATTACCTCTTCAATATCACTGGCAATGGAACGGATCACCGGTAGTATCCTGAAGTCCCTTAAGGTAGTTATACTCGGAACAACCCTTTGCCCCCTTGCCGAAGCGAGCAAGGATACATAGTATCCAAAACTTTGATATTCGTAGGAACTGCACAAATTGAATATTCTCAAATCAGTTCCGGAATACATGGAAGCATTACTGATAAACTCTTTTACAGGGATCACACTTGCGTTTATGTCATCGAAAGTCCATTTGAATGGGTGGTTCATGACAATCAAATTCCTAAGTTTTCCATCTTTATTGGAATCATTTAGGTGATAGACCATCTTAATGGCATTTTTGCCATCCATATAATAATTTTGAATAACGGTCAGCGGGATAAATCCATTTTGTGTATACCACTGTACCAGCTTCTCATCATCCGAATTCACTTCCAGGGTAATCTTTTGATACCCCTGATTATTTGCGATCTGGAATGCCTGATGAAGAAGTAATTTTCCAACCCCCATTTTCTGAAAATCAGGTAAAACAGCAATTGAAAAAATTCGGATCGTCTTTTTATATTTAAATAAGACCAGGACGCCGGTTTTATTTTTTTCTACATCATTTGTTTCAGAAATCCAGACTTCCTGAAAAATACTATTTAAACTATTGAGTATTGATTTTCTGCTACTTTGTTGAAAAATTGGAAATGCTTGTTTTTCCAAAGAAATCAGAAAATCAAGATCTTCTGCAATTGACCTTCTTATGTTAAATTTCATTTTTATACCAGACGTATGTTGTTTTCGTTGCGTTAAATTATATAAACCAGTATGTAAATTATTGTATTAAACGGGGTGATCAATCATCATCTTCATGTTCAGATTCTTCATCTTTATTCAAATCATAAGAATCATCAATTGTCTGTTTTGCATTTACATCCTTTCGAATCTCCCTGTGCATTATTTCACCCCCTGTTGTACCTGTATTCGCTGCAAAATAAATAGAAGCTGCTGATATTATTAGGATAACAATAGAAATGAGATTTGCGTATTTTTTCTTCTTCCAGTTGAACCAGATGCCAACCAGAGAGATCAAACCAAGAATATAAACCATGACAGCAAACAATTCTGCGGCTTCCTCATGCTCGTGTATCATCGTACTTTCAACCTGTGACATGTTTTCAATCATTTCAGCAGCACCTTCACCAGTCGCCATGGCACCCAAGGTCGAAATGGCTGCGATTATGAAAATAGCAAAAGATGTTCTTTGGATTGAATTTGACTTTAAAATAATACCTCCAATCATAACAATCAAACCAATGAATGGTACAATAATGGGAAAGTGGTTAATCGCTAAATGGAGATGAGCATCATTCATAAATATAATTTTTGCATTGTTGTAGAATCAAATAGTAAATATTACAGACCTTATTTAAGATATTAATTCAAGTTACAACTATTCATGGAAATAATGAATTTAATAATCCGTAATTAACAATGTCAATGTCACAATAAGTTCAGTTAATCCGTGTTTTTTCAACAAATTGACGGATTAACTGAAATTATATTAACAGGAAATTCTTATTGATCAAATAGCCTAAATTATTATGAGATAATTATCGGAAAGCCTTATAACTTCCGAAGTTCATAAATGTCTTTTCGTCTGTCTTTCAGGTTTCGAACACTTCCGAATTGGTGTAGTTCTCTGAGCAGATCTATGTCTACATCTGCGATCAGGATCATTTCGGTGTTTGGTGTTGCCTCCGCTTTAATCCCGTTTGCAGGGAATGCAAAATCACAAGGCGTGAATACCATAGACTGCGCATATTGAATATCCATATTATGTACTTTAGGCAAGTTGCCCACACTACCTGCAATTGCGACATAACATTCATTCTCAATGGCTCTTGCCTGGGCGCAGTTGCGAACCCTGGAATAACCATTTTGCGTGTCAGTCAGGAAAGGAACGAATAAAATATCCATGCCTTCATCTGCCAGTAATCTGCTGATCTCCGGGAATTCTGAATCGTAGCAGATAATGATGCCGATTTTTCCACAATCTGTGTCAAAAGCTTTCAATGCCCTTCCTCCCTGCAAACCCCAAACCTTGGCTTCGTCAGGTGTAACATGCAATTTTTCATAACTGTCTATCGTGCCATCCCTGCGACATAAATAGCCTCTGTTGTACAAAAGGTCATCAATCATCTCCGGCATGCTTCCGGTAATGATATTGATGTTATAGCTGATGGCTAATTCTGAAAAACGCTGCACAATATGCTGTGTATGCTTTGCGAGTTCCCGTATGGCTTCAGCCTCAGGTAAATGGTTGTTTTCAGCCATCAGAGGTGCATTGAAAAATTCCGGAAACAATGCAAAATCAGATCTGTAAGCAGAAACAGCATCCACAAAATATTCTGCCTGCTGCATCAGTTCTTCTAATCCTTTATAGATCCTCATCTGCCATTGGATCAGTCCAAGTCGAACGACCTTTTTGTTGGTTGTTGTCTTTTTATTTGGTTTTTTATAATAGATATTATCCCATTCTAATAAAACCGCAAATTCGTTGGAGGCTTTGTCTCCTTCCAAATAGGATTCTAATATTTTGGAGGGATGGAAATCATTAGACATTTGAAAATTCAAGACTGGATCATGAATTTCTTTTCTTTTTACCTTCTCAATATATTCCTTTGGAGATATTTCATTGGCATATTTATGAAAATTAGGAATCCTGCCTCCAAAAGCAATGCCTCTCAGGTTCAATTTTTCACATAACTCTTTTCTGTAATCATACAATCTTCTCCCAAGTCGAAGTCCGCGATAATCTGATTTAATGAAGACTTCAATGCCGTATAAGACATCTCCTTCTGCATCAAAAGTGCTAAAAGTGTAATTTCCAGTAATATCCTTAAAAGTATGATTGTCTTCAAAACTTGAATAATCAACTATTATGGACAAGGCACAACCTGCCAGTTCTCCATTAACTTTTATGACAACTTGTCCTTCAGGAAATTTGTCTACCAGTGATTTGATCTGTTTTTCAGGCCAGTAAGCATGAGACATATTGGAATAAACAATTTTCATTGCTTCTTTTAATTCCTGATAATCATTGACCGTCAGAAATTGCATTTCGATATTTTCAATATCCTTTATTTCCATTTCAATATTTTAACAAATGTATATTAGTTTTTGAAAAAAAAAACGACTCAACTTTAATTACAGTAATCTAATTTATTTTATTTGAATTTTATATGCAAATTCCACTGCGAATATCAAAAAAAAACCAAAAAACAATTGCTTGTACAACATTATTTTAATCAATTGGTTTTTGAAGTATCGCCGTTAATACTCCGTTGGATTTGTCTGTTTCCTTTTTTATCTTTCCGATTCTCAAGTTCTTATAAATTCTGCCCTTCACAACATTATCCAGCCTTTTTTTTGAAAGCCAATTCATACCAGGAAAAAGACCTTCCACTTTATCCCAACTCATGATTTGAGGTTCTGTGAAGGTCGGATAATTATGAATATCCACGATCAAAAGAAAATAAGCGCCTGGTTTGAGGACTCTGATGATCTCATTGCAAGCTGCCTCCAGATTTTCTACATGATCCAGCGAGTTGAAAGAACTGATGATGTCAAAATGAGCATCAGGGAAAGGAATTTTTTCAACATAAGATTTTATGTATTCCATTTTATGTTTACCCGTCCCCATCTTTTTGTAAGCATCTGCCAGTGGATCCAGTCCGTACCTTTCTTTAGCCATATCTGCCCACTCGAGTGACCCACGCGGGCCACAACCGATATCCATAATCAGTTTTTGATTATAGAACGACTCAGGCAGGTCAAAATACTCGGTAAAGAAAAATTTATAGTGGGTGTTGCTCAGGTCCTTATTAAAAAACTTTACCCATCGCCAGTAGCTAAGTTCTGCAAATTCTTTAAAAGCTGAAAAATTAAGAAGGGACATATAGGAACTAGTTTTACATTTTTAAACGAAAATTATTTTCATAAATACTAAATCTATAATCAAAAGATTTAAGGATTTGCTTTAATCTAAATAACATTTTTTATGGACAAATAGATCTTGTTTTTATCGATTATATTTTCTGCTGGAATTTTTTCATTATACGATTCCCATCGCCAAACAAACAGAAAGGACAATCAGCAATATGGCAACGGTAATATGTAAAAATTGTAAACTTACTTTTTTAAGTAAAATATTGCCCAAATAGGCTCCTGAAATGGCTGAAAGCGTTGCAAAAAGGACCAATTGCCAGTGATCAAATAATCCGGCATCTTTGAAATTGGCTGTATAAACACCAAGCCGTGTGAAATCCACAAAGGCAGAAACCACAACGGCCGTCCCGATAAAGGCCTCCTTGCTCAAACCGGACTTGATCAGGAAAGCACTTCTGAGTTCACCCTGATTACCGGAGAGTCCTCCAAAAAAACCACTGAGCAATCCACCAAGAGGCAAATGTTTTTTATCGAATCGCAGTGAATTGAAATAGGGAATCAGGTCAAAAGCAGCAAAAAAGATCAGGATCAATGCGATGGTAAGTTTGACTGCGTATATTTCGAATGTCTGACCGAACATCCGATAGCTGTAAATCGGTGCAGCATCAGGTATGTTGACCAATACGACAGCCCCTAAAAAGGCTGCCAGGACGGCAGGGATGCCAAAGCGAAATAACACAGATCTCACTGCATTTTTACCAACAAGAAAAAGTTTGAAAATATTATTGAAAAAATGGACCATTCCCGTCAGGGCAATGGCTAGCTCAACCGGCAAAAAAATCATCATAACCGGGGTGAGGATCGTTCCCAAACCGAATCCTGAAAAGAAGGTCAGGATAGCAACAAAAAAGGCTGTAATTGAAATGATCAATATATCCATTGTGTAAAGATGAAAAGTAAGCGGTAATAATCCAAATATCCTTTTTCTTTCGATGTCAAATTTTCGATTAATGCCTAGGTAGATTTTAAAAAGAAAAAGAACTTGTACGCAGATAAAATTGAGGCAGATTTTAAATTGTATTTTAATTGCCTTATTTTTAGAAAATAAATAACAAATCAAAAAATGCCATGAGATATAGTCCAATTTCCAGTGAATTATTCAAATCCAACAGAGCTGAATTTCAACTAAAAATGAATCCGAATTGTATAGCGATTTTGTGTTCGAATGATATTAAACATACCAACACGGATGATGAAATGGGCTTTGCTCAGAATAATGACCTCTTTTATTTGAGCGGGATTGACCAGGAAGAAACCATACTTGTGCTCTACCCCGACGCTGCTAAACCGGCAAATCGGGCAATTTTGTTTGTACGGGAAACCAGCGAACAACTGAGGATCTGGGAGGGAGAGAAATTGACTAAAGTACAAGCAAGTAAATTGTCCGGGATAACAAGAATTGAATGGGTAAGTGATTTTGAAAAGCTATTGCAGTTTATGGCATTTGAGGCGGATGGATTTTACCTGGGCCACAATGAACATATAAAAAGACTGACGAATGACCAGGAAACCCGCCAGGACCGGATGATCCAATGGTGTAAGAAGAAATATCCTCTGCACGATTATCACAGGGCAGCAAAACTGACAAGAGAATTGAGACAGATCAAATCAAACGAGGAAGTACGTATGATGCAAAAAGCAGTTGATATTTCTGCAGCGTCTTTTAAAATGGTATTGGAGGCAACAAAATCAGGGATGATGGAATATGAAATTGAAGCAATTTTGACTTATAACCTGATCAAATCAGGAGGGGTAAGACATGCTTTTAAGCCGATTATTGCCTCAGGAGGCAATGCATGCGCACTTCATTATAATACCAATGATCAAGAATGTAGTGACGGAGAAATGATCCTTATGGATTTTGGAGTGTGTTATGGCAATTATAATTCGGACACTACCCGTTGTTTTCCCGTAAATGGTAAATTCACTGCTCGTCAAAAACAAGTGTACACATCGGTACTCCATTGTCTCAAAATGGGGAGTAAATTGCTCAAACCCGGAATCGTTCCGGCAGATTATGAAAAAAGTATGGTTGCATTGGTTGAAGAACAACTTATTTCTCTTGGATTGTTCAGTGCTGAAGATATAAGAGCACAGAATCCGGATAAACCGCTATATCAAAAGTATTTTATGCATGGGACCGCTCATCATATTGGCTTGGATGTCCACGATGTAGGCTTATATTCAAGGGCAATTGAATCTGGAATGGTATTTACCTGTGAACCCGGCATTTATATTCCGGAAGAAGGCATTGGCTGCAGATTGGAAGATAATTTTTTGATAACAAAAGATGGGAATATTAATTTATCAGCAGGAATGCCAATTGAAATTGCTGAAATTGAAGAATTGATGAGCAGATAGAAGCAGTTCAATTGATTTGAATTCAATTCTGAAAAAAGATCATCTCAGAATAAAGCCATTTTTCATTGGGTCAGCCGGATCAATCAAAAAACGATGTTGCCCTGTAATAAAAGCGGTGCCTTGTATTTCCGGTATGACCGCTTTAAAAGGACCATAATTTTGTTCACTTAATACGGATCCCCGGAAAACGGAATCGGTGATGCTCTCTATTGTCATCTGTTGCCCGATATTTATTTCCTTTCTTTCATAATGAATGGCCATTCTGCCAGCTACCCCTGAACCGGTGGGAGAACGATCCACTTCGCCTTCTGCAAAAATACAAACGTTTCTGCTGTCTATTCCTTTATGTATGGAAGATCCCGTAAATATTGTTCCGTACAAAAAACTCAGGTCTGGTTCAAAAGGGTGCAGGATCTCCTGGTCCTGAGACTGAACTGCCCTTTTTATCTGCCTGCCTGCCTGAATTAGATCCCGGTAACTTTCGCTGGTTAAATCAAAATCAAAGTTGTTCTCAGACAGGTTGACATAGGCATAAAATGCGCCGCCATATGCCAGATCGTATTTGACCCATCCCAATCCGGGAACGTCTATTGTTCGATCCAGACCAACGACAAAACTGGGTACGTTTTTGAATCGAACGCCTGTCACTTCTCCTTTTAAAATATTTACATAAGAATTTATTCTTCCGCAAGGGGCATCGATCTTAATTTCATTTTCACCTTCTTTGATTTCTATCCAGTTCATTTTGGCTGCCAATGTTGAAATAGCAATAACAGCATGTCCGCACATCGTTGAATACCCTTCATTATGAAGAAAGATAATTCCAAAATCCCCATCATCATCGTTTGGAGGGGTGAGAATACATCCATACATATCTGCATGCCCTCTGGGTTCGAACATCAAGGCAGTTCTTAGTTGATCATAATTGTCCTTACAATCCCGCCGAAAATCAAGTACAGAATTCCCGGTCAGTTCAGGAAAGCCATTTAATACGACCCGTAGAGGTTCACCGCCCGTATGCATGTCGATCGTTTCTATCTGAAGCCATGACTTTGGAAAATCAAGTGATTGTCTGGTCTTAATATTGTGAAATGTATTTGCCATAGGACTAAAATACTTAATTAAATCAAAATGAGACCCTGTTTTTTTTAAATTCCCAAATGCCCTATTTCCATTGGCCTAAACGCCTGAATTTACTGTAACAGACACCTCCGGGACAAAGATCATTAAAACTGCATTTTGAACATTGCGTAGGAATGAACAATACTATGTGCAAGACCATTAAACCAATATATATCAATACATAGTACCAGTCAATCGTGTACAACCAATATAGAGGGTATAGTATGAAAATAGCTAAAACAAATTCGGCCCATCTTGCATTCAGCTTGAATAATTTCTGATCAAATTCGTATTCACTATATAGGAATCCTGAAATAATATTACCCAGATAAACACCAAATATAGCGGGACAATATTTTCCTTTATAAGGACAGGCAATACAACAGTAGCCCTGAACTATATTCAGAACGAGATAAATCAAAAGCCAAAGTACGGACATATAAATACAAATTCCGGCCAATAGATAAATGACACCAAAAAACAGTATTGCAAATGGAATAAGAGAAATAGCGTACAACCACTTATCTCTACGGCTCCAGCGATAGGGAATTTTTTTCATAAGTTACATTTTTCAACTCATGATACAGTAAAAAATGTAATGTTCTACAAAGGTAATTAATCCGCTTAATATTTTGGATTTTATAGTGCTTAAAGGCTGGTTTTTTTTTATTATTTAAAAGGAATTTATATTATAAAGTTTGATTTATTTTTCTTTCAATAATATAAAATAATTTATTTTTTAATGGATCTGAAGAGGTCCTGTTTTTCTTGACCAGTGAGAAATCGCCAGTTTCCGAGAGCCAGTTTCCCTAATTTTATATGCATGATCCGTACTCTTTTAAGCGTTTTAACTCTATACCCAAGGTATTCACACATTCTTCTGATCTGTCGGTTCAGGCCCTGAGTGAGGATAATTCGAAAAGTATTTTCATTTACTTTATGAAGGGTACACTTTTTGGTTTTTGTTCCCAAAATCGGTATTCCTGAAGCCATTTTGTCCAGAAATTCTGGAGTGATCGGTTTATTTACTGTTACGATATATTCTTTCTCATGGTTATTTTCATGTCTTAATATTTCATTTACTATATCCCCGTCGTTGGTCAACAGGATCAATCCGGTTGAGGCTTTGTCCAGTCTTCCGATCGGAAATACTCTGTCGGGATAATTGATATATTCAATGATGTTATCCTTATCTTTCTGGTCTGTTGTACTCGTAACTCCCGGGGGCTTGTTGAAAGCAAGGTATACAATTTCGTTTTCCAGCTGGACCTCTTTCCCATCGATCGTAACCTTATCTTCTTCTTTCACTCTGTTGCCTTTTTCAGCCTTGACGCCATTTATCTTGACTCGGCCTGCTTCAATCCATTTATCGGCTTCCCTTCTTGAACAGACGCCTGTGCTACTTATATATTTATTCAGACTTATTGATAATTCATTCATGGACAAAGAAATTTAATGGTGAATATTAAGGCATTTTTTTATAAAAATCATTTTTGTGCTCCAGTATATTTTGAATTTTCATTCAACGTTATTTACAACGTCGAAAAACTGAATTAGTTTTTCATTATCAAGCCTTCCTTCCGTTCTGACCCCACTGCATAGGTCAACTCCATAAGGTGAAACGGCCCGAATCGCATCAGTTACATTTGTAGGGCTCAGGCCTCCGGCCAAATAAACTGGAATCGTTGATTTGTTTACGATTTGCTTACTCAAATCCCAATCATGGACCTTGCCTGTTCCTCCTAATTGTTTAAGCTTTAGATTTGGATTGCCACTATCAAGCAAAAGCGCATCTACATGATCAATAAGGCTTAGTGCATATTCTACGGATTGATGATCGTTAATGTGGATAAGCTGAACGATATTAATACCAGGAATTGAATCTCTGATTTGTTGATAACAAGCTGATTCTAATTTGTCAACCAATTGAATCGTTTTGGTTCCGACTAATTTATGAAGTGCTACGATATCTTCTGCCCTGGTTTCGCTGGTCAATAAGAAACTATCCACATTCTCGGGTAAGTTATCTACAATATGCCTGATTTGTTCATTTGAAATGATCCCGGGGCCGCTGGGAATCGGTCCTGCCAGCCCAATGGCATCTGCACCTAAACCGATGGCGACCTCAGCCTCTTCAATATTTAAAATGCAACAGATCTTAACTTTTACCCGATTCATCACTCAAAGATACAGAATGGTGTCTACAAACTGATGTTATCTTAGTCGGACACTTCATTTTATGTAAAATTCATCGATTTCTATAAAAAAAAATAAGAATTACATACGGAGCGTATTTCTGCGTGCTGTTAATTTGGGTTGTTTATTTTTAGTTTTCCCTGAAGGTTCATAAACCATTTAAAGCAGGCATGAAATCCGTCTGGCTTGATAAACATCATAGGACAGCCTCGGGGAATGATCTCAATTCCATTCTTTTCGGCCAGATCTATTGCTTCCTGATCATAACTGCCTTTTCCCATTGAACTGTGTATCCAAACATTTTTAATGCCCAGATCAATACACTCCTGAATAACGCCTTTTGTGGCGGATGGCGGCGTACTGATGAATGTTGCTTCTACCTGTTCCGGTATGTCTTTCAGACTTGCATAACAAGGCACATCGTTTATTTCAATTGCTTTTGGATTTATTGCGAAAACAGAATAACCATTTTCCTTGAATTTTTTATAGAGGTGGTTGGCCACCTGATTCTTGTCAGTTGAATAACCTGCGATAGCAACATTTTTTTTGGATAGGAAATGATCGACTCTTTTCCTGAAAATTGGGTTCATTGAAAATAAATTTAGATTATGAAATCATATCAATGTATTCAATAATCCACAACCAAACCTTAATTTTGGATGTAGAGCCTAATTAAATCGACCGAATCTGTGGTTTTATTCAGTCGCTTTATCACTCATTATAAATTCTAATTTCCCTCCTTTTATTAATTCTGAGTATTTAAGATTTGGGCCCTCTATTTCATTCCCATTCAGAATGATGTTTTTAACATAAATATTTGTCTCTGATTGCCCGATGGCTTCAATCTCAAGGTTTGTTTCAGCAGTCAATCGGATGATCGCTTTTTTTATCAATGGACTTCCAATTGCATATTCGTCAGAACCCGGTAATACCGGATAAAAACCAAGTGCACTAAAAACATACCAGGCACTCATCTGCCCTGCATCGTCATTTCCGCACAGGCCATCTGGTCCTGGGCCATACATTTTATCCATGATCATCCTTACTCTTTCCTGGGTTTTCCAGGGATCATTGGTCCAGTTGTATAAATAGGGAATATGATGACCGGGTTCATTGCCATGCACATAATTGCCGATGATCCCATCCCGTGTGATATCCTCATTTTTTTCAATGTGTTTTTCTTCGATCGGCGTATCGAATATGCGATCCAGGTGGTTTGAAAAATTGTCTTTGCCACCCATCATATTGATCATGTTTTCTATTTCGTGCGGTACGTATAAGCCGTAATTCCAGGCATTTCCTTCAATAAAGCCTTGTCCGTGGGTGTCAAGCGGATCAAAATCTGTACGGAAACTGCCGTCCGAAAGTTTGGGTTGCATATAGCCGCTTTCACTGTTGTAGACATGCTTGTAATTCTTTGACCTTTTTATATATTCTTCATAGAGCGTTTCTTCGCCTGCCAATTTAGCTATTTGGGCTATGCACCAGTCATCGTATGCAAATTCAAGTGTTTTGGATACGGAATTTGAAGAAAGGTCTTCAGCCACATATCCATTTTGCATATAATGATCCAGGCCATCAAAATAAGCAACTCTTGAAGTCGCAACACAAGCATTTAATGCTTCAGACAGATCTGCATCAGTGGTCCCTTTGATCAAGGCATCAGCAATAACCGGGACAGAATGGTAACCGATCATACACCAGTTTTCATTGGCATAATGACTCCAGACCGGCAACATACCGTGAACACTTTGTTTTTGATGTGCGAGCATGGATTTCACCATGTCACTGTTTCTTTCGGGATGGATCAGGTTGAGCAATGGATGCTGTGCTCTATAAGTGTCCCAAAGGGAAAAGATAGTGTAATTCTTAAATTCCTCAGAATTGTATATGTTCTGGTCCAGGCCACGATATTGACCATCCACGTCTTCATAAAGGATGGGGCTCAGCATTGTATGGTACAATGCTGTATAAAAACTAATTTTTTGTTCTTCAGTAGTTGTTTCTACCTGAATTTTTGAAAGTTCCAGGTTCCATTTTTCTTCCGTTTCAAGCTTGACTTTATCGAAATCCCAGTGCGGAATTTCTGCCTCCAGGTTTTTTAAAGCGCCATTGGTGCTGGTAGGAGAGAGGGCAAATTTAACTTTTATTTTTTCTCCTTCTTTGGTATCAAAATCAAAGTAGGCCCGTAACTGTTTACCGGCCATTTCAGGGAAGTTGCTTGTTTCGTCAAATCTTCTGTAAAAACCATTATATGCTACTTCTTCATATTTTTTATGACCATAATGTTTAAAAGCCTTAGAGAATTGCATGGCAAAAAAGACTTTTCTGGTTCTTCCCCAGCCATTTGTTTGGCGATAACCTGTAACCAGTGAATCATTTTCCACCCGAACAAAAGTCCACACATTTTTTTCATCATAATTATAAATGCCTGCCATGAGGTCGAGCAGAATGTGGGAACTATCAGATTCAGGGAATGTATATTGATGAAACCCTACGCGGTCCGTGCTTGTCAGTTGAGCTATAATTTTGTATTTTTTTAACAAAACCTCATAATAGCCCGGGCTTGCTTTTTCCTCTTCGTGGCTGTATGCTGACTCATAACCTGTTGTACCTGTTTCGGGAACACCTGGTTCAAGTATCAGTTTACCCACTGTAGGTACTACCAGGAAATCTCCGAGGTCTGAGTGGCCCGTTCCACTAAAATGGGTGTGACTGAATCCGTACATTAGCATGTCGTCATACTGATAACCTGCACAATATCTGTATGTTTCTCTATTATAAGCACCGTCTTTAAACATGGCTTGCTGCCCGGTTTCGGGACTCAATTGAACCATTCCAAAAGGACTGGTTGCTCCCGGGTAGGTATGTCCCATGTTTTGTGTGCCTATCAGGGGATTAACAAATTTTGTGGGTTGTGTCATTTCCTTGGAATTTTCATTCAAAGCAGTATGCTGATCTGCATTTGTACAACTTTGATGTAAACAAAATAAAACGGCTAGAGTACAGACTAATTGAAATTTCATTTTTGGTTTATTGATGGAGCCTAAAATTAAGAATAATGCAAGAATAAAAGCCATTTTGAAAGAATAACAATTTCGGATAAAAGGAAAGAAAAAGATTTTGATTTTTCTGTTTAGTTGTAAAACCTTCCTTGTTCAATTATCATTTTATTCTGTGTTATTGTGCTTAAATGATTTGGCTTTACAGTAGTATATGAAAAAAATAATAATCTGGATGGCGATAATATAATGGACTATTGGAATCTTTTTGAAAAGCTCCAACAAGTATTAAATTGTAAAATGGGTTGTGTAGGTCTTTCAATTTCGGAAACAGGATATTCAAGTTGTTTAGAATGGTGCATACAGAATTAATATGAAAATTTAAATTGGAAAAAGTAAAATAGAAGACAATTATTGAAACTAGTGGTTTATGTATTTAAAATTTAATATACATTTATAAATTCTTCTATTATTTATTTGTTTATAGGCAGCTTCAGCAAATTCATTTTTCCTTAATAAATCGCTAATAATTTGAAAAAGAAAAAACGCTTTGTTTTTTTTATCCTGCTTTTAGTTGGCGTAAGTATTTATGCACAAGCTCAGGAAAACATGTCTGAAACCATAGGGACAAAGGATGGTTTATCATACCGTATTGTTAATGATGTTATTCAGGATAAGAATGATTTTTTGTGGTTTTCAACGGACTTTGGATTGAATAAATATAATGGTGAAGATTTTGTCATTTTCAATAATATTTTAAATGATAGCACTTCAATTTCAAATTCTTTAGCTACCTGGTTATTTGAAGACTCTGATGGAAATATTCTGGTTGGATCAAATGCTGGTGTAAATGTTTTATTTCCTGACCAAGACACATTTTCAAAAGCAATATTTGAAAATGACGGATCTCCTAATGATTTATTACCGGTAAAACCATTTCGGACAAAAAATGGTAATACTTATTGCCTGGCACATGACAATACGAGCAAAAATATTGTGTTATTTGAATATTTTGGGCTTGGAAAATTTAAGAAAGTCAGTTACCTGGACTATAATTTTACCTTCGGAGATTTTTCAAAAATAATGCCGCTATGGGAAGATGAGCAAGGTATTATTTGGTTAACAGATAATAAATCTTATCTGAGTGTTTCAATTCAGGATTTTAAAATAGATAAATTTGATTTTGATTATTTCAATTCGGTAATTGATCTGCATGCTATGGAAATTTGCCCGGTTGATTCCAAGGGTAGGTTCTGGATGCCCAGAATGTCGAAATCAGATGATCTGTTTCAATTTATTGAATTTCCTGAAAAATTAAATAATGATGAATTTATTGGGTTTTTTATAGACAATAAAAATGGAATATGGTTAAAACATAATGCGAATAATGGATGGAAACTCAACTATCTTACTAATGAGATCAATAAGGTAGATAATTTCCCCACTACAACTGCTAAACAAAATATTTATATTGATTTAAATGGTAATTCCTGGATACCACATGATTTTGGGATCACAAAAATCAAATCCAATCATTCTTATTTTAATTCTTATTTTAAAGACAAATTACCGATTAACAATAACATGTATGGGCGGGTTTGTCCCTATAAAATGCTGGAAGACCATAACGGTCGAATCGTATTTATTGATGGTTTTTACATCAAACATGTTGAGATTAAAGATGATATTAGTGGTAAAAAAACTTCCAGAATAATTAAAACCAGTCCAATTTTTAATGAATGGTCGATTCAGCTGGAGCAGGATCATGAAGGCATGTTTTGGTACCCGCAAAAAACACAACTGGCTCGCTATAATTCAGAAACCCAAAAACAAAAATTTTTCAATGCTCCATTTGAAATAGCTTCAATCGCTATGGGACCGAATGGAAAAATTTGGTTGACAGAAACACCCAGTGATAATTGCTATACATTTGATCCAAGAGCGGAGGAATTCATGCTTATCCCTTTCAAAACACTTTCATTATTTACCAATGCAATGCATATGGAAGGCGAAAATTTGTGGGTAAGTACCCAGAATGGTATTTCAAGGATCAATACCAGAACAAATGAGCTTGAAGATTTTAGTTTTATTAATAAATGGGAAGAAAAATCATATTCAGTTAAATCAATTGTTGCGTATAAAGGGATTATTTGGCTGGCCACAACACAAGGTTTATGGCGTTTTGATCCACAAATTGAAAAATTGGATAGATATAGTACTTCAATTGGTATACCAACAAATATTATTTATTCGATTATTCCCCTAGATGGTAAATTATTTCTTGGAACACATAATGGACTTTGTTCCTTCAACATAGAAGATCAGGAAATTAAAAATTATTTTGATATTAATGGATTGAATCATAATGAGTTTAATCGAAATTCTGCATTATTATCAAGGGATTCTACGATCTATTTTGGCGGATTGAATGGTATAAATTCATTTAAAAGTGAAGATCTTATAAAAGAGGAAGAAAAACAATACTCCAGATTGGTTTGGATTCGTTTTAACAAATGGGATGATTCCAGTAAACAGAATCTGGAATTTTCATTTAATGCGCTGCAAAATGATAACATCCTCAATTTAAAATATTTTGATCATAGTTTTGAGTTTGATTTTGCCTTATTGAATTTTACTGATCCGTCCCAAAATTCATATTATTATAAGCTTGAAGGTCAGGATGCAGATTGGCATATGCTTGGGAATAGACCTCATGTAAAATTTAATAATTTAAGCCCTGGTAATTATGTTTTGCGGGTTAAGGCGGTTGATTTATTTGGGGTGAAAGCACAAAATGAACTTTCCATTTCAATCATAATAGGAGATCCCTGGTACTTTAAATGGTGGAGTTATCTTTTACTTTCATTAATCCTTGTGTCCATAGGTCTGGGAATAAGAATGTATGAATTGCAATTGACTAAAAGCAGGGCAGAAGCTGAAATTCTTAGAAAGTTGAATGAAGCAAAATTAAAATTGTACTCAAATATTACACATGAATTCAGAACCCCACTGACAGTCATTAAAGGAATGGCTGAAGAACTACAAGGCTTTGAACTTCAGAAAGATCTGATACAAAGAAATTCAAATGTACTTTTAAATCTTATCAATCAAATGTTAGATCTTTCAAAAGTTGAATCTGGTACTTTAACTGTGAATTGGGCTACGGGGAATATCATTGAGTTTATTAAGTATATAATGGAATCATTTCAATTTCTTGCAGTTTCAAAAAATATTCAATTGACTTATTATACAGAAATTGACCAACTTTTAATGAATTATGATGAGGAGAAATTACAGCATATTATATCCAACCTGGTTTCCAATGCTATTAAATACACCAATGAAAATGGGAAAATCGTTGTTCATTTAAAAGTGGAAGAGAATTCTTCACAAGATGTATTCATCATTAGGATTAAAGATGATGGAATTGGTATTTCAGAGGAGGACCTTCCTTATATATTCGACAGATATTATCAGGTACTGGATATTAATCAATATAATAAAGGAGGTTCTGGAATAGGTCTTGCTTTAACTAAGGAATTAGTACATCTATTAAAAGGCGAAATTAATGTTGAGAGTACGCAGGGGCTTGGTTCTACATTTATTGTGCAACTTCCAATTGAAAATTCTAGGATTGAAAAAGCAGCGTTAAAACCGCTTATCTCCTTTGGAGAATTAGGAGAGACAAGTAAAAAACTTAACAAATTTGTGGAATCTGTTTTAAGTAAGGAAAATTTTGACCTGGAAGATGGTTTGACAGAAATGCCTGTTATATTAGTTATTGAAGATAATGAAGATGTTGGGATCTATTTAAAATCCATACTTAGAGATAAATACATTTTGCATTTTGCGAAAAATGGTGAAACAGGTATTGAAAAGGCATTAGAAATAATTCCGGATATCATTCTATCAGATATAATGATGCCAATTAAAGATGGATATGAAGTTTGTCAAACCATTAAAAATGATATAAGAACGAGCCATATTCCGATTATTCTGCTTACCGCAAAAGCAGAAAAATCGGATTTGATAAAGGGCCTGAAAACTGGAGCAGATGCATATCTGACTAAACCTTTTACAAAAGAAGAGTTATTTATAAGGTTAGAGAATCTGGTCGAACTCCGAAAAACCCTCCAGCTGAAGTATCTGGACAGGCCACTCCCGGCAAAAGATTCGAAGAATGATAAAGAAAGGGAATTCCTCAAATCCGTAGATCAGTCAATAGAAGAGCATTTAAGTGATTCAGATGTTTCTATTGAAATATTTGCCAAAACTCTAAATATGAGCAGGTCTCAACTTTTCCGTAAGATCAAAGCATTGACAGGAAAATCAATTTCATCTTATATCCGATCATATCGACTGAATAAAGCAAAAATACTATTGTTACAAACAGACCTTACTATTTCAGAAATTGCTTTTGAAGTGGGCTATTCTGATTTATCTTATTTTTCTTCCACGTTTAAAGAGGAATTCGGCCAATCTCCAAGCTCCATTCGGCCCCCTTCATAATTTTTCCATCAAATACTGATATTTAAGAAAAAACCCGAGTGTGTTTAAGATAAAAGCGGGAAAGGTATAAGATAAATGTTTAAAGATAAAAGATGATATAGCTTGGGGATGGTCTTGATTTTTGGGACACGCACGCTTACTTTTAATCTTTCCTTTATCTTAATACTTCAAACTTTTATCTTAACCTAGCTTTTTATGGTAGATTCCCCGATTCTATTTAACATAATGTAAAGACATACACTATACATGGACTATACATGGAGTAAAGATGGACAAGAGTAGGGTGTAAAAGTGGCCATAGGGGTCTTTTTAGGACAAAAAGGGTTCTGACAGGTCAAAAAAGTATTGTAGGGTCATTATTTTTCTTCTTTACAAAATCAAGTATGCTATGCAACATATAAGTTGCTCTTAGATAATGTGTTGTAAATATTTCATATCCATGCACGCAACATAAGTTAAAATTCAAAATTCAAGTTGGACTATTTCTTATACTTTTTGACCGATTCCTCAAAAGGAATTTTGTCTAATTGTAAAATCTTTGTTTCATAATATTTATTCAGTCTGCCTTATAGGATAAGCGTACAGAATAAGTGTCAATTAATTTTTTAACCTTAAAAAATCAATTAATGAAAACAACTAAATTATTTACTATTCTATTTGCTTTTGTTGCAATTTTTGGATTATTGTCATGTGAATCTGAAATGAAGAAACAAGATAATCAACGAACTGAAAGTACTCAAAATATGAAAATTGAAGACGAACCAGGATATGCAGCAAAACTGGCAGCTGCTCCCAAACCAAATGCACCTGTATTAAATAGTAGGTCTGCAGTTTCTTATATGGGTTCAATTTCAGATGAATTTACAGCTTGTGGAAGTGTGATAAAAAATTCTTATGCGTCAGATTCTTATGGTTCTTACGCAAATAATGCCGCTTTATATTGTTTTAGTGGGAATGCGGGAGATGAGGTATCAATCAGGGTTTTTCGTATCAATGTAGATATGGATCCAGTTGCTCGGGTTAAATTTGGTGTTATTACTGATGGAAACCAATTTTCCGGATTGCCATCTGTGAGTAGTTCTGATGATGCTGTGGAAGAATGTAATTCATGTTGGGCTGACCCAATGATGTATTTTGCCTTACCTTATACAGGAACATATACTCTTGGAGTTTGGGATTACGCTAGTTGTGATTCACCCTGTGCTGAAATGACCTTTGGAATTACCACTACCGGTATTTCTTTCAATGACGACTGCGGTATGCCAAGCACGTGTGATTACCAGCCAGGTGATTGTACAGATAGCTGCACGCTTGATTCTGATGGAGATGGCGTGAATGATGCTCTAGATAATTGTCCGGATGTTGCAAATGCTGATCAGGCGGATTATGATGGAGATGGAATGGGAGATGCTTGTGATCCTGATGATGATAATGATGGTTGTGCCGATGCTGATGATGCGCACCCTTTCTCTAATACAGAAGCTGCGGTTGTAATTGATGGTTGTGATTCAGGTGTTACAAATGCTTTAGTTACTTGTGGAAGCAATATGGCAGATCTGATCGCTGACTGTGCGGCAAGCGCCAATAATCATGGTCAGTTTGTAAGTTGTGTTGCTGCATTGACAAACGCATGGAAATCTGATGGTTTGATCTCAGGAAAACAAAAGGGAGCCATTCAATCCTGTGCTGCACAATCCAATTATCCATAATATATAAAATCAAATATTTTATAGGGTTCATGTGTTATTCATGAACCCTTTTTTATAGATTCTGGTCAAGAATTAAAAAATTAAACGTGTTATGTTGAATTTTAGCAGGTATTTCATCCAACTTATCAAATGATATAAAAGTTCATTCGCCAATTTAAGGTATTAATAATCAATTAGATAGGGATTAAAAATATATTGATTCGCAACATAAGCTAAATAATTTATTTTTGATGCAACATAAGCTAAACATATTGACTGATATGTCATAATACCTTGATTTTGTATTGCTTATGTTTGTATTGTTATTCAATATCAATTAAATAGCACAACCATGAAAAAATCAATATTTAAATTATCATTTATATTAATTAATATTTGTTCAGGGTCTTTTACGCTTTCATCTCAGATAGAAACTGTTTGGTTTGGAGGAAACCCAGGACACGAGACAGAATGGAATTGTCATAAAAACTGGAGTACCAATCATGTGCCTGATTGGAGTTCAGATGTAATAATTCCAAATAGATTTACTGATGCACAACATTTTCCAATTATCTCAAATGAAATTATTGAAGTTAACACATTGGATATTAAACGCGGAGCTAAATTGATATTGTCAGATTGTGCTGATTTAATGGTAATAGCTGAAAAAGAAATTGAGGGCCAAATTATTCGCGAAGAAATTAATTTTGTAGATGGTTTTTAATTTATTGTGGTTTGAATGTTTTTAATTATAAAATATAATTTTTGCTGAATTATGTTGAATGAATGCAGTCGTTTCTGAAAAATGTTTCAATCGGCTGCATTTTTTTGTTAATCATAATTTATTTTCTTTGATCAATTTCGATATTGATTTTAATCTTTCTTTTTGAATTAAGCTTAAACCATCCACCGTAAAAATTGATATACCGGCTGCTCCATTTTCCTTCGCCATTAAGATAGCATGCTCAAAATCATTCGGTTCCCTGAGTGCCGGAGCGAATAAACCCGAAAAAACTGGAAAATTCACATCACTTACACCTTGTTTTGTACAGAATCCGATCCATTCTATTCCTTCTCGGTAGAAATTGTTATACAACATTGGGTAGGCACCATCCAGATTCCAGTCATTCCACGCCTGTCTGACCATTTGTCTTGACATTTCAGGAAAAGGGAAGACGGCTGCGGTTATTTTATGCCCGTCCGTATGTGCCATTGCCACAATTTCATTTACCAAACTTGTAATGGCATTCAAACGATACTGTCTCCATTCAGTACTTAATTCAGGGTGTTCCATTTCTATCGGATCCTTGCCAAATATTTCCTTAAAACCAGCCCGGGCGATAGGGTGATATCCATAATCATACTCAGGCATTTCAGTATCCTGAACAAGCCCGTATTTTGGTTGCAGATCGGCCCCTAAAATGACATCGACATAACGAACATAATCCAGATGAATGGATGCCAGCCCATTAACTTTCATTAATTTCTTGACATTGTTTATTACATGGTTTCTGGCTTCAGGATGGAATGGACTCAACCATTGGTAATAATCCACATAGGCCCTGTATTCGAGCGAATTTTGCCCATTTCGGTTTACAGCATACCATTCAGGATGTTTATTGGCTATTGTGTCATTCGGTCGGTTTAATGTCCACATCCAGGCATGTACTTTCATGTTTTTATGATTGGCCATATTTACCAGATCCTGTAGAAATTCTACACTACCCCCTGATAAAATCTCAGTTATACCCAGTTCCAGGTAATCATCCAGCTTTTTGTCCCACTCCAAAGAATCAAATTGCGACCCACCATGCACCCAGCTTGAAAAAATAAAATCATTATTCTTTGGATCAGTTGCAGCTTCTTGTGTAGATCCGGATGCCCCGATCAGCAATAAAAAAAGAAGTGTATAAATCAATTTTTGTTTCATTTCAGTTTTTTTAATCTGCCTTCCTGATCGATTATCAGGCTTTCAGTATCATCTTTTTTGAATAAAAGCTCAAATCCGGAAAGGGTTTTGTAAAACGCAACTTCTAATGATCTTCCGTTTTCGTAGAATGCGTTAATTATCACTTGCTCACCCTTAATCTTATCTTTAAAAAAAGAATCTTTCCCAAATCTTATTTCTCGGAATAAAGCAAATAATATCTGTTTTGCTAATTCATCCTCATCCCGATCAAAAACGACTTTCTCTGTATTTTCCTGGTGGCTAAATTGTAAATAGCCCCATTTTTCGGGCTCGTGCATATTGATAACCATTTGAGGACTCCAAACCCAATTGTTTTCACTCTTTAATTGGCCATTTTCTTTCCTGCGTTGATATATTCCATCTTGTATCACATGTTCCCACTGCACTCTTGAAAAATTGATACGCCACTGATCCCCTTCATCAGGTATTTTTATTCTTCTTGATTTGAGTTCGGTCAGACTTAGCATCGGAATGGCCATTTCGATACTCCAGTATTTGTCGGTATCTCCAGGGGTATTTAAACTTCCTTCAACATACACTGCAGATCGTAATCCTTCAATGTTCCAGTTGAAGATTGGCTTGCCATGTACCCGATATGGTTTACTCAACATCAAGTCCCAGACCGTTCCTAAAGCGTTGATCTCGATTTCACCGTATGGTCCGCCATTTCCCTCTGGGTCCAGAAATATTTCAAAGTCATTATTATGATAAATAATGGCGTCCCGCTCCGATATGTCACCCCAGACATGATCTTCTTCGAGTCTGGCGTACAAATACAAATACTGGTCATCCCAAAGCATTTTGCATCTGGTGTCATATCCAGCTTTTTTGATTCCTTCAATGTCAATAAATGAATCTGTAAAAAGAGCCTTCTGCCAGGAAATATCATCATCTCTACCATCAATAATTGGAGCGGATGAAGTTTTGCCTGTGATGTAAAATTTAGGAGATACAATGCTGTTTGAAACATCAATTTGGATAATGGGAACAGTTTGCTGGGCCGGGCAATTAGCAATTGATATAAATAGAAAAAGAACAGTGAAACGAATCATTTTATTTAACTTTAATCATAACTGATGCGATCCCGGATCGTTCCGTCTTTTCTGTGAATGATGACATCCGCTTTATAGTTAGAAGCAATGTCCCTGGCCCGATCAATGGCTTCATCCTGATAGTCATATATAGCGGTGTACCGCTCGTTGCCTTCTCCTTTGACCGCCCAACCTTCAGGGTGGGGTACAACATGTTGATTGTTTGTCTTTGGCCTATTGCTAAATCCCAGATTTTTTACAATGATCCGTAGTATTTTAACCAGCAGATCTGACCAGAAATTTGATGATTTGCTCATAGCTTAAAAAATAAATATCGGTTAAATTAAAAACTTGCTAAATATAGTGAATTGCTTTGATTTTCTTTTTAACATTGATCGTTCTCCCTGTTTCATTAATGGAATAACTGATCCTAAAATGCAATTGAAGTAAAGAATATTTTTAATCTATATACAATTCAATTGCCCCTTCCAGCTCAATGGCGATGACCGTATAGTTTTCATCCATTTCGGAAAGCGGAAGATCGATGTATAAAATTCCCGGATAACTGCTCCACCATAAATGACTGATAAGATCAAAATCCAATGTGTTACCAGATCCTATTACAGATATCTTTTTGATCTTGTTTGAAATGCCTTTCAATGAAATTTTTCCATCCCGTGGGATATCTCTGACATATAAAAACAGCGAAGTACTATCTTTTGATAAACTATTTGGCCCGTAATAATAATCGTAAGGAATACCCCCAATGGTTTCATAGATCGCCTTTTCATGTTTTTGGGTCCACCTGCCCAGTTCTTCCAGGATCTTAACTTGTTTGGGAGGAATCTGACCATTTGCCATCGGACCGATGTCAAGTAAGAGATTCCCGCCTTTGCTGAGGCAATCGACAAAAACATCCATCACTTGTTGTGGACTTTTGTAGTGTCTGTCTTTGGGCTGATTCCCCCAGGAATCATTCATGGTCATACATAATTCCCAGTATCTTGAAGATGGCCTTCTGACCGGAAGTCCGATTTCAGGAGTGCTATAATCTCCTTGTTCGTTTAGCCTGGAATTAAAGATCACCTCGGATCTGTTTATGGTTAAAAAGGACTTAATAGCATTTACATCCCATTCTGCGGCATTGTGTTCCCAGTCACCGTCAAACCACCAGAGATCTGGATCATAAGCCAACTTTAATTCGGCCAGTTGCCCCATGTAATAGGACTGGTATTTGGCCCATCTTTCTGGTTCATCTTTAATAATGTATCGCTTTATCTTTTTCGTATGATTTGTATACTCCGGATGGCTCCAGTCAGGGAGTGAATAATACAAACCAGTTTTTATTCCCGCTTTTTTCAACTCAATTATAAATGGGCTGAGGACATCTTTTTTTACACTTGCATGTTCAACTGCATTCAAATTTCCATATTTGGTATTCCATAAGGCGAAACCATCGTGATGGCGTGAAGTAATAACCGAATATTTTGCACCAGATTTTTGGATCAGATCAACCCAATGATCTGGCCGGTAATCCGAAGCATCAAATTCATTCAGCTGTTTAAGGTAATCTTCATGCGAAATGTCCCCATTGAAAAAGGACCAGGATTCACTTACACCATCTACCGCATAAATTCCCCAGTGAATGAAAATGCCAAGCTTTGCTTCATCAAACCATTTCATTTTCTGATAGTCCTGGGATTCGAACCCCAAGCTATCTTGTCCAATTAAATAAAAGGAAAATGTTGTAATAATAAATATTAAAATATATTTCATTATTATAATATGTTATTTACATATAATCAATTAAATAAGACTATATTTATTTGATTTCCCATTTGATTTGTAGTTGATCATTCGTTATTATAAAGGTGCTATTTCAATTCATCAACCTCAAAAGTCCAGACTGCTTGTCCTGCTGATTCTTCCCTCAGCTCTGGTGAAATCAGTATTTTACAACCATTTTTTGCAGGTCTCCATTTGATTTCACCATCATAACCAAGCAATCTGATTTTTGATCCTAAAGTTGGTTGATGAGATTCCAGGAAGATCATTCTGGGTAAAGTGTTTGTACTTTGACGTGCCAAATAATAGAAATGGGCCCGACCGTCTTTTTGTTGGGTCATGCAAACGTTATTTTCCTTATAAGGATATAATGGTCTGCTATTGTAAATCGCAACTCCATTTACTTTCATCCATTCTTCAAATTCTTTTAATAGATCATAAGCGCCTTGCTGCCACTCACCTTCCGGGGAAGGGGCGATGTTTAATAATAAATTGCCGCCTTTGGCGACGATATCTACCAGCAATTGTATGGCGGTCGTGCCATCCATGTATTGTGCATTTTCAGTATAGGACCAGCCTCCGCCTGAAATAATACAGGATTCCCAGGGGTAGGGCAGGAGTTTTTCCGGTACTTTATTCTCTGGTGTAAGGTAATTTTGATTTTTACCTTCAACCGCCCGGTCAACCACAATTAGACCCGGTTGTTTTGCCCGTGCCTTTTCAACCAGTTCGTCCATGCGGATATCCTGATTGATCATCCTGTGTTTTACGTATCCGTTCTCCGCATCACCAAGCACATTTTTATAATAATTTTCAATAGATTCATGGGAGGATCGGGCTACCCAGCCCCCGTCCAGCCATAAGATATCCATCGGTCCGTAGTCGCTCATCAATTCCAAAATCTGATTGTGGGTGAATTGAGTAAATTTTTCCCATTTTTCAGGATTGGCTTCAGGCTCATAATTGACATTCCGGTCCCTGGGCGGATAGGCTGGATCCCAATAATAAGGTGAATGCCAGTCCGGTTTTGAAAAATAAGCACCAGTCCATAAGCCTTTATCCCTGAATGCATTGAATATTTCCAGGGCAATGTTTTTCTTCGGATCTATCGAAAAAGGACAATCATCATCAGTTACTTTATAATCCGTGTATTTTGAATCGAACATACAAAATCCATCGTGATGTTTGGTGGTAAAAACAACATATTTCATACCTGCTTTCATGGCTGCATCTGCCCATTTTTCTGGATTGAAGCGGATAGGATTAAAAGTGGTTTTCAGGTCTTCGTATTCTTTTTTGTATGTATTATAATCATTTGGATTACTGCCCTTTTTCCTTTCGCACCAACCGTATTCCTCCGGACAAAGAGACCAGGATTCAACGATTCCCCATTGGCTGTATGCGCCCCAATGCATCAGTAAACCAAATTTAAGATCTTGCCAGGCTTCGATCTTTTCAAGGGCCTGAGGGTCAGTTTCAGGGATATAATTATGGGCATCTTCTCCGTGTTGAGTCAAGGCAATGTTCATGGCTGAAATCATTAGTATTAAAATTAGATAGCTTCTCATTTTTTGATCCTTTAGGTCCTTTAAGACCGATTTTCTTTTTGTTTGTTCCATTCATTCAGGGAGTGAATGATGCGTTGAATTTTCTTTTTATCAACTTTGCGATTTAATCCCATGCCCGGATCGTTTCGTGATGCCGTCTTGTGAGCGGTGAAATGCAGTGCATTAACACCTGCCTCAGCTAGTAAAGTCGCATTGTTTTTATTGATTCCGCTCCCGGCCATGACCTGTATCCTGCCTGCAGCCTGCTCTGTTAATTGGCGTATCAAGCCTATTCCTTCTTCAGCGGTTTGCTGCTGGCCGGAAGTAAGGACCCTGTCAAAACCGAGATCGATGAGGCTTTCAAGCGCAACAAACGGATCTGAACAAAAATCAAAGGCTCGGTGAAAGGTAATTTCAAGTCCAAGCTGTTTGGCTGTTTCTATTAATCTGTAACAGGCTTTAAGGTCTATATTCTGATGTTTGTCGAGACAACCGAATACGACACCTTTGGCTCCGGATTTATGCATAGCATGTATATCATGAAACAAGATGTTGATTTCCTGATTCGTATAATGAAAATTGCCTTCCCGGTGTCGGATCATTGTGTGAATTGCTAAATCTCCGGATCTTGAACAGCGATAAACCAAACCTGGACTAGGCGTCAGTCCTCCAACAGTCAATGCGGAACACAATTCTATTCGGTTGAGTCCAAAATCTGCAGCTACTTTTACGGATTTAAAGGATTCAGCACATAATTCCAACTCCACTTGAGGATGAACAAACCTGTCCTTGTTTTTTGTTTTCATTTATGTATGCTATGCATTTCAAAAAAAAATATTGAATTCACATCCGGATCAGATTTATTGATCAATAATAATTAATTATTAAATCAGGATAATCCAATTTTCAACCAATTGAAATCAATTGATCGGGCAAATTATTCAGCCTCAGGTTTTTTGTATTTCAATTCATCTGCCCGAATGATCTGATTCCATTGTTCCGTGCCGTTACTGTCAAATATGCTTATTTTCAGGGTTCTGTCTTTTCGACTTCCATACACATCCATTTTGGCGTAATTGTGTTTTTTTACCAGGGTCCCGGGAACCTGCAATTCGTTTGCTTCAGCACCTCTTCCGGCTACGCCTGAAGTCAGGGGAGAAACAGTCAAATCATAAATCGGGTAACCCGCCTCCAGATCCAATTTGGATAATTCGGTATGATGCACATCACCAGTAATGAAAATGACGCCTCCAATCTTTAGTTTTTCAATCGATTGAATGAGTTTATCTCTTTCTGCAGGTGCATAATTGATGTGCCTTTCATGCGCTTTGATCGTGCTCAAAAATTGACCTCCCACTACGACAAATTTGAAGGGGGCATAACTATTCACCAAAGCATCGAGCAACCACTCAATTTGAGCATCACCGATGATCTGGTGTTCCTCTATATCTGATCGTTTGTTTGGCGTTCGCCAATATCTGTTGTCCAAAAGAAAAAATTCACAATCTGCCCATTGGAAAAATCCTGTGATCCCTTCATCAAATACATAATTCATGGCCGGGAAAAACAGTTTAAAAATTCGCTCTGTTGACTTTTTCTTTGCAAAACTCCTATCGGAATTATTTGGTCCGAAATCGTGATCATCCCAGATTCCATAATGGTGCATACTACCGAACATGGCTTGCATTTCAGGATTGGAACGGGTATGGGTATATCGGTGCAGAATACCAGTTTCACTATTCCAATCGGCTTCTCTTAAGTATAGATTGTCTCCCAGCCAAAGCATAAATGCAGGGTCCTTGCGGTAAATGTCTTCAAAAATCTGGTAATTGGAACCATAAGGTGTGCCGGGCCGGTCATATACAGGCTCATTTATGTAAGCACAACTACCGGTTGCAAAACTAAAATCAGGGGCATCGTGCCGCCATAGCCAAAGAGGTTGAGATTCGAACTCCAGCCTATAAGGTCGGACAACCAACTCATCATTGATGAATAGCGAATATTCATATTTTATTCCCGGTTCCAGTTGGTCAGCGATCAGATGCACTACAAATGCATCCGTTTTGTCTGAAAAAATGGGATCAGTTTTGTATTTGTTCTCTTTTTGAGTGAAATCCCAATATTCAATATGAACCTTAGCGGTTTCTGTCGTCTGAACCACGATTTTAACTTCTTTCATGGTTGAATATGCCACCATAGGGCCTGATTGCAACAGCTCCTTCTGTGCGCTTAAAGGTAAAATAAGGCCCAAACAAAATAGGATTATCAATATTTTATTCATTATATCTGATTTTAATAGTAAAAATTTGTGCTTAAAGTTATTCATTTTGACTGATTTGAAATGGGTAAAAGCTGTGTTTATTTTATCCTTGTCTGAATAATTAGATATAAGTTTTTCTTATTTTTAAATCCGAAAATTAGAACTTGTATGAAAAAAATAGTTGAGATGTTCAATGGTAGCCCTCGTAAAAGGGGTAATACTCAAGTGTTTTTAGATGCCCTTTGTGATCAATTTGAGTATTTAAATTACAAAGTTGAACAGACCAGATTATATGATATTGACCTGAGTCCATGTATTGATTGCAGAGCATGTAAAACAGGGGATAAAGATTGCATCGTTCAGGATGGAATGCAAAAGCTTTACACACGTTTAGAAAAGGCAGATATGATTATTTTTGGAACACCTATTTACTGGTTCGGCCCCAGTGCCGTAATGAAAGGGCTGATGGACCGTCTCAGACCCTATTATAAAAATGAAAAATTAAAAGGTAAAAAAGCGATCCTTGTAACCCCCGCAGGAAATGGAGCCTTAGATTGCGACCTGACGATAGAAATGTTTAAACGGACCTTTGTGTCTCTGGGAATTGAATTTGTAGGTGCTGTAACTTCTGAATCATACGATATAGGCGACGCAGCGAAAGATTTTCAAGGCTTGAAACAAATAGACATCATAATTAAAAGTCTGTATCCTCAATGTTCATAAACTCAACTTTGAATTAGCAATAATTAAATTTTATAACTTCTATAAGATCGCAAATCAGAATTTATTAACTTTTAGTATGATTAATTGCTTGAAAAGTAAAAATTCTGCTGTCTTGAAAAATTAAATTAATGGCAAAATCTGTTATTCCTGTAAAAATTAGTAGCCTGGTTCAATATGAATTCCATAAAATTTAATTCTTAGTTTGCGAACTTTAATTGTAAAAGACAAATTTTTAAAGGAATTAATACTAAAAGCATTTCTATTGTTGAATTTAGATCGATTATTCTTTTAATTATTTGACTTACAGCTAAAAATACTATAAATTGAATATTCTTTTAAATCTAAAAAGTATAGATAATAGTGAAATTCTAATTATTTGAAATTTTGGAATGGATTCTTTTAAAATTTATAATTTGAAATAATTAAAATAATATTCTCTATTTAATTGCGTGTTAATTTTTCTTGTGAATCAATAAAAAGAGGCAATAAGAATTATTCTTTTGGTTTAAAAAAGTGGAGAGGATTTAAGGGGTCAGAGGCCTTAAGTCCGTTACATATTTTTTGTTATTAAAATAATTTATTCATTAACATTTAAATTGGTTTAGTACTATTCAAATGACGAAATGCTGTAAGGTTGATGTATTCACCAGTAAAAAATAGTATTAAAGAATTACTAATCTTTTCAAATCAATTCTGGTGTGTCAGAATTACTGCCTAGAATTATGCAACAAATATGTTGTAGAATAGCGTTATGTTAGCGGGAGCCGGGAAGGAGCCCGCTTTTTTTGCTTTGTCCCTTAGGATTGGTAATTATTTTACTTTTCACAATAATCTTATTTTATAGTTTAGCCCCGTTCATAAACCAAATCATATTTATCATTTACAAACTTATAATCCGAAGTTTGAAAAAAGCACATCATTATCTTTAATATTCTATCAGATTTGATCCATAATTGTTAGTATAAAAGTTATTCTGAGCAATTATAAATAGTGACTGTTGTTGAAGTGAATTTTGTAGAGGATAGTAATAAATATCTCAAATGAAATCGATTAATGGTAGATAATATTATTTATAATGAGATTAAGGATATTAAATTTCGCTTTTTCTTAACAAATTATTTTGAATGAGGGAATTATAATGTCAATAATAATACTATTAATAAATTCTTTTAATAATTGTGATTATTCTGACATATAATAATTTGTTATACCTATTTTTTCGTCTAAATTTGTTAGACATTGATGAAAAACCAAATTACAAATTTAAATTATGGGACAATACATTATTTACATAATTCCAATTTTTGGGGTTGTGGCATTGCTTTTTACATTTTGGAGATCTGTTTGGGTAGGTAAACAGGAAGTTGGAACTGAAAAAATGGCAAAAATTGCCAAACACATTTCAGATGGGGCAATGGCCTTTTTGAAAGCTGAATATAAGGTTCTTTCAATCTTCGTGATTGTAGTGTTTGCATTGTTAGCTTTAACTGCAGATCCTGTAAAGTCTTCCTGGATGATCGGGGTATCCTTTATTATTGGTGCTATTTGCTCTGCCCTGGCCGGATTTATCGGAATGAGAGTTGCTACTAAAGCAAATGTCCGGACAACGAATGCTGCAAGAGAAAGTTTAGGTAAAGCGCTTGAAATTGCTTTTAGTGGAGGTTCTGTTATGGGGCTTGGCGTTGTTGGGCTTGGTGTTATTGGCTTAGGTTCTTTGTTTTTAATTTATTCCGGATTGGAAAGCTGGAATATTCATAAAGTTATTACTGTATTGACAGGTTTCTCCTTTGGAGCTTCATCCATTGCCTTATTTGCTCGAGTAGGAGGTGGAATATATACAAAGGCGGCAGATGTTGGAGCTGACCTGGTTGGAAAAGTGGAAGCTGGGATTCCTGAGGACCATCCTTTAAATCCTGCAACAATTGCTGATAATGTTGGGGATAATGTTGGTGACGTAGCGGGTATGGGTGCAGACCTTTTTGAATCTTACGTCGGATCTATCATTGGAACAATGGTATTGGGTGCCGTATTCATAAATGTGGTTGGATTTGAAGAAGCCAATCAGTTCAGTGGATTAAATGCAGTATTGTTGCCTTTGACACTGGCAGGCGTTGGAATCATTGCTTCTATCATCGGTACGTTCTTCGTGCGGGTAAAAGAAGGGGGGAATCCACAAAAAGCATTGAATACCGGCGAATTCATTTCAGCCATCCTTATGCTTATTGCAACGTATTTCATAGTAAGCTGGATGTTGCCTGAAAGTTGGTCATTCGAAGGAATTGATTATACGTCCAATGGTGTTTTCTTTGCTGTTATCATAGGATTGGTTTCTGGATTATTGATCGGTCTTATCACTGAATTCTATACCGGAACCGGAACAAAGCCAGTTTTGAATATTGTTAAAAATTCAGTTACGGGTTCAGCTACTAATATCATCTCCGGCCTTGCAGTTGGTATGCAGTCTACTGCTATTCCAATTTTGATCCTGGCTTCAGCGATCATTGGTGCTTATCATTTTGCCGGATTATATGGTATCGCAATTGCCGCAGTAGGTATGCTGTCAAACACAGGGATCCAGCTGGCAGTTGATGCGTATGGTCCTGTTTCTGATAATGCAGGTGGAATTGCTGAAATGGCGGATCTGCCAAAAGAAGTTAGAAAAAGAACAGATAAATTAGATGCAGTAGGAAATACAACAGCTGCGATCGGAAAAGGATTTGCAATTGGATCTGCTGCTTTGACCGCACTTGCATTATTTGCAGCATTTATGCAAACTGCAGGTATTCAATCTATCGATATTTCAAAACCAGTTGTTATGGCTGGATTATTATTGGGAGGTATGTTGCCATTCCTGTTTTCTTCACTTGCAATGAGTGCCGTTGGAAGGGCAGCCATGGATATGATCCAGGAAGTTCGAAGACAATTTAATGAAATTCCGTCTCTTAAAGCTGCTCTAAAAGCAATGCGGGATAACGAGGGAAAGGAATTTGACACCTGGTCTAAAAAAGATCAGGATGCATTCCATGCTGCTGAAGGAAAAGCAGAATATGATAAATGTGTTGATATTTCTACAAAAGCTTCCATTCGTGAAATGGTATTGCCGGGTATGATCGCAATCCTCTCACCAGTTGCCGTTGGATTTTTAGGCGGAGCAGAAATGCTTGGTGGTTTGCTCGCTGGTGTAACCACTGCAGGTGTTTTGATGGCGATCTTCCAGTCCAATTCTGGTGGTGCGTGGGATAACGCTAAAAAGATGTTTGAAGAAGGCGTGGAAATTGACGGAAAAATGTACCATAAAGGATCTGATGCTCATAAAGCAACAGTAGTGGGGGATACGGTAGGTGACCCTTTTAAGGACACTTCAGGCCCTTCCCTGAATATATTATTGAAATTGATGGCGGTTGTCGCATTGGTGATTGCTTCTATGCTATAAAGAATATTTAATCCTCATAAAAAAGGGTGGCTGTTTAGTCACCCTTTTTTTTATGCCCGCCTCACAACAGATAAATATTTATTCAAATCCCTTTTTTGAAATAAAAACAGAGATCCAATTTTAATTTTGACACTTGTTTTTTATTGACAATTGGAAATATTTATACTGTTTTTATTCTTTGCAAATTACACAAGCTGTTCAAAGTGAAAGCCTAAAGAACAATACATATTAAATAAATATAAAATATTTAATAAAAAGTTTTTTAGTTAAATACATATTATATATATTTGCCATATGTATTCAGCTAGTAGGCGAATATTAGATGAATATTTGATGTTGTATTCCCAAAATGCAGCATGTATCCAGAACAGTAACAAAAGGTAAACCCAAACTGATTTGAGTTGATGGTTGCATAGCATCAATAACGATTTTTGTTTCTGTAAATCATCACTGAAGTTACTTTTTTTTAATAACTAAACTTTTTGTCTCATGAAGAATTCTATTCTTTTAATTAAGAAGAGAAAAGTCGCAAAGAAAACTATGGGCATTTTATTTTTTCTTTCCTTTTTTCTTTTCAATACCAACTCAGTTTTGGCGCAATGTTCTCTCGTTGCAGAGGACTTGATCTCAGCTGCAGTTAACGAAAACTGTGAAGCGGTTATTACCGTAGATGCAGTTTTAGATGGTAATGTGACTTCCTGTCCGGGAGGTGATTTTACTGTTTATATTTATGACGGGCTTGACCTGGTCGCATCAGGAAATCCTGCTGTGATTCCGGCTGGTTATACTAATACTTCTCTCAATGCTGTTGTTCGGGATGCGATCAGCGGAAATGAAAGTAATGATTGCGTCGTAAATGTATTTGATAATATGGTACCTACGATTGCTTGTTTTGAATACATCAATGATGCCATTGGAACAATTGAAGCTGCGGCAGACACATATGACAGAGCTGCAGATGGATCCAATGCTATTTTGTGTGCTCTGGCAGCAGATCCAAATGACAATGTCAGATATGACGTTCTACAAATAGAAGTTACTGCAAGTGCTGCATATACTTTTGATTTGGTTGGAACGGCACCAGTTGACGGATTTTTCCTAGCATTTTATAAAGACGAATTTAATCCATTAGATGCTTGTAATAATCTTGTAAATACTGATTTTGGTGCAGCACCTTCAATGAGTGTTGGATTGGTAACGGGTCAAACCTACTTTTTAGTAACAAGTATGTATTCCAATGCTACGCCAGGTGAATTTGATTATTCTTATACTGTTAATAATGCAGCAAATGTACAAGTAGCTGTTCCTGATTGTGATTATACTTTCTATAGTTATGAAAATTTTGATCAGAAAGTGATCATTAAAGGATATGACAATTGTGCTGCTCCTAATATCGTTTTGGTTAATCAACTCGTAACTGAAAATAACTGTCAGTTGGGATTACCAGATGATCAATTAAGATTTATTGACAGAACTTATAAAGCAGTTGATCAGGCAAATCCAGCTAATGAATCCACTTTAATAAATGTAAATATTGAGGTATTCAAAATCCCTGACTTTATTTACTTCACTCAGATTTTTGGACCAAATGACTTTTTGGTGGCTAATGGAAATGCAATTTCCTGTGATGCGGATTTCGAATCTACCGTAAATGGTTGTTGTGATGAAACCGGATTTCCTGTTCCAGGAGATGTTGGAGGACCTGGAAATCCAGGCGTTCCTTATTTGGTTATTGATGGAGTAGTTACTTCATTGTTGATGCCAGACCTTCAGAACAATCTTTCAGCCAGCTTTATTGATATGGATCTTTCAACACCAAATCCTGATTGCGTTAATAAAGTACTTAGAATGTGGACAGTAACTGAATGGGGCTGTGATGAAAGATCACCTAGAATTTTCTTCCAGGAGATTGAAGTGGCAGATACAGACGCTCCTGAACTGGTTTGTCCTGAAGATGATGTATTAACTACCAACGTAACTGGTACATTTGAAAATACTACATTTGGAACAGTACATTGCGGGGCTTTATATACTTTCCCACTTCCTTTTGTTTCTGACAATTGTCAGACAGACCTGGAATGGAATATCAATATTTCAAATGACAACAATATTCCTATTGAATTTATTGGAAATGTATCTCTGACAAATTCAATTACAACTGAGCTTCCTTTGGGAGTAAATACTATTTATTATGATGTGAATGATGGTTGTGGAAACGCTTCATATTGTTCTTTTATAGTTGATGTACAAGATTTTACACCTCCGGTTGCTATTTGTCAGCAGTTTACTGTTGTGGCTTTAACCTATGATGGAGAAGCAGATGTTCCTGCATCCTCTTTTGATAGCGGTAGTTATGACGATTGTCAGTTTGACAGAGTTGAAGTAAGAAGAATGGATCAGGGTCCTGCTTTCTTAAATGCTATAACTGTGGATTGTAATGATATTGCAGACGGCGTGGTAGTAATCATGCGTGCTTATGATATTTTTGGAAATTACAGTGATTGTATGGTCAATGTGGTAGTACAGGACAAACTGGATCCAACGATCGAGTGTCCGGATCCAATCACAGTTGATTGTGACTATTATTTCGATATTAATAACCTTGATGCTTATTTTGGAGCACCAGTTGCTTATGATAATTGTCAGGTAGAAATTACAACTTCAGTTGTAAATACGATTGACGAATGTGGAGAAGGTACATTGGTAAGATACTTTACAGCTACTGATCCTGACGGCAGAACAGATGAATGTTCACAGACGATCACTTTCGAAAATACACACCATTTTGGAACAGGACCCGGCAATTACTATGACCCTAATAATAGTTATGGTGACATTTCATGGCCTGTTGACAATATGAATATTGTAGGATGTCTTGATCCTTATAACTTTGCTTCAGACAGTCCGCTTCATCCAAATCAATCCGGATTCCCAATTTTGAACGAGGATGTATGTGACCTGGCTGGACCAGCGATCTATCAGGATGAAGTATATGTTGCTAATGATGGAGATCAGGATGCAGCAGGTGCTTGTTTCAAAGTGATCAGAACCTGGAAAGTAAAAGACTGGTGTAACAGAGTAAATGGTGTTTATGCAACATGGACCTATGATCAGGTTTTAGTTGTAAATAATTATACCTTGCCTGAATTCAGTAGAATTATTCCTGATACGACTGTTTGTACAATAGATGAAGTTTGTGTTGATGGATATATTGGATTGAACCTTACAACTACAGATGAATGTACTGCTGACGAAGATATGAAATGGCAGTTCAAGATCGATTATTTCAATGATAATGCGATCGATGTATATGATTATATATCTCCGGTATATAATGGAAATTCATTGGATGCTTCTAATGATTACGCTATAGGTACCCACAGAATTCTTTGGACTACATGGGATCAGTGTGGAAATAAAATTTCACAGGAACATTTGTTTACAATTCAGAATTGTAAAAAACCTACACCTATTTGTTTAGTAGGCTTGTCAACTGATCTGACTCAAATGCCTAATGGACCAGCTGCAACAATTTATGCTGAATATTACAATGATAATTCTTATCATACTTGTGATTATCCGTTAGCATTCTCTTATAGTGCTGATTTTACAGATAACGTCAGAACGTATGGTTGTGCTGATATTGGTTTCAATGTGGTAGAAATGTGGGTAACTGCATTCCTTCCTGATGGATCGATCACACAGGATTTCTGTATTACTGAAATAGAGATTCAGGATAATTTTGATATTTGTCCTGACAATATGCAGTTTGTGTCTGTTGCGGGTATGGTTATGAATGAATTACAGCAACCACTTACAGGTGTAACTGTCGAGTTGGATGGAAGTGAGTTCATTGATGAAATCACAGATGAAAGTGGAACGTTCTCTTTCCCTGAAATGATTTCAGGAGGTAGCTATGATCTGCACCCAACATTGAACAATAATTTTTCAAATGGTGTATCAACACTTGACTTGATCCATGTTCAAAAACATTTACTTGGATTAAAAACAATTGATTCCCCTTATAAAATGATCGCAGCTGACGTAAATAATGATCAAAAGATCAGTGCTTCAGATCTATTGGATTCACGTGAATTGATACTTGGAGTATCACAATCGTATACCAATAACACATCATGGAGATTTATCAAAGCTAATTACGAATTCCAGAATGAGGCCAACCCACTAACCGAGTCTTATCCAGAATCTGATCAGATCAATAATATTCAGGAGGATATCAATACCCAATTTATTGCAATTAAAGTTGGTGACATTACCAATGATGCCAGTCTGAACGGACTGCCGGTAGTAGAACCAAGAAATAATAATACATTACAACTGGATCTGGATGCTGTACAGTTAAACAGCAATCAGGTTGAAATCCCGGTTTATGCCAATGATTTCAATCAAATCAACGGATTCCAGTTTACATTGAACTATGACAGAAGTGCCCTGGTATTTACAGGCATAGCTTCAGGAGCTATTAATTTAGGTGTGAATAATTACAATGAGACACAAGATGGAAATGTCGCTGTGTCCTGGAGTAAGGCACTTGCTTTGGATATCACTGATGATGTTGAATTGTTCAGAATCAGATTTGATGTTAAGAAAGTATCAGAATTACAGAATGTACTGAGCATTAGTTCAGATCTAACCAGAGCAGAAGCGTATGATGCAGATCTGAATAAGATGAATCTGGAGCTTAACTTCAGAAACTTAGAGAAGGCAGGTGAGTTTACTTTATATCAAAATTCACCCAACCCATTCTCAGAAAGCACTGTGATCAGCTTCTTCATGAAAGAAGCAGGCGTAGCTACTATTAGTATTTATGACCTCAACGGAAAAGTCCTGAAAGTTATGGAAGGAGATTTCAATATGGGAACTAACGCTATTACTGTCACCAAGTCAGATCTACCAGTCAATGGAATGTTGTACTATCAGTTAAATACTGATAATTTTAGTGCAACTAAAAAAATGATCTTTGTGAAATAATCCAGATATAATTAAAGGATTGAATGATCCCCTCTGACTTTGCGACAGAGGGGATTTTTTTATTTATACACATATATTTTTATTAATTTATAGAAAAAATATTTAA
>Ga0102812_10000125_pt1 | contig 54218 bp, 61 predicted proteins | sample ColrivemetaGS713_FD_79334 | JGI IMG/M metagenome (GOLD analysis project Ga0102812, IMG submission 79334) | Estuarine microbial communities from the Columbia River estuary - Flood tide ETM metaG S.713 | ecosystem: Environmental > Aquatic > Marine > Intertidal zone > Estuary | place: USA...
AAGACTTAATCCTGCAGAGTCTCTAGCTCTTAACTTATCTGAGAAAATAAATTTTCCATCAGCAACCCCTACATTTTCACTTAAATCCCAAGAGTCTGTAGCGTTGCTCCATAAAATAGTTTTTGAGGTATCTCCATGAAGAGTTATTCCTCCTCCATTTGCAGTTGTATCTGTTTCTGTACCAGTAGAAGAAATCCCTATCTCGAGATTTTTATCTTCGATCTTGACCGTGGTAGCTTCAACAATAAAGCTTTCTCCGTTAACTGTCAAGTCTCCATCTATAACACTGCTTCCTGTAACATAAAAATTTCCGCCGACATAAGAATTTGTGACTGCATAATTGCTTCCTTCAATAACGGAAGATCCTTCGATGATAGAAGAGCCCTTGGTAAGAGACGAACCGGTGACAGAAAAATCTCCACCAATATAAGAATCGGAAACTGTATAATTATCTCCCTCGATAACGGAAGATCCTTCGATGATAGAAGAGCCCTTGGTAAGAGACGAACCGGTGACAGAAAAATCTCCGCCGACATAAGAATTTGTGACTGCATAATTGCTTCCTTCAATAACGGAAGATCCTTCGATGATAGAAGAGCCCTTGGTAAGAGACGAACCGGTGACAGAAAAATCTCCGCCAATATAAGAATCGGAAACTGTATAGTTATCTCCCTCAATAACAGACGAACCATCAACCAATGAAGATCCTGAAATTTTAACACTATCACTGAAATTCCAAGAGTTGTTAGAAAGCCTCCACAGAATGCTTTTGTCTGTATTCCCTTTTAGCGTAAAACCTCCCCCGTCAGCAAGAACGTCCGAGTTATTTCCGCTACCTGCATCTCCAATAACAATGTTTGTGTCTCTTACAGTTAGAACTGTAGAATTGACAGTATTGACCTCTCCCCAAATAAACATATCCCCCTTGAGATAAATATCGTCCTTGACGTATATGTTTGAAAATTGCCCGCTATTAAAATACGCCGTGCCCCAGGCAACTTCTGGAAGTCCCAATCCGCCTTCCCCACTTGCTCTGGGAATTATTATCTTAGTTGTTTTTTCTTGATTGCATGTCATGGTAGTATATAATACACGGTTTTTAATTGAAAGTTATATAATTTATATTTCTAATCGCCTCATAAACACTCAAACAGATCCTTTTAATAAAATGCCCAAACTTAAATCGGATTCATTGATCTCAGAAGAGAAAGAAACGTTAAAACCGGTTGCGGAAACCCCGTATATCATATGCGAATAATAGGACAACGGAGGAGAAGAAGACTCAGAAATTATATTAATACTTATATTAGGGTTATCAGGGTACGACGCCTCAGCGCCTAAGTCTGAATACATAATTGAAACCTCGCTCGAGCCAGAGGGAAGAGAAAAAGAAGAAGAGTGTATAGAGTCCCGGAACTCCTGCAGGTCTCCAGAGATTGTTAAAACCGAACTGGCCAACTCTTGATCCTTAGATTGATCGCCAAGCTTTCTTGTAAAAACCCAATCGGTCAAATTGTTCTCTCCGGTTTTTTCGTACAACAGGTTTTTGCTAGTATCTATATATTCAGACCCTACGATCCCCGCCGCCTTCAAGCTTCCAGAAGGGGGCCCAACATCAGAAATCAAAGGCTTTCTTATACCCAGGTTAGCATTTACGAAGGTCTCGAACGCGCCCATGTCTTATTGACCCCTCTTGCTATGAAAGAGTAAAGCTGCAGAATATAAATCGAGCCGATGCTCGGAAGCTATATCTTGAACTCCTATTTGAGTGCCTAATTTTGCTATATTAGCAGAAGAAGCAATGCACTGTTTTAACTTTTCGTCCCAATTGGACGAGTCTTCAGAGATAATAACGGAAGCGCACAATTCGTCAAGCATGTTTTTTTCCGACTTACTTAACCTCTTCTTTGATGATTTGTTTTTCATCTCTGATTGAGCGGTTTTCTTCAAAGCTTCGGTTTGGTATATAACGCTCTGAAGAGATTCTCTGCTGTATAAATCCTTTGCCCTGGACTCTTGCGGTATGTCAGAAGTCCCGATAGGTCTTCCAACTTCAGACTTAGCTTTTGGCTTCTGAACGTTTCCTTGGGGCGGATCAGGGGGATTTATCATTGGGGTTCCGCCAACGATAGGGTTAAACATCCCATCTTTTCTTTGTTTGATAAATTCTTTTTGAGCGGAATCCAAATCCTCCGAATTGGGGTATGTCCCCTTGTTTAGAACCTCCATTCCTTGCTGTGGAGTGATAACACCCAGCTCCATAAGTCTTGTTGCGACCCTTTGTAATTGGACCTCATCCTTAACGTCTGTCTCTTGAAATTTAACGACGGGGTATTTTCTAAAACCTAAATTCTGGCAAACCATTTTTATTTGAGGTTGAAGAAAATCATACAAAAAAGCGTTCCTAGATTCCTTTAACCTTTCCATAAAGATTGTTGTTTTGACCTGCGTATTGCTATACCTTTCGTCTCCTACTATAACGTTCTGAAGCCCTTCTTTTATATCAGCGTTAATAACCTCGTACTTGCTGGGGCCAACAACCTTGCCTATATCTGGAATTATAAATTGAGCTTTAGTGGTGTAATCGCTAACTAAAACTCGGCCCACGCTTTCGTTTTTGAATAAGTTTTGCATGGCCTCCATGTTTCTCGGGTTAATACCTCCCTTATCGGGCTCCGCACCCATTGTTATGAGAAGTATAACATTCTCAATAGTTCTACAGATAGCTTGATCTATTTTTTTTAGTTCTAATTTGAAGTTGATATCGTCTAGTACTGGATAACCAAATGGAATAGCAAAAGGTTCGTAATCCTGCTTTTTATAAAATGAGTATATTAATTTAGACGGGTCAAGCTTTATATTTATTCCGTCTGAGTTATAGTTTCCGTTAACAATTTTATCCTTAACGCTTTTATCTAAAGAATCAAATACTTCTTGATCATAGTCGGTCTTTGGATTCTTTAATCTCTCTATATCGTACTCTGAAAGTACTTTTTCGTACGCCCCCGACTCAAAAGAGCTTGCTTTATTCGCTGTAATGTCAAAAGGGTTAAGCATAACATACCTAACCGGCAGTTTGCCGGGTTGCAGCGATATGGTTGACCCGTAAACTTTACTTAATTTATCGAAATCGTCCTTAGAAAAAGAGCCATCAACTCTGTATAAAAATATATTACCGCTTCGATAATATTCTCTAAAATACTGATCCTTTAGATTCCATAGGTTGATTTTGTCAAACCATTTAGTTATAAAATCTCTTGATTTTTGAGTTCCTCCTTCAAGGTATACCTCTGCATTAGCAAACTCAGACATAACGTCTATAGCGTTTCTAAATACAGATACATTAGCGTAGGCCTTTTGGCACAATTCGATAGACTCTCTTACGCTTACTCCGTCCGAGCCATAAGTGTAAGGTAATAACCCTCCAGATATATTGGCAAACCTGTCCTTTTTATTGTTGCTATGTATATAGTTTCTCCGAGATACGGTATCTTCGTTTTTGCTTGGCGATCTCGAATAGTTGGCTTTTGACTCTGAGTAAAACGGTTCTCCCGCAGACATAGGAGTAATGGGGCCAAGGCTTTCTTGAGCTTTAATATAATCGCTAATAGAGGAGGGCTCTTGCTTTTCGAACTTATTCCAATAATTAGACTTTTTATTATATTTCCTTTTACTCATCTCTTATGGTACACAAAAGTTAAAGTAAAGTCTACTGAAAGTTGAAAGTTAACATTTAACTTTTGAATTATAGTTAAACGTGTATATATAAGAATGCAAAACAAAAAACAGAAAAGATGCTTAGTTACTACAGCCCAAGGGGAGATCGAGGGCACTATAGTTAACGAATACGAAGAGATTGGGGGGCCAGATGACGGAGCTGTCTTTGCTACGATAGAACTGGACAACGGACAGATAATAACAGTAAGAATGTCAGAAGTCGAGGGTTGATTGGTGTATAAATATAAACATCCTTAAAACAAATTATAAATACCATGATTTTTGCAATAACAACATTAATTTCAGCTCTCAGCATTTCTATCATTGCGGCCTATTTCAGCATAATAGGTCTTGCAACCATTTTTCCAGGATCCATGTACGCAGTGATAGCCATGGGGTCTGTACTGGAAATTGGCAAAATCATAGCGTCAATCTGGCTTCACAAAAACTGGAAGTCGGCGCCAAAATTGATAAAGTTTTATCTTTTTTCGGCAATACTTATACTGATGGGTATAACAAGCATGGGGATTTTTGGGTTTCTATCCAAATCTCATATAGAACACGAGCAAACCGCTGAAAAATCTAAAGCCTTAGTGACTCAAGTAGAAAGTAAAATAGAAAGGCAGAGAGAATACATACAAAGACAAAAAGACTTGATAAGTAAAAAAGAAGAGGAATCAGAGAATCTCGGAGGAAAAACTTCTGAAAACATAAAACTTGAACAAGAAAAAATATCTCAATTAACAAATCAACTAGATAGAGATATAAACATTGACAACGAAATACTAAAATCCCTAAACAACAAACTTTCTATATTAGATAAAGAATTAAATGATTTAAAAAATAAGTCTGGCAGTTTATTCTCCAGTAAAAAGAAAGATGTCGAAGCTAAAATATTAGAACAAAAAAGCGAAAGAGAAAACATAGCTAAAAAAATAAAAACTGCCGAAGACAACATATCCAAGCAAAGAGCAGAAACTTCTGAAATAATATCTAGCATAAGAAAAAGAATACAAGAATACCAATCATTAGGTTTTGAGGATCCAGGCGAGGCAGACTCTAGGGTTGAATTATTTAACATGAATATATCTAAAGCTCTAGACGAGATTGATACACTAGAGCAAGAGAAATTTAATTACAGCGACGGAACGCGACAGCTAGAAGCTGAAATTGGGCCCATTAAATATGTCGCAGAATTTATTTCAGACATAACAGGATCTTCTTTTGACATAAGTAAGGCTGTAAGGGTGGTAATATTAATATTGATTTTCGTATTTGATCCGCTAGCTATACTTCTGGTACTCGCGGCACATATTAGCTTATCAAAAAGATTCCCAAACATAGTTATAGACGAAGAATCCTACATCAAAAAAACATCTGAGCTAGAGATCAAGGAAAGAGAAATAAGCTCAAAGGAGCTGGAACTCACAGAAAGACAAAAAGATATTGAAGAAAACTCTAAGATCATAAAGCTTCACGAAGATCAAATCCAACAGTACCAAGAAGAGATTGCCGAAAATAAAGATGCAATTAGACTAATTAAATTAGAGACAGAGAAAGGTATCATTGAGATGGAAAAACACTCTCCAATAAAACAAGAAATTAAAAACTTAATAAAAGAGAAAGAAGAGGAGTCGAACATTTTAAATAAATTAAAAAACGAAAAGAGTAAAATCCTCTGTAAGCTTGACAAATTTGACGAAGATTGTCGGGAAATAAAAAGCGTCTTCACTAAACACGGAGCGAACAAAGACAAAATAACAAAGTTAAAAGAAAAACTGGAAGAAAGTTTGATTCAAATGACCAAACTTAAAACTAAAACCTTGCTCCTTGAGGAAAGAAACTCCGAGCTCGAAGAGCGGGCCGTAGATACAAATAAATTAATATCCGAACTGGATTCACTTAAAAGCGAAAACCAAACCGTAAAATCAGAACACGCACAATGCTCAGATCTCTCAACTCAAATCAAACAGCTAAAAGAACAAAGAGATAAGTTGTTATCCGAAAAAGCGGGATCACAAAGCTCTTTGATAATAAAAAACAACCTAGGAAACGGAAACTTCTCTATTGAAGTGGTTTCTGAAATAGGTGGATCTCACACATTTACCAAGGTTGGCGATTTCAATAAAGCTGAAATGCTAAACTGCCAAGCGATAGGGTGCGAAATTGACGAGATCTGCCCCGAGAGAAAAGGCCCCCTCTTATTGAAGGTTTTTGAATCTAATATTAAAAAATACCTCGACAATAGGTTAGATAATAGAGAATACAAAAAAAGCAAACCTGAGTATAAATTTATGCCTTGACAAAGACCGCCTTATCATTTATACTGATTAGGTGAAAAAAAAAATAAACAAAAGAGACTTAATTAAAAAGCTCGTTGTCGAACCTAAGTTTCAAAAAAGGATGTTTTGGGCCAAGGAAATGAAGCTTCTTAACGACCTCATGTCCATCTTTGAAGATCTAGATTTTTGGGAAAGGATAAGAATAAGGAAGGTTCCCTCTTTGGCGGTATTGAAATCTACTAAAGGTTTACTTATCATCAAAAAGAAGTTCAGAGAATTCTCTTACAAGATTCCCGAAAAAGCAACAATAACCCTGGGAAAAAAAGAGGGAGAAGACAAGAAAATCTTAAAAAAAACAAAAACAATTAGACAATTCATAGATGAGTAAAACAAAAAAAGAACAGCCGCAAACTACAGATCAAATTTCTAAATTTTTAAACGATAAAGATAATCAGAAATATCACTACAACTTTCACGAATCAGAAGATTATAAAATATCAAGCGGAAGTCTAAATTTAGACATGGCCCTAGGTGGAGGCTTGCCGTCTGGAGCTCATAGATTTACAGGTATAAACGAAGGAGGCAAAACTAGTTGCGCATTATCCTTTGCAAGAAACTTTCAGAAGCACTTCAAAAAAGAGGGCATGATTATATACATCAAGAGCGAGGGAAGGTTGAGTCCTGAAATGCTAGAGAGGTCAGGGGTTGACCTCTCTCCTGATAAATTTTTCATCTTTGACTGTAATATTTTTGAAAAAGTTTTTGAATTGGTAAGAGAGCTTGTTTTTCAAAACGAAGAAAGCAAGAAATATATGTTCATTATTGATAGCGTTGACGCCCTGTGCAGGGTTGGGGATATAAATAAGCCATTTGCCGAATCAGAGCAGGTAGCAGGAGGAGCTCTTATAACTTCAGTTTTTTTAAAAAAGATGGTGTTACCAATATCTAAAATGGGACACACGATGATACTGACGAGCCAAGTCAGGGTAGAGGTCGCAACAAACCCTTATGCCGCAAGAGGCGGCCCAAAGACAAAAGAAGCCGGGGGAAACGCGGTCAAGCACTACGCAAACTTCATTCTCGAATTCCAAGAGAGGTACACCTCTGATATGATATTTAAAAACCCTAGCGCTACCACATTAGAGGCTAAAGGTGAGCCTATAGGCCACTACTGCAAAATAAAATTCAGAAAAAGTGTCAATGAGAAAACTGGGTCTGTCGTAAGGTACCCAATCAAGTACGGGCAGAAAAAGGGCAGTTCGGTGTGGAGAGCTAGAGAGATCCTCGACATGTTGTATTTGTTTAAGTTAATCAGTAAAAGCGGAGCCTGGATATCGGTTTCCGACGATTTAATTAAAGAGCTAGGCTCTAAAAAAATAGAGATTCCTGAAAAGTTCCAAGGGGACCAGAAGATTATAAGCTTCTTAGAAGAAAACCAAGCTCTTAGTGATTTTTTATATAAAGACTTCAAGAGCTTAACTGATGCGATTTAAAACCCTGATTGGCTCAGAAAGAACCGTATCTAAATCTAAAAAATACCTTGTCGACTGGGACGGGTCCAGCAGAAGCAAGCTCCAAAAAGCAACAAAGGCGTTCTTAAAAAAATACTGGCACAAGCATATTGTCTTTGAGGAGTTTCCGGTTGTGGGGACTAGATTGTCGTTGGATTTTTACAATGCCAATAAAAAAATAGCAATAGAAGTCCAGGGCCGGCAACACACGCAGTATGTACCCTTTTTTCACGGAAAAAACAAGATTAACTACATAAATCAGCTAAAAAGAGACGCAGACAAATTAGAGTTTTGTAAAATAAACAACATTAAATTAATAGAGATATATGAGAGTGATGCTGTTAATAAAGAATTGTTCGCTAAATTTGGAGTAGATCTATAGTTTGTGTAATATAACATATGAACGACGAAAATATTGATCCAGAAAATTTAAGTGAATTCAATTTTCCTGAGAGTGTTCTCTCTCAGATTTTTGAGTTTACAGGTTCCACAGGTGGAGACAGCGGTTTTATCTTAGCGCACGTAAACCAGATGGGAACCCCCTCTATAATAACAAAAGCTTCTTCTCCTATTGTAGAAATGGGACTCAGGAAGGCTTTAGAGCAGTACCTAGAACAAGTAGCTACCCAAGATTTACATCTAGATTCTACAGACCTCGGGGACGAAGAAAGCTCTTGACATTTTTATTCATGTGTGATACCATTCTATTATGGTATATTCATATGAACTAGAACAACATTTGCTCGCAGGGTTAATTAAATACCCAGAGTCCTACCCCTTAATTGCAGCCTTTATAACTAAAGACGATTTCTTCTCCCAAAACACAGCTGTTAATAAAACAATATTCTGCGTACTTCGTCAGTCCCTAGAGGCTTCTGAAATCTTAGACGAAGTTTTATTATCGCAAAGGGTTAAATCTCTAGGTATGTCCTTCGAAGATAATATAAATATTGGCGATTATATTAAAGCTTTGTCAATGAGGCAAATATCAAAAGAAGGGGTTGTTAAGGCGGCTAAAGAATTAAAAAAAATTACAGTTAGGAGGGAGATTCACGACGCATCTATAGATGTCGCAAAAAGCATGAAAAGTATTTCTGCTAGCTCAACCTACGATCAAATAGTATCTGAGGCAGATAAAATATACAATGAAAAAATCAATCTTTACGAGATAGGTTCAAGTAACCCCGAAAACCTTTTTGACGATATGGAAGACTGGATTGAGGATAGAGGAAACAACCCTATCGATGAATTCGGGCTAATGGGGCCACACAAAAGAATAAATGAGTGCTACGGATCGCTACTTAGACCTGGAAACATTACGGTTGTTGTGGCTAGGGCTGGAGTAGGTAAAACGCAATTTTGTATGGATTTCTGCACAAAAGTCTCTGCAATCAATAACAACGTACCTATCCTTCATTTTGACAATGGCGAGATGAGTAAAGAAGAGCTTATTGTAAGGCAATGCTCCGCTCTATCCGGAGTTCCCATGCATTTGTTGGAGACGGGCAGATGGAGGCAGGCGGGCCAAGAAGTAATAGATAAAGTAAGAGATACTTGGAAGAAGGTCAAGGATTTTAAATTCTTCTATTATAACGTAGCAGGGCACTCGATAGAAAGCATGATCAATATTATAAGAAGGTTTTATTTCTCTGAGGTGGGCAGGGGAAACAAGATGATATTTAGTTTTGACTACATTAAAACCTCTTATGAAAAACAAAACGGTTTAAGCTCTTGGGAAACCGTTGGTAGAATGGTCGATAAGTTTAAACAATTAATACAAAAAGAACTTTGCTTTAGCGAAGGCCCTACAGTGTCGATGCTAACCAGCGTGCAGAGTAATAGATTAGGTATAACAAATAACAGAAGCTCAGATAACATAGTTGACGACGAGAGCGTTGTCTCCCTGTCTGATCAAATAACTCAATTTTGTTCCCATTTGTTTTTGCTTAGAAAAAAGACTATGGATGAGATACAATCCGAGCCGGAAGATTTTGGAACCCACAAATTAATATCCCTAAAATACCGATGGTTAGGTAGGGACGTCCACAGGGCTCTTCAACCCGTGGAAATGCCGGACGGAACAAAAAGAAATAACTATGTAAACCTGCATATGGAGAATTTTGGCATTGAAGAAAAGGGCGACTTACAAGATCTTGTTGACAATTTAAACTCGGAAGGCGTTGGCGCGGTTGAAGGTTTCTTAGATGAGCTCCCGAATATATGATATCTACAGACAAAATAAAAGATTGCTTAATTAATTTAGGCTATAAACTTAATGACCGAGGGCCTTATTGGCAAACCAATGCAATATTCAGAAACGGAGATAACTCTACAGCTATTCAGATATATAAAAACAGCGGAGTTTGGAAAGATCACGTGCAAGGAAGCGTGTTTTCTCCCCTAAAGAGGTTGGTTGAAATTACGCTTGGCACAAATGATAAAAATGTAATCAAGAAATACCTAGAAGAAGAGGATATAGGTTCACACTATAACAAAATAGAATCAAGAGAAAAAATAGAAATGGAAGAAATATACCCAGAAGACTGCTTAAAAAAATTACTCCCACATTATAAATTTTATAACGACAGGGGTGTTAGCGATGAAGTTCTAGCGAACTTAAAGGGCGGATTCGCCACTGCAGGAAAATTAAATAAAAGATTTATATTCCCTATTTATAATGAGCTTTCTCAGATATATGGGTTCTCAGGAAGAGATATGACATCTATAGAAGGTCGCCCTAAATGGAAACATATAGGAAAGAAAAAATCATGGGTTTACCCTTTGCACAATAACCCTAAAACCCTAAAAGATATAAAAGAGAGGGGCGAAGTTATTTTGGTTGAGAGCATTGGCGACTTACTGCAATTAAATGAAAACGGATATTTTAATGTTTTAGTTACCTTTGGGCTGGACGTTTCTAATAAGTTAATATGCTCCTTAGTCTCGCTAGGAATCTCCAGAATAATACTATCATTAAACAACGATTCCACATCCACAAAAAACAGAGGGTTGGAGGCGTGTGTAAAAAACTATCTTAAATTATTAAATTACTTCGAACCAGATAAAATTTTAATATGCTTACCAACCGCAAAAGATTTTGGAGAAATGTCTATTGATGATTTTAATTCTTGGAAGAAAAAGCTATTATCCTCTGACGCAAAAAAACAAAGATCATTCATAGTCAAAGAGATAAGCAAAATGCACAAAACTTTACCAAAATCTTTATTAAAAAATAAAAAAATAATAACCAATGAGTGAATTAACTAAATTATCCGCGAGTAGAATTAAGACCGCGCAAACTTGCTCCTGGACATACTGGTGCAATTATAAATTAAAACTTCCTCAGGCAGGAAATGACGGCTCGAGCAGAGGAACTATATGTCACAATATATTTGAACTTCTAGGAGACAAGCATAAGGCTGAATTTAATAAAATAATAAAAGAAGGAACAATATGGAATACCAAGGTTGTTGCCTCTCAAGTTAAAGAAGAAGCTGAAGAGCTAAAGGTTGACGATCAAGAAAATTTAGATCTGATTGACGAAATGATTGTTGCTGGACTTCGTTGTGATTTTTTTGGGGATACAGAAGAACAGCCTGAAGAAGCGGAATCAGAAAGGTTTTTTGACCTAGAAATAGATAAGCCAGAAAAAGGCATTCGCTATGCAGTCAGAGGGTACATAGATAAGTTATTTAAATATAAGGATAATTCTGTAATAATTCGAGACTTCAAAAGCAGCAAGCAGGTTTTTAAAGGAAAAGAAATAACCGATAATTTACAAAACCTAATATATAGCCTAGCGGTCAAAAACCTAATGCCAGAAACAGAGCCTCAGAGTGAATTTATTTTTTTAAGATTTGACCTAGAAAAAGACGTTTTGGGAGAACGCGGAAAGGGTTACGTAAGGATGGATAAAATCACCGAAGAAGAATTAGAAGGTTTTGAATATCAGCTTACTGAATTTCAAAAATACATAGACGGATTTGATGAAGATTGCGCAAAGTCTAATTTTGCAGCAAAACAAGATTACCCAAGAGACGGAACGTTTGGCGGGCCACTTGCCTGCGGAAAAGATGGATTTAAAGTTTCTTACGGGCAGCCTGTGCTTGATAAGCTTGGCGAGCCAATAAAAGCTTTTATTTGCCCATACAGAAAACCTATGGAATACTACGCAATACAAGACAAAGACGGAAAAGTTTTAAAAACATCATTTATTGAAAAGAAAGACTCCCTTGATCCAGATGAGGGCCTTGGAGAAAAAGTCGTAAAAATGAATTATGATGGATGTCCGCACTGGCAAAACAAAGTAAAAATAGATGACTTCCTCGACGGATAAGTATGACGCAGCGGGGCTACTCGTAAAACTAGACGATTTAGTTCTGCTGGGTAAAAGATCTAAGGTTTGTACTAATTTCCCTGGATATTGGTCGCTTCCTTGTGGAGCTGTAGAGAAAGGAGAGTCCTCCTTAGACGCCTGTATTAGAGAATTCAAAGAAGAAGCCGGAATAAATATCTCAAACGAAATAGAATATCTGAATTCGTTCCCAATGAAAAACGGGGGCACTTTTTACGCATATTTCACCAATATAAAATCTTTAATCTTTCCAAGCAATGAGGCCGTAGATTCAATAGAGCATGAAGAATGGGGTTTTTTTAAAATAGAAGAAAATTGCCTTCCCAATCCGATGACAAAAGAAACAAGAGATACAATTTTAAAATTAAAATGAAAAAAATAATAGTAACAGGAGTAACGGGCCAAGACGGAAGTCATATGGTAGATTATTTATTAAAGAATACCGAGCATAAAATATACGGAACCGCTCGAAGATTAAGCGTTAAGAATCACGAAAATATATTACATCTAGAGGATGAGTCTCGATTTGAGCTAATCAGCATGGACTTGAACGATGCTCATAGTATTCGTGATGTAGTAATCGACATTCAGCCAGACTTTTTTATTAATTTTGCAGCACAGTCTTTTGTGGCTGGAAGCTGGGATTTTCCGATTCAAACTTGGGACACCGATGCAAATGCAGTACTTCACATTCTTGAATCAATTCGCCGATTTGCTCCGCAATGCAGATTTTATAACGCCGGATCTTCCGAGGAGTTTGGGGATGTAGCCTTTAGTCCGCAAAACGAAAATCACCCACTTAGGCCTCAATCTCCTTATGGAGCCGCAAAATGTGGAGCTAGGCACATCGTAAGGGTGTACAGGGAATCTTATAATTTATATGCAGTGCAAGGATGGTTATTTAATCACGAAGGGAGTAGAAGAGGGCTTGATTTCGTAACTCGAAAAATAACGCACACAGTAGCAAGAATAAAAATAGCCATAGAGAAAGGTGAAAAAGCTCCAACCCTGAAACTTGGAAACATAGAAGCAAAGAGAGACTGGAGTGACGCAGAAGATTTTATGGACGGGGTTTGGCTAATGCTTAATCAAGAAAAACCAAAAAACTATGTTCTCGGAAGTGGAGAAATGCACACCGTTAGAGAATTCATGGAGGAAGCTTTAAAGTGCGCTGGTATAGAATTTAAACCCTCAGGGAAAGAAGAGGATGAAAAATATCACACAAAAGACGGACTGTTAATTTTTGAAGTTGATCAAAAGTTTTATAGGCCGGCAGAAGTTCATGAACTATGCGGAGATCCATCTCTCGCAGAGAAAGAGTTGGGTTGGGCAAGGCAAACCGACTTTCAAGGCTTGGTTAAGAAAATGTACAAAAGCGATTATGCTGCGCTAAGCAAATGAAATCGAATAAGATTTTCGTCGCGGGACACAATGGAATGGTTGGCTCAGCCGTCTTAAATAAATTAAAAAGCGAAGGCTTTAATAATATCATCACAAAAACTCGAAGAGAACTGGATCTAACAAAACAAGCTGAAGTTAATAAGCTGCTCGAAAAAGAGAGGCCTGAAATGGTTGTTATTTGCGCAGCTAAGGTAGGAGGCATATTAGCGAACAGCACTAAAAAAGCCGACTTTATATATCAAAATTTGCAAATAGCAACAAACTTAATCCACGCTTCGCACATTTACAATGTTAAAAAAATGATAAACCTTGGAAGCTCTTGTATTTATCCTCGAGATGCAGAAATACCCATTAAAGAAGAGAGCTTATTAACGGGCGTACTAGAAAAAACAAATGAGCCATATGCAATAGCTAAAATAGCAGCTATAAAACTATGCGAAAGCCTTTACGAACAATACGGTAATAATTTCTACTCGATAATGCCGTGTAATATGTACGGGCCGAGAGATAATTTTGACCTAAAAAGCTCTCATGTCTTACCTGCATTAATTCGCAAGGTTCACGAAGCAAAAGAAAGCGGCGCAGATAGCGTTGAGGTCTGGGGGTCGGGCAAACCATTAAGGGAATTTCTTTATGTCGAGGATCTCGCTGAAGCAATATCTTTTTGTTTAAAAAATGTGAACGCCTCAGATATTTACAAACAAGAGATATCTCACCTCAATTGCGGATCCAATAAAGAAATTTCCATACTTGAATTAGCGTCTTTAATTAAAAACATCATTGCGTATAAAGGAGATGTTACATTCGACAGCTCAAAGCCCGATGGAACATATAGAAAAAAAATGGACAATACTCGAATTTCAAAAATAGGATTCAAACCAAGCACCTCCCTAGAAGAAGGTCTGCGAAGAACATATAATTGGTATATAGAAAACAAACAAAAAATTGTGTAATACAATACTCATGAACAACGAATACTTTCCAAATAGAATTCTTGAAGCGCTTCAAGAAAAAGTAAAAATGCACAATGCAAGGTGTGCGAGCAAGATAACTCTCTCTCAATTACAAAAGGTTTATCGGCGAGGAGTAGCTGCGTTTGCAGAATTCGGCAAGCCTGGAAAAGCTCGAGGTCAATGGGCTATTGCTAGAGTAAATATGTTTTTAAAAATGGTCCAAGGTTCTCGCGTTAAAGATTCCTATAGGAAGGCCGATCAAGATATAGCGGATGCTGGATTTCTAATTGACGACGGAGTTAGGGATGAAAATTTCTTTTCTGAAGAGAATTTAATAGAGGCAAGCATAGAAATAAGACGAAACCAGCTCCAAGAAGACCCATCCTTTACTTCAGAAATGTGGGCTACAATTTTTATCGACGTTGACGAACTGGGCTTTGAAGAGTACATAAACGAAGAAGCGTGGGCTGCAGAAAAAAACAAAGGAAAAAAATTAAACAAACCTTTTAGAACATCTAAAGGCCCAAAGAAATTTTCTGTTTACGTTAAAAACGAAAAAGGTAATGTAGTAAAAGTTAACTTTGGAGATCCCAACATGGAGATTAAGCGCGACAATCCTGCCCGAAGAAAAAGTTTTAGAGCAAGACATAACTGCGAAAATCCAGGCCCCAAAACAAAAGCTAGGTATTGGAGCTGCAAGATGTGGAGCAAGAAGAGCGTCACAAAAATGACAAAAGCTGAGGATACAGAGGGGCTTGAAGAGCAAATTCTCGAAGAAGAATCCGAAGCAAAAAAAGGACTCTGGGAAAATATCAGAGACAAGAAAAAAAGAATGGGCAAAAAATACAAAGCCGCAAAACCTGGAGACAAAGATCGTCCAAGTAAAGAGGCCTGGAAAAAAGCTCAATCTAAAAAAATGAAAAAAGATTACGCAGCAGAAGATGAATTTAAACCCCATATGATGTATGACCCAAAAACAGGAAAAGCTTATAAAGCTAAAACCATGGAAGATCATTTAAAAATGAAGAAAATGGGATATACTCACGAGAAGCCCAAGGCTTAAAACTTTAACAACCTAAAACCCCGCTTTATTCTGGCGGGGTTTTTTTGGCACGATTATAGCAAATATAGTATTGTAAATTCAATAATACAGTCTTTATTGAGACACATTTACACACTATATAAACCACAATCAAAACAAGGAGACAATATGTCATATTATATTAAAAACGATAATTCTTTAGATTCATTTTTTAATTCTTTATTAGATGATATCTACTATGAAGATTTAAACCCTAAAAGAAAATCCAACATTATAAAAGAAGAAGATCATATCTTAATTCAAATTGAAGCAGTAGGATTAAATAAAAAAGATATAGATATACAAGTAAAAGAAAATATATTACATGTATCATACGAAAACAAAATAAAAGATGATACAAAATATTCACAGCAACAAATATCATTTGGTTCTTTTGAAAATAAATACAAACTACAAAACGACATGGATTCAAAAAATGTATCCGCGACTATGAACAATGGATTACTATATATAAAAATACCCAAAATTAAAAACAAAACAACTGCAAAAATAAAAATAACTTGACATTTGTATAAAAACGCTTTATTATATACCTCTTTAATATTATGAAGAAAACAAAATTAATCATTACCGCCCTTTTAGGGCTTTTTATTAACGCCGCATCAGCAGAAACCTATTCTTTAGGTACAAAATATGCTTCCGATTATTTCTTCCGAGGATCCCTAATGACTCAAGAGTCTATTCAGGCAGATTTAGGAGTGAATGGAAAAGTTTTTGGCCTGGATTATTCTGCAAGCGCATTCACAAATCAATCGATAGATTCGGGAGTAGATAGTTATATTCTTGACGCAGGTTTATCAACAAGTTTCTTAGGGGACCTAATGAATGCTTACGTAGGCATCGGTCACGTAGAAAATGTTTCTGGAGAAGCTTTGATGGAAGCAAACGTCAGGCTAAGTATTGACACTTTATTATCTCCAACCGTTTCTTTCTTTAGGAACCTTGATGAGTCTCTATACACCTCAGAGTTATCGCTGTCTCACGACCTTGATCTAGATTTTGCTTCACTAGCTATTCTGGGTTCTATTGGAACGTCTGACCTGACAAACTCGAACAGTGAAACTTATTATTCATTAGGAGCGAACGCGTCAAGATCTATTGGAGAAAAATCCGAAATCAGCTTCGGGGTCAAAAGGGTTGACTCGGACTTGATTGAGGCCGAATATATTTTCGCACTAGGCGTTTCAACACAATTCTAATATAAATTATGAAAAACACAATCGATACGATTAAATCATATGCAGGAGGCGTCACAAGCGTTCTCTTGTCAATAATCGGCCTTCTGGTCGTAACTCAAGTCGTCTTTGGCGAAGGAGCTCCTATTAACGTAATCGGCAATCTCCAAGATGTCGTAACTGGATTTGTCGGGCAAGGCGCGTCCTTAGCGGGAATCATCACCTTGTTGCTGTTGGTCGCTCTATTGAAACCAAGCTCAGATAAAGGCTAGTAAATAATCTACCCCAAAAACAATCAAGCCGCCTTCGGGCGGCTTTTTTTGTGCCTCAAAACTTCCGCTGAATTTATTGTGTATTTAGTATTCCGTAGTTCCGAAAAAGTTATTTACAACGCTCAATATTTTATTGACATATGCTCATAAAAATGGTACTATTAACAAATCAATATGAACATAAACGTAAAAAAACGAAACGGTAGACTCCAGCCTTTTTTGGTTGAAAAAATAAACGCAAATGTAGAGAGAGCATGTAAAGGAATCGAAGACACCTCCGTCAGCGAAGTTCTTCTTGACGCTCAATTACAATTGTTCGACAAAATAACAACGAGCGAAATAGATACAGCTCTAATTCTTTCTGCTAGAGAGAAAATAGAAAAAGAGCCAAACTACAGCTTTGTCGCTGCGAGGTTATTGCTAAACACCGTATATAAAGAAGTTTTTAAAGAAGGCGTCGATTCGGACACGTTCAAACTTCAATACAGAAAAAGCTTTATACAAAACATAAAGAAACTTGTAAAATTAGAAAAGCTTAACCCAAAAATGCTTGAATTCGATCTTGCAAAATTATCCGAAGCCTTAAGAATAAGGAGGGATGAGTCTTTTAAGTACTTGGGTATTCAAATTCTAACCGACAGATACTTTATTAGGCACGAGGAAAAAATCATGGAGGCGCCACAATGCTTCTGGATGAGGGTTGCCATGGGATTATCCTTAAACGAAGAAGACAAAGAAGAGAGCGCGATCAAAATATATGACATGTTTAGTCAGTTTTTATACACCTCTTCTACCCCAACTCTTTTTAATAGCGGCACCACCCACTCCCAATTAAGCTCTTGCTACCTCAACACTTTTGACGACAGTATAGACGGCATCTTTGATGGAGCTTGGCAAGAAGCTAGAAAATCTAAGTTTGCAGGCGGTTTGGGTTTTGATGTAACTCCTTTTAGATCTTCAGGATCTCACATCAAAGGCACAAACGGAATATCTGGGGGCTTAATACCTTGGCTTAAAATTTACAACGACCTTCTCGTCGCAGTAAACCAGGGAGGAAAAAGACCTGGAGCAGGGTGCGCTTACCTTGAGCCCTGGCACCTAGATTACGAAGATTTTCTTAATTTAAGAAGAAATACTGGCGACGATCGACTGCGCTGTCACGACATGAACACTGCGTCTTGGATTCCTGATGAATTTATGAGAAGAGTTCAAAACGAAGATGCTTGGTACTTCTTTGATCCGTCCGAGGCAGATTTGCACGATTGCTTCGGAGCTGAATTTGACAAAAAATACAACCAGCTATGCAATCAAGCAGAAGAAGGTTTAATAAAAAATTACAGAAAAACCACCGCAAAAGAATTGTGGAAAAAAATGTTAAAAGTCTTGTTTGAAACCTCTCACCCATGGAATACATTTAAAGACCCCTGCAATATACGATACACTAATCAACACAAAGGGGTGGTCCACAGCAGCAATCTCTGTACAGAAATAACGCTCCACACAAAAGCTTCAAAGTATGACAAAGGCGAAAAAACAGAAATAGGAGAAACAGCGGTTTGTAACCTCGGATCAATCAACATCCTTAACCACATGAAGGAAGACGACACGATTGACCACGACAAGCTCAAGAATACAATTCATACAGCAATCAGAGCTCTAGACAACGTAATAGACTTGAACTTCTACCCAACAAAAGAAGCCAGTAATTCCAATTTGAAAAACAGACCTATTGGGTTAGGAATGATGGCCATACATGATGTGCTGCACCGAATGAATATAAATATTGATAGCGATGAAGCTGTTAAATTTAATGACGAATTGTTTGAGTTCTATTCTTATCATTCTATTCTTGCAAGCTCTCGACTTGCCAAAGAAAAAGGTTCTTACAAAACATACAAGGGATCCCTGTGGAGCCAGAATAAACTTCCAATCGATTCTTATGCAGATTTGATGAAATACAAAGGTAAAAAGCCAAACCTTAAGTCCTCCTTAGACTGGGGTGAGGTTAGGGATCACATTCGCGAACACGGAATGAGAAACTCAAATGTAATGGCTATTGCCCCTACGGCAACAATTGGTTACATAAACGGAGTTGAACAAAGCATTGAGCCAAATTTCTCTGTGTTATTTGTTTATGAAAATAAAAGCGGAAACTTTTACATCACTAACCAGCATTTTATAAATGATATGAAAAAAGAAGGGTTATGGAATTCTAATACCGCAAAACTAATTAAAGATGCCGATGGAGATCTCTCTGTATTAAATGGAGACATCCCTTCATGGATAAAGTTAAAATATAAAACAGCATTCGATAGAGACATGTTTAAACTGATAGAATGCAACGCAGTTAGGCAAAAATGGATTGATCAAGCCATAAGCTTCAATTTATACAACAAAGGAACATCCTTAAAATACTTAAATGATGTTTATATGTCTTGCTGGGAAGCTGGATTAAAAACAACTTACTACCTGAGAAATAGAGCTGCATCTAAAGTTGAAAAATCAACATCCGAATCAGACAAGGAAGAAGAGTCGGCGTGTAGTATTGAAGCTATGAAAAATGGAGGCACTTGCGAAAGTTGCCAATAATTGATCTCTTTTGAGGTTGACTTCGTTATCAATATATGATATATTATAATTATGGAAGATAAAACAGGAAAATTACTAACTGAAGATGTAGCGGGCGTAAACAGAATATTGCCCCACAAGCATAAATATGCATGGGATTTATTTCTAAAAAGCTGCGCAAACAATTGGATGCCAACAGAAATCTCGATGCAGGGAGATATTAAACAATGGAAAAACAATGAAATCACAGAAGATGAAAAATTACTTGTTAAACGCTGCCTTGGGTTTTTTGCTGGATCTGAGTCTCTGGTTGGTAATAATCTTTTGTTATCTGCCTTTCGCTATGTTACGGACGCTGAGTGCCGTCAATACATCCTTCGCCAAGCGTTTGAAGAAAGCCTTCACAACCTTACGGTAGTTTATATTTGCGATAGTCTCGATCTCGACATAGACGAAGTTTTTAATGCTTATGAGACGATTCCTAGCATAAAAGCCAAGGATGACTTCTTAATGCAAATAACTAATGATATTAGCGCTCAAGATTTTGACGCTAACTCAATAGAAGGCAAACAAGAAATACTAAGAAACTTCTTAACTTACTGGATAGTGTGCGAAGGAACATTCTTTTTTAGCGGCTTCGCAATGCTCCTTGCGCTAGGTAGACAAAACAAGCTTCAAGGCATCTCAGACCAAATCAAATATACTCTCAGGGATGAGAGTTCTCACATTGCTTTTGGCACTTATCTAATTAATACAATCATAGAGCAAGAGCCCGAAGTTTGGACCAAGGAAATGCAAAACGAATTTGTTGAGCATATGAAAAAAGCCGTAGAACTGGAAATAGCTTATGCCCACGATGTTCTTCCAACTGGCATTCTCGGCTTAAACGCAGATATGTTTGTGGATTATATGCACTATATTGGTAATCGCAGGCTGGAGGCTATAGGGCTAGACTATAGATTTCCAAGCGACAAAAACCCATTTCCCTGGCTAGGAGAAGTGGTCGATGTTCAAGCAATGGGAAACTTCTTCGAGAGGAGAGTTAGGGAATATCAACAAAGCGGATCCCTAGAAGATGATTTTTAATCAGTTCGATGAAATCAGAAATACTAAAATTAGATGAGCTAAGTAGGAGAGAATTTGTTGCTAGTGCTGCAAAAGCATGTCTTGGTGTTGGCCTGCTTCCCATGGCGGGTTCTTATGTGCATAATGAACTTAATGCTCTTAAGGTTGGCGCTAGAGCTGCGAGCGCGAGATATATAATATATCTTAATATGTCTGGAGCTATGTCTCACCTAGATACCTTTGGAACAAATCCAGAAGCTACAGAGATACAGGGGCCGACCAAGTCAATTGCAACTTCTGCAGACGGAATTTTACTTTCAGAGCATTTACCAAAAACAGCAAAACAGATGCATAATGCGGCAGTCATTAAGACAATGGTATCAAGCCAAGGGGCTCACGAACAAGCTAGTTATTTAATGCATACAAGCTATCTAAAGCGAGGAACAATTGCTCACCCTACATTTGGAAGTTGGGTATCTAAGCTTTCTGGTAGTATAAATCAAACCCTCCCAATGAACGTTCAAATTGGCGCGAGTCCAGCGGGAGCAGGCTTTCTTGAATCCAGGCATGGCCCACTTCCAATTGGAAATCCTTCTGCGGGACTAGCAAACAGCAAAGTTGCAAGCTACCTAGATGAAAGCCGTTTCGGTGGAAGGCTGGCGGTGGCTCAAAAAATGAACGCAGCTTATTTAAACCAATACGACCAAAAGCAGGTTAGAGCCTATTCTGATTTGTACAAAGATGCTCTAAAATTAATGAGGAGCGAAGACTTAAAAGCTTTTGATATATCTCAAGAACCAGAGTCTATGCATCAACTTTATGGAAAAACAAATTTTGGACAAGGTTGCTTACTCGCTCGTCGATTAGTAGAAAACAAAGTTCGATATGTAGAGGTAAGCAGGGGAGGGTGGGACACTCACGACAACAACTTTGAGGCGGTCGCAAATAATTGCGCAGATATAGATAAAGCTCTAAGCGCTCTTTTAATTGATCTCGAAATACGGGGATTACTTAAAGAAACCATGGTTGTTTTAACCTCAGAATTTGGCAGGACGCCTAAGATAAACAAGCGCGACGGAAGAGATCATTGGCCCTATGGATTTACAGCTTTTCTCGCAGGAGGAGGAATCAAAGGGGGGACGGTTTACGGAAAAATGGACGATCTAGGAAGAAACCCAGCAGAGGGAAAATTTATTGACCCAGCTTCCCTAAATGCTACAATAGCATACGCAATGGGTCTACCCCTGGAAGAAATACAAACATCTCCTTCTGGCAGGCCGTTCAAGGTGGCTCACGACGGAAAGCCTTTGCTTGACATACTTAGTAAATAATTAAAAACAACACTTCAAAACCGCTATTAGCGGTTTTTTTGTTTATGAATTTAGTATTGACAACTTAATGAAATTCTGGTAAAATACTCTACATGATACCATTATTCAAAAGCCATTTCTCAATTGGGAAAAGTATATTAACGCTAAATAATCCATCATCACTAGATGACGGCAAAACAGATAGTGTTTTTTCCATAGCTCAAGACAACAACTTAAAAGAGGTCGTATTGGTGGAAGATTCCCTAACAGGCTTCCTTCAAGCAAAAAAAGTGTCTGAGTTAATAGGGGTAAAATTGGTGTTTGGATTAAGGATCGACATGTGTGAAGACTCAAAACTAAACCCAAAGGAAGAATCTGTAAAATCCAGACACAAGATAGTTATTTTCGCAAAGAACTCCGAAGGATGTAAGTTATTAAATTCGATATACAGCGAAGCTTACTCAGAAGCATTTAATTCAGTAGATGAAAAGATGTTGAAAAAACACTGGGATAATAAAAAATTAATATTAGCAATTCCTTTTTATGATTCGTTTATATTTAATAATAATATAAAATTCTCGAACTGCACGCCCAACTTTTCTTTCACAAAGCCAGTATATTTTATAGAAAATAATAGCTTGCCATTTGATCTGTTATTAAGATCTAGAGTTATTAAATTCGCAGAAGAAAGCAAATGCAAAACAGAAATGGTAAAAAGCATTTATTATAGAAAGAAGAAAGATGTGTCTGCGCTCCAAACATATAAGTGCATTACAGGAAGAACCTTTGGAAATAAAACCCTATCAAAACCCAACTTGGATCATTTTGGAAGCAATGAGTTTTGTTTTGAAAGCTGGAAGGAGCAAAAAAATGAAGCATAAACTAATACAGCCAAATAAGATATATGTTGATAAATCAAAAATTAAAGGCAGAGGTGTTTTTGCGGCAGAAGACATCAAAGAAGGAGAGTTAATAGAGCAGTGCCACTTTATAGTTTCTGGATGCATGCGGGAAATGCAAGATAAAGAGCTGGCAAGGTTTGCATTTAATATATTTTTTGACAAGAATTTATCCAAAGAAGAAAACGAAAAGATTTCCTTCAAGATCGAGCTTCTTTCTATATTCGAAGATGAAGAAATTACAGAGCATTTAAAAAACTTTTTAGAAGACTTGGGATACGCAGATATAAACAAGCTTTTTAATTCAGCGACAGTACTCGGAAACGGAATGATATATAACCACGCAAAAAACAATAATATAAACTATGAAGTTGACATTAAAAATATGATATTTGAATACACAGCAAATAAAGAAATAAAAAAAGGAGAAGAATTATTAATAAACTACGGAGAACAATATTGGAAAAACCATGAAGGAACAGCTACTCAGATTTAAAAATAAACAAAAATATTTACTTTTCGATTACGAAACATGTAATTTAAATTTAATTTCGGGACACAATAAACCATGGCAATTAGCCTTTCTTGTTATAGAAAACAATAAAATTGTAGAAGAAAAAGATTACTGGCTTAAGTGGGACGACTTGAGGGTATCTCCGGAAGCTGCAAAAATCACAGGATTCACTCAAGCAAAATACAAAAAGAATGCTGTGGACCCCCAATTAGCTCTTGACGATTTTGAAAAATACCTTTATGATGATTCTTACGTTAAAGTGGGGCACAATTTATTAGGGTTTGACGTATACATGCACAATCTTCACAGAAAACTAATTAACCCGAAAGCGAAATCAGATTTTTCATACATGGATAACTTAGTAGACACTCTTTCTTTAGCAAAGGCCTTAAAGAAACAAATTAAATTAAATAACGAAGACGACTTCCTATCTTGGCAGTATAGATTGAACCATTTAATAGAAAGAGGCTTGTCCTGTAACCTTAAACAATGCTGTAAGGACTTTGATGTTCCTTTCGACGCAACGAAATTACATGACGCATTATATGATATTAGAGTTAATTATGAAGTTTTTAAAAAAATGATATGGGAAATAGAAGTATGAGTAGCTTTACACAACAGTTCACAGAGTATAAAGATTGCTGCCCTCCAGGGGTACGCCTTCCAGAAATTCAAATAGAGCAGAAATATTACGATATGCTTGAAGCGGATAATAAAATATCCAACTTTGACTTTCTTAGAAAACTTTGCCACAAAGGGGTTTACGATAAAGGAATAGATAAGTTTAAAAATAAGAAAGATTATTTCGATAGAGCAAAGTCAGAATTAAAGATATTAGAAGAGTTGGGATTTATAGATTATATTTTATTAAACTGGGATATAATTAATTTTTGCCACGAACAAGACATTCCTACCGGGCCAGGAAGAGGGTCAGCGGCGGGGTCTCTTGTGCTATATTTAATTGGCGTTACAGATGTTGACCCAGTAAAATACAACCTGTTTTTTGAGAGATTTGTTTCTAAAAGTCGAGCAAAGAAAACTATTCAAGACGGAGTGACATTTTTGGACGGAAGTCTTCTTGCTGACGTTGATAATGACATAGCTTACGAAAGAAGAGTTGAAGTTATAGAATACATCGAAAGGAAGCACCCCTCTAGAACGGCTAAAATATTAACCCTTAACACTTTAAGCGGCAAGTTATGCGTCAAGGAATGTGGCAAGATAGTAGGAGAACTTAGCGAACAGGATGTTAATTTGGTTAGTTCAACAATACCTAAAAAATTTGGAGTAGTACTTCCGCTGCTTTCTGCGGTACAAGAAAGCGAAAAATTTGCAGATTGGGCTTCTGAAAATCCAGAGACTTTCGAAATCGCATTAAAGATTGAAGGTTTAAACAAAAACACGGGAGTGCATCCTAGCGGAATAGCTATTTCTCACAGCACTATAACGGACATTTGCCCTGTTCAAAAAACACATGACGGAAACTTAGTCACGGGTTACGACATGAACTGGGTATCAGAATTAATGGTTAAATTTGATATTCTTGGATTAAGAACCTTAAGCGTTATTTATGATGTATGCAAAACTATCGGGGAAGACATATCCAAAATGAACCTTAATGATCCAAAAATATTCAAGCCTTTACAGTCCTTGAAAACTCCTCATGGATTATTTCAGCTTGAATCAGATACAAACTTTAAGGTTTGTAAAAAAATCAAGCCAAAGAGCCTTGAGCAGTTGAGTGCTGTGGTCGCTATCGGAAGACCGGGAGCTTTAGATTTCTTAGATGCTTACGTTAAATACTCTGAAACAGAAGAACCTCAAGTAATTCATGAATTTTTTAGGGACGTCTTGGATTATACTGGAGGAATACCTCTTTATCAAGAGCAATTAATGCAGATGGCAGTTAAGGTTGGGTTTACCTTAGACGAATCCGAGCAATTAAGGAGGATCGTTGGCAAAAAGAAAGTTGACCAAATGCCTGCGTGGAAGGCTAAAATTCAGCAAAAAATAATAGAAAACGATTTACCAACAGAAGTTGGAGAAGTTTTGTGGAGAGTTGCGGAAGATAGCGCAAACTATTCTTTTAACAAATCCCACTCATTGGCATACGCAACGTTAGCGGCGTGGACCGCTTATCTTAAATTTAATTACCCACAAGAGTTTTTCATGTCTTTGCTGAAGATGACTAAGTACGAACCAGCACCACAAGAAGAAATAGCGTCTATATCAAGGGAATTATCTAATTTTGGAATCAAATTGCTTTCTCCAGATTTAGCGAAATCCAAAATGGACTTCTCCACGGAAGGGAAAGATATAAGGTTTGGACTTAATAGCGTCAAAGGCGTTAGCGAAAAGTCTTTGCAATCCCTTAGGGACTTTAGGTCTAGCGAGACCCCAACAAAATACGATATTTTCTTGGCGGCGAAACAAGCGGGGCTTAACATAGGAATACTATCGGCTTTGTGTCAGGCTGGAGCTCTCCAAAGCAAAGGCCCAAACAGATCCTTAATGGCGTTAGAAGCTCAAGCATTTAATCTTCTAACAGATAGGGAAAAGAGAAATTTCATACTTCTTGGAGAAAAGTACGATCATAAATTATTAAATTGTATAGCTGACGCTAAAAGCCAAGAGTTGGTCGGGGACGACGGAAAGCCCTTGATGAAAGAGTCTAGGTTTAAAACTTTCAAAAAGAAATATGATCTTTATAAATCTATTTATGATAAAAACAAATCTTATGAAAAGTTTGCTAATTGGTACTTTGAAAATGAATTGCTAGGATACAGCCATAGTTCAAAATTAAAAAACTGTTTTAAAGACGTTTTTAAAGACTTAAAAGATTCAAGAGATCTTGAGCTTATGGACAAAGACGATGGTGGTAAATTTATAGGAGTAGTTGATGATTGCTTAAAGGCTACATCAAGAAATGGAAATAAATACATAAAGCTTTCAATGTCTGACGAAAATGGAAAATGGGACGCAATGCTATTGAACTCAAGAAGGGGAAATTTCTATGATAGGTATTTTGAAAAAAATGAAAAAGCGCCAGCAAAAAAGAATATTGTAATAGCCTATGGAAGAAAGGCTGAAGATATAATATTCCTAGACTCTATTAAGATTATGGACGAAAAGATATATATGAAAATGTCTGAAGTTAAGTAAATAGAGTGTAAAACATGAAGATGACGCCAAAACCTAACTTTACGCCACGTGCGCAGCAAGCGATAAATGAAGCCAAGAAAGTTGCAAAAAAATATAACAGCGAATTTGTATGCATAGACCATCTATTCTTCGGAATGGTAAAATTAAATGCAGGAATACTTAGTGAGATACTATACTTATTGAATATTGACCAAATCGCGCTAAAAGACGAGATAGAAGACTCTTTTTCTCAGAGCTTAGATACTGCAGGGTTTTCGATCGAATCGGACATAGACCCTTCTTTCGATGAAGAATTTCATTTAATATTAAAAGTTTCAGCATCAATAAGCGAAAAATTAGATCACGAATATGTAGGGCTAGAACATATGTTGCTAGCGTTATTAAAATTCGAAGGTTCGCCCATACCTAGTTTCTTCAAATCTTTTAATGCTTCAGAAGAAGATATCATATCAGAGGTAAGAGAATATTTGCATCTATCTAAAGAAAACACAAACCACAAAAAAGAAAGTTATTACTCTCCACCAAAACCCAAGGTGAAGGATACTAGCCTACAAAACCTAGAGAAACACGCATTAAACCTTAACTCTCTAGCTTCGAAAGGAAAGTTTGACGACATAATAGGGAAAAAAGAAGAGATCAGCAGTGTGTGTGAAATTTTATGCAGAAGAACTAAAAACAACCCCGTTTTATTAGGTGAGCCAGGCGTTGGTAAGACGGCTATAGTTGAAGGTTTAGCTCAGAGAATAGTAAAAGCTGAAGCTCCTGATTTTTTATTAGCGAAGGTGATATATTCTCTAGACCTAGGGTCTTTAATAGCTGGAACTAAATATAGGGGACAGTTCGAAGAGAGGCTGAAAAACATCATAGATGAGGCTAAAAAAAATAAAAATATAATCCTATTTATCGATGAAATACATACCCTCGTTGGGGCTGGAGCGGCAGAAGGCTCAATGGACGCTGCAAACATGCTCAAACCCTTGCTGGCAAGGGGGGAGTTAAAATGTATTGGAGCTACAACCCAAGACGAGTATAAGAAAACCATACTTAAGGACGGAGCCTTAGATAGAAGGTTTCAATCAGTAAAAGTTAACGAACCAAACAAGGAAGAAACTAAACAAATTCTTTTAGGCATAAAAAAGAAATACGAGCAGTTTCACAGTATAAATTACCCAGAAGAGACTCTTGATTTAATTATTGAATTAACGTCTAGGTATATGGTTGATAAACAATTCCCAGACAAGGCGATAGATGTTATGGATCAAGCTGGATCTAAAGTTAAAATAAAAAATATACAAAGACCCGATGCGGCAAAAGAAATAGAGAAAAAGCTAGAAGATCTAAGCATTAGGGAAGCTAATGTCGAAATGATTGGGGCTTCGAAAGGTATGATCGAAGATGAGCAGATTTTTTTATTGGAAGAATATGATAGAGTAATAGAGAAGTGGGCCAAAAAGACTATAAAATCTAAAATACAAGTAACAAAAAGAGATATATTTGAGGTGATCTCAGCGAGAGCGGGTGTGCCTGTAACTCAAATGTCCACAAAAGAATCCTCAAAGCTTCTTTCTCTAGCTGGGGGTTTAAATAAAAAAATTATTGGTCAAAAAGAGTCTATTGATGAGATTTCCGAATCGATTCTGAGATCAAAATCTGGCCTTCAGGATCCTAAGAAACCAGTTGGAAGTTTTTTGCTGGTTGGGGCGAGCGGAACAGGCAAGACTCATACTGCAAAATGCATTGCAAAATTCGTATACGGAGGAGAAGACAAGCTTATCCAATTGGATATGAGCGAATTCTCAGAGAAAATTTCTGCGAGCAGGCTGGTTGGAGCCTCCCCCGGCTACGTGGGATACGAGGAGGGCGGAGAGTTAACTGAAAAAGTAAGAAGAACCCCATACAGTGTGGTGCTATTCGACGAGATAGAGAAAGCTCACCCAGACGTATTAAACATATTATTGCAAATTCTTGAAGAGGGCTTCCTAACGGACAACTCAGGCCGAAAGGTTAATTTTAATAATTGTATAATTATACTTACAGGAAACGTGGGTAGCGAAAAAATCACAAAACCTTCAATAGGCTTCGGGCATTCGGCATCTCATGCTAAAGATAAGCTTAAGGAAGAATTGAAAGTTTTCTTCAAGCCTGAATTCTTAAATAGACTGAACGAGATAGTTATGTTTGATAATTTTAACATAGGTGACTTAATAAAAATAACAAAGCTAGAAATACATAAATTACAAGAAAAACTTATATATAAAAATATAAAAATATCCCTAACCCCCTCCTTGAATAAGTATATATCCGAAGAAGCAGAGAAGGAAAAAATGGGAGCAAGGCCAATACAAAGATTGATTCAAAAAAATATAGAAAACAAACTATCAACCCTTCTTTTAAATAAAGAACTTACAGAGAATCAGTCAATAAGTTTCTCCTTTATTAAAGGAGAGGTTGTTTATAAAATCAAGGAAGAAGAGGTTTAACTGGGTCGTTGATTTCTGGAGAATTAGGATTCATGGGATCTTCAAATTTCTCTCCAGGATTTCGGCTTAAATTAGGCTGGTCCTTAGTTGAGTTAAATACTTGCATACATGCCTGAAACCTGTCTGATTGCACTGGATATCTTTTTTTCATATTAGCGTCTAAAATGCATCTCGTAACAAACTGATCGCCGCTTTCCGAATTGACTGGCACAGGATACCTTTTGTCCTGATTTGTTAAAAAATTATTTTCATTATCTTCCCGGGTTTCCTCTTTTTTATTCGGGAATATCTCATCATACTCAATATATCTTATAGATTCATCAATAGCTTCGTACGCAGAAGTGATATTTTTCTTTACCGAATCGTGCAGGTCTTTTTCTTCGGTGATCATATCGTAAAGCAGTCTGGCTTTTTTCCAAATATGAAAAAGCTCTGATTTTACTTTTTTATAGCTTGAGTCGGCCTTGGTTTCATTCATTTCGTTTGTCATAATATTTTATAAATTTATTCTTGATTTATGGGTGAGTCCTTGCCCGCTACTTGTTTTGGTTTAGCTCCGTAAAGATTGTAAGCATATATTAAGCTCTTTAATCTTTCCTGGGAAGCTAAATATGCATCATGATAATATTTTGGAGTCGGGGTATTTGGTTTTTTTATTACAGAATCTCCTTCTTGTATCATTATCCATCCCGCAGTTTTACCGTCTCCGTCTATTTTCCTAAGGGCGTTTCTTTCTGCCTTTCGATTATAGTCGGACAAATACATCTCTCTTAGTATAGCCTGTTCTTCTAGCATTAATCCATCTGGACTATCTCCGCTGAACGAAGTAAATATTACGGTGTTGAGTTCGCCCAGATGACCTTCTAGCCAACCAGATATTAGCCCTATATCGGTATCTCTTTGCGCCCCATGATCGTGAAAACCTAAATCTTGATCATAAAGATTTAAAGCAAGCTTTCCTATATTTGTTTGTGGATTAATTGGTGGGTGAGCCATGTTAGCCTCCTAAATAATCAAGAACCTCTTTGTGTTTTGGGTTATTGGGGTCGAGCTTAACAGGTTCTCCCATTACTTGAATACTTCCTTGTCCGACCAGGCTTGACTCAAAAGCTCTTTTGATTTTGTTCTTGAGGACGGTTTTATTTCCAGACGGAAATACCCCGGCTTTTACGGCGAAAGACTGAAGGTCTGTTAAATTCATATCTTCAAGCATTTCTTTAAATATTCTCTTGTCATTTGTCTTGAAAGGACTTATTTTTTTGACTCCTAATATGTCCTCTAACTCCCTAGCTCTAGAGACCTGCTCTTCGTAACTCTTGCCTGTGGTTTGGTTCAGTTCTTCAAGTTTTGCGCGTTTTCCTGCGCTAGCTTTACTCGATTTTTTTGTTGTTTTTTTGTTTGCCATAATTTGTACCTTTTCCTTTGTGTGTTAATACACTATATAATAATGATTTTAAATAAAAAATCCACCCCAGTTGCCTGAGGTGGACTTTTATAAAACGTTAATTTTATTAAAATTAAACGATGAGACCAAGTAATACGCGGTCGTCGATGATCATGCGACCCTCTTCAAGAGAACCGTAATAACCAATCTTAGATTGACGTGTTACGAATTGATCGTCAGCAATAAGAGAGAACTCTTCGCCGGAATCGGAGTCGGTAGCGACTGCGCGAATCATTGATTCACGTGATAAGTCAACACCAACAATAGCTTGCTCTGTTCCTAGAATAGCTTGAGCTGCACCACCATTTGCTTGAACTGAATAGTTATCAGCAAAAGTTGTTGTTCCAGCAGCTGTTCCAAAAACAGTGTTCCACTTTTGCCCTACGCCCATTTCATTATACTCTTGAATGGATACTCCGTAAAACTCAGGAATTCCAGCGCTATTAAAAACAGCGTCACGCATAGTATCTGTACCTGCGATGCCGTCACCAGCAGTTGGGGCTCCGCCTGCTCCACCAATAGTGTTTATTGGGTTATAAGCTAAACCGCGAATTTCTTCTACGATTTCAGGAGATACGAGTAAATCTGTGATTCCACGACCACGGCGCTCAGCAGGAGTTCCACCATTCCAAGAAGTATTAATTCTTTTAGCTTTAGTGAAAAGCTTGTTTAAGTCCGAAAGAAGGAATCTTCCAGCTTGAGCGGAACGAATTATGTGCTGCTCGCTGTTGGTTGAAGCGTTTGCAAGTGCAGTCATTATCATGGTTGCAGAAGTCTTTTCTTGTTTAAGAAGGATTTCTTGAGCCATGCGTGTGAATGTTTTACTTACAACATCAAGTCTTGAACGAGAAGCATAACGCTTGTCGAAGCTCAAAGCGCTGTCGAGAGTATAAGTTGTGAACTTAAGCTCGCTTTGCGAAGGAGCGACTTGATTTGTTGGAAGTCCACCAGGAACTGATTGACTCCAAACTTGAATGTAATCTTCGTCAGTAATATCATGATAAAGGTCCAATGGAATACTTGGGCTTTCATCAGAATTAAACTGAAGAGAAGAGAACATGTTGCTTACGGTAGGGGCGCTATTTACGACTTCCGCTAAAACTGGACCGATAAATTCGGCTAATGCAGTTTGAGCTTCGTAAGAAACGTCTCTATTTTTCGAAGCCATAGCTTTTACAAGCTCGACTTGCTCGGGGGTTCTTTCTAAAGTAATTTTCATTTTTAAATTTCCTTGTGTTAGAAGCTTATCTTGCAGAGATATTTTTTGCTGGTTGAGTCATCGCTTTCTTCTCCGATAGCGAGTACAGAACCAACAACAGTGCCAGAAGCTGCTGTTTTAAGTTTTCCTGCTGTGGAAGAAACCTCAAGGTCGTCTCCTAAAGCTGGGGCGCTTGAAAAAGCAGAACCGCTCAAAAGGATAAGTCCTTTGGTCAAAACAGGAACTGTTTGACCTGGAAGAACGCCTTGAGCTTCGTCTAGTTTTTGTTTGTATGATATCATCTTTTCTCCGTTCTCGTCGAACGCCAAGGTTTCACGTAAAGTGATTCCAAGCGCACGTCCGGAGCCATTAGCTGGAGCTACGGTCATACCTGTATTAGCGGGGTATCCGTTGAATCCAATATGAGCGCCACTAAAACTTGCACCTAAATAATCACGAAGATTATCGGGGGTAGTTGCGCGCAATTCGGAAACCTCACCAGGTAGAGCTCCCGCACTTACAGAAACAACAACGCCTGCATCAAAGTCGCCTGTGCCGTTGCTTTTGAAATCCGCAAGGGTTTCTCCAGTTACGTCAAGAGCGAATAAGTTAACAACATCGTGCTCACTGTAGTCTCGGTATGGTAGTATTCTTTTTGCCATAATTTTTTTCTTCTATATATTAGTATGAAATTTTAACCGACTCCTTAAAAGTCTTTGCGAAACGATCGCGAAGGGAGGAGGGGGCTTCGGAAGAAGATTCGTTATTATTAATAACGGCTGCATCTTCAACCTGTACATTTTCTAAAGCGTCTTCGACTTGGTCAGAAGAATCTTGTTCTTCTGCTTCAGAAGCTTCTGCAACTTGGACAGTTTCTTCTGAAACGTCTTCAACTTGGGAAGCTTCAACAGTTCCGATTCTCTTAGCGACTTCTTGAGCCACTCTTTCCTCGAAAGCTTTTTGTTCTGCAGCGATAAAATCTTTATTTTTATGTTTCCAGATTTTGGAAAGTTTTTCTTGATAAGAAGCGAACCCTTCCTCTGATTCATCAACTTGAGCAAGCTCTGAAGCTAAAATCTTAAGATCTTCATCGTCAAGATCGTAAACCTCGCTAAGAGCTTCCATTCTAGAATTAAATCTAACTTCAGCCTCCCTTGAAGAATTCTCTTGCTCTAAAGCTATAAGTTTATCCTTGGTTGATTTTAATTGCTCTTCCACTTCAAGCATTTTTTCTTGAAGAGAAGCTTGAGCTTGAGAAGCTTCTTCTTTTTCAGCCTTGGCTTTTTCTAGATCTGCAATATACTGTTCGCTTTTTTCTTTTATTGCGTCACTAAAAACCTTAGAAATGCTAGCGACAGTTTCTTCTGAGAAATCTTGCTTGCCAAGCTTTTCGTCTAAAGCTGCTCGGAATTCGTTGATAATTTGTTTTGTGTCCATAATTAAATTTTTATGTTGTTCTTTGTTTAGTACATCTTGTTTTTTTGATTGGGAAGTTTTTTTGCTTTTAATAATTATTTTGTCTATAGGTTGGTTGCGGCTAGGCTTGTCAGTTTCAGCCTGCCCGCTCTCGGCGACAAGCCCCTTTACGTCTGCAGCTGGATTTGACGTAAAGCCTATTCCAAGTGGATATATATTTCCAACAATTAATCGATTAACTTTTCGTCCGTCTTTTAATTGCCCTTTTCCTCCTGAAGACTTTAGATATGGGGCGTAAGCTTTTATTTCTTCGGGGTCAGATATGATGCTAGAGTCTAGCAAGTCATCTCCGCCGACACTAACGACATACTCGTTAAAACCAACCTCCCAGCTTGCAGATACAGCCTGAAAGAAATCGCTTTCTTGATCCGTGGAATTAACGACTAGCTCAGCAAACTCTTTGCTTGCGGTTTTATATACAACTGCAGCGAGTGCTATATTAAAAGGCTCATTCTTAATCAAAGCTGCCTCGTCGCTGATTAATTCGGAATATTGACTATACTCAGAAAACCCAGCAGAAACTATATGTCCAACAATTCTATCTCTATCGTGTTCAATATTTGTCGGCTTATGCACAAAATAATCCTTAACAGCTACCGCTGTTTCGCTATCTATACCGTCTCCGTTTTTATTGAATTTGTTGACTACGGCAGCGTTAAATGCTACGGCAAGCAAATCTATATTCTTATCTAAATTTATATCAGAAGGAATCAATGGGCGAAGAGACTCTATAGAAGCTTCGCTAATTTGCGATTCTTGCATTTGGCTAGACGCGCAAATAACATTATCGAACGTTGTTGTATACTTATAAGGTAAAGACATTTCAGTTTAATACACTCACTTTATAAACATGGGAGTAAAGGTTGCAGGAGCTTTCTGTATTTTTGAGTCCATCATATCATAATAAAGTTTAACCATCCAATTTCCAAGAACCAATGCGGAATAACTATCTTTCCTTGCTTTCTCAGGTCCGGTTTGCCGCCTCAAGCTCGAAGGCAAGTCAAAGCTTTGAGTGCCTGCAGAGGACGTTGTTATTTGAACTAAAGAGCATTGCGTTTTAACTAAATTCATCATATCAAATTGGTGTTCAACAAAGTCTATCATTTTTGCGGAATTAGTCTGCTTCTCTTGAGATTGAGAGGTTTTCAAGAATTCGATTTTATCTATCGGTATTTTTTTTCTTCTTTGTTCGTTGTATGAATCATCGATAGCGCGGGAACCAAACAGTATTCTCCTGTGGTCAAAGTTCGACTGTAAAAGCTCGTTTGCCCTTCGTATCCATTGGCTAGTAGGCTTCCTTAAGTAGCAAATAGTTTTATTTTCCAAGTTATACTCTCTCTTTCCCTCTACTAATTTTTGCTGATAATTTTCTATATCATCAAAGTTTGTATTTAAGCATTGTATATTTAGTTTATTTTTCTTGAATAAGTTACTCTCGTTGGCTGCGTTTATAAATTGAACACCTCCATTATAATCTCCCACAATAGATACAATATTAAAATGATTTAATAAATAATAAAAATAATTTATATGCTGTCTTAAATTTGCACCAGCCAACGCGTAGCTATGAACTACGACCCCGATCTTTTTTTCTTCATTTAGCTTTATAACCATCATGGCAAAATCATCACTACTCTCGCTTTCTGCCCAGCTAGGGTCAAAAGCGAGGATGTATTTATCTCCAGGACTTCCAACTATTTCAGTGCATGGATTTTCTCCATCCTTTAATGTGCATGCTGCCATTTTAGAGGTTTTAAAATATCCAGAACTATCATCAGTAAATATAGCCCCAAACTCTCTATCGAATTGGCTCTGACTCATGGTCGACTTTGCTTGGCTAATTAAATTTTGATCGTATAGCTGTCGGGGAGCGCAGTCATAACTAAACTGCATGATGGTTCTGTGAGCATCCGATTGTTTGTTTCCTCCAACCTGAATTAAATTTTCAAACTGCTCATAAGCTTTATACATATATTCAAATTTATAACTAGCAGAAGAAAGAGCTATCAGTTTATTGTTTGGCCAAATATGTCGGTCGCTTTCCTGAAGCTTGCCTTGTCTGATTAATTCAGTTTCAACATTATAAATATCTTCCCTCTGAGTTGGGTTTTCTACAACACTCAAAAACGGTATTATAACTTCATTATAAATTCGTTCGGGCATTAATGCAAATTCATCAATAATTATCCTGTGAAAGCGAAACCCCCGAAGCTTTTCTCCGTCCCCCAAAGGCAGTGCTCGAATTCTTGAGCTACCAATCTCAAGAAGCCACTCATCATTGCTTTTTGACTTATGGGTTATGCATTGAGAAAGATACATTGCTTCAGGTTTTGAGGCAATATCTTCTATTTTTTTAAATATCATTTTCGCCTGACGAAAAGATTTTGAAAGTATGCCGATCTCTACACCCTGGTTCATTATTGCTTCGAGATATGCGTATATAGCAGTAGTAAAAGACTTACTCATTCCCCGACTCCATACCCCCATGAAATAATCGGTTTCAAACATAGCTTTTATAGCCATATGCTGAAAAGGAAACAGCTTTACCCCTGAAATCAAATCCGTAGTAAAAGTTATATTTTCTCTTAAGAATTTATATAGCAGTATTTTAGCTTCTCTTTCTTCGAGGTATCCCTTCATCTCAAAAAGTTTCTCATTAAAGTCTTTGTTAGGACTTCTCGATTCTTGATTGCCGATTTCCCAACTCATTATATTAACCCTTTGTCTATGTAGTATTGAAGGTCAACGTTCCACAGTTTCTTTCCAAGCTTCAATAACTTAGGTATAAACTCTTCTGATCTTTCTCTACTGCCGGTAAATATAAACTGACAGTTGCCCGAGAATTTATGGTTTAGTACTCTCATGTTGTGATAAACATATTTTAAATTAGATTTGTGCGCTCCGCGCCTATTGTTGGATTCTATTTGACTTAAGTCGCTTTCTACGGCTACAAACAAATAACTATCAAAGTCTTTTGTCCTCTGAAGCTCATACTCAAAGCGTTCCAAGTTGTTTTTGCTGAGTGTGGATTTAAAATCCTGCTCTCCCTTTCGGTCCACATAAGTATAATCATAATCCGCTCCACCAACAGCGTAATCGCCGAATTCGAGCTTCATGAGCTCCGAGTTGGGGAAAGTTAAGGGTTGCTGTTCTCTAGTATCTACAAATATCTTCATTTGTGGGTCTATTTTTTGCTTAAATGATTCCGGTAATCTTTCGCCAAACATAGGTTTTATTCCTATAGCGCCGCAAGCATCAGTATAAGACCCGTAGTGTTTTTGAAAAATATCTATAGTGGGCATTTGATTAATCATCAACTCAATATGCGAAGGGGCAAACTCTAAGCTTTTCGCGGCGACTCTTTTTCTTAATAAATTAATTATATATTCTTTTACCTCTGATGGTTCTGTTTTCTCGCACCAACTTATCAATTGCTCATATGTAGAAAAGTCTCTATTAAAATAATCATCCTTGTTTTTAAACGGCAAGGGCTCTTTAGTAAATAAATTATAACGAGGATAATATTTTGTATAATATTCTGCAAGTATTATTTTATGAGATTTTAAATGAGCATGCATGCTTTTCTCCGAAGAGAAGCTTTGCGAGCAAGCTTTGCAAACAAATTCACCCTTTAATTCGTTCATGCAACATCGTCTTTAGCGACCCCAAGAACCCTAGCTTTCCAATCTGGCATAGATTCAAGGTTGTCCGCCTCTTTCCGGGCGGCTTTCCTTTGCATATTTGCTATTTTTATCATCACCTTGCGCTCCTCCTCTTCTTGAAATAATTGAACCAAGGCTAGTATGCTAGAATTTTGCTTTTGCTGAGATGATACTCTTTTTGACCTATCTCCTTGCAATTTTTGAATCAAAGACTCCATTCTCTTTTCGCACTGATTGTATTCTTCGCTCTTGGTCTTTAAAAGTTCTGCCAGCCTGACAGTTAGATCTTGCTGGTCTTCCGCATCATTGAACATCCTGTTTAGCTTGCTCATAGCTCCTTGAATGTTTTTCAAATGAATGTAATCCATACAAACATTAATATATAAATTAATTTCATCATTACTCAGGTCGGGCTTATCCCAGGTAGCTCTTACGAATTCTGCCTCGAATAAATCTCGATCCTCCATGCTATCATAATTATTTATAACTTGAGTAAATCTAGGAGAAGATAAAAAAGCTCCCAATGATTCGATGGCTTTTTTTTGCCCTATATTCAACTTTGCTTCTTCAATGTTTTTCTGGCAGTAGTCGTTTATTTTTTTGATTATTTTACTTACAGCTTTTGGCGCAGAATATTTTCTATTAACCGCGTTTTCTGAAGGGTGCAAATCTAGCGAATCCTGACTTTCGATATATTCCAAAACAGAAGAGTACTCCTTTGAGTTTCGGGTGATTCTTATTTCTGGAAATAATACAGTAGCAATTTGCAGTGCGTTCATACCGTCCTGAGAAGAGTTGGAAATAAACTCTCTCTGAGGATCTGATAATTGTATATTGTCTTTTGGGTATATATGTTTAGTGTCGTAATTAATTCCCTGCTCAACCATAAATGCCCTAACAGCCCTGCCCTGCTTACTTCTTCCATCTATACCTTCTTCTCCAGGAAAAGCTAATTTAGTCAATTCCGTTAAATCACTTATTATTGAACCGTTTTCGGAGACGATCCTTTTTTGTTCTTTTGTTAAATCCATGCTATAACATTTGTATCGGGGATTACATCTTCTTTTTCCAAAATTTCCTGCGCTTTTTGTTTAAATATCTTTTTCAAGTTTTTGATTTGCTTGTAGCCGGCCTTTCGCCCTTTTTCGGAAGTCTTATAGCCCATTCTTACAGCAACATCTTCTTCGTCAACGTTGTCTATAAACAATAATTCATAAACCAAAAATTGCTTTTCTGATAATTCTTCCTTCATGAAATAATTTAGTTTTTTCTGTGCGTCGATTATGCTATAATTATTATCCTCCATAGCTTGAACTTCATTAGAGTGGTTTTCGAGAGTCAGGGCCATTTTTATTCCATATGCTGATTTTTTAGTTCGCTCCCATTTTGCATACAGAGGGCAAGAAGAATCTTGAAGGCCAGACTTAGTGAAACCGCACAATGAAGCCTCTCCCCCATCTTTGGTCGCGCAAGATTGATTAAATGGGCAATTCAAACAGGGCCGAACAAAATTGCTGTAATTATTTCGCAAAATATTTTTCATTTGATTGGTTATTATTTTATTTATCCAAGGCTTAAGGGATCTTCTTTGGTCCCATTGATGCCATTTTTTATGAATGTGCGCTCTAATTATTTGCTCAACATCCTCAAAATCAAACCAAGCTAACGAGTCAAGAAACCACTTGCCTCTTCTCTTTTTTATCTCCAAATCAATTTCTGAAGACTTATCCTCGTAGCTGCAATTAGTTTTTTCTTGGTCGGCCACGAGTTTTTTTCTGCTTGGATTTAGTTACATTTTTCTCCTCCTTGAAGTCCTGAAACTGCTCCAAAGGCATAATATCCTTTAGGCTAAATTTATTATTATCGTTCTCTATTGAATAGGAAAGTTTTGATATGTTTGGCACCTCGTATATATCCAGGCCTTCAGGATCATCATCCATATCGGTAATAGGCCTACTCCGCTTAGGCAACAATCTTTTTGCGATTGGTTTAGCCTTGGCTGGAGAGGATGACGTTTGTTTCGCTGCTGATAATATATTTAAACCTTCACCACAGCCACCGCAAAAACTCGGAGCTTGAAGGGAATACATATTTTTAAAACCACAATGGGGACAATAAGAAAAAGCCATAATAATATATTATAGCTTTAAAAAAAATTATATCAAATACCCGCTAATTACCCTTGACTGCTTTCTTATGAAATCTTCGGAGTCTTTGCTCCATTTCCTATTCTCCTTGACGTACTCCACGCAAATCACACCAATAATTTTACCATTCAACGTTTTAATGGGTCTAGCGAACATGCTTTTTACCCCCTTATTCATAAGAAAAGCTCTAAAAGAGAAGTCCCCTTTGTAGTTTTCAACGTCAATACATTCAAATGTTTTTTCTTGAGCTATTGGTTCCATTAGTCCATGTAAATTAGAAATCCTCAAGTTCTGCAGGTTCTGGCATTCAACACTTATTCCATCTCCTACGATTTCATATGTGCAACTAAGCTTTTGTTGACCTCTGCCTGAGAAATACTGCTCTCCGTTGTGAAATTCTAATATGTAAGCCCTATCTGCAAAAGTTTCATCAGCTATATACTGCAAGGCTGTAATTATATTGCTATGAGAAGCGGGGTCATAATTTAATTGTTTATGTTTTTTTTCGTCAAGTTTAAACTTTATCCAGACTCCCAATACCGCAGTTGCAGCAGAGACGAGCCCAGTAAGCACGCTAATTATATCTAGTCCATTATTCATTTTCTATTAATGATATACGCCAAAACAGAAGAGAATAGAAATACAAAAAATAAAATAATAAAAAACCACATAACAGGACCTTCGTAATCGTAAGGTTCAGGGTTCAAGCCTTGATATTCACTAACAGAAATCATTAAATCATTATTCTTGTCTATATCGTTAAACTCAGAAGAAGCAGCTGGCTCGGGTGCTGGATTTGATTTAAAGGTCTTGCTAGGGCTGCAAGAGTATAGCAAAAACGTTACAAAAAACAAACACCTCATCTTCTTTTGCTTGGAATAGCATAAAAGCCCACAACCATGAAGCATAGATCCATAAAGGAGGCAAGCATCAATCCCCCCGTCATTTGAACCATTTCCCAATCCTTGCCCCCGAATACCCAACTAAAGAATCCCCACTTTGCTCCGTCGCCCTTTGGAACAACAACATTATATACTATGTGAGGATTCATTGCATAATATATCATTAAAAAACACATCGTAAAAGTGATACTCATAAACAAAATTCTCCTCGTTACCTTTACAAAAGGATCGCTCGAGTTTTTATTCTGTCCGTCAATCAATGCTTGTAGCATTTTATCATCCCTTGCTGCCAAAGCCAATTGATCTTGTCTTTTTTGCTCCAACCAAGAGTTAATTAGGTTGCAGGCGAGTTTTATACCCGCTCCAATGATTGTGTTAATGATTGGGCCCATGCATATATATACACTTGTTAAATTTTAAAAATATTTATTTCAGTGTAATATAAGTTAATGTCGCAAAAATCAATACTACAGCTTCTCAGTAAAAGCTTAAACTCCTATCAATCAACATGCTGGCTTAAATCAGAAAATGCAAAACTAAATGGATCGACTCCAGCTGAATTAATGATGGACAATAAAACAGACAAGGTAATTAAAATATTACCAGATGAAATTAAAAGAATAAAAAGTAAAAAAAATATTAATTAATATATATCCACTTTTTAGTATTGTTTGCGTAAAAATAAGGATAGGTCTCAGGGTTTGCCCAGATCCACCCATAGTTTATGATATAACCCCACACGCCATCCTTACTGTCTGACTGGACATACATCCAGTAGATTTTTGCGTGGTAAATCCACCCATTTGAGAATGGTAAATAATCTCCAAGCCAAGTACTCTGCCATCCAAGCGAGGTAACTTCTTCCTCAACTTCTTCTTCAACTTCTTGGGTAGCTGATTGGGTATTTTCAGAATTTGTTTCATCGCTGACGTCAGGCCCAGTAGATTTAGACAATAATTCTTGATCAAAATACTGGGCTGCGATTGTTGTTTCGAGAACTAAGGAAAGGCAATCTTTATTGCTTGACTGAGAATGAATTTCTTTGATTGAGTTATCGGTTTTAAATTGCCAAGATAATATCCTGAAAGTTCGATTATGCTCATCGTTCCTGATCCATCCTCCGCGATCATCCTTTTGGTAATCTGTATTTAAGGAGTTATCCCATGCACACCCATAAATTAATGTGTCCTGGGATAGATTTAATTGGCTAATTTGTAGGGTTGATTCGCTTGACACGATCTTGTTATCAACGATCCACGCAATATCGACCACGATAGGATCTACAACATTAATTTCTAAAGTGTTAGTGTTATTTACGCTAGAGTTTGTTTCTGTATAGCTGTCTATTGGCGAAACATATTTATAAAGCTGCAGAATAATTTGCTCTCTATTTACCGCGTGAAAATCTCCAGTATTTGAATTGTTCATTAATCCGTCATACGAAGTTGGCTTAAAATAGTTTGCTCCTTCTTTTTGGTATGGCTCATTAATTTCATATCCACGAAAGGAATCTTTGTACCCAATCCAATGGCCCCATCTCTGCCTTGCTTCTTCTGATGATCTTGCCATGTTAAAAGCATAATCATACATATATTCTTGTATAGTAGTTTGGTATTCATCTCCCGCCATGCCCAGGGTATGCCCTATCTCATGCGAGACTATACTTGTCCATGGTGCAGCATAGATTAAGCTTGTAGAGCTTCTATCAAGCGCTGTACCGAGCCCAAAAACCCTATTTGTTAGAATGGTGGTGCATTCATTCCCTATGTTGAGTCCATTTGTGATCGATAAGCATTTTAACCAATCATTCCAGCCATCCCAATATCCAAGATTAAAATCAAGCCCAAATGCAGAATTGTTAACGTCTTTTATATCGTCTGGATTATTTAAAGTGCTAACAAGGTCTATTCTATGAACATTAACAAAATTTTTATACCTATTCCAGAAGGCGTAGTTGCTTTGCATCCCCGACCATATGGTTTCAACATCTTCTTCATAATCAACCATCTCATCAGCGAAATATCTATCACCGATAAATACTAAATCTAGTCTATTATCAGACGATCCGCTATTATGAATCGTTTCATAAGAATTCGCAAATAAATTAAAATAAAAAAATGTAAGTAGTAAATAATATCTCATCTATGAATTATCTCATATATTATGAGACAAGTCAAGATTATATTTTCTAACTTGGCACGATTGAGACTTGCCCAGTCAGCCCGCATTTTTGGATGCCAAGCTGAGTTCTGATGGTTAAAGAGTTTTTCGTGCAAGATACATGCATAAGTAAATTTCTTCTCATCCTGTGTGCCGAGACCATTAGTCCTGACTGTATTTGTATCTCTGATCCCCCCACGGTTATTGATTGCCCACCAAAGGAAATCACATTCAATCCAGCGATTTTGGTTATGACAAAGTCGCGGGATTGAATGGCTTTAAGTGCCTCATGCCGTGTTACTCTCATATTTAATACTCCTGCAGAAGTAGTGTCAAACATATTAGTTACAGTGATTGTTTTATCGGTGCCAGTCCAGTTTTCTGAGATAACAGTTGGTGCGCCGGTCGAAGATCCATAAGAAACGGTTGTGCTAGAGTTTATGAGTTGATCGACGGTTACTTTATATGTTGAGCCATCCGCCTTTTGTATGATCAAGAAATCTGAAGCTGCGTCAATATTGCTTCCGATTAAATCTAAGTCTTTAATTTGCCTGTTTGCCATATAATTATATATACACTATTTCTAATTAATAAAAGGTTCCTGCAGAAACTCTCTGCATTTTATTATTGTATAATACATATTATTTTAACTACATTCTATTAAAAAATAATTTCAAACATAGAATATATTATATATTACATTACTATATTACATGAACAATCAATTGGGCGTAACGAGTATATTGCTTTTATTATTTTATGTGGGATGGTTTGCATGGGACCAAAGAACAATAATAGAAAAACAAAATCAAGAAATAATAAAATTAAACCAACAATTAATATTTAAAAACATAGTATTGGACGCTGCGCTTCAAGATATAAGTGAACCAGTTAATAAACAAATATATAACGCGCCGCAAAAATACCTTAAATTTTAAACATGATATCAACGATAGATACCAGCAAGATCAAAAGTTCTGAGATTGCATCAAAACTAAACGAATTAGTTGCCCAGACAAATTCGAACGAAACCCTAATTGAGGATCACAGATCAATTAAAATAATTGATTATGCTCTTTTTGGACCTTTTGGGTTTAATTCAAATATTATTGCCTCAGGAAATGCTACGTCGTTTGTTAATATAAATTTAGCCTCTCACTTTAGTAGCGCAGGAGATAACACTTACAATGGAGAAAACAACGTTTTATTATCTATACTTCATCAGGGAAATGCTTATCCGGCACATGCATGCTACGCATTTACAAGCTATTCGGCCAACCCGTCGAGTTATGGAGGGCTTGCTCATAGAGTATTTCAAAATAATTCAGACAAATCTCAAACCATGGGTAGTTTTGCAATCGTACCAGTAGTCACAGATTCAAATGGAACTAAATTTCTACAATTTAAAATCCATGATCCAGCCGGAGATGCTGGACATTCTAGCGTATATGAATATCATGTCATAGGTTATGCAAACTAATTTTATATTTGACGCAATTGAACTACTCGTTCCTGGAGCGCGCTGGACATTATGCCCAGATGGATCCGAAAAAAACTTAATCGAACAAATCAAGTGGACGAATTTAAACGGGCGAGAAAAACCAACCCAAGAACAAATTGAACAAGCAATTGAAGAGTGCAAATCAAACATAGTTCCTTTTAAAAAATTACGAAGTTTGAGAGATCAAGTTTTATCTGAATCCGACTGGGTGGTAGTTAAGTCGATTGAAAAACAAGAGCCTGTCCCCAAAGAATGGAAGGAATATAGACAAAAACTTAGAGACCTTCCAAAAACAGAAGCTCCAGAAATTGATGAACATGGAAATTTAAATTTAAAAAAAATAAATCTTCCTCAAAAACCACTTTAATTTTCAAAAATAACTTATATTATATAATATGACAACAGCAACAACAGAACAAAAACAAGAAGAAACAGATAACGCGGCCGAAGAAGGGCAATATACTCCAGAGCAAAATATTGCAATAACTCATTTAGCAAACAAAATGCTTGGTAATGTAAATTTATCAGAAGCATTCTCGCTTATTCCACTTGGTCAAATAATTAATTTAGTTCAACAACAAGTTATTCAACAAGCAAAAAAGCAAGTTGAAGATATGAGCGACGAAGAAATTAAAAAAGCAATCGAAGAAGGAGATGCCGCTCTAGCAGAAGCTCAAGCTGCTCAGCTTCAGAATTAAGCTTTTAGACTCTGGGGTTATTGCACCCGCTGTTCAAATAAACATAAGTACTAAACTAGTAACAATATTCGTGGGGGAACAGGCCACATAAATTTTATCATCAACCTGACCACCGCCGGTCGCCGCCGGGCCCATTCCCCAGTAGACACGAGATTGATGACCATTAACACTTGCAATTACGCGGTATGCTGAGTGTTGCCACGCAAGGATTCCTGTATTTTGAGGAATACTCGCCCCTGTTGGAAAATTACTGTAATCTGGCATTTCCGCACCTAAAATTAAAACGGTTGATGTCCCAGGGGGTACGGTAATGCCGGTTCCGAGACTAGATAAGTTGTGGTTGCCACCGAAACTGCTTAAACCACCCGCGGTGACAGCGTATCTATTGACACCACCGGGGGAAGTTCCGCCACCGACAATTCCGCTACCGCCACTTCCTGAACTCACAATTCCATCATAAATTACTTGGCCGCCTGCTGTACGCCTTGTTAATGTTTTGCCTGCGACTGTTACGGAGGCCGTTGAGTTGTCTGTTATTGTGGTTTTAATGCTCATTTATTGTTGTATTATAATTTTATTCCTCTGTATATGATTTAGTTGTCCCATTTTCATAAAATACCTTGCAATTTTTGCCCTCAATAACAACTTTTGAAATTCCATCTCTAGGGTTTTTGTAAGTAACGTCTTGGATTTCGCCAATCTCGCCTAGATTTGCTGTGCATTTATACATATTATATAAGACTTTAGCTTCGTTTTCTTTGAGAGCTTTATGTAATTCGTCTTCATTTATTATATCATTGGGAATATCATTCATAATCAAAAGTGTATGGGGTTATTGCAGTTCCATTTGGTCGACCTGCTATTATATTAAAGGCGCAACCCATTGCAGCAACGGACATAGTAGAACCGTCATCGCCAGTTCCATACCTAACTGGGTTTAAATTTACTGAAATACTAGATCCGCCATTCCAACGGGCAGCGACCATCCAGCGAGTATCATATTCATTGCTTGGATCATAACCCTGGCCATACTTGTGATGGCCTTGGCCAAACCAAATATCCCAACGACTACTACCATAGTAAGAAATCGAACTTGGCCATATAACTCGATCTCTTGTTCCATAGATCCATTCGCCAGCTTCAGTTAAAGGAAACCTTGTAATCTCTACAAAAACAGAGTAGTGCCCATTATTGCTATCGTAATGATCTTTTATACTTTGTTCAGTAGCCATAGTCAAAGAGTTTGGGTCTCCGTTTCCGTGATTGACAGTAGACCCTGTACCAATTGCGATATAAAGAATTCCATCTAAACGATAAACTTTCCACGCTAGATCTGCGTTCCAAAGGCAACCATATCCTGCAACATTTTTTGGATTAGTTGAATGCCTATCTCCAGTTAAATATTCTTCATCTTCTGGGGTGCTTGAATTAGCTTGAATCCACGCGTTCGTTGGGGCGCCAACATAAACATACGTGGCTGCATTATTCTCGTCGAACCATAAATATCCTTCTTCTGGGCTGGTCGGAGGAACATTTCCAACAGTAACGCTTGAATTGTCAGAAATTAATTCATTGATTTTCGTGCGCATGGCATCAGAATCAACTTGATTTGGGCTAACTGGAAGTGGATCGATTGACATGTTTATATATATACACTTTTTTTAAGTAAACCAATAGCCTGGACAAAAAGAGCCGCAATTAGTGTTGCCGTCAGACCAAGCACTTCCAAAAATTTCGGTTTGCGCGTAGTTTGACGCTAGGGATTCCCGCTTTGTCGTTGGGGCCCAAAAATAAGGTAAATTTTGCTGACCAATAACTGGCTCATTGATCCAAATATAGTATAACATACTTCCTTCTGCAAGAGGGTCTGAGTTATAAGCTTCAATTCCCTGGGCGTTATAATATCCTCTCGCCCAGTATCTGTCTTGATTTAACGTAAAACTCCTTGTCTCGTGCAGCCATTCTAGCAAATTTTTCGCAGTGTTTCCGCCAAAACCATTGGACTTATTGTATATTGCGGTTACACCTCCCCAATTATCAGGAAATAATAAAGATCCATCTGCGTATCTTAAATTCCAAGTGGTGTTAACTATATTTTGCTGGCCCATCCTAGGTCCAAAAGGAATTGTTCCCCAATCAAAAGTTGCAGTCCCATCAGCGTTGTGTGTATACTTTAAGCTACCTGGTGAACTAGTAGGTCCATTGTAGACATCGTGCGTCGCGACCGTGGAGTGCAGTTGCATAGTTGCAGTTACACTTAGCTCTCCGGTGTCTTGACTAGTGTCTTGACTAGTGTCTTGACTAGTGTCTTGACTAGTCGTTGATATAAAAGAATCTGCTTGAACCCACGCGTTAGTTGGGGTATTAACGTAAACGTATAGATTCGCAACACTTTCATCAAACCATAAATCTCCTTCTCCTGGACTAGCTGGAGGAGTATCTCCAACAGTAACGCTTGAATTGTCAGAAATTAATTGATTAATCTTTGTGCGCATGGCATCAGAATCAACTTGATTTGGGCTAACCGGAAGTGGATCGATTGACATGTTTATGTATACACTTTATTTTAATTTTTTTAATCTATAAATTATATCGCTTAAATTTTCATAGTTTATACGATCTGTTTTATAGTTTGCTCCATGAGTAGTTTTTATTGTATATCCACGTTGTTTTTCACTATCAAGAACTAATTGAGAAATAAAATCATGCGCACCATGAGATTTTAACCAATTCCAGTATATCGCACGAGTGCCAGGTTTACATTCAAGTAAAATATCTTCAAAAATAAATAATTTACTAAATAATGTAACATCGCGAAAACACGAGATTTCGCTGGGCGGCTCACTTAAGCAAGACTCTATAATCAAAATCATGTAAAAAATTACACACAATATCAGCCTTCGCTATCTTCTGTGCTACAATCCTGTTGGGTGATTCCCCGTATCGCTTGAGCTTATAGTCTGAGCACTTTCAAACTGTTGGGTCGAGGTGAAGTTTTCATCTATAGTTAAATTTGCATCCCAACCATTTATTAAATGTCGCTCCCTCGGGTCTGTATTTAATTGGAATACCCTTCCTGATCCATCCTTAACAAGTAATGTACTATTGCCAATTGCTGAGATTTCAGACACGTCAGTAAGTCCAAGATTTTCAAATCTGCTAGGGTACACAGGATTAGTCTGAACGGGATTTCTTGTTGAGAAATCTTCACTCCAAGATTGATTTGGATTATTAGAATTGTAGTAGCCCGCAAACTCCGGCCAAGCCTGTTTTTTATATGAGTCTAAGGTATAATACTTGGTCAGAAAGTTGTATCTAGTATTAAAGCCAGCAATCCTTCCATTTATGTAAAGATTCCAGTCAAATCCTTCTGATGTATCAACAAGAAGGTTAGGGGTGGTAATGTTTTGAGTTATGGGGCCATAATTAAACGCACTACCGGCGGTAATAGCTGTACCGCTTACGAATGTAACCCCGTTAGTCTTGTCGGTTGCCATATTAGGGTCGAAAGTATTAGTAGTTTGATTTGTCGGATTTAAAAAGCTAAATCTATCAACATAGCCAATTGGCCTCCACACCGCACCACTAGCAAGTAATGTCCCGTCAGATTTTAATATAAAAATAGCAGATTCAGTACATGCGATATCCTTGATGCCCGTAATTTGATTTCCGTGATGGTCGTATTTTATATGCACCGGACGCGCAAACCATTGACCCCATGGTGACCACCTGTGCATCACAGTTTCACTCGTGTTTGAAGAGTAAGCCTCACTGAACTGTTTTCTTTCGTGAGCTATGGATTCAAGTGTTGAGCCCGCATACGGGGTAATGTTAACCGCTGGCGAGACTTGCAGTGTATCAGTCCACTGATTACTCGGCGCTGGACCTGAAGTATAAGTTTTATTAACATAATCTCTATTTATTCCGTAATCACCAACCCCAAGCTTGCCATATTTATTAGAACCCCAAGCGAATAAATTTCCATCAATTACAGCTACATATGAACTTTCATTCATCATGTCAGAACAGGCGTCAGTTGACTGCTTGGAAAACGTGTATCTAGAATCATACCACTCATATATTCCAGCATCACCGGGCTGTCGACCATTAGTGCTATTAAAGCATTCTTCCAAAAAAGGATAATTGTGATTTAACCAATATGACCAATGCCATTGAAAGTGAGATTCGTAATGGTAACTATCGGTTGTCCCTGTTAACTGTCGGCGATTAGATTTTGCAAGTTTAACAGTATCTGGTTTTTTTATATATCCACTAGCGTCATGCAAACTATCCCATAATGCTTTATGAGTTGGATGCATATATGGCGCAGGCTTTTCGGTTCTGGTGAGTACCCAATCCTGCCCCTGTATGGAGCTGGTGTTGCTGAAATTATAATCATTGCTTTTGTCTGTAATATTAAATGTACCAGACTTACCGGGATTAATTAGTCTCGGGGCGTGCGACATTGCCTTGTAAGTGTCCGAACCCAACTGCCTGGTGTAGGAGAACCCACCGTCAGCGTCTAACTTGGCGTAGATCTGACTTTCCCAATAGTCAAGACTAGCAAGTTGATTGTACGCATCAGGGTTGGCTTCGTATTGTTCCTTGGTAATATTGGCCCCGAGTTGCAAATTTCGATTCATGTAATTAAGAGATGAATATCCTCCCTGCACTATCATTATCTTGTATCCTACCGGCCCTGCGCTTTCTACATGGTATCCTTTCCAGACTGAGTCACCCTTCATTGGGGTTACATGAAATCCTATGCCTCCTTTACCGGAGGACTTAAGCATTTTATTCTTTGAGTACATGTAGGCAACTGGTGTACCACTTGACGAGTTTTGCACTTTCCCGACATTCTTCCACTGTTGGAAATGAGGCAAATAAAGAGAGGAAAACGGTGAAGATATCTTCCAATTTTCTTTCTGTGGGAAATTTAAAAGGCCTTCCCAAATTGGAGGGTCGTATACGGAGTTATGCCTAAAGCTACCGGTTTGAATAAAATGGATACCATTGACTGTACGGATTGCTATCCCAGCTGCTCGGGAATCATCGATAAAATTCAATCCGTTATTTAATGTAACGGACCAATCTCCTCCGGCACCAACATAAGTTGACGGCAATGCCGTTGTTCCATTAGCGGACCACCCACTACCACTTTCCGTATCAGTTGACAACCATACTCCCGCCTCTGTGTAAGGATTAGTGGGACTACCAGTCCCAACTGTCAATTCCATAACCTGTTTCCATTGTTCGCCATTTCCATAACGAGAATATACGCTCCCTGTGAAAGTTATTATAACTTCAACCCCATTGAGATAAAAGTAATCCTTTATTCCAGGAATACCCGATGGTAAGTCATCCTTTATATCGGTAAAATAACCTGGAGCAGCCTTAATTGCTATGCTATTTGTGGAGTTAAACGCATTGGGAGTATAAAAAATACCGCCCCCACCCGCTTGAGTTCCTTTGATTTCGCTACTAGTAGGGACGAAATTTTCGTACAATAGTAAATTCTCCCCAGGTATTAGCCTTGCACTCTGGACTGGCGATGGGCTATTCGTATAGTTCGCTCCAGAAAATTCACTAAGAGCGTGCGGTTCGATAAAATTACCATTCGGAAGTAAGACATCATTCGCCTGAGAAGTCGAAAATAAGCCAACTAGGGAAACATCGCTTTCTCCTATATTAATTCCATCTTTACCGTTTAGAAATTGGCGAATAGCATTTATTGATTTTTCTGAATCTGAGAATGTTTCCATATAAAGTGTTACACGTTAATTTATTAACTTAAAAATATTAATAACCCAATAACAACAGCTAGCCCCACAACGATCCAAGGAAGACGATGAACAAATTTTTTCTTTGGCTCTGGCTCTGGCTCTGGCTTTGGTTTCGGCTCTGGCTTTGGCTCTGGTTTCAACTCTGGTTCGTCTCCTCCGATCAGTTTTTCAACATCAATAATTCCATATCCCCAGTCGTTATCTCTACCAATTTCGCCTTTGTCTTTTGTATATTTTAATAAATGTTCTCTTATTTGTTCTACAGTTTGGCAGTCATTTTTATTTTCTGTTTTTTCTTGTTTTTTATGTTTTGATAACATTAATGCTACAACACCAACTAAAAAAGGACACGCCATACTTGTGCCGCTCAGACTTCGATATATATTGTTTATAAATGTGCTATATATTCCTACGCCAGGAGCAGCCCATTCTACTTTTTCTCCGCGAGAAGAGAAATTTGCAATCTTTCCATAGCGATCATGGGCAGCGACCGCGATTGTTTCCTCAAATGCAGCGGGCCAATTAACTCCGCCAGATCCAGTGTTTCCTGCAGCACAAATGACAGGTATATTCATTTTATATAATGTTTTTATTTTTTCATGTAAAAGATTAGAGGGGCTTCCGCCTCCTAAGCTCATTGATACAATATCAGGTTTAACTTTTATAGCATAATCAAGAGCAGCCGCGAGACCATTGTAATTTCCTCCGCCAGATTTACCTAAAGCTTTTACGCAGATAACCTTTGCTTTTGGAGCAACGCCAACCATTCCAACTTCATTATTTTTTGCGCAAATGATTCCCACGCAATGCGTTTGATGCCCATTTTCATCCTTGAGGGGTTCGTTTGGGACGAAATTTTCTCCGGGAATTGCGTTATCCCCGACGTCTGGATGTTCAACCATTCCAGTGTCTATTACAAGAACGGTAATTCCCTCTCCTTGGGTTATCTTCCAAGTTTCTGGAACGTTTGATTGAGTTAATCCCCAGTCAATTCTTTGACTTAGGCTGGTTAATTCTTCATTAACTTCTATTTTTGGTAAATATGTTTCTTCGTTCATTTTTTATTTTGTATTTTTGTTATTACATATTTTAATATTTCACTTCTCATTATATCTTCTGCTCCAAAATGAAATGTATGAATTCCTCGCTCTTTGCTTTCTTGATCATCAAAAATAGAATACATATCTGCAAATCCACTTTTTCCATTGATATCGCTTTGCATTGGATCGCCGCAAATGATTAATTTGCTGCCGCGACCAAGTCGGGTCATTAAAGTAGTAAGCTCCTTGAATGTGAAATTCTGAGATTCGTCCGCGATTACGATTTCGTCCATCCAACTGGCGCCGCGAAGGTAATTTACAGGCATACCTTTTACAATATCCTTTTCTTTTAAAATGCTGGCTTGGCCAGGAACCAAAAGCTCATCAAGCTTTTCATTCATAGGCATCATATATGGATTGATCTTCTCGGCCATTTCTCCAGGAAGTGCGCCAAGGCTTTTTTCGCCACTTTCTGCGATTGTGCGTACATATGTGATGCCGCGATCATTATTCATATTATATAATTGTAATGCTCCATATATTGCTATATAAGTCTTACTTGTGCCCGCAGGGCCACTGATGAATACAATACTGGTCTCTTTATCAAATATTATTTTTAATAAAGCTAGTTGTTTGTCGGTTAGACTTAGTTTTTTCAGCTTGACGTTTCTTTTGTGCAGAGAGGATGCGATTTTCTTAATCTCATCCTCGTCTGTTATCTCGGGTTTTTTACGTTTTCGAGCCATTTGATTATATAAAAATACACTATTTTTTGATAGTGGTCGGATTTTTTTTGGATCGACGAATATGTTATAATTTATTAGACTCATTTTCATATTGAAAAAAGGCACCCCCCGCACTTTGTGCACAATACAATTAAAAAATGAATCCATTTAATGGGTAGGGTCTAAAGGGGGTAGGGGGTATAGTGCAATAAAATAATTGAATCTTTCTTCACTTTTTTTTTCGTTTTGCTTGACTTACTGACTCAATCTGATACTCTTTAAGTATAGTTAACAATAAATAATACAATAAAAAAATAATATGAATTACGACATACTTCTTTTAATCCTTCCTTGGTTGTTTCCTTTCTTCCTAATGTTTCGGTCTATGACTGACAAACAAGCAGATCTTTTTAAAGATAATAATAACGAAAATAAAGTAAAATAAAGTTTGCGTTTCCTTGGTTTATGTGTTACATTGTATGTATAAGATAAATTAAATAGTAACAATAAAATAATAAAAAATATGTATAAGAAAAATGATATCGTACTCGCAAGAGATAATAAAACTTACCAAGTGATCAAAGAGTTCTCAGACGATCGCCTAGGCAAACAAGTACTTTGCCGTCTGTATCGCTCACAGAAGAGAGTGGCTTGGTATCCTCGCAACATTAGAATACACCCTTTATTCGCTTAAAGCTTGACTCTATCATTTAAACACTATACTATAATAACATCATGAGAAAAGTAACACAACAAATTAAGCAAGCATTTAATCAAGGCACATCCTTAAAGGTGGGCAATACACGCACGGACGGTCAGACCGTTTGGTTGCATGGTAACGCTATCGTCAAGCGTGACGCTGACGGCTTGGTCAAATGGTCGCTTGCAGGTTGGAACACACCCACCACACGCGAACGCGTCAACGGCATAGCAAATGCAGATGTTTGCCAATTCAAATTCGAGCCTGTACTAAATGGTCAAGTGATTGACTCATCCGATTGGTTCATTTCGCCACCCAAGTTACCCGATCTCCTAGTGTTCTAAGCTCTCACATAGTTGACCTATACAACAGCCCACTATGTGGGCTTTTTTGTGTCCTATCCTGCCATAGCATTGTGCAGTCAGTTATGTCGTAAGGTCTTGAACATCAACGACTTAGGAAAAAAATCCCTGGGCGGTTTTCCGTAACTCGTTGAATAGCAACAACTTACAACAGAATCGATACAGATTCCGTGCCAACTTCGCAACAAAATCGCAACAGGATTGTGCAAAAACATAGTTGAAAGGTAAGTGAGAAAAAGCTTGTGTTTTGCCGTTTTGTCTGATACATTGTATATATGATTAAGAATAATAAAGTTGAAGAAATAAGACAAGAATTAAATTTGGATCTCGACCTTGGCTTGGCATTGGCTGAAGCTGAAGGTAACTTGAACCACTTAGCCCGTGAGTCAAATTCATCCGATTGGCAAGGCACAATCACGCAAGGCATGACAATCCTTGACGCATTAAACGCAGTACAAAAAGCTAGAAAAGCCTTTCAACAAATAAAACAAAATAAATCAAAATAAAGTTTGACTTTTACAAATAAATGCATTAGATTATACATATGATTAAGAATAATAAAAAAATACAAGTAAGAATAAAAGAATGGTCAACCCATACATCAGTAAAGATCTTCGATCAAGGCATCGACTCAAACGGCAATGATCGCCCACGAGTTCGCACGGCATCAAGTCAATCGCATCTCAATAAGATCATGCGAGACGAAGGCTTAAATCAGTTTCGCTTCAATGTCGTCTTTCAATAATAAGAAAAAAAAAAGTAAAATAATACTTGACTTTCAACCAAAACTAGATTAGATTGTATATATGATAAAGAATAAAACATTCGTAGCAAGCGTTCATGTCTCTTCCCTCGATGGTGAAGCAATTTCCTTATGGAATAGTAATACTAAGTCGTACATCGACATTGACAAGGCACATCACGCAATCACTATACAAGCTGAAGATAAGCACGAAGTCAGACGCAAAGTCGCTCGCATGATTCGCACGCTTCAACCAAGGTTACAATTTCAAACAAGCATTCAACGCCGTGATGGCGATAATGCACAATACTACATCCAACAAATTTGGGAAAAATAAATAATCTTTTTTCTTGCGTAAAACTTAAAAAACTGCTTTAATAATAAAATGATAAATGTACATCCAAACCCTAACTTTTCAAATTGGTTCAATGTTGTCTTCAATGGCAAATTAATTGACGGAGCAAAATCTCACGCTAAAGCCTTGCGAATCGCAAAAAGATTAAGTGCTAAAACAAAATCCCCGATTCTCTCAAGCAAATAAAATTATGAACGAAAAACAAAGACTGCAAAAAATAATTGACGATCATGCCGAGCCTGCAGAAAATGGTTCTATTCTATCAAGAATGTATGTTATCTCTTCACAGATGGAGCTTGATAAGATAGCTCAAAATGAGCTTGCCGACTATGTGGCTCATACCCCACTGCCCGATCCTCTCATCTTAGTTGACTAATAAGTTTTCGTAAGTAACTGAATACCAACGACTTAGGGAAAAAATCCCTAGGCGTTTTTCCGTAACTCATTGAATAGCAACGACTTACAACAGAATCGATACAGATTCCGTGCCAACTTCGCAACAAAATCGCAACAGGATTGTGCAAAAACATAGTTGAAAGGTAAGTGAGAAAAAGCTTG